>Ga0114129_10003769_pt1 | contig 21376 bp, 16 predicted proteins | sample RhiMetdeltSRZDD1_FD_80071 | JGI IMG/M metagenome (GOLD analysis project Ga0114129, IMG submission 80071) | Populus rhizosphere microbial communities from Tennessee, USA - Rhizosphere MetaG P. deltoides SRZDD1 (version 2) (version 2) | ecosystem: Host-associated > Plants > Roots > Rhizosphere >... | reverse complement strand
TTGATGAACATTTGCGTTCCGCATCCACGCACTTGATCAAGTTCCTGAACAAGCCAACCAATAACCAAAGAAGGAGATAGGTCATGAACATAAACGAATCCACTCAATTTGAAGTCCATGATCAGGAAGTGCTGGCAAATGCCAGGTCCATTCTGAGCGCGACCGAGTCGCCCAGGCTGTGGGCGCAGGCAGTCATCGACGCGGTCAAACGGAACGAGGAATGGCGCGGGGAACGCTGCATCAATTTACTGGCGCCCGAAGCACCGACCAGTCCAATGGTGCGGGCGTTATTATCCTCCGAGATTGGCACACGCGCGGCGGAGGGCAATATCGGACGTGTCAATCGCTGGTTCGCGGGTACTCAGCATATTGACGAGGTGGAGGCATTGTGCGTGGAACTGCTCAAGGTGGCATTCCGCTGCAACTACGCCGATCATCGCCTGATGGGCAGTATGCTCGGCAACATGACGGTCTATCATGCGCTGACGGAGCCCGGCGACGTGATCATGTCCGCGCCGCAGCCCTTTGGCGGGCATTCAAGCAATCGCTACGATGGCCCAGCAGGGACGCGCGGGTTGAAGATTTTCGATGTGCCGTTCAATATGGATGAGCTGGAGGTTGACCTTGAAGGCTTTGCCAAAGCCGCCCGCCGGTACAAGCCGAAACTGGTCGTGATGGGTATGTCCATGACGCTGTTCCCGCTGCCCGTGCGTGAGATGAGCGAGATCATTTCGGAATGGGGCGGGAAGTTTATTTTCGATGGCGCGCATCAGGCGGGCTTGATCGCCGGCGGACAATTCCAGGATCCACTGAATGAAGGCGCGGTGATTTTGACGGGTTCCGCAGGCAAGACCTTCAGTGGACCACAAAGCGGCATGATCCTATGGAATGACCCGCATCTGACCAAGCCAATCACGGAGACCATTTTCCCGGCGCTGGCAGCCACACATCAAGTCAACCGCGTCGCGGCTCTTGCCGTCGCTGCCGCCGAGATGATCGAGTTCGGCAAATTCTACATGGCGCAAATCGTGAAAAATTCCAAGGCGCTTGCTAAAGCATTGGATGAGCGTGGGATCCCAGTGTTGTGTGCGCACAAAGGCTACACCCAGAGTCATCAAGTGATCGCGCGCGTCAAAGGATACGGCGGCGGACTCGAAGTGGCACACCGTCTTGCCGAAGCCAACATCATTACGAATAAGAACCTCCTCCCTGAGGACAAGCCCGAAGACTGGGATCACCCCAGCGGACTGCGCATCGGCACTATCGAAGTGACCCGCCTTGGCATGAATGAAAAGGACATGGAAACCATCGCAGATTTTATTGCCCGCGTCCTTGTGAAGAACGAAGATCCTGAGTCAGTTGGAAAAGAAGTGGTTGATTTCCGTTATCCACTACAGACGCTGTACTACAACTTTGATAATGAATATCCTACTTGGGTGAAGGTCTAGCAAAAGAACAAGTCCAGATGAATCCGTTCGAGCCAGCCAGCCTTTCCCCAATAACAAAGACGCCAGTCCCTTGTCCACTACCTTATGATCTTACACTGGAGGACCTTCAAAACCTCCTGCCGGGCTTCGAACAAGAACACAATACCTTACAGGCTTTTTCTTCATACGAAAAACAAGGGTTGAATGGCGGCTCCAACTCCTGTATCCTGTCACTTTCTTACCCGACTGCTGCAGAGCAGATTCGCTCAGAGACCGTTTTTATAAAATTCACAACAGATGCCAAAAAGATGGAAGCGCGAAAATATCAGGCACTTGAATCATTAAATATTCCAACACCTCGCTTGCTGGCTGCCATTTATAAGAATAACTCCGAGATCATCATTCTCGAGTTCCTGCCAAAGATTGGTATTGACTTCCATTCCCTGAATGAAGTCAATAGCCTGTTGCATCTCACAGCGCAGTTGAACGCCATTCAAAACCCACCAGAATTATTTGACCAGTCTGGTGAAGGAGTCCCACAGGCTGAATTCGACGAACGCGTTTGGAGTGCGTTAAAGGAGATTGCGCGGGATCGATATTTGCCGCTCAAAGTTGACATCCCACGCTGGTTTGATGCCTATCAAATCGCACGCATTGCGTGCAAGTCCATGCTGCGCGCTGTGAATCATAATGAATTCTCTTTTCAGCAAGTGAGCTGGGTGCAGAGCGATGAAAAAAGTCAGCTGGTCATCTTCGACCTGGAAACGATGTCGCTGAGTCCCCGCTTTACCGACATCGCCGGGATTCTACCCGGCCTGGCAATGTATCTCGGACTGAATCAAATCGAGCTGTTCAAAACCTATCTTGGCATGCTGCGCGAGCTAAATCCGCTCGAGTTGGAAATCGATGAGGCGTTTCACGAACTCAGACTTGTTCAAATCAGGGATACGTTTGATTCGCTTCCGTGGCTCGTTGATGTTGCGAGACGGCCCGATCTCAATCGGATGCTCGACAACCCGCTTTTACGCAACCTAAATACCTTGAATGATGGCTTGGTGGCCCTCAGATTCTTATAACTTTCCTTTCATTTCCAATGTGCCTATCGAAATAGACCAGAAGCGACTTGAGCGCTTCACGGCAAGAGTAGTCTTGTGAGACTATCCGCTAGCCATTGTTTATGTTTCTGCTCAGACCAACCTCGGTTTGTCTTCAATAAGTTAAAGACTTCTGCGCTAGTAAGAGCCCAAACTGTCTCGGCGGCCTTTTCGGGGGTGAGTCCAGAACGCAATGGTCCGTTTTTCATCAGTGCACGGACAAAAGCCATCATTCCCTGAACGCGAGCATTCAAGATATTTTCGAGCATTTCCGCAATCTCGGGCTCGGTCTTTGCGGCGACGCGTATAATATCAAAAAGAGGGGCTACGCGGCTCATAATCTCGTAAATATCGTCGACAAATAATTCGATTTGCCGGTGCTGATCGGTTTCATGCATCGCTGCCTGTGGCCCTGGACGTTCCAGGAGGGGAATGGGCAGTTCATCTCCGACCAGTGATACATCGAACAGCCTCGCCAGGATCGCGCGCTTGTTGCCAAACGCAGCATAAACAGTCTCTGGTGCCACGCCTGCTTCCTGGGCAATGGCCTCAATGGTGGCGCCGCTATAGCCGCGCCCGATGAAAAGGCTTCGGGCAGCTTCGATGATTTGACGTTTCGTCTGAAGGGCCTGCTGTTTTCGGCGGTTTGAATCGTACGTTCGCTTGGTTCGTGTTTTGAGGGCCAAAGAATCTTGACAATCCTTCTCTATTTTGGTACATTGGATACAGTGAAACTGTATCCAATACTGCTTTACTTTACTGAATTAAGTATACTGTTTGCCTAACCTTATGTCAATACAAGGAGATTATAAGATGAATCCCAAGAATGACTATGCTCATGTTGTGGTGAATCCATTCGTGATCTATATTGGATTAGGGCTCTGTGCTATATTTCTACAGAGAACCATTCCCCTGCCGTTCATAAGCCAGCCTAGCGCAGCGCTGATTGGTGTAATCATCATGATCATCAGTTTCTTCTTTGGCTTGCCAGCCGTGATGAACATGCTCGCAGCCAAAACAACCCCAAATCCTCACCACCCTACGACCAGACTGGTTTTCTCAGGACCTTACCGGTTTTCGCGTAACCCAATGTACATCGGCCTTACTCTTTTATATGCAGGAGGGATGGCCTATCTTCAACTATCTTGGGGACTCTTACTTCTCCCCATTGTGATCTGGCTGATTACCATCTGGGTCATTGTCCCCGAAGAAAAATATCTGGAGCAAAAGTTTGGCGCGGAGTATATCGACTATAAGTCCGTTGTTAGACGCTGGCTCTAACTACTTGGAAATTCATTGGCAAGAAGTAGCCTTCAGAGCAAAAGTGCCCGGAAATAATTTTGAAATTTCCCCGTCTTATTTCTTTTTGAACACAGCGTTTTTGACGGGCTTCCGTTCACTTTTCAAAAAACAGATTGGGCGCGGAGTATTATCAAATGATCTTCTTCCTACCGAGGCTTCGCGAATCAAATCACTCCCTTAACAGAAAATTCTCGCCTTCCAATATACCCCCCAAAATTGTTTCCACCGCTTTGGACTCCCATAGCTTTTCCAACTCAAAAGATTTCAGTCTGGTCTGCGTCGTACGTACAGAAGGTTCCAAGAATTCGCCAAACGGCAATGACGTTCTAAACAATTGATAATATAAAAACCGTCGCGCGTTACGTTTGAACTCTACAGGAACCTCTATTTTCTCCGTCTCTAAAAACTCTTTCATCGTTCTTCTTATATCTTCAACCGTCTGCGGGAAGAACACGGTGGGATATTGCGTGAAGCGCGCCTTGCCCGCGCACAGCACTGCCGCGCCCATGATCGAAGCCTCCAGGCCAATCGTCGAGTTATAGACCATCACAAACTTCGATCTTTGGATCAACTCGTACGAACTGAGGGTTTCGTTTGGAGCAACAAAGACCACATTTGGCAAATCTGTAACCACCTGGCGCGCTTCGACCCAGCCTGCAACTGTCTCGCGGCTCGATTTTCTTACACGCAACTCGTCGGGGTGGGCACGGATCACGAACAAAGTTTCGCGATGTTCTTTGATGACTTCCAAAACCATATCCAGCCAATCGAACATATCTTCAAAGACTGTGTTGGCGTGCGGCTGGCTGGTATCGAAAATGACATTGGTAAAAATGGGCACGATTTGTTTGAATCCCGCCGCCTTTTGCAAAAATGCTTCATCGAGTCCCTTCATGTCCGCCCAGAACTTGATGCCTGCCATCGTGAAATCGCCCTGAAAACGCCTGACAAGATAGGCATCCAGTTTTGCATTCTGCTCGTCGTTCAGTTCGAATTCATCGGGGATATGGATCGGGTATACGGTCGCTTCGCCATCGGTAAAGAATGCGCTCGCGGGTTGCAGTCCTACTTCATGTGTGATCACACGGATGCCGCGTTTTTGTGCAATATAACGCGCAGTCGCTTCGGGGAAGAACTGCCCGTTGAACACAATCACCGCGCGTGGATGAATTTCATCGAGAAATGTTGAAAACTTCTGCGCTACGTTCCACGCTGACAAAATATATTCCCGCAAAAGATAACGCGTCGATTCGTCATCATTCAGATGATGGATGCGCAGAATCCATCTCAACCCAGGCAAACATAGCGCGCCAAGAGGAATCTTCTGCCATTTAAAATTCATGAGATCTTGCAAAGAAAGATTATCAATCGCCGCTGCAAGTTGTACATTTCGTTGATAATCAAACCATTCGACGTGTGACTTATGATGTATGGCAGGCCTACCTGTTTCCATGTTTTCTTGTATACCTGCGTACAAAGTTTGTGATTGATAGATACAGGATTTACACGGCGGCGCTTTATGGACATTGTCACGATTGGTTCCCAATACGCAGTGGCTCATGCCTGAATGACAGGCAAAATACTCGACAGGGATTCCCTTCAAACGCAATGCCCAGGATGCCAGCAGATGGAATCCGCTGTTCCAGGAAAGATCGTCGATCCCGGTGGAGGCTTTGAAAAATATAACAGGCTGACCGGTCGAAGCTGGCTCCTGCCGCGCAACCTTCCGTGCCATGGACGCGATTTTGAGATTGTTGAGGCGGCGAACAAGTCCACGCAAAATACGTTGTCTGAAAAATTCTCTCATCCCACCCTACCAATCATTATCCCTCTCATATTCCAGTTTCATCAGCAAATCCCCGGTTATATCCTTGAAGAGCTTCTTGTGTTCCTCGGTGAAATGTTCACGCCAGCCGCCCGTCTTCCCCGAACGGAACGTGCGACTCTTCTTTGGCTGAATCGCTTCCACTAAAGTGGACAGCGCCTGTTCACGCGGCGTTGGGATTTTATACCCGGTACTTTCCACTTCATCGAGCATGGTATTCAATGTGGCATCCCGGTTGTTGATCAGATCCTCAAAACGGATGCACATCACGTTTTCCTGTTCCAGCCATTCGAACACGGTTGCATATCTCTGTTTCACGCTGACCATATAAAGCCCATCCTGGTCGATGCCAGTAATGGCGACCTTAAGTCTCTCTCCAAAATCAGGCAATGACTTGTAGTATTCGTGCATCCCATGCTCTTCGTTCATGTCTGTCGCGAAAAAGACTTGTGAGACCAGCATATCGCGCGGATCACGGTAGATAAAGTAATTCACACGATCATGTGTACACAGAAACGAAATGTTTTCAGGCGAAGTCTCTACATATCCCCAGCCAATCACGCCTCTCGGAATCCGTTTCAGCTCATTCAGGATTTCTTCTTCTGATTTTCTTCTCCCTTTTTTTTCAATCGTCCTAACCGGGTCAGCCTCAACATACTTGTACGGCATGATCTGCGTAAAACCGTTCAAAATCTGCAACAAAAGGTGCGATCCACTCTTTGGCTTGGAGTTGCCAAAGATGGGTGGTGCGTCGTCAAAGGACAATCGTTTCCAATGCGTAATTGCCTGCAAGGTCTTCCATGCAGGACGAATAGTACGACGGATCGTTTTCGTGAAATCCATAATTCACATGTAGGGGCACAATATATTGTGCCCCTACTCACCGTTCACACGGCGAAGTTTCTTCATCGAACCCATTTCAGATTCATACACCTTTTTGACGCCATCTCCAAGTGCAGCCTCAGACACACGGATATACTTGACCAGGGTTTCAAACCCCCATGGTTCTACAGATGCGGCCTGGTCACTTCCCCACATAGCACGATTAAGAGTCAGATGACGTTCCACCATACACGCGCCCAAAGCAACTGCGACTGCCGTAGGAACGAGACCAACTTCGTGACCTGAATATCCAATTGGCAAATTGGGAAATTCGCTACGCAGAGTCTCAATCATCCTGAGATTTAATTCTTCAGGTTCACATGGATACGTGCTTGTGCAATGCATCAAGATCAGATCTTTTTCACCGGCGATTTTTACACCTTGATGGATCTGCTCCATCGTGGACATCCCTGAGGACAAAATCAAAGGCTTGCCAGTCGCTCGGGCCTTACGAATCAAGCCAAAGTCCGTGAGTGAAGCGGATGGAATCTTATAGGCAGGGGTATCGAATTTTTCCATGAAATCCACAGAGGCCTGATCCCAGACCGAGACCAGCCATGCAATCCCTTTTTCCCTGCAGTATCTGTCGATTTCGCGATATTGCTCTTCATTGAATTCCACCTTATAGCGATATTCAAGATAGGTGATATAGCCCCATGGCGTCTCACGCATTTGCGTTTGCTGATCAATAGGTGTTGCTACATCAGGTGTGCGCTTCTGAAACTTGACCGCGTCCACGCCCGCGTGAAGCGCAGCATCGATCATCTGTTTGGCAATACCAAGATCACCATTATGATTAATTCCAATTTCCGCAATGATGTAGGCGGGATATCCGTCACCCACCATGCGTTTTCCAATCTTTATCTCACGAGTCATTTTTCTCCTTTGCAGCAAGTCACCTTTTCTTCTTCAGGGACCTCGCAAATGTGACCTACCACTCTTTCAATATTAAATCGCATAACTCTCTCAACGCGCCATGACCACCGGCTTTGCTTAAAACAAAATCTGCTGCGCGAATGACTTCAGGATAAGCATCCCCAACTGCAACAGACCAGCCAGCAATTTCAAAACAGGGAAGATCGTTGAGATCGTTGCCAACATAAATGACATTCTCCGCTTTGATGTTTTTCTGATTAAGGACTTCTCGCATCACGCGCCCTTTTTCCTGAATCCCAATCCCATGAATTGCCTCTACGCCCATTTTTTTCGCGCGTACCTCCACGACACGATTCGGCTCCGATGAAAGGATTAATACCTCAATACCCTTTTCGCGCAACTCTCTGATACGGATACTGTCACTGCGATACGCAGCAACAGACTCTTTGCCATTCTGATCTATCCATACGCGATTGTCGGTGATGACACCATCAAAATCGCAGATGAGCAGGTCAATCTTTTTCGGCATGGGTCGTTTTGTATTGCCTGGAATGACCATCTCAAGTCCGCTGTATACCAGTGCTTCATATTTCGCCCAATCGGAAAGATTGTCAATATCAACGGTATAACGCGGATCGATAATTAGCGGATAAATCACGTCGCCGGTTAGCGATTTTTTCTGCACAATTGTCGAAACACGGATCGCATCGATATGTCCTGTCTGCCAATAGATTGGAGGAAGAATTTGACGCGGGGCATTATAAGGCTCAGGGAGGCCTTCTACATCGAGCAGCGGCGTCATTGGCTGGTCCTCACCTGCAAAACGCCACATCTTATGCGGGTTTTGTGCAGCCGGGACAACACCGCGCACACAATCTGCATCTTTATGCTCCATTAAGAGTTTCACCGCGCTTTCCACACAATCTTTCGGGCGAATCGGTGAAGTAGGTCGCAGTTGGATGACAACCTTAGGTGTATAGCCCTCGTTTTCTTCAAGCCATCTCAAAGTATGTTCAAAAACAGGCAAATCAGTCGTTTGATCCTGCGCAAGCTTGGATGGGCGCAAAAAAGGCGTTTCTGCATCATATTCGCGCCCCACAGCTGCAATCTCTTCATCATCTGTTGAGAGGATGATACGTGTAACACATGAGGCTTGTTTTGCCGCAGCAATGCTCCAGGCAACCAATGGATAGCCTGCAAAGTTGCGAATATTCTTGCGCGGGATTCCTTTCGAGCCGCCGCGGGCTGGGATAAGGGCGAGAATTTCAGTCATAATTAATACGGTGGTCGAGTAGCCCTGAGCGTATGCTGCGAAGGGCATATCGAGACCACATATTTGTATGTCACCTTATGGTCTCGATACGGCGGACCGCTTCGCGCACCACCTACTCGACCATCGAATAAACATCACCAGGCCGTCCAACCGCCATCGACGATAACGTTATTCCCGGTCATGTAGGAAGAAGCATCTGAAGCGAGGAATAATAATGCGCCGTTCATTTCATCTTTTTTCGCCATGCGGCCAAGAATGGTCTTGGCAGAGTAATTCTTCACAAAATAATCTTCATGGTTATTGAACACACCGCCGGGAGTCAGCGCGTTGACGCGGATTTCTGTTTCGGCGTAGTACGCAGCGAGATATTTGGTAAAACCCATCACGCCTGCCTTAGTCACTGTGTAATAGATTGGTTTGAACGCCACGCGCTTGCCCTCTTTAACATAAATACGCTGGTCAGGGCCATTTAAGCCATAGGTCGAACAGATGTTGATGATGCTACCTTTTTTTCCCCGTTCGATCATTGGTTTCACACACGCCTGAGTCATCAGGAACATGCCTGTGAGATTGACGTCCAATGCTGAATTCCATAAGTCAAGCGGATAGTCTTCGAACGCGCCGGGAGTAATCCCTTTATTGACTGCGTCTGGATCAAACTTCGGGTCAAGTGCCGCGCTGTTCACGAGCACATCAAGCCGCCCAAAAGTGGATAATATTTTTTCAACCGCCGCTTTAACAGAATCAGGCTGGGTAATATCGGCAGGAAGGGCCAGGGCTTTGTATCCATTGTTCGTGAGCGCATCCGCTACAGCTTGAGAAGCTGAAGCGTTCAAGTCCACCACGGCAACTGCTGCGCCGGCTTCCGCCAGAGTTCTGCAAAATTCTGCGCCGAGCAATCCCACTCCACCGGTCACTATAGCGACGCGCCCAGTCAGATCAAATTTTTCCTGGATTTTCATGTTCACCTTTTGATTCTATGGATGTGCAGTGTAGATTGAATCACCCGACGACTTGTGAGCAAGATACAGACCTGCGGTTAACGCAGACACATCTTTGGAAACGTTATCACCGTGGCTGAATAAAGCAAGGACCGCTTTACCTTTATTGATATCCGCTTGCATGACAACTACCCCTTCTTCAAAATTCGCCCGTGCCAGTGCTGTGGCAGAGTCAAAACGATCTGGCAAAACATAACAACCGCGTCCTGTATAAAGATAAACCGCGCCCGGTTCGTTGGTATAGATCATTACATCATCAGGCAGTTCACGCAAATATGCCATTGCTTTCGAATCGTACCATTGGAACGAGGCGTACCCTAACTCGCTACTCGCCCAGGTATTGACGGTAATGGATTGTTTGTAAATGGAAACGCCAAGCACCAGAACTGTCAGTACGATCACAATTTCACGATACTTTTTGCGCAGCCAGATCCCTAATGCAACCAGCAGGATCAACAAGGAAACCAAAACCGGTGCAAGGATTCGCAATTTGAATTTTGTCGCCGCGTCAAACATCAGCATAGAGGCGACAATCGAGGTGAGATAGGCAAAGATATATAAGCCTGTAGTAAATGAGATAACTTCTTTCGCTTTTTGTCCTCTTGCCAGAGTGGGAGAGGGAGAAGAGGCGAAGGGCTGAGACTTTGATAAATATTTCCACGCTGTCGCAATTACCCAGACCAGCACCGCGCCTAGAACAAGGACGATTATCGCTTCGATAACGAAGGGGTGCTTAAATAGTTCCTGCCGCCACGATTCGACAGGAATAAAGAATCCTGAAAACACGCGCAGGCCGGTCCGTATATTTTCAGAAGTCAGAGGATGCCAGGCAAAGGTGCGATTGGTCGTATTCCCTGCGACGAGCCAGTTTCGAATTGTCCAAGTAAGAAACCATGGCAAAACACTTTCGAGAAAAATCCCCATACTGACCAGTCTTTTTCTCCATGTCTTATGCAATATGAACAGGGCAACCACAAATGTCCCAACCAGCGCCAGGCCCGCATAGCGAGTTAGATATGCCATTCCAACAAAGGTTCCACAGGCAATTAGCCAAAGCCAGCCCTCCGCGCCGCTCCAAATCCCTGTATATTCTTTTTGCGGCTGGTTTAGTGTTTGCTCACTCTGCATGGACTGCACAGGGTGACTCGAAGGAAGTCTTTCAAAATATAGGTCGAACATCCAAAAGGAAAGCAGGGATAGGAAAATAAATAACGGTTCACTCATTGCGACAGCATGGACTTGAAACATCTCCCCGCTTGCAACAAACAATGCCGCAAGAACAAGCCCTGCGCTCAGAGAAGGTGTCATTCGCCAGCCAAGGATGCCCAGTAACACTGCATTCAGACCAAAGAGAAGGGCATTGACCCAACGAACAGCATGTAGTGGATCAATGCCAAATAATCCAAAGAAGGCGAGTACAGATGGAAATGATGGAGGAAAGTGCGTAACAGGCTGATCAGATGCCAGCCAGGCTTCCCGATAGCCTTCTCCTGATGCCATACTACGGGCACCTGCAATGTAGGCAATGGAATCATCAGAAAGTCCAAGCCCGTTAGGAGTTGCTCGGAGAACGAGCAACACTCCAATAATAGATATCAGCAAAAGGGCGATGAATGAAGCCAGGCGCGGTCGAATCGGGAACATAAATTAGACCTCGACCCCTCATGAATATTGAAGGGTCGAGGGAAATATAACACTTAAATTTTGAGCAAAAAACCCTGATCTTCGAGGTACTGGACAATGAGGCGAGCATTCTCCTCGGGAGTCGCTCCATAGCCTTTGAGCGTGATCTCCGGGTCAATTGGCGGCTCGTAGGGATCATCCACACCCGTGAAGCCCATCGGTTTGCCTGCTTCCATCGCCTGGCGAGCTTTCGCATACAGACCCTTCACATCACGCTGTTCACAAACTTCAACAGGCGTGTCCATATAAACCGTGATGAAATTATCGCCAACCATATTGCGAGCTTCATTGCGCGTGGCACGGTATGGACTAATTGCAGCACAGATCACCGCACCTCCCACACGGACGATTTCACCCGCAACGAAACCAATACGCAGAATATTGGTATCACGATCTTCCTTGCTAAAGCCGAGTCCCTTCGAAAGATGCGTGCGAACAACATCCCCATCGAGGATGTTGATCTCACGTCCGCGCTCGAGTAGAAGCGAAGTTAAGACCTGAGTCGTTGCGCTCTTGCCAGAACCGCTCAAGCCGGTGAACCAGATACAGAATCCCTGCTTGTGGCGCGGTGGGTACATCTCGCGCAGAATTTCAGCTGTCTCGGGTCGGGTGAACCACTCAGGCAAAAGCTTGCCCATGGCAAGATAATCGTCGCGCACTTGTGTACCAGAGATATTGAGAGTCCTAGCTCCCGCGGGGACATCCTTACCCTCTACATAACGGTCTTCATCTGGAAGATAGACAAGTTCTTCAAATGGGATCATCTTGACGCATAACTCGGATTCGTATTTCTTCATCATTTCCTGCGCGTCATACGGACCATAGAACGGCTTGCCCGTCGAATCTTTTCCCGGCCCCGCGTGGTCGCGCCCAACGACAAAATGATTTGCGCCGTGATTGCGGCGGATGATTGAATGAAGCAATGCTTCTTTTGGCCCAGCCATACGCATGGCAAGGGGAAGAAGACTCAGAATTGTGCTGTTTTTATCATAATAATTTTCCACCAGTGCCTTATAAATGCGGACACGTGTGTAATGATCCACATCGCCGGGTTTGGTCATACCAACGGTGGGATGAATAATGAGCGATCCTTTCACCTCAGCAGCGGCACGTTTGGTCAGTTCCTCATGGATACGATGCAAAGGATTACGAGTCTGGAAGGCGACCACATTTTCATGTCCCATTTCATCAAGTGTTTCACGAACCTGCACAGGAGTACGGCGAAGTTCAACAAAGTCATAATATTTTGGCAGATTCACCACTTTGATCGGACCTGATATGCAGACTTTTCCCCAACGCTGCATTTCCGAAACCATTGGGTGACGAGGGTCTGTCGAACCATAAGCCAGCGCAGCTTCAGTATCAGGATCCCAATGATAGATTTCGTCAAGAGTCATTACAGCGATCACATCGTTATTCGAATTGCGTAAAACAATATCCTCACCGACGGTCGGTAATTCTTTTGGATCCGCGGTCAGCGTAATGGGAAGCGGCCAGAGCGTTCCATCTGCAAGGCGCATTTCATGCAGAACACGCTCATAATCTGCCTTTCCCATAAAAGTCGTCAGAGGTGAAAAACCACCTGTGGCAAGAAGTTCTAAATCACAAAGATTTCGCATGGTGATTTTGATAGATGACAACTTTGAGGCACGGGCAAGGAGTTCTTCGCGCTCTTTTTCATCCACAATTAAATTCACCAGTTTTCCCCCGTATGGGGCAATGAGGTTTGCTTTCGACATTGGTTCTCCGTAAGTTTTAAGACTGTGGAAATCTGTTTGAGGCTCTTAATCAGGAACCGATTAATAGAGATTCCACAGTCTAGTATTTTCAGGCAAGGCGCAATTATATCCTAAAATTCAGTCGGTGAATTTTGGAATTGGGTTCGATTTTATTTTGACCAGAAAAAAGTGTTTACTATATAAGAAAACAACTTGATCAATTCATTGGGCAACTGGACGTAAGTCATTGCGGATGAACAATCGAAAATATTCTACAGATAAAATAAGAGTGTAATTTTCCTTCAAGTACTCTTCAAGAGCGGGAATTTCAAAACGCGCGATGAGCACCTGCTCTGGGTGGTATTCGCGCATCGCCGCGAGGATATCTACCTGTGTCAGACTGCCAGTAGCCAATCGTTTGCTGGAGAAAGTTGCAAGGTTGGGAGGGACCGGCCGTTGAACGCGAAAGGCATACATCGGCGCATCAGTCATAATCCAGTTTGTCTGATCGACATATTCATTCATGGTGCGTAGTACTCTTAATTTGCCCGGGGTAGCTTTCAGGGTGAAGTCCGTGATACGAGGATGATTCATTAACTCTTTATCAAGCAACGGAACATAGTGGATGGATATCAATATAAAACCAATCAAAGCACCTACCCCTAATAAGGTTTGAAAGCGAACAAGGTCGGATGCCCATCTCACGCGGGCGAGAGAAAGAATCCCATCTCCAACGGCGGCCGCGGCCATCATGGCAATCGGGATTGTTATCAATAGTTGGTGGTGATAAAAAACCGGGGAATAAAAACTCAGTAACGCATAAGCCAAAGCTGACCAGGCGAACGGATATAAAGTAAGCCAATTTTGTCTGTAGATGGAAATCAGCGCGCCAAGCAGGCCAAGGATTAACAATGGTGTAGCCGCCCGGAGATGAGCATTTATGGTAAAAACTGGATCTTGAAACTCGGCTGTGGTGGGCGCCGCAAGAGGCGGAAAGATGATCATCCACACATTTTGTGGACCCACCAGAACCAATCCGAGCAGTGTCCCTAAGGCTGCGAAACTAATTCCCCAGATAAGTGCTGGCTGAAGCATCTTCCAGGAGAAACCTTCTTCCCTTCTATCGAAATAAGCTGAAGCGGTGATGCCGATCAAAAAGATCGGAGCCAAAAAGCCGGTGAAAAGCTTTATAAGCAGGGATAAAGCCAGCGCAAAACCGGAAAGAACCAACCACAGGTTTCTTTTATTCTGATGCCATAATGTCACAAAAAGCAGCGCTACGGCAGCCAGAGCAATGGATGGCACGCCGATCATCACTGATACGCTAAGTTCCAAATACCTTGGCACCATGCTAACGATAGGCAAAAACAAGATGGCAGCCAGTTTTCCCCAGGTAAGTTGTAAGAATTGAGCGCCAGACCAGACCAGCAAAGTGGAAAACAATAAAACCAACAGACGGGCAGGATTAACCTCGAAACCCACCACCCGTAGCAGGAGCGCCAGAATCTGGTTGAACAATGGCGGCTGGTCGCTGGACACTGCACGGTACAAAGGATGGCCCAAAGCAACCAGCATTGACCGCATCAAATTTAAGCCTTCATCCGAATCAAATTGAATCCTCTCCCGAAAAGGATAATAAGAAAATGTAAAGGCAAGAAAGCCCAAGGCAATCACAATGGGCAGGAGAAGGTTACCCAGTGCGCTCCACCTGGTCTTCTTCGTTGATTGAGCTTTCATATTGAAAAGAGTCCGAGAACAGGGAAATAGAACCAGTTTACGGGGGTTCATTATATCAGCAAGAAACCCATGAACTCCCCATGTTACAATTTATTGACGGAGATTAAGGATGAAGCAAGCAACACGAAATTTTTTCAAAAGTGAGACGTTGGTTGCCGCCTTATTAATTCTCCTGACAACTGTAATTACCTACGGGGTAAGTATCCCCAAACTTGGATACTATCACGATGACTGGTTTGTGCTGTGGTCTGGTCAGACGCGGGGAGCAGCAAGCCTCATTCCATTGTTTTCCACTGACCGCCCATTTATGGGAGTGATTTATTCCTTCCTCTATCGCTTCTTAGGCGATACTATCATCAACTGGCATTTGTATGCACTGCTCTGGCGATTTCTTGGCGGACTGGCATTTTTCTGGATCCTGCGCTTGATCTGGCCGAATCAAAAATATATGACAACCTTGATGACAGTGCTTTTCATCGTCTATCCAGGTTTTCTTTCCCAGCCAAATGCAAACACAAAACAAAATCATCTTTATGGGTTTGGCACAGCGCTTTTTTCCATCGCCCTGATGCTGCAGGGGATGAAAACGAGCAAACGTGGATGGAAGATTTTTTGCAGCATCCTATCTCTGATCCTGACCGCGAATTACCTATTCATTTACGAGTATATGATCGGCTTTGAGGGCACGCGCCTGATATTGCTTGGATATACTTTATTTCAAGAGGGGGTAAAGGATATTCGCTCGTTGGCAAAGGAGATCATTAAGAGAGCATGGCCTTATTGGGTTGTGACCGCTGGATTCTTATACTGGCGCGTATTTATTTTTGAGGGCAGCAGAAATGCAACCGATGTATCCGGATTGGCTGGAAGTTACCTCAATAATTTCCGCTATATGTCGATTCGGGTGATCCTCGAAACGGCAAAAGACTTTTTGGATACGACGATTTTTGCCTGGTTCGTGGAGCCGTACCAGTTGTTTTCGCTGGCGCCCTATTCAAATTTAGTTTTCGCGCTACTTATTGCAGGGATTGTAGCTGGATTGGTTTGGCTCTATACATTCCTGTTCAAAAAATGGTGGGGAGCGGACTATGACGAGTCAGAGACTCCTCGTCTCATGAGGGACTTTATTTGGATGGGTGCTCTGACTATTCTGTTTGCGATTTCGCCGGTCATATTGTCTGATAGACAGGTCGATCTGTACGATTCATACAAGAGTTATGGCCTCCATCCCATCCCTGGAGTGGTTCTATTTGTCGTTGGCACTGTGCTTATGCTCCAGCCAAATTTTCGCAGGCTGATTCTGATCGCACTGATGGCAATCTCGGTCTCGACCCAAATTTTGAATGCCGATTACTGGGAACAATATTGGAAAATTCAACGCGAAATGTGGTGGCAACTCACCTGGCGCGCACCTGCCATAAAAGCTGACACTTTGGTGATGGCATATGTTTCAGGAGGATACAATCCACAGCAGGATTATGAGATCTGGGGACCAATAAATTTGATCTACAATCCCAGTCCCGCAAAAGCGCCTGCAATCCAGGCAGAAGTTCTAAATTCTGATACAGCTTATAGTATCTTGAAGAAAGATGTCCTTAATAACCATGTCCGTGATATTAAACTCCACAGAGATTTCAATAACCTACTCCTGATTAGCCTCCCATCCTCAATATCCTGTATCCATATACTCGATGGGTCTCTGCCCGTCTACTCTGCGAGCGAATCACTGCTGATTAAACAGGTCGGAACATATTCTCATATCGATCGCATTATTCCATCTGGAATCTCGCCTATTCCACCCGCTCCAATCTTTGGTGCAGAGCCTGAGCACGGTTGGTGCTACTACTACCAATGGGCCTCTCTGGCCCGGCAAAGTGGCAACTGGGAAGAGATCAGCAAACTCTATGATCAGGTGCGTGAGTTAAACCTCGAAACGGATGATAAATCTGAATTGATCCCATTTTTTGAGGGACTCGTGAATTCGGGCAGATATGAAGATGCCAAAACTCTTTATAGGGAAGAGATCAAGGGGCAGAATGAAATGCGCTTCCCTTTATGCACTTTTCTAGTCAAGGATCCGGGCTACCCGCCGGAATTCGGTTATGACTATAAAATGATTTACGAACTTCTTTGCAACTCTTGATATAAAAGTGATGAAAACAATTTCCTGTTGGTTTGATATTCACATGTTTTATCATTCCAACTGTCTGTAAGGAAGCGAAGGATGAAGCAAACGTTACGCGATTTTTTCAAAAACGAAACCACTATTGCCATTCTGCTAATTCTTCTTACCACTGCGATCACGTATGGAATTAGCATCCCCAAACTGGGTTTTTATTACGATGACTGGTATTTGTTATGGTCTGGTCAAACGCGGGGTGCAAGCAGCATTATTTCATTGTTCTCCACCGACCGTCCTTTCATGGGGGTCGTTTATTCGTACGTCTATCGGCTTCTCGGTGATAATATCGTCAACTGGCATTTATACGCACTATTATGGCGCTTCATAGGCGGGTTGGCGTTTTTCTGGATCCTTCGTTTGATCTGGCCCAGGCATAAATATATTACTACTCTGATGGCTGTGCTCTTTGTCCTTTATCCCGGGTTCCTTTCTCAGCCGGACGCAAATACCAAACAAAATCATCTTTTCGGTTTTGCAACGGGACTGCTTTCTATTGCGTTCATGTTGCAGAGCCTGAAAACAAATTCCCAAGTTGGGAAACTCCTCTGTAGTGTCATTTCCATTATTCTCACTGCAAACTATCTGTTTATCTACGAATATATGATTGGCCTGGAGGGCATGCGCGTGATATTGTTAGGTTTTACACTATTCCAGAATGGTTTTACGGAATTGCGCGTCCTTCTCAAAAACATTATCAGAACATGGTGGCCTTATCCCCTGGTTGTGGCGGGGTTTTTGTACTGGCGTTTATTTATTTTTGAAGGCAGTCGCAATGCAACCGATGCAACCCAATTAGCGTTCAATTATCGCACTGACCTGATAAGCATGTCCTTGCGCCTGATCTTTGAGTCAGTGAAAGATTTTCTGGATACAACCCTTTTTGCCTGGTTTGTACAACCATTTCAACTGTATACCCATGCAAACTATACCGGGCTTTTCCTGTCATTTCTGGTGGCTGGCGTTGTAATTGGACTGGTCTGGCTATATTCCCTCCTATTTAAGAAGTGGTGGGGAGATGAGTTCCATGAGACAGATACGCTCGCGCTAACCAAAAATTTCATCTGGATGGGTGCTTTCATCACACTGTGTGCCATTGTGCCGGTTGTTCTATCGGCCCGGGAATTCGATCCTACAGATGCTTATAAAAGCTACGGTTTGCACCCGACAGGTGGCGTCATCCTATTCGTTGCAGGGCTTGCCCTGATGCTTCAAACAAATTATCGCAAATTGGGCCTTCTGACTCTGATTGGCATTTCCGTGTCGACCCAACTATTGAATGGCATGAACTGGGCAAGGTATTGGGATTATCAACGCGAAACGTGGTGGCAACTCACCTGGCGCGCACCTGATATCAAGAACAATACACTGGTGATGGCTTACCTTTCCCACGATTTTGCATTTCAACAGGACTACGAAATTTGGGGACCAGTGAATCTGATCTATCGTTCAGGGCAGGCAAAAATTCCAATGATCTCAGCTGAAGTTCTCAACGAGGAGACAGCACTAAATATCCTGCGAGGGGATGTTCTCAGCAGGCATATGCGCGATTTCTCCCTGCGGCGGGACTTTACCAAACTGCTTTTAATCAGCCTGCCATCCGAAAATTCCTGCATTCATGTGATCGATGGCACTTTGCCAATTTATTCAGAATATGAGTCGCTGCTAATCAGGCGCGTTGGTGCTTATTCTATGATCAAGCGGATCACGCCGGAAGGTAAAACACCTGTCCCTCCTGTGGCTATTTTCGGAACAGAACCTATCCATGACTGGTGCTTTTACTATCAAAAAGCCTCCCTAGCCAGACAAATAGGTGACTGGAATGAAATTGGACGATTGTATGATGAAACAGTTGCCAAACAGCTTGAAGCAAGTGACAAATCTGAAGTGTTCCCGTTTCTGGAAGGACTCGTCAATTCGGGTCGCTATGACGACGCAAAAAAGCTGGTTGAGACAGATATCAACGGGCATGATATTTTGAGCTATGACTTATGTGAGTCGCTAGCCAAAGATCCAGGCTACCCGACGGAGTTTGGTTATGATTATCAAAAGGTCTATAAGATTTTGTGTAAACAGTAAAGATGAACTCTCAGATTGTTTCTGTTATTTTGATTATTTGACTAGTTTTCTGGGATTTGTACGCTGCTAACGCGAGCCGCAAAGCCTGGACTCCATCTTCCAGACTACAGATCGGCTCAGATTCCCCACGAACGATTTCGATAAAATGCCGCATTTGCGCGACGAAAAGCTGATTCCGCTCGAAACCTTCGGGTGGGGAAAATGATTCCATAACGGGAGCTGGCGGGTTATCTGAGTAGGAACCGAAGGATGCAGGATATTTGTAAAAGTGCAGAATCCCATCCGCATTGTCCCAGCGTAGAGTTCCGTTGGTTCCGACAATTTCCAAACGGTGAACTGGTGGTCTCTGAAAATAATTAACATGGATTGCGCCGATCGCGCCGATCGCAAATTTCAATCCGATTTCAGCGACATCCTCCACATCAATTTCGAGCAGGGAGATGTGCCCATTGAATGACCACAACGATTCGACATCACCAAGAAGATAACGCAAATAATCAGGCGGATGTGTGAGCGTGACAATCACTCCGCCGCCGAGATCCGCACGTGCCGCGTAGCTCTGGCGATAATCCTCCCACGGATGCCACTGTGGGAGGTATTCGCCCCAATGCGCATGGACAGTTAATATTTTGCCAAGCGCATTTGATTGAATGAGCTCGCGCGCTTTGTTGAGCGTGGGATGATAGCGGAATTGAAAGCCGACGAGAATTTTGCTGCCACTTTTCTCGGCAACTTTTTGCAAAATATCCAGTCGTTCGAGTGAATGAGAGATTGGTTTTTCCAGCAGAATATGACATCCTGCTTCCGCTGCAGGAATGGCGATATCCAAATGCATGGACGTTGGATTCGCCACAATGATTGCGTTGGGCTTGTGTTTTTGGAGCGCCTCTGCCAATTCGGTTTCAACGGGATAGCTCACCAGTTCATCATCTGGTAACGTCGCTTTACGCGTGCGCAACAGGATAATATCTTTTTCCCCAAGTGCAATTAAGTTACGGAAATGTCTTCGACCAATCGAACCGAGGCCTGCGATGAGAAATTTCATCCCAATTCCTTGTGATAAGCAACGTATCGATTGACCATCTCAAAACCAAGTGAGCGGTAAATATTCAGAGTGTTTTCATCATCCCCCCAAAACTCAAGTGTAATTGGACGTATTCCTTTTTGGCGCAACTGTTGAATTCCCGCCAGAACGAGCGAACGTTGATAGCCTCCTTCGCGATAATCCTGAATAATGCCGGGCCCATCGAGCAGATCGCTTAATTCTCCATTTCCTTCCCGTTTGCCTTGTGACTTCAATGAACAGATCCCAAAGATCGAATCCTTCTCGTCAAAAAGCAGGAGGATATCCTCTACATCATAATAGTGGAGAAAGCGCGGAGACTTGCGTTCTTCTTCACTTGGATTGTCATTGTGCTGATGTCCCCACATGCTTTGATAACAAACATTCAGAGCCTTTAATAAGATAAGTGGATCATTTACTTCTGAGTATTGTTTGAGAGTAAAGCCTTTTGGAAATTCCGCTGAAGGGCTTTCTGCTTGAGAATTTAATTTCATCGATCCTATGGAGCCAACTGACTCAAATTTGTGGTATTTCAAAAACAAGTTTGAAGCGTTATTATGCTCATTAGCATAAACGAGAATTTTCTTTGAACCAACCTCGCGAGTGCGGTTCAGAGTCAACTCAAGCAATCGACTCCCTAATCCCTTTCTACGATGCGATGGATGGACAACCGCGTAAATCGTGCAGCTTTGGGAAGGTTGCTCGAGCACAACACCATAGCCAACCAACTTCCCTTCTGACTCTGCCACCCACACATCCTGAGCGGGACGATAATTGGGCCATGCCAATGAGGCCCGCAAATATTCTTCCGACGTATCTTCTCCGTCGCGGTCAATTGACTCGATCTCGGTCAACAGGTGAGAGAGTGTGTGCAAGTCTTTTTCAGGAACATAGTGGCGGATGTTGAAATTAGACATAAGATTGAGTTCCTTATTTGCTGGTTGAGTAGCTCTAAATGCTTCTACAAGGGCCGTACATACCGAGACCAGCAATCACAAGCATAATTGAAATCGGTGGTTTCGATACGACAGCGGAATTATCTCGCTGTCTACTCAACCACCGGTTTTCACCAATTCAAATCTTTTTCGTAATTCCACCTCACCAGCGCCTCACCTGCGACTTCCTTGAAAATGGATTTGTCGCGCGCGGTGAAGAGACGTTCCCAATTTCCCGCGTGGCCCTTCGGCAGAAAGGATGCGATTCCTTCGTTCCTTTTGGCCTGCCAGTCCTCATCGGG
>Ga0114129_10003768_pt1 | contig 21377 bp, 14 predicted proteins | sample RhiMetdeltSRZDD1_FD_80071 | JGI IMG/M metagenome (GOLD analysis project Ga0114129, IMG submission 80071) | Populus rhizosphere microbial communities from Tennessee, USA - Rhizosphere MetaG P. deltoides SRZDD1 (version 2) (version 2) | ecosystem: Host-associated > Plants > Roots > Rhizosphere >... | reverse complement strand
TTGTCGGTTGGCCGCCCCGATAGAGGCCATCTGTAAGGACGCCGAATCGGGGAATGTCTCCACCGTTAGGTTGATCCGCCGCGCCGGCGGCCATTGCAATTATGGGGAAAAGAACCAGGAAACCGATTAAACAACGCATTGGTATTTGGTGTGCACCTTTGATGCTGGATTGGGAGCTAGAAGTGTCTTCGACGGAAGCTCGTTCAAAAGGAAAGAACATAGTGGAGCGCGCCTTATCTGTTTTTGCGCCCGTGCATCGGGGAGAAGCAACGACGGCCTTACTCATGATGGTGAACGTGTTCGTTCTCCTGACGGCCTATTATCTCATCAAACCTGTTCGAGAGGCGCTCATTTTGGGAGGAGCGGGCGCTGAAATGAAGAGCTATGCCGGTGCGGGACAGGCGATGTTGTTTCTGCTCCTGGTGCCGCTATATAGCGCCTTCGCCAGCCGAACGAATCGAGTTCGGTTGATCAACGGTGTTACGGCATTTTTCATTTCCAATCTCATTATTTTTTATTTTCTCGGCCGCATGGGATTTCAACTGGGGATTCCGTTCTGCCGGAAATACATCCGATGTTTCAGCCCAGTACGCGCACCTACGGAGTGTTCTTGTCTTGGAACCAGTAATTTAATCCTTCGAAATTCTCGATTTTAAATTCTTACGCCGCCGGTTTAGGCTACCAACGAATGGTAGTTGTTAAATTTGGCGGAACCTCCGTCGGCGCAACCCCTCAGATTGATCAAGCGGCGCGCATTGTCTATTCAATGCGCGAGTCGAAGCCCATCGTTGTCGTGTCGGCCATGGGGGGCGTGACCGATGCCCTTTTGCATGCCGGCGAAGCGGCCGTTGCCGGTCAGGCCCAAAATCGCGAGGATAAACTTTGGGAAATTCGCAGCCGGCACGACCAGGCGATCAACGGATTATTCAAAGATCGAAGCGTGGCGGTTGGACTTCAGGATACGGAACGCACGATCTGGGAAGAGATTCAAAAAGTCTTCACCGGGGTCTCGCTCTTGCGGGAGATGAGCGCGCGCTCGCGCGATCTGATCAGCTCGGTTGGCGAGCGCTTGATCGTCCCGATATTTGCCCAATACCTCATCACTCTCGGCCAGAACGCCGAACCCGTCGACGCGCGCGAAATCATCATCACGAGTGAAGAGTCGGACTTTTTGCTGGTGGACTTCGATGAGACGCGGAAGCGCTGCCAAAAACTCGTGGAGTTGGCTGCATCGGGAACTGTGCCCGTCGTAACAGGTTTTATCTGCTCCACGCCGGATGGTGTGACGACCACGCTTGGGCGTGGGGGATCGGATTACTCGGCCTCAATCATCGGCAGCTGTGTCAAAGCTGACGAAATCCAAATCTGGACGGATGTGAACGGTGTCATGACGGCCGACCCACGTATCGTCCCCGACGCGCGAGTGTTGGAACGTGTGTCTTACAAGGAAGCAGCCGAGATGTCTTATTTTGGAGCGAAAGTGCTGCATCCGCAGACGATCATGCCGGCCGTCGACGAAAATATTCCGATTCGCATCAAGAACACATTTGCACCGGAGATGCCCGGCACGCTTATTGCCGCTGAGGCCCCCGTTCAATTCAGCGTTAAGAATGTGACATCGATTACGGGCATGACTTTGGTTTCTGTTGAAGGCCGGGGAATGATGGGCGTACCCGGAGTCGCAGGCCGTGTGTTCACGACCACCGCACAGCATCGAATTAATGTACTGATGTTTTCGCAAGGATCATCCGAGCAGCATATCTCGCTGGTCGTCAATCGTCAGGACGGGGAGCAAACTGTAAAAGCCCTTCGGCGTGAGTTCGAGGGGGAAATCGGGAAGCGTCGCATCGATCGAGTATCGTCCGTTTCTGATATTTCGATCATCGCGTTGGTGGGAGAGGGCATCAAGGGAGTGCCCGGTGTCGCTGCCCGCGCATTTGGAACTTTGGGGACAGCAGGCATCAACATACTGATGATCGCCCAAGGCTCGTCCGAACTGAACCTTTCGATCGTTGTACGCCAGAAGGACGCTGCTCGTGCCGTCCAGCTGCTTCATCAGGCGTTTGAACTGGGGAAATGAGCGGCAAAGTGCTAAGGGTGTGGACGAATTGGTTGGGATAGGCGCAGACGGGGTGGTCGCTCATAACGAAACGTTGCTTGTGAGCGACCACCCCGTCCGCTCCAAATAAAGTGGCTTCGCACCATTTTTTTTGATGTCGCGCCCACCCCTCCTCCGTGAGGAGGGGAATATACGCCTGATCCACACACTTCGCGCCTACAGTCGAAAAGACGGTCACGCAGACGTCAGCCACACGCCCGCGTAGGATCAAACCTGACACGCAAGTTGTCGGCCTGGGTTAAGCAGGGTACACAGCGGCAGACGGCCTTTGTGGTAAAGTGCTCGCGCTGTCTATAGCAATTCTTTTTTTGGTTCCGGAGGCGTGTCCACGTGGAAGTAATCGATGAGACGGTCAAGATTTTGCTGGTGGACGATGAGCCGCGCAATCTTGACGCGCTGGAGAGCATTCTCGAATCCAGCGGCTGTGTGTTAGTACGGGCCCAGACAGCTGATGAAGCTCTTCTAGCCGTCTTGCAAAACGACTTTGCTGCGATTGTCCTCGACATCAAGATGCCCGGAACGGATGGTCTGGAACTGGCACAGCTCATCAAGCGCCGTAAGCGCAGCCAGCACGTTCCGATACTGTTCCTCACCGCACACAGACTGGATGAAAGGGACGTACTTCAAGCGTACGGCGTCGGCGGTGTTGATTTTCTGAACAAACCGATTAACCCGGACATTCTTCGCTCCAAGGTCTCTGTTTTTGTGAATCTTTTTCGGACAACCGGGGCGTTGGCCTCGGCCGTCGAAGCATTGAATGCCGAGGTAGCCGAGCGTCAACGTGCGCAAGAAGAACTCCGGATAGCCAAGGATGAACTTGAGAGCCGCGTCTTGGAGCGCACCGCGGAGTTGGCACGCGCAAACCGTGAGGTACGTGACAATGAAGAACGCTTGCGTTTGGCTTTGGCAGTTGCTCAGGTCGCGACCTGGGAATGGGATCTCGCGACAGGGAAGATGCGATGGTCTGCGGATCCGGAGGTCGTATTTGGTTTTCCATCGGGCTCTTTTGGCCCAAATCACCGGATTTCTCACGCAGTCCATCCCGACGATGTCGTCACATTAGAAACGGCGTTGCATCGAGCCATGAAGACGGGCGATTTCGAAGCGGAGTATCGAGCAGTTCGTCCGGATGGAACCGTCGTATGGATTGCCGATCGCGGCCGAGTTGTCCAGGATTCCAATAGCCAACCAACACGAATCCTGGGAGTAAGTGTCGACCTTACCCGACGCAAGCGTCTGGAAGAAGCGCTGCTCGAATCGGATCGTCGAAAGGATGAGTTTCTCGCAACGCTCGCTCACGAATTAAGGAACCCGCTTGCTCCTGTGCGATACGCGGCAAATGTTTTGGGGTTAAAGGGGCCGCAAACCCAGGAGCTTCGTTGGGCGATTGAGGTGATCGAGCGTCAGACGCAGCACATGGCACGTCTTATTGACGATCTGTTGGATGTTAATCGGATCAGCCGCAATACGCTCGAATTGAGGAAGGCTTCTGTCGAATTATCCGCAGTCATTAGTGCTGCAGTCGAAGCCAGCAAGCCATTGATGGAAGCAAATCATCAGCAACTCAAAATCAATATTCCGTCCGAGCCGGTTTACTTGCACGCGGACGCCGTGCGCCTTGCCCAAGTTTTCTCGAACCTGCTGAACAATGCCTCGAAGTACAGCAAACGTCCCGAGGGTGGAGGGACTATTTCGCTAACCGCCGACCACGATGCCACCGAAGTTACCGTTGCCGTAACCGACTCCGGGATCGGAATCGCCGACGGGATGATTCCGAAAGTCTTCGATATGTTCACGCAGGTGGGTCGCTCCATCGGACAATCGGAAGGCGGCTTAGGTATAGGTCTCGCCTTAGCTAAGAGGCTCGTCGAAATGCACGGCGGCAGCATCGAAGCTCGGAGCGACGGATTGGGCAAGGGTAGTGCTTTCTTCGTTCGGCTTCCGGTTCACCAACCTTCGGGTCAAAAGGCGAGTACGTCCAGTACGTCCGTTCCCGTCGATCAAGCCGCACGGAAGCGGCGCATCTTGATCGCCGACGATAATTTGGACGTCGTCGAAACATTCGAAATCATGCTTCAAACGCTCGGGCACGAAGTGCATACGGCCACGGACGGTATCCAGGTACTGGAAAGAGCGGAGCAGTTCAAGCCAGAAGTGATCATGCTTGATATTGGAATGCCGAAGCTGGATGGTTTCGAGACGGCGCGCCGACTGCGTCAGCAGGCTTGGGCCCGGGACACTCTGCTGATTGCTGTAACCGGCTGGGGGCACGAGACGGACAAAAGGATGTCGGCCGAGGCTGGTTTCAATGCTCATTTAGTAAAGCCGATTGAGATGCCTGCGATTCTAAAACTTCTCGACAAAGTGGATGAATTCAAAGCACGCAGCGCGGGTTAACTGACCCGTCCACAAAGCTCGTTCCCTGTGGAAGAACAAAGTAGGAGCTATGCATGAGTCATAAGAGTCCGAGAGCCTCAAACCAAGGTTCATCTGCAGTTGTGGCTGTATCGCGCGCCGGGACGAACGGCGATCGCACGGGTGCCTTTTCCGACAATCTGTTGATGGCGATGTTGTCGTTTCGGGACGGCGACTTTTCCGTCCGCATGCCCAGCAATCTGACGGGTGTGGAAGGCAAAATTGCGGACGCATTCAACGAAATCGTCGCGTTCAGTGATCGCCGGGCGAAGGAAACGGTCCGCGTTTCGACTCTTGTCGGTAAAGAGGGAAAACTCAAGCAACGCATGAACGTTCAGGAGGGCCTCGGTGTCTGGGCAGAGGAGGTCTCCGCAATCAATATCTTGATTGACGATCTCGTTTGGCCCACGACCGAAGTGACTCGTGCTATCGGAGCTGTAGCAAAAGGAGATCTTGGGCAGTCCATGGCCCTCGAAGTCGATGGACGTCCGCTCGAAGGTGAATTCCTCCGATCAGCGAAGCTCGTCAATAAAATGATCGACCAATTGTCGGTCTTCACATCCGAGGTCACCCGAGTTGCTCGTGAGGTCGGAACGGAAGGCAAACTCGGCGGCCAAGCCCAGGTCAAAGGCGTGTCTGGTGTATGGAAAGACCTGACCGAATCCGTGAATCAGATGGCCGGCAACCTTACGGCGCAGGTCCGCAACATCGCCGATGTAACGATTGCCGTCGCAAATGGCGACTTGTCCAAGAAAATCACCGTTGACGTAAGAGGTGAAATTCTCCAGCTGAAGGAAGCCATCAACACAATGGTGGATCAGCTCCGCTCGTTCGCGGCCGAAGTAACACGAGTCGCGCGTGAGGTGGGAACAGACGGCAAACTCGGAGGCCAGGCTGTCGTGCCTGGCGTCGCCGGTACCTGGAAAGATCTCACGGATTCCGTGAACGCGATGGCCAGCAACCTTACGGCACAGGTTCGCAATATCGCCGGTGTAACGACTGCCGTGGCGCGCGGCGATCTTTCCCGGAAAATCACGGTCGACGTGAAAGGAGAAATCCTGGAGCTCAAGAACACGATTAATACGATGGTGGACCAGCTGAATGCTTTTGCGTCGGAAGTCAGCCGTGTTGCTCGTGAAGTCGGAACGGAAGGCAAACTCGGAGGCCGCGCGGAGGTTCCGGACGTTGCTGGAACCTGGAAGGACCTGACGGACTCCGTCAACGCCATGGGAGCCAATCTTACGGCGCAGGTCCGCAATATCGCCGAGGTCACAACGGCCGTTGCGAAGGGCGACTTGTCGCGCAAGATCACCGTCGACGTGAAGGGCGAGATTCTGGAATTGAAAAATACGATCAACACAATGGTCGATCAACTTAACGCATTCGCGTCCGAAGTAAGCCGCGTCGCCAGAGAGGTCGGAACCGAAGGAAGACTTGGCGGTCAGGCCGTCGTGCCTGGTGTGGCTGGAACATGGAAGAACCTCACCGACAACGTGAATTCGATGGCTCAGAATCTGACCGACCAGGTCCGAAATATCGCTCAGGTGACGACTGCCGTCGCTCGCGGTGACCTCTCACGCAAGATCACAGTAGACGTGAAGGGTGAGATTCTGGAATTGAAGAACACGATCAACACCATGGTCGACCAGCTTAATGCATTTGCCTCCGAGGTCAGCCGCGTTGCTCGCGAAGTAGGAACTGAGGGGAAGCTTGGAGGCCAGGCCGTCGTGCCTGACGTGGCCGGTACGTGGAAAGACTTAACGGATAACGTGAACTCCATGGCTTCGAACCTGACCGGCCAGGTCCGAAACATTGCAGATGTCGCGACAGCCATTGCGCGAGGCGATTTGTCGAGAAAGATCACAGTGGATGTGAAGGGGGAGATTCTCGGATTAAAAAACACGATCAATACCATGGTGGACCAGCTCAATTCGTTCGCGTCCGAGGTGAGCCGCGTGGCGCGCGAAGTCGGAACGGAAGGAAAGTTGGGCGGTCAAGCGCTTGTGCCTGATGTTGGGGGTACGTGGAAGGATTTAACGGACAACGTGAACTCCATGGCTTCGAACCTGACCGGCCAGGTGCGTAACATCGCGGACGTCGCCACTGCAATTGCTAACGGCGACCTGTCGCGCAAAATCACGGTCGATGTGAGAGGTGAAATTCAGGAGCTGAAGAACACGATCAATACCATGGTGGATCAGCTCAACGGTTTTGCTTCCGAAGTCACACGCGTGGCACGCGAGGTCGGAACGGAAGGAAAGCTCGGAGGGCAGGCGGTGGTGCCTGGCGTTGCGGGCACGTGGAAAGATCTCACCGACAATGTCAACTCGATGGCATCCAACCTCACCGGTCAGGTTCGAAACATTGCCGATGTGGCGACCGCGATTGCAAAAGGCGATCTTTCCCGAAAAATTACTGTCGACGTGAAGGGTGAAATTCTGGAGCTGAAAAACACTATCAACACAATGGTGGACCAGCTCAATTCGTTCGCGTCCGAAGTCAGCCGCGTCGCGCGTGAGGTAGGTACGGAGGGCAAGCTGGGTGGTCAGGCTGTTGTTCCAGACGTTGCGGGCACGTGGAAAGATCTAACCGACAACGTGAACTCCATGGCACAGAACCTGACGGGCCAGGTGCGGAATATCGCCGAAGTGACGATCGCCGTGGCGAATGGTGACCTCTCGCGCAAAATCACCGTAGACGTTCGCGGCGAGATTCTGCAGCTCAAGGAAGCTATCAATACGATGGTGGAACAGCTGCGTTCATTCGCGTCGGAAGTTACACGCGTCGCTCGCGAAGTCGGTACGGAAGGGCGCCTTGGAGTGCAGGCCGTGGTTCCCGGTGTGACGGGAGCATGGAAGGACTTGACCGACTCGGTCAACGCCATGGGAGCAAACCTCACAGACCAGGTTCGCAACATCGCGGAGGTCACAACGGCCGTGGCTCGCGGTGATTTGTCGCGCAAGATCACAGTAGACGTGAAGGGTGAAATTCTGGAGTTGAAAAACACGATCAACACGATGGTGGATCAACTCCGGTCATTCGCCTCGGAAGTCACACGCGTGGCGCGCGAGGTCGGAACGGACGGCAAACTCGGAGGTCAGGCCGACGTGCCCGGTATCGCTGGTACTTGGAAGGATCTGACAGATTCGGTCAACTTCATGGCTGCGAATCTTACGGATCAGGTTCGTGGCATTGTGAAAGTCGTTACGGCAGTTGCTAACGGCAACCTGCGTCAGAAGTTGACCGTCGAAGCGAAAGGTGAGGTGGCAGCGTTAGCCGAAACCATCAACAACATGACGGATACGCTAGCGACCTTTGCGGAGCAGGTCACAAATGTCGCCCGCGAAGTCGGCGTGGATGGGCGGTTGGGCGGTCAGGCCAACGTGCCCGGAGCAGCGGGCACATGGAAGGATCTGACCGGAAACGTCAATTTACTCGCCGCCAATCTTACAAACCAGGTGCGCGCAATCGCCGAAGTTGCTACGGCCGTCACGAAGGGGGATTTGACGAGATCGATCCAAGTGGAAGCTCGCGGAGAAGTCGCAGAACTAAAGGACAACATCAATACGATGATCGATAACCTTCGCGCTACGACGGAACGCAACCAGGAGCAGGATTGGTTAAAGACAAACCTTGCGAAGTTTACCCGGATGCTGCAAGGCCAACGGGATCTGGTCACAGTCGGCAAGATGCTGCTTTCGGAGTTGGCGCCGCTGGTCCAGGCTCAACAAGGGACCGTGTATCAAATGGAGCATGCGGAAACGAGTGAGACCACCGACATCAACCCGGCACTGGTTTTGCTGGCTCCGTATGCGCAACGTCCCGATCAGCCAAGGCGTATCGAGATGGGGCACGGTCTGGTAGGGCAGTGCGCAGTCGAAAAGAAAAGCATTCTGCTCACAGACGTTCCTGAAAACTACACCACTGTTCATTCGAGTTTGGGCGCCGCATCACCCACCAACATTGTAGTGTTCCCCGTGTTGTTCGAAGGTCAAACCAAAGCCGTTATTGAATTGGCGGCGCTGGCTCCATTCACGCCGACGCATCTAAGCTTCCTGGAGCAGCTGACGCAATCCCTCGGAGTGGTACTCAACACGATCGAAGCCACAATGAGAACGGAAAACCTGCTGCAACAATCACAGCAGCTCACCATCGAACTGCAGACTCGCCAAACCGAACTTCAGCAAACCAATGAGGAGCTGGCCTCCAAGGCGAAACAGCTGGCAGAACAGAATGTGGAAGTGGAACGGAAAAACAAGGAGGTCGAGCAGGCGAGGCGAGCACTCGAGGAAAAGGCAGCAGAGCTTGCGCTCACGTCGAAATACAAATCGGAATTCCTGGCGAACATGTCGCACGAGCTCCGGACGCCACTCAATTCAATCCTTATCCTTGGTCAGCAACTCGGGGAGAATCCCGGCGGTAACCTGACGCTGAAACAAGTCGATTATGCCAAGAACATCCACTCAGCAGGTACGGACCTGCTTACACTGATCAACGATATTCTCGATCTATCAAAGATCGAGTCCGGAACAGTGACGGTGGAGCCCGAAGAGATCACGTTCCTCTCGCTGCGGGAAAGCGTCGAGCGGACGTTCCACCATGTGGCAGAATCGAAAAATCTGGCGTTTCGTGTGGATATCGACTCCGTACTGCCGCCGACGTTCACTACGGATTCCAAGCGGTTACAGCAGATTTTGAAGAACCTCTTATCCAATGCCTTCAAATTCACGGCGCAGGGTCATGTTGCTATGACCGTGCGACGCGTACAAGAAGGTTGGTCGGGGGACCATCCCGTCCTACGTTTTGCTCAAAAAGCAGTTGCTATTGCCGTAAGCGATACAGGTATCGGCATCGCACCGGAGAAGCAGAAGTTGATCTTCGAGGCGTTCCAGCAAGCCGATGCTGGTACTAGTCGCAAATACGGCGGCACCGGATTAGGTCTCGCCATTAGCCGTGAATTGGCGACACTGCTTGGGGGAGAAATCAAGCTGACGAGTGCGCCTGGGCAAGGAAGTACATTTACTTTGTATTTGCCTCTCGTTTATACGGGTCCCGCCCGCGCGGTAACCCTTCCTGCGACGAATACTTATAACGCGACGGCGCCGCAGCCCGCGTTGCCGGTGGTTGCCAAGACGGAGGAAGTTGTCCCGGACGATCGGAACGACATTCACGACGGAGATAGCGTTTTGCTCATCGTCGATGATGATTCGCACTACGCTCGTATCTTGTTGGGACTCGCGCGCGAAAAAGGCTTTAAAGGTATTGTCGCCAATCGTGGCCAGGCAGCTCTCAGCCTTGCGCGACAATACCGGCCGACCGCCATCACTCTGGATGTGTTTTTGCCCGACATGCTCGGGTGGACCGTTCTCAACAATCTCAAGCTGGATGCGACGACGCGCCATATACCTGTTCAGATGCTTTCCATCGAGGAAGAGCGTCAACACGGACTCTCCCATGGCGCATTTTCGTACGTAGTAAAGCCGGCCACAACGGAAGACCTCGAACATGCTTTTGACCGGATCAAGACGTACGTAACGCCTCACACGAAACGATTGCTTGTTGTCGAAGATAACGACATTGAAAGAGAGAGCATCGTTGATCTTCTCGCCCACGATGATGTCGAGGTAAGTTCGGCAAGCTCAGGTCGTGAGGCTTTGCTCATGTTGTCGGAAACAACTTTCGATTGCTGCGTCGTCGATTTGCGCCTGCCTGACATGAGCGGGTTTGAACTCTTGGGGGCGATGCAGCTGACGCCCTCGTTGAAAGATTTGCCAATTGTCGTATTCACGGGAAAGGAATTGACCGGTGATGAGGAAGAACGGCTAAAGCTTGTCGCAAAGAGCGTCGTGTTGAAGGATGTACAATCGATGGAACGGCTGTTCGATGAAACTGCGCTGTTCCTGCATCGCGTTGTTTCAGAACTGCCGACGCCGAAACGGGAACTGATCGAGCGCATCCACGGCTCCAACGATGTGCTTCGCCATCGCAAAGTGCTCGTGGTCGACGACGATGTCCGAAACATCTTTGCTCTGACAAGCATTCTGGAGAATCACGAAATGGAAGTGGTCAGTGCCACAAATGGACGGCAAGCCATCGAAATCCTGGAAGGAACACCGGATCTCAGCGTCGTGTTAATGGACATCATGATGCCCGAGATGGACGGCTACGAAACTATTCGGAAAATCCGCGAGAATTCGCAGCTCAAGACTTTGCCGATTTTGGCGCTTACCGCCAAAGCCATGAAGGGTGATCGCGAGAAGTGCCTGGAGGCCGGAGCTTCCGATTACATTGCGAAGCCAGTCAATACCGACCAGCTTCTCTCGTTACTCCGCGTTTGGCTCTATCGCTAAACGTTCGAGCGGGATTGTAGGCGCGGTCTATGACGTCTATGACCGTCTATGACCGCCCCTACAGCCCAAGCGGCGTACGTAAAAGTTTCACGAGCAGCTGGTTTCTTTTGTCGCGCAATTATACTGAAGTGCGACTGTGCATTATTTTCGCCGAGATGGGAAATTATGGAATTACGAAATGACAAGAGACCAGGCGGCACCATAGATAGCTGGTGCGGCAAATGCAAAATGATTCTGGCGCACACGATCGAAGCGTTGGTCGGCGATAAACCGGTTCGAGTCCATTGCAACACGTGTCAATCGCAACACTCGTACAAGCCGAATGCTCCGGGAGTAATCTCTCGACCTAAGCGACATGATGAGAACGGCGGCTCCATTCGCCATATTCCGAAGCGCGGAAACGCCTATCGCCTCCTGATGGACGCGAAAGAGTCCGCGATCGCCAAAATTTATTCTCCAAAGGAAAAGTATCAACCCGGTGATGTCCTGGAGCATTCCACATTCGGTCGCGGAGTGGCGATGGCGCTTAAAGACGAGACGAAGATCGAAGTCTTATTCGAGAGCGGATCGAAGACTTTGATTCACGGCCGTTGAGGTCGAGTCATGTAATCGACGTTGAGGGCGCCGGGGAGGCGAAGTGACCTTCGAAGAACTCAACGAATGGATAACAAAGATAGGAGCGGGCAAAACGTTACCCTCTGCCGTCAGGCAGAGGGTCTCTCGGGAACTTCCGCCTTTCATCCGGGCCCTCAATCCAAGGAATGCTCCAGAACGTTTAAGACTGCCGACGGGCGAGTCATTGCAGAATGCGACTCGAATGACCGCGCTCAAGTGCCATTGCCTGTTGCTCGCTCGCAAAGTACACGGACGGGACTACGTTAAAGCAAACCCGGAATATGAAGCTTTGGCAAAGAATGTTCTGTTCTGGGTAATGCGCTATCACTTCAACACCGGAGACCCAAAAGGAGTCTTCTGCTGTCCACCCTGCACCATTTCGCTTTTGCCGCTTTACACCCTCGATTGCTTCCGATGGATTGATTGCAAAGAATTGGCGTCAGAGGTGCTTGACGCTGTTGCCAATCACCGTTCGGTTTTTCGCCGGAGTTATCCCAAGGCCTACTTTGAATGGGCCGCTGCCTTTGTTAATCCTTGAATCGCGCCACGGTGAGTCAAAAAGAAAAAAGAAGGCCCGACGAGTCGGTGCCGAGCCCCAGTTAAATAGGAGGTGCCGGGATTCCCGGCACCGAAAACCTAACATGAGGGCACGAAAAATCCATCAAATACGCAGCCGCACCTCAAAGCAGTCCCTTATCGAGCGCGTGCGACGGTACCCTCGGCAACTCCACGGTTCGCTTTTTGCCGGCACCACGATGAGAAAGTGCTTCCAGGTAGGTGTAGATCACCGGCGTTAGATAGAGGGTGATCAGTTGCGAAAACAGCAGTCCGCCGACAACGGCCAATCCCAGGGTCTGCCGCGCCTCGCCTCCTGCGCCGTACCCAAGTGCGATCGGGAGCGAGCCGAGCAGAGCGGCCATTGTCGTCATCATGATCGGGCGGAACCGCACAAGGCACCCCTGATAGATCGCTTCGAGCGGCGCTTTGCCTTCGTTCCGTTGCGCATCCAATGCGAAGTCAATCTGCATGATGGCATTCTTCTTGACGATGCCGATCAACATGATCAGGCCGACGAAACCATAGATGTTCAAGTCCATCTTGAACAACGTCAATGTGAGCAATGCGCCGAAGATTGCGGACGGCAAACCCGAGAGGATTGTCAATGGATGGATGTAACTCTCATACAAAATGCCGAGAACGATATAAATGACAAGGATCGCGATACCCAGCAGGATCGTCAGATTCTGTACGGAATTTGCGAACTCTCTCGCAGTGCCCTGGAACGCGTGGCTGATCGAAGCCGGCAAACTGGTGGTGATATTGTTGATTTGATCCACAGCTTCGCTCAAAGAGACACCGGGCCTGACGTTGAACGAAATCGTCACGGACGGTAGCTGCCCCAGGTGATGAATCGTGAGCGGCCCCGCATCCTGACTCAGTTTCACCAGTGTTTCGAGCGGCACAAGCTTCCCATCATCCGATTTCATATACAGCAGCGAAAGCGCATCCGGGCGTGCCTGGTACTCTGGCAAAAGATCCAACATGACCCTGTACTGATTCGTGGGGGCATAGATCGTGGAGACCCAGCGCGGTCCGTACGCGTCGTACAAAGCATTCTCGATTTGCTGGGCATTCACCTTGAGCCTGGCTGCCTTATCACGATCGATCGACACATTCAGTTGAGGGTTCTGAAGCTGAAGATCCGTGATTACGTCGGTGAGGCCAGGAATTGCCGCGATCTCCGTTCTAAGCTTGCGCGCCGCATCGTAAAGTTCCGCAGTATCCGAACCCTGCAGCGTGTATTGATACGGCGCCGTCGTGACTTGTCCGCCGATGCGGATCGAGGGTGGATTTTGGACATAAACGCGCATGAACGGCATGCCGGACATCTGTTGCCGCATGCGGTTCATGATGACGTCGAGACTGTCACGTTCCGACCGCGGCTTCAGGTGCATAAACATGCGGCCGAAATTCGGCCCGCCGTTGAAGTTGCCGTTTGAACCGCTGATGCCTGAGAAGAACGCAACGATGGATGGATCCCGGCGTCCGATGTCTGCAAGCAGCTGTTGATATCGGCTCATTTCGTCGAACGACGTGCCTTGCTCCGCCTCCGTCTGAATCAAGATTTGGTCTGTGTCGGAGTCGGGAACAAACCCCTTTGGAATTCGAACGAAAAGATATGCAGTGGCCGCGAGGATCAGAACACTGACTCCCAGAATAAGCGGCCGATGTCGCAGGACCCATTGCAGGCTATGATCGTAGATATCCAGTATGGCATCGAAGAATCGCTCTGTGACTCTGAAGAGCCATCCTGGTTTTTTCTGATGATCGATCGCTTTCAGAAAGCGGCTGCAGAGCATCGGACTCAACGTGACCGAAACGATGCCGGATATCAGAATTGCGGCGGTAATCGTCACCGCAAATTCCCGGAATAAACGCCCAAGAATTCCGCCCATGAACAAAACCGGGATGAAAACGGCCGCCAGTGAGAGCGTCATCGACACAATCGTGAATCCGATTTCCTGAGACCCACGCATTGCGGCTTCCAGTGGCGGCACACCCGATTCGATGTGACGCACGATGTTTTCCAACATCACGATGGCATCGTCCACCACAAAGCCAATCGAAAGAACTAGAGCCATCATCGACAGGTTATCGAGCGTATAACCCATCAAGGCCATGACCGCGAAGGTACCGATAATCGAAAAAGGCAAGGCCAGACTTGGAATCGTCGTCGCTCGAAAATTCCGCAGGAAAATGAAGATGACCATCACGACGAGGGCAAGGCTGAGTACCATCGTGGCCTGGACGTCGTTGAAGGAATCACGGATGGTTTGCGAGCGATCATACAGGACCTCCATGCCCACGGAAGGAGGAACCTGCTGCCGAAACACCGGCATCAAATTCTTGATGGCGTCGGCAACCTCGACTGTATTCGAGCCCGGCTGCTTCAAGATCGCCAGAATGATCGACCGCTGCACACTGTCCGCAGACTCGAACCAGCTCGCGTTTTTATCGTCTTCGACGCTATCGACAACGCTGCCCAATTCCTCCAGGCGAACCGACGAACCTTCACGGTCCACTACAATCAGTTTGCGAAATTCTTCAGCGGTAGTGAGCTGTCCGTTGGCGCGTAACGTCAGCGAACGGTCCGGACCATACATCGTTCCTGTCGGTATGTTCACGTTCCAATTGCGCAGCGCCGCCTCAACTTCGTTCATACCGATCTGCTTGGTCGCCAGTTTTTGCGGGTCCAAATGCACACGTACCGCATACTTCTGCGCACCATTAACCTGCACCTGCGCGACACCAGGAACCGTGGAAATCCTCTGAGCCATCGTCGTTTCGGCGTACTCATCCAGGACCCAGGGGGGCACCGTGCTCGACATCAGGGAAATGTAGAGAATCGGTTGATCCGCTGGATTGACCTTGCGGAAGGTTGGCGGCGTCGGCATGCCGGCGGGAAGAAGTGGTGCCGCTTGCGTGATGGCCGCCTGAACGTCTAATGCTGCTCCATCGAGGTCACGGCTCAGGTTGAATTGCAACGTAATCGAACTCGCGCCAATCGCATTGGACGACGTCATCGAGTCCAGGCCGGCAATTGTAGAGAACTGACGTTCAAGCGGCGTCGCAACCGCCGAAGCCATAGTGTCGGGATTGGCGCCCGGCAGGCTGGCCGTAACAAGAATGGTTGGAAAGTCCACGTTCGGCAAATCGCTCACGGCCAGGTTACGGTAGGCAATGACGCCGAACAGGGCGATAGCCAACATCAGCAGACTTGTCGCGATGGGGCGTCGAATGAATACGCCTGATAAATTCACCGCACCTCCTATGATGACGAACCGGACGAAGAGCCCGACTTAATTTGGACAGGGCTGCCGGGAACGAGCCGCAATTGCCCGGACGTCACGACAGTATCGCCGTCGCTTAAGCCTTTCTCGACCACAATGTCGCGTTCTATAGTGCGGCCGGTGACGACGGGCCGGGCCTCAACTGTCATATCCGGCTTTACGACGAACACGAACTTTCCATCTTGTCCGGTCTGCACGGCCGTCGCTGGAATAATGAGGGAGTCTGCCGAAACGTTCATCCGGACAATCACACGCACGAACTGTCCCGGCCACAGCCGCATGGCGGCATTATCGAATATGGCCTTGAGCCGGATGGTGCCGGTTGAGCTGTCCACGGCGTTTTCGATGAAACTGAGCGTGCCGTCTTCCATTCCTGTCTTCGTGTCCGCTTGCGGATATGCAGTCACAGCGACCTTGCCGTTGGCCATCCGCGCCTTGATCAACTGCAGGTTTGCTTCGGGAACGGAGAACGTTACGTAAATCGGATGCAGCTGATTAATCGTAAGCAAGTCCATGTCGGTCGCCTTGACGATGTTGCCTTGCTTAATCATCAGATGTCCCGTACGGCCGTCGATCGGAGAGCGAATCGTGCAGTACTCGAGTTGAAGCTTAGCTCGATCCAATGCCGCCTGATCGGCCGCGATCGTCGCTTGCATGCTCTCGATGGTCGCCCGATCCGCCCGGACCGCTTCAGCCGCCGCCTTCGCCTGGGCCGTTGTCTGTTCTGCGGAGTCCTTCGCGAAAACACCTTGCTTCGTCAATTCCGTGAAACGATTCGCTTGCGACTGCGCAAACTCTTCTTGAGCCATGTCACGGCTCAGATTTGCTTGAGCGGCCTGCAATTGCGCCTTGTCCTTATTGAGAGTCGCCTCGGCTTGCGTGAGCTGCGCTTCATACGGCCTGGGATCGATAACAAATAGTCGATCGCCCTTCTTAACGTCCGCGCCTTCCTGAAAATCGACAATTGTCAGTTCACCACCGATTTGTGCTTTCACGACGACAGTTGAATAGGCTTCAGCATTTCCTACAGCCTGAATCTCGATCGGAACGGACTTCAGACTCGCTTTTGAAACGAAAACCGGCGCAGCCTGCGTCTGCCGTTGACCTGCAGGCGCGGCTTTATTTGTAGAGACGGAACAACCCGCAACCATGAGTGCGAGTATCAGGACTGCAATCATCGTTCGATTATACGCGGTCGGGGCTGAACGTAGCGTTAAACCTGATATTACAGACCGATCCTTTTGATTAGACAGCACCCCTGCGGGCCCGCCGCAGGCCGTTTTTTCCACACGATTTAGCATTGCTTTTCGTGCCCTCGTGTTAGCGTTCGGACGCCGATTGGAATTCTCGGCAACCTCCAACACTTGGGCTCGGCGAAGTTTGTCGGGCCTTTTCTTATTTGGGCGACCGTGTTCGCGATCTGCGCGTGTTACACCTATGACCAGTGAGTTCTGTATCGGGCGGCGATGAGGGCCGAGGTATGATCGTCAGGCTAAACAGGGGAGTCAAATCGAGATGACATCATTTGTACTGGTTCACGGCGCCTGGCACGGAAGTTGGTGCTGGAAGCGCGTCCGAAAATTACTTCAAGAGAAAGGGCATGAGGTTTTCACACCTACGCTGACAGGAGTGGGTGAGCGATCGCACCTTTTGTCGCCTGAGGTGAATCTTGAAACCCACATTTTGGACGTCGTTAATCTGATTCGCTGGGAGGAACTGTCGGACGTCGTATTGTGTGGTCATTCTTATGGCGGATGCGTCATAAGCGGCGCCGCGGATCGAGTTTCTGAACGGATTCGTTCGCTCGTTTATCTGGATGCGTTCGTTCTGGAAGACGGAGAAAACCTGATGCAACACGTTCCTGAACGCCAGCGCGACGAAACGGAGGAAGGCGGCTGGAAAGTTCCTCCGATTCCCGCAGAAGTGTTCAAAGTCAATGCAAACGATAACGCATGGGTGAATCGTCAATGCACGCCTCAACCTCTGAACACGTTTCAGCAGCATCTCAGTCTGAGCGGCAGGATTCGGACCATAAAGAATGTCACCTACATCCGCGCAACAGGTTTCGTCGAAGGTTCACCATTTCCACCGTTCTTCGAACGGGCAAAAAGCAAGGGTTGGAAGGTACTCACAATCGACACCGGCCACGACGTCATGCTGGACAGCCCTGAAGACGTCACCCGCATGCTTCTCGACGCCGCCCGGTGAGAGAAACTTTGGGACGGTCGCGCAGTTACTGAATTATTTTGCAGGCAAATAGTTCTCGGTGTTTCGATCGCGGTGCAACAACAATAGGAAATGAATGCTGACGCTATGACCAATGAGCAATGAAAATTTTCGGAATGCGCATTCCTCAGATAGAGAAATTGATAATCCGCGAAGATTTTTGGAGATCCGGGTGCAAGGCAGCAGTCAACCCAGCTTTGTAATGGTGAAGCCTTCACGGCGAGCAGCAGCCAGAAGACGCTGATCGAGGGCAAGGAATTCGAGAGTTGAGGGCCGATCTTCAGAGGCAAAAAGCGCGGCCGCCAGCTGGAGCGCATCCGCTGTACGGAGGTCATGCACTCTCAGGAGGCGCTTTGCAGATTCACGAATTCCATCCGTGGGTTCTACTTCATGCCAGCCTGCGCGAAAGGCGTTAAGACGGTCGTACGCGTTAATCGTGGTCTCCTCGGCCAGACGCCCCAGACGCTGGCGCCTGGCGATGGCGGAGACACACTCGACATCGGTTGCCCACCAGGCGATCATGACTGGGTCGGCCTCGAAGAGATCCTGTATATCCTTGCTGGTTACTTCGGGCACCAACAAGGGAATCACGGCCGAGCTGTCCCAGAACCTCATCGCTCCTCGCGTCTTTCGTCCAGAAGTGCGTCGAGGACGCCGGACTTTTTCTTCCCCCTGAGTTTCGTGACTTGCGGTGGGGATGAGCTAGCCAAACGAAGTCCTCCCCGACGTTCCAACCTTGCCAGGCGGCCATCCGGGTCATCCTCGGCTCCAGTTAACGCGGACATCAGCCGCGCGACGGGACGTCCACGATCCGTGATGACAATGGTTTCCCCATGACGAACACGGTCAATCAGGGCACTGAGCTGGTTTTTTGCTTCGGTTATTGTGGCCTTTTTCATTTGGCTAGAATAGCCATCGGCATGACCGTCGTCAAGCTGCTCCGGGTCGTTCTACAATTTCTCTTGTCCTTTTACTCAAAGCTACCCCAGTCTTTTTGGGTAATTTTCTCGTCTCGCGTCTACCATTTATTTCATGGCTAATAGACCACCCCACGACGTCATCCGATTCGCATTGATCGGATTCGGCGCGTTAGCCGAACGCTACTACACGCCGGCGATACGCCGTCTGCCCGCCTCCATAGCGGCCATCGCTGACCCCCTTGAGGCCAGGCGTTCGGAGGCGGCGGCGCTTTATCCTATGGCGAAGACTTATGCCGATTATCGCGAGCTGCTTGCGCGGGAGAACGTGGACGGGATTCTTGTAGCGTCGCCACCCACAACGCATCTGTCGATCTGGAACGACGCCAGCAAACATGGCGCACCGGTTTTCATGGAGAAACCTTTCCTGCTCGGCGACGAGCTGTCTCGAGCCGAATCTTCCCAGCGGGCGCGGCGATTGTTGATGGTCAACTTCAACCGCCGCTTCTGGCCGGAATATCGTCGCATGGGCGAATTGGCGAGGAGCGGAGTGATCGGCGAGTTGAGAGGCGCCGAGATGATATTTCATCTCGATGCGCTCAAATGGCCCGCGGCGACTCCGTTCCGCCTTTCGGCGAACGAAGGCGGGGTGTTGTATGACCTTGGCAGCCACGCGATCGACCTGATACCTCATCTACTGGGCGAAGAGCCGGTGAGAGTGCTGGCCAAAACCAATAGTCAACGATGGGAGGCGGATCACGTGGAATTACGCATGGATTTCAGCCGCGGGTTTACATTTCAGTGCTCGCTGGCGTATCAATCGCGCGCGCAAGAGCGCCTGGTGATACGCGGTCGCAAGGGCGTCTTGCGCATGGACAATCCAAACATGACGGTTCACACGCTGAGCGATGATCAGGCGCCGCTTTCGCCAGCCGGACGTTGCCGCGACATCGCCGCGATCGGTTACCGCGCGTTCAGTCCGGACCGTTCGATGTTGCGATACAGCGTTCATGCGGCCCTGGCCGCTTTCATTGACTCCCTCCGCTCAGGCGGCGCTTTCTCTCCCAATTTCACTGCCGCCGCAAACAATGCCTTGTGGCTGGAAGCCGTGGCGCGATCCGCCGCGTCCGGCAAGGCGGTGGAAGTCGGGGCATTTAAGGTTTATGAATAACGGAACGAAAGGCAGAGTAGCAATGGTCGGCATTGACGCCGCCGAGTTGAGTTTCATAGAGGCGTCGCCGTCATCATTTCCAAATTTAAGCCGTGCGTTGAAGCGAGGAGTGGCCGGCCGTCTGCGTTCGACCGCGGGCGAATTGGCCGGTTCGGTCTGGCCCACCTTTTACACTGGCACGCCGCCGGGGGAACACGGCGTCTATCATCATTTGCAGTGGGACTCGGAGTCGATGCGACTGCGCCGTGTGAGCGCCGATTGGCTCTATTGCGAGCCGTTCTGGTACGAACTCGAGCGTCGGGGGTGTCGCGTAATCGCATTGGACATCCCTATGAGTTTCCCTTCGCGGATTTCGCGCGGAGTGGAAGTGATCAACTGGGGATCGCACGATCAATTGGGTCCTTTCACGATGCAGCCCCGCGATTTTGAGGCCGAAATCCGCCGGCGCTTCGGCTCGCATCCCATGGGCTATGAGATTCCGGTCAACAAGACGCGCGGCGAACTGAGTGGCATTCGGGACAACTTGGTCGCCGGGGCGCGGATCAAAGGCGAACTGGCGCAATGGCTGCTCGGCGAGCGCGAATGGGATTTCAGCATCGTTGTGTTCGGTGAATGTCATCGCGGCGGCCATATTCTATGGCCTGAAGATGCGGGCGAAGACTCGATAATTCCACAGGGCGCCTTACTCGATGTTTATAAATCGGTGGACGAAGCCGTCGGCAAATTGATCGACGCGCTTCCTCCTCAAACGACGGTAATAATTTTTTCGCTGCACGGCATGGGGCCTAACAATTCACAGGAACACTTCGTGCCGAAGATCATGGATCGTGTGAACAGGAGGTTCCGCGGCGATCAGAGTGTGACAGACACACCCACGGCGCAGGGGCAGAGAAGCGTGATGCGGATGTTGCGCGAGAAAGTTCCCGCGCGATTGCAAAACGCGATCGCGCAAGCCGTGCCCGTGGCGGTGCGGGACCTGGTGGTAAACCGCGCCACGACCGCCGGTTATGATTGGGCGAAGACACCTGGCTTGGCTTTGCTCGCCGATCTGAACGGTTACTTGCGCTTCAATCTGCGCGGTCGTGAAAAACTAGGCGCCCTGGACGCTGAGAGTGACAACCTCTCGCAATACGTGGATGGCTTGAAAGAATGTTTTCACGGTTTTCAGATCGCGTCCTCGCGTGAGCCTCTGGTGAAGGATCTGCTCTTTACGAGCCGGGATTTCACCGGCAAGCGCAGCGACCACCTGCCCGACGTCGTCGTCACCTGGTCCGGCGCCGCTCCCACCGACCGCATCAGTTCTGCGGACACAGGCGACATAGTCGCCGAACTGGCCACCGGAAGAAGCGGCAATCATCGGCCGAACGGTTTTTGTATTGTTATTGACGGCGATCCGTCGCAAACCACGACGGCCCTGCCGGAACACATACTGGACCTGGCTCCGATGGTCTTGAACCATTTCGGTCGTCATAAGTAAACAGGACCACCCTGGGATCAAAGAAATCCAGTGGCATGGACGCGTATTGTATCACTGCATGAATTGGCGCCAAACCCTGTGTGCGGGTTGACTCTTTGGGGCGGGACGTCGTGCTCCTCCCAACCCTGAGGTTCCGGCGAAGTCTCCGACCTGCCGACCTGAGATTGTTGAAGAAGACTCTCATTGAAGCCGCCTGAGTCTGCTTTCAAGCTTGTACCATTCGGATAGTGTCTATC
>Ga0114129_10003767_pt1 | contig 21378 bp, 29 predicted proteins | sample RhiMetdeltSRZDD1_FD_80071 | JGI IMG/M metagenome (GOLD analysis project Ga0114129, IMG submission 80071) | Populus rhizosphere microbial communities from Tennessee, USA - Rhizosphere MetaG P. deltoides SRZDD1 (version 2) (version 2) | ecosystem: Host-associated > Plants > Roots > Rhizosphere >... | reverse complement strand
TAGGACAAAGATCCGATGGCACTGAAGTTTCCGATCTTCATGGACGCCCAGTCGACCACGCCGGGCGACCCGCGCGTGGTTGAGGCCATGGTGCCGTACTTCACCGAGAAGTTCGGGCACCCGGCCAGCCGCAACCATCCGTTCGGCTGGGAGGCCGAGGCCGCGGTGGACGCGGCTCGCGGCAAGCTGGCGCGGCTGATCGGCGCGCGCGATCCGAAGGAGCTGGTCTTCACCTCGGGCGGCACCGAGGCGATCAACCTCGCCCTCAAGGGCGTGGCCGAGATGTACCGCGAGAAGGGCAACCACATCGTCACCACGGTGATCGAGCAGCGCGCGGGACTGGACGTGTGCAAGCGGCTCGAGCGCCAGGGGTTCAGCGTGTCGTACGTGCCGGTGCAGCCGGACGGCCTGATCGACGTCGAGGAGATCCGCAAGGCCATCACGGACAAGACCATCCTGATCTCGGTGATGTTCGCCAACAACGAGATCGGGACGATCCAGGACGTCGCGGCCATCGGCAAGCTCGCCAAGGAGAAGGGCATCATCTTCCACACCGACGCCACCCAGGCCGTCGGCAAGATCCCGGTGGACGTGGAGGCGATGGGGATCGACCTCCTGTCGTGCACGGCGCACCTGCTCTACGGGCCCAAGGGTGTGGGCGCGCTCTACGTGCGGCGCAAGGGGCCGCGCGTGCGGCTGGCCCCGATGATGGACGGCGGCGGCCACGAGCGCGGCATGCGGTCGGGCACGCTGCCGGTGCCGCTGATCGCCGGCTTCGGCAAGGCGGCGGAGATCGCGAGCGCGGAGATGGCTGCGGAAGGCGCGCGGCTCGCCAAGCTGCGCGACCGGCTCCAGGACATGATCCTGTCGAGCGTGGACGAGGCGTTCCTCAACGGGCGTCCGGACCGGCGGCTGCCGCAGAACCTGAACATCTCGTTCGCATACGTGGAAGGCGAGTCGGTGTTGATGGGCTTGAACAAGGAGACCGCGCTTTCGTCGGGCTCCGCGTGCACGTCGGCGACCCTGGAGCCGTCGTACGTGATCGCCGCGCTCGGCGCCTCCGCCGAGCTGGCGCACTCGTCGATCCGCTTCAGCCTGCACCGGTTCACCACGCCGGAGGAAGTGGAGTACGTCGGCCAGCGGACGATCGAGGTCATCAAGCGGCTGCGGGACATGTCGCCGCTCTACGAGCTGGCGAAAGAGGGCGTGGATCTGAAGACCATCAAGTGGAAGGCCGACTAAGGGGAGATCGGAATGGCATACAGCGACAAGGTCGTTGACCACTACAACAACCCGCGCAATGTCGGGTCCTTCGGCAAGGACACGCCGGGGGTCGGCACGGGGCTCGTCGGCGCGCCGGAGTGCGGCGACGTCATGAAGCTGCAGATCAAGGTCAACGTCGAGACGGGCGTCATCGAGGACGCCAAGTTCAAGACATTCGGCTGCGGCAGCGCCATCGCCTCCTCCAGCCTGGCCACCGAGTGGCTCAAGGGCAAGACGGTCGACGAGGCGGCGAAGATCAAGAACACCGACATCGTGAACGAGCTGAAGCTGCCGCCCGTGAAGATCCATTGCTCGGTGCTCGCGGAGGACGCCATCAAGGCGGCACTCGCCGACTACAAAGAGAAGAACGCGACCAATCCCGTCGCAGTGGCATCGAAATAGCGGAGGAATGCGGGGATGGCACTGACTCTATCGGAAGCGGCGACGAAGCAGGTGAAGCAGCTCAAGGAGGCCCAGAAGCTGCCTGACACCGTCTTCCTGCGCATGGGCGTGAAGGGCGGCGGCTGCTCGGGGATGTCGTACGTGCTCGAGTTCGACAGCGAGAAGGGCCCGCACGACAAGGAGTTCGAGATCGACGGCGTCAAGGTGGTCGTCGACAAGAAGAGCTACCTCTACCTGAACGGCACCACCCTGGACTACGTCACCCAGGGGCTGACGGGTGGCTTCACATTCGTCAATCCGCAAGCGAAGTCGAGCTGCGGTTGTGGGACGTCCTTCTCGGCGTAAGCCGGGTCCGGGCGCTCAGAACGCGAACGGGCCCGGACGAGGGCCCGTTCTGATTTTGGAGGACGCGTGAACTTCTTCGAGGTGTTCGAGCTGCCGCGCCGGCTCGCCGTCGACGGCGACGAGCTGCAGCGGCGGTTCTATGCGCTGGCGCGGCGCACGCATCCGGACTTCCACCAGGGTGTCCCGGTCGCCGAGCGGGCGGCCGTGGAGGAGCGGGCCGCGCTCGTGAACGCCGCCTACCGCACGCTGCGCGACCCGATCGCGCGCGCCGACTACCTGGTCCGCCTCGAGGAAGGGCGCACGACGCGGGAAGGCGGCGGCGAGTCGCGGCCGAAGGCGCCGCCGGCGCTGCTGGCGGAGATGTTCGAGATCCAGGAGGCGCTGGCGGAGGCCAAGGCCGGACCGCTCGACGACTCGGCCCGCGCTGGCCTGGTGGAGCAGCGGCAAGCCCTCGAGGCTCGCCACGCCGCCGAGGAGGCGCGCGTGCGCGGACCGCTGGCCGCGCGCTGGGACGCCGCCTCGCCGGAGGAACGGCCGGCCGCGCTGGCCGCGCTGAAGGACGCGTTGGCCACGCGCGCCTATCTAAGGACCGTCATCGCCGACCTCGCGGAGGCGCTGGGAGAGGAGGAGCCGGGTGTCGCGCATCATCGGCATTGACCTCGGCACCACCAACAGTCTCGTGGCATACGTCGACGAGACGTCGGGACTGCCGCGCGTCATCCCGGACGCAGACGGCCGCGCCCTGCTGCCGTCCATCGTCGGCTGGGCACCGGAAGGACTGATCGTCGGCGAGGCCGCGCGACGTCAGCTGGCCAGGCGGCCAAAGGACACCGTGTACTCCGTGAAGCGGCTGATGGGCCGCGGATACGAGGACGTGAAGGACGAGCTCGCCTATCTCCCGTTCGAGGTGGTGCCGGCCGACGGTACCGTGAGGCTGCGGGTCGGCGGTCGAGAGGTGACGCCGCCCGAGGTGTCGGCGGCGGTGCTCAAGGCGCTGAAGGAGCGGGCGGAGCGCCACTTCGGTGAGCCGGTGGAGAAGGCCGTGATCACGGTGCCGGCGTACTTCAACGACGCCCAGCGCCAGGCCACGCGCGACGCCGGCCGCATCGCCGGTCTCGACGTCGTCCGCATCGTGAACGAGCCGACGGCCGCCTCCCTCGCGTACGGGCTCCAGCGCCTCCAGGAAGGCGTCATCGCCGTCTACGACCTCGGCGGCGGCACGTTCGACGTCTCGATCCTGCGCGTCAAGGACGGCGTCTTCGAGGTCCTCGCCACCAACGGCGACACGCATCTCGGCGGCGACGACCTGGACCGCGTGCTGATGTTGTGGCTGCTGGAGGATATCCAGGCGCGCCACCACGTCGAGCTCGATCGGCAGTGTGTCGAGCTGTCTCGCGATCCCGAGGTGATGCAGGAGCTCCGGCTGGCCGCGGAGGCGGCGAAGATCCGGCTGTCGGCGGAGGAGCGGACGACGCTCACGCTGCCGCTGCCCGGCTTCACGTATCGTCGTACCGTCACCCGGGTCGAGATCGAGCGGCTCATCGAGCCACTGGTGGCCAAGACGCTGGGGCCGTGCCGCCGCGCCCTCGCCGACGCCGGCCTGAGCGCCGCCGACATCGATCAGGTCGTCCTGGTCGGCGGCTCCACGCGGGTGCCGCTCGTGCGACGGCGGGTCCAGGAGCTCTTCGGCAAGGCGCCGCACAGTCAGCTGAACCCCGATGAAGTGGTGGCACTCGGGGCGGCCGTGCAGGCGCAGATCCTGGCCGGCGGCATCACCAACATGCTGCTGCTGGACGTGACGCCGCTGTCGCTCGGCATCGAGTCGCTGGGCGGCATCGTGAACGTCCTGATTCCGCGCAACACGACGATCCCGACCAGCGCGCGAGAGATGTTCACGACCTCGGTGGACGGTCAGACGCTGGTCGATCTGCACGTGGTGCAGGGTGAGCGGGAGCTCGTCAAGGACTGCCGCTCGCTCGGCCGCTTCGAGCTGCGGATCGAGCCCATGCCGGCCGGGCTGCCGAAGATCGAGGTCACGTTCCTCATCGACGCCAACGGAATCTTGCAAGTGCACGCCAAGGAACAGCGGAGCGGCAAGGCGGCGTCGATCGAGGTGAAGCCCACCTACGGTCTCAGCGAGGCCGAGGTGGACCGCATGATCGAGGACTCGTTCACCTACGCCGAGGCGGACGTCGAGACGCGGATGCTGATCGAGGCGCGCAACGAGGCGGACACCGTGCTCACCCATGCCGGCCGCGCGCTCCGGCAGGGGGCGTCGCTGGTGCCAGCCGTCGAGCGCGAGTCGATCGAGGCGGCGGTGACGTCGCTCCGGGCCGCTCGGGACAGCGACGATCGCGACCGGATCCACGAGGCGACCACCGCCGTCAACCGCGCCACCGAGCATCTGGCCGAGGTGATGATGGATGCCGCGCTGAAAGGCGCGCTCGGAAGCAAGCGCGCGAGCGAAATCCTGAAGGAGCCGGAGTAGTGGCGACTTACAAGGTGACGTTTCTGCCGCTCAACAAGACGGTCGAGGTGGACGACAGCAAGTATCCGCTCGCCGACCACGGGAAGCCCGGATCCTTACTGGATATCGCGCTCGCGAACGACATCGAGCTGGAGCACAACTGCGGTGGCTCGTGCGCCTGCACGACGTGTCACGTGATCGTTCGCGAGGGCGCGGAGAACCTCTCGGAGATGGCCGAGGACGAAGAGGACCGGCTCGACATGGCCGAGGGGCTCACCATTCGCTCGCGGCTCGGCTGCTAGGCGGTCGTGCAGGGTGACGTGGTGGTGGAGATTCCGGAGTGACGCAGTGGCGCGACGCGGAGGATATCGGGATCGCCCTCAGCGAGAAGTTCCCCGACGTCGATCCGCTCACCGTCCGCTTCACCGATCTCCATCGGTACGTGACGGAGCTCCCGGGCTTTGCCGACGACCCGAGGGCGTCGAACGAGAAGATCCTCGAGGCGATCCAGATGGCGTGGTTCGATGAGTACAAGAACCGGTAGCAGCCGCCGCTTACCAGGCGATGACGCGGTCGGCGCCGAACATCGCCTCCAGGAGCTGGTCGTACGTCATGTCGCCGGGAAGCCGGCGGACGCGGACGCCGGCCGGCAGGCCCGCCGCCGTCGCGTCATGAAGCAGCACGACGGTGACCGCGTCGCCGGCGGCCACCTCCTTCTCGATGGTGGCCACGGCCAGCGCAGCGTCGGACGACTTCAAGAGGTGCAGCGCGCTCGGCATCAGAACACGAGCGCGCGCCGGGCGGCGCGTGCCAGGGCCGCGATGTCGTCGCGGGTGACGCGGACGATCGGATGGCCGTCGGCGTTCCAGTCCGACGCGGCCGGAATGGACGCGGCCTCGACGTGGAAGGGGACGCCCAGCCGCTTGAGGTTCTCCCGGAACTTCGCGATGTCGTCGCCGTCGACGAGGTCGTCGGTGTCGGCGTCCAGCAGATGGACGGCGGGTCCGGCCAGCACGAAGGTCACGGTGTTCTCGCCGGCCACCACGCCCACGCCGATCCGCATGGCCTCGAAGGCGCGCCCGGACTGGCGCGGATCGGCGGAGATGAGGACGAGGACGGGCTCGCCGCTCACGCGCTCAGTTCAGCGCGATGAAGCGGTCGGTGCCGTTGATGAGGTCCGTGAGGACCACGAGACCGCAGTAGGTCACGCTGTCCGCGTGGGCGAGGGGCAGCCGGCGCTTCTGGCAGCCGTACGCGCACACGAAGAGCTTCGTGCCGCGCGGCGCCAGCGCCTGGAGGCGCGGATCGTCGAGGGCGCGCACGCCGTCGTCGATCAGGTAGAGATAGACACCCGCTCCGCGCGCGAGCGCGGCGTCGGCGAGGCCGAGCGCGGTGTCGAGATTGTCCGGCCGCTCGGGGCCCGTCGACAACAGCAGACCGAGCTTTTTCTTCGCGAGATCCATCGGCAGCGGAGCGTAGCATCGCCAACAAGGGAGAGCAAATGAGCCGTCGCGTCTATCTCGATCACAACGCCTCGACACCCGTCCATCCGGACGTGGTGGCCGAGATGCTTCCGTACTTCGGTCAGGTCTACGGCAATCCGTCGAGCGTCCACGGCTTCGGCCGCGAGGCCCGCGAGGCCGTCGATGCCGCCCGCGACCGCGTGGCCGCGTTCCTGCGCGCGCGCCCGGACGAGATCGTGTTCACTTCAGGCGGCACCGAGTCGGACAACTTCGGGGTCAAGGGGCTCGCGTGGGCGCGCGGGCGCGGCCACATCATCACCTCGAAGATCGAGCACCACGCCGTGCTGCGGACCTGCCAGACGCTGGAGGCGCAGGGCTTCGGCGTGACCTACTTGCCGGTCGACGGCACCGGGATGATCGATCCCGACGACGTGCGGCGGGCCTTGCGCCCGGACACGATCGCGATCTCGATCATGCACGCCAACAGCGAGGTGGGCAGCATCCAGCCCGTGCGGGCCATCGGGGCCATCGCGCGCGAGCGTGGGGTGCCGTTCCACGTCGACGCCGTCCAGACGTTCGGCAAGGTGAACATCGACGTGGACGCCTTCAACATCGACCTGCTCTCCTTCTCCGGCCACAAGATCTACGGACCCAAAGGCGTGGCCGGCCTCTACATTCGCAAGGGCACCAAGATGGTCTCGGTGCAGCACGGCGGCGAGCACGAGCGGCGGCGCCGGGCGGGGACCGAAAACGTGCCGGGCATCGTCGGCCTCGGGAAGGCGGTGGAGGTCCGCGGGCGCGACATGAAGGAGGAGGCGGTTCGCCTCACCGCACTCCGGGACCGCCTCTGGGAAGGCATCCGCGCCCGCGTCCCCGAGGTCCGGCTGAACGGACACCCGACCGAGCGCGTGCCCGGCACCGCCAATATCTGCTACCGGAACGTCGAGTCGGAATCGATCGTCCTCGGCCTGGATCTCAAGGGCATTGCCGTGTCGGCGGGGTCCGCCTGCACGTCGGGCAGCGTCGAGCCGTCGTACGTGCTGGTGGCCATGGGCGTGCCGCTCGACTGGGCGATGGGCGCCGTGCGCTCGTCGCTGGGCCGCTCGACGACGGCCGAGGACGTCGACTACGTCGTGGAGTCGGTGGAGCCGATCGTCCGCAAGCTGCGGGCGGCGCTTCCGGTAGGGGCCGCGTGAGGTATAGCCCGACCCTGGTCGAGCACTTCCTCAACCCGCGGAACGCCGGCCTCATGCGAGACCCGGACGGCACGGGGGTGGACGAGTTCGACGGGTGCGGGGATCTCGCGCGCATCTTCATCCGCGTGCGGGACGGACGGGCGGCCGAGGTGCGATTTCAGAGCTACGGATGCGGTCCCACGATCGCCGCGGCCAGCGTGGCCAGCGAGCTGGTCGCGGGCCGCGTGGTGGAGGATCTCGTGAACCTCAAGGCGGACGAAGTGGAGAGCGCGCTGGACGGACTCCCGGACGATCGCAAGCACGCGGCCGAGGTGGTGGCCGGGGCCGTGCGCGCGGCGGCGCTCGACGCGCTGCGACGGCGGAGCGCGTGATGTTCGCCGATCTGCGCCGCGACATCCGGACCGTGATGGAGCGCGACCCGGCGGCGCGCTCCCGGCTCGAGGTGCTGCTGTTCTATCCCGGCGTCCATGCTCTCGCCTTCCACCGCCTCGCCCACCGGCTGTGGCACGCCGGATTCACGACGCTGGCGCGCGGGGTCTCCCACGTCGGCCGCTTCGCCACGGGGATCGAGATCCACCCGGCGGCCCGCGTCGGCCGCGGTCTCTTCATCGATCACGGCATGGGCGTCGTCATCGGCGAGACGGCGGAGATCGGCGACAACGTCACTCTGCTCCAGGGCGTCACCCTCGGCGGTACCAGCCTCCGGAAGGAAAAGCGCCATCCCACGCTCGGCAACAACGTCGTGGTTGGCGCCGGCGCCAAGGTTCTCGGCGCGTTCAAGATCGGCGACAACAGCCGCATCGGCGCCGGCTCCGTGGTCGTCCGCGAGGTGCCGCCCAACTCGGTTGTGGTCGGCATCCCGGGCCGGGTAACATACAAGGACGGCCAGCGGGTCGGCGACATCGACCTGAACCAGACCGATCTGCCGGACCCGGTGTCGAAGGCGCTCGAGCAGCTCGTGGACCGGATCCGCACCCTGGAGGCGGAGCTCGAGACGCTGCGCAAGGCAGTCGACAAGGAGGAGCGCCCGTGAACCCGAAGGACGTGTTGAGCATCGAAGAGGCGTCCAGATACCTGGCCATCGACAAGAAGGCGCTGGCCGACATGGCCACCGAGCGCCGGATCCCGTGCCTGCAGGCCGACGGTGCCTGGGTCTTCTCGAAGAAGTCCATCGACAAGTGGCGGAGCCAGCAAATCCGGCGCTCCTGAGCTCTTCGTGAATCGCGACGTCGCCTGGTCGATCCTGACCGAGTTCACCCAGGGCGACGGTCTCCGCAAGCACGCCCGTGCCGTCGAAGCCTCCATGCGCGCTTACGCCGCGCGCTTCGGCGAGGATCTCGATCGCTGGGGCACGGCCGGCATGCTGCACGACTTCGACTACGAGATGCACCCCCACGCTCCGCATCACCCCATGAAGGGCGCCGAGATCCTGGCCGCTCGCGGAGTGCCGGCCGACGTCGTCTACGCCATCCTCGCCCACGCCGACTATTCCGGCATGCCGCGCGTGAGCCGGCTCGATCGCGCCCTGTATGCGTGCGACGAGCTGACGGGCTTCGTCCACGCGTGCGCCCTCGTGCGCCCGGGAAAGGTGATCACCGGCCTGGAGCCGGCCTCCGTCCGCAAGAAGCTCAAGGACAAGGGCTTCGCGCGGACGGTCAATCGCGACGACGTCTACCGCGGGGCGGCCGAGCTCGGTGTGGAGCTCGACGCCCACATCGCCTTCGTGGTGGCCGCCCTCGACGGCGTCGCCCCCGAGGTGGGACTGGGACGGTCCTGACGTGGCGGCGCGCCCGCGCGCGATCGCGCACGTGGACATGGACGCGTTCTACGCGTCGGTGGAGCAGCGCGACCGGCCCGAGCTGCGCGGTCTGCCCGTCATCGTGGGCGCCGACCCCAAAGGGCGCGGGGTGGTGTCGGCCGCCTCGTACGAGGCGCGCGTCTACGGCGTGCGCTCGGCCATGCCCATCTCGAAGGCGGCGCGCCTCTGCCCGCACGGCGCCTTCGTCCCCGTCGACATGGAGCGGTACGCGCGCGTCTCCGACGAGATCATGGCTATCCTCGGCCACTTCTCGCCGCTGGTGGAGCCCGTCTCCGTCGACGAGGCGTTCGTCGACCTGACCGGCACCACATCGCTCTTCGGCTCGCCGCCGGAGGCCGTGCGCGCGATCAAGCAGCGCATCCGGGCCGAGACCGGCCTGACCGCGTCCGCGGGCCTGGCCGCCAACAAGTTCATCGCCAAGATCGCGTCCGACCTTCGAAAGCCCGACGGCCTCGTGATCGTGGAGCCGGGCCGAGAGGCGGAGTTCCTGGCACCGCTGCCCATCGAGCGGCTGTGGGGCGTCGGCAAGGCGACGGCCAGAGCGCTGGCCGCCCTCGGCATCGCCACCATCGGACAGCTGCAGCGTCTGCCGGAGGCCACCCTCGTGAGCCGCCTCGGCAGCCACGGCGCCGGCCTCCACGCGCTCGCCTTCGGTCGCGACGATCGCCCGGTGGAGCCGTGGACGGCCCCCAAGTCGATGGGTGCCGAGACGACGTTCGAGCGCGACACCGCCGAGCGCGCGCGGCTCGAGGCCACCCTGCGGAGTCAGGCCGAGCGCGTGGCCCGCGAGCTACGAGCGGGCGGATTCGCGGCGTCGCGGGTGACGCTCAAGCTGCGGTTCGCCGACTTCCACACGATCACCCGGAGCCACACCGCGGAGCCGACGCAGGACGGCCTCGAGCTCTACCGCCGCGTGATGGTGCTCTTCGAGCGCGAGCGTCTGGTGCAGCGCGTCCGGCTCATCGGCCTCTCCGCGTCGACCCTCGGACCACCGGCATCCGGACAGCTGGGGTTGCTCGACCCCAACGCTGTCCGCCGGGAGCGCCTGGCCCGCGCCGTGGACGGGATCACCGGTCGCTTCGGCACGGGCGCCATCCGGCCCGCCGCGCTGGTGCGCCCGCGGCCCCGACCGCGCGCGTAGCGCGTGTGATCCGTCGTCTGGAGCCGCACGAGGTTCTCCTGCACCGTGCGCTGCGGCTCCGGGCGCTGGAGGATTCGCCCGACTCCTTCGGCGACCGCTTCGACGACATCAACGCCCGGCCGACCGCCTACTGGGACGAGCTCACGCAGTCCGTCACCGCGCCCGATCGCCACGTCATGTTCCTCGCCTGCGCGGCCACCCGCGTCTGCGGCTCGGTCTACGGCCTCGTCGACGCGCAGCACGCGGGCAGGGGCCGCGTGGGCGGCATGTGGGTCGAACCGGCGTCGCGCGGACACGGGGTGGGCTCGGCACTCCTCGACGCCGTCATCGACTGGGCGCGGGTGCGTGCCTTCACGCGACTCGAGCTCTCCGCTCCGGCGCACGCCCCCGCCGCGCTGGCGCTCTATCGCCGCGCCGGCTTCAGCGCCACCGGCGAGCGGCGGTCCATGCCGGGCCGGCCGCACCTCGAGGTCGTGGAGATGGGCCGCGACCTCTGAGGGCCGGAGCCGTGTGCTACACTCGCACTGAATAGCGGTTCAGTCCGGGGAGGATATCGTCATGGAACGGCCAATCGCCTACGACAAGCTCGCGCGTGAGGATCGCTTCGTGCGCATGCGCGCCCGCGACGTGGCCGAGCTCAAGGTCAGCCAGGGCCTGCCGCCGTTCCCGGACCTCTCCACCCACGATTCCATGCGCGAGCGCGTGCACGGCATTCTCGTCGGCGAGCTGCAAGCCATGGAAGGCGCCGGCCGCACCGTGTGCGATTTCCCCGACGCGCCCTGGGAGTTCACGCTCGACATGGCGCGCCAGGTGTGGGACGAGTCGCGCCACGTGGAAACCTACCTGGGGCTGCTCGAGCACCTGGGCGGTCGACTGGGCGAGTTCCCGGAGACGACCATCCTCTGGCGGTGCGCGTGCGCCGAGGATGCGGCGGCGCGGGTGGCCGGTGTGAACCGTGGGCTCGAGGGTCTCGCCTGCGACGTCTTCAACCAGCTGATCCACATCGCCGGCAAGATCGGCGATCCCATCCTCGAGCAGTCGGTCGACTACGTCCTCGCCGACGAGATCACCCACGTGCGCATGGGCTCGCGCTGGCTGAACGAGCTGACGCGGGGAGAGCCGGAGCGCCGCCGCAAGGCCATCGAGTTCCAGGAGACGATCGACGAGCGCTTCAACCTGGGCGGCACTCGCCAGGACGGCCAGCACGACGTGGTGCCCATCTCCATCGCCAAGGAGGCGCGCAAGCTGGCGGGCTTCACCGACGAGGAGATCGAGCGGCTGATCAAGAGCACCCAGCGCTCGCAGGTGTATTGAGCTCCCAGCGCCTGGCCGGGCACTTCTCCGTCGACGACTCCGCGCGCCGGATCCGCCACTACCGTTACGCGGAGGAGCGGATGCTGCGCGCCCTCGGCGGCTGGATCGCATTGACGCCCGAGCTTCCTGCCAAGCTGCTCTTCGGCCGCCACGTCTGGGATTGCGCGCAGCACGCCGACCTCTGGGGCAAGCGGCTACCGGAGCTCCGGGCGCCGGCCCAGCAGTCGGAGCCGGCCAACCTCCGGATGGTCAAGTTCATGGACCTGCTCGAGTCGGCCGAGGGCCCGCGCCAGACGGTGGAGCGCGTGGCCGGCGTCTATCGGGTCCTCAAGCCCCATCTCGTGACCGTCTACGCACATCACCTCGCCAACGCCAACCCGGTCTACGAGCCGCCCACCCGGCGCATTCTCGAGCGCTGCGTCGAGGAGGAGCGGCGTCACGCGGCCGCGGGAGCCATGGTGCTGGCGCGGCTCACGCGCGACGACGCGGCGCGGGAGCGCCAGAAGACGTGGGAGCAGCAGCTGCTGGCCCAGCTCGGCGAGGCCGGCGGCGTGACCGGTGACGGCGCGACGCCGCTCATCGACGCGGCCGTGCTCGCGGTCTCGCCGCACGCGGTGAAGCAAGACCTCGTGGACGTGCCGCCGGACTTTGATCCCGCCGTGCTGGAGCCCGAGCTGGCGGCGGCGGTGGCGGCCTACGGCGCCGCCCTCGAGTCCGGCCAGCTCGCCGCCGAGAGCCTCGTCGAGCCTTCGGCGCGCGACGCCGTGCTGGCCGAGCACGACCGCTTCGGCGACCGCGTGCGCCGCTGCCGCGTGGTGGCGCTGGCGGCCGTTGGCCGGCACCGCCTGGTGAAGGTCCGCCTCGACGGCGCGCGCATGGTGGGCTACGTCCAGCTTCGCTTCGTGCGGACCGACGCCGGCTGGCGCATCGGCGCCGCCGAGCTCGTGCGGATGGAGCCGGTCGACGTCGCGCCGGCGCTCTGAGCGTGCTCCGCACCGTCCTCGTCGCCAACCGGGGTGAGATCGCTCGTCGCATCGTCCGCGGATGCCGCGCGCGCGGGCTCGGCGCCGTGGCCGTCTACTCCGAGGCCGACCGCGACGCGCCCCACGTCAAGGACGCCGACCGCGCCATCGCCATCGGCCCCGCGCCCGCGCGCGAGAGCTATCTCGACATCGAGCGCATCATCGCCGCCGCGCGAGAGAGCGGCGCCGACGCCGTCCATCCGGGCTATGGCTTCCTGTCCGAGAACTGGCGGTTCGCGGAGGCCTGCGCCCGCGCGGGCCTGACCTTCATCGGACCGTCGCCGGAGGCCATTCGCGCGATGGGCGACAAGACGGAGGCGCGCCGCCGCATGGCAGCCGTCGGCGTGCCGATCGTGCCGGGCAGCCCGGATCCGGTCGCCGACGCCGCCGCGGCCGCGCGGGTGGCGGCTGGCATCGGCTATCCGGTCATCCTGAAGGCGGCGGCGGGCGGCGGCGGCATCGGGATGGCGAAGGTGACGAAGGAGAGCGAGCTCGCCGCCGCGTGGGCGACGGCCACCCGGCGCGCGCAGGCCGCCTTCGGGCGCGCCGAGGTCTACGTCGAGCGCTACGTCGAGCGCGGGCGCCACGTGGAGGTGCAGGTGTTCGGCGACGCGAAGGGCGCCGTCGTGCACATGCACGAGCGTGAGTGCTCGCTCCAGCGGCGGCACCAGAAGCTCGTGGAGGAGTCGCCGGCGCCGAACCTGGACGCGGCGGTGAAGCGCGGACTCACCGAGGCGGCGGTGGCGGGCGCGCGCGCCATCGGCTACACGAACGCCGGGACCCTGGAGTTCCTCGTCGACGAGCGCGGCTTCTACTTCCTCGAGATGAACACGCGGCTTCAGGTCGAGCACCCCGTGACCGAGGAGGTGACCGGACTCGACCTGGTGGCCGCGCAGCTCGACGTGGCGGGCGGGGCGGCGTTACCGTGGACGCAGGACGCCATCCGTCAGCGCGGCGCCGCCGTGGAGGTGCGCGTCTACGCCGAGGATCCGGCGAAGAACTTCCTGCCCTCGCCGGGAACCATCACGCGGCTGGGGCTGCCGCGCGGCGAGGGCCTCCGCATCGAGTCCGGAGTGGTGGAGGGCAGCGTCGTGTCCGTGCACTACGATCCGCTGCTCTTCAAGCTCATCGCCACCGGCGCCGACCGCGCGCAGGCGGTGGCCCGGCTGGCCGGAGCGCTGGAGGCGTGCGAGGTCGAGGGCGTGAAGACGACGCTCCCGCTGCTGCGCCGGATCGCCGCGCACCCCGACTTCCGCCGGGGTGTCGTGGATACCCAGATGGTCGAACAAGGAGCCTTCAATGCCTGAGGAGATCAAGGCCCACATCACCGGCGTCGTTTTCCAGATCCCCACCAAGCCCGGCGACAAGGTGGGCGCTGGCGATCCGGTGATCGTGCTGGAGTCGATGAAGATGGAGATTCCCGTGGAGGCGCCGCGGGCGGGCTCGGTGAAGGAGATCCGCGTGCGCGAGGGTCAGACGGTCCAGGAAGGGGAGACGGTCGCGGTGCTAGAGTGACGACGTGAGCCTGGACGGCATTCGCACGCTCTACGAGCACCACTGGTGGGCCAATCGCACGCTGCTGGATGCGACGGTGGCCCTCGGAGAGGCGAAGGCCGCGCAGACGGTCGGACCCCAGTTCAGCGAACCCTCACTCAAGCGGATGTTCTTCCACGTCTTCGGCGTCGACGGCCTCTGGCTGGCGCGCTGGCAGGGCGTCTCGCCGACCTCGATTCCGGACGAGCCGACCACCCTGGCCGAGATCGGAGAGCAATGGGTGGTGCTGGAGCGCGCACAGAAGACCTTCCTCGATGGATTGGGCGACGAGGACTTCGACCGGCCGATCGACTATCGACTGCTGTCCGGCAAGCCGTATCGCCAGCCGCTGGGCCTGCTGCTGCACCACGTCACCGACCACGGCACGCATCATCGGAGCGAGATCGCCACCATGCTGACGATGGTCAGCGGCTCGCCGCCCCCTACCGGGCTGGCGCGCTTCATCGCCATCCGCAGCGGCCAGGAGGCGCCATGACGCCGACGGAGCGGTTCGCATATCACCGCTGGGCCAACCGCCGCCTGTTCGACGTCGCCAGCGCGCTCGGCGAGGAGACCTGTCGCCGCGAGGTCGGCACGCAGTTCAGCGTTCCGTCGCTGCTCCGGATGCTTGCCCACATCTATGGCGCTGACCTGGTGTGGCTCACGCGCTGGCAGGGCCGGCCCACCGGCGCCATCCCCGGCGCCGAGGTTCCGTCCATGGCCGCGCTGCGCACGGCGTGGGACGCTCTCTGTGACGAGCAGCAGGCGTTCGTGGAGGCGCTGAAGCCGGTGGATCTCGGCCGCGAGATCCACTACAAGGACAGCGCCGGTACCGCCTATCACACCCCGCTCGGCATTCTTCTCTCGCACGTCGCCGCTCACGGCAATCACCATCGCAGCGAGGTCGCAACCATGATCACGATGTTGAGCGCGTCGCCGCCGGACACCGGCATGGTGACGTGGCACCGCACGGTGACCGGCCAGCTCAAGCACTAGACAGCCGGCCGCCGCGCGCGCAGCAGAAGGAGGTTCCCCATGCAGACCCATCGCATCGCTCCCGTCACGGATCCCGGCCTGGTCGTCCGCGGCATGTACGCCATCGGACGCCGCCTGTTCGGCCAGGTGCCGACGCCCGAAACCCTGATGGCGCACCGGCCCGCCCTGATGGCCGGCGTCGGCGCGTTCTGGACGTCGCTCGAGCGCTGGGGCGCGCTCGACGCTCGCCTGCGCGGCCTGCTCCAGCTTCACGTGGCGACGCTCTACGACGTCGCCTACTGAATGGACATCCGTCACGCCGTTGGCGTGAAGCAGGGACTCGACGCCGCCACCCTGGCCGAGCTGCCCCGCTGGCGGGACAGCGCCGTCTTCACTCCGCGCGAGCGCGCGGCGCTCGCCCTCTGCGAGGAGATCGTCGCCGACGACCGCGAGGTCTCGGATGAGTGCTTCGCGCGCGTTCGGAAGCACTTCTCGGAAGGGGACACCGTGGAGCTCGTGATGGTGATCGGCTACCAGGTCTTCGCGAGCAAGTTCGCCAAGGCCTTCCGCCTGGCGCCGCAGGGATTCTCGACGACAGCCTGACCGACCGGCCTCAGGCGAGCTGGAGGCCGACCTCGAACGTTCCCGCGTAGCCGCGCCCGTCCTCGGCGACGGTCAGCAGCAGCTGATCGCCGCCGTGGGCGAAGAGCCCGTCGCGGCCGTTGCGCACGCGCCGCTGGCCGCGGGCGGCATACGGGTCCTGGCGGTGGACCGCATCGGTCACGGCGTCGTCGAAGTAGATCTGCGAGGTGAACTCGCGGCCGCGCGGGGCCACGTCCGTGCGGACCTTGAAATGGATGTGCACGGCGCGGCCCTCGTACCACCCGGGATAGATGGTGGTGAACCGGGCGAGCCCGGCGGCGTCCGTGGTCTGGAAGCCGCGCAGGAACTTCTGGCCGACCGTGCTGCCGCGCGGATCGCGCACGTCGGAGTACGCGCCGAGCGCGTCGCAGTGCCACACGTCGACGTGGGCGCCGGCGAGGGGCGTGCAGCGCCCGCCACTCACGCGCGACGTCTTGAACGTCACGCTCAGCGGCACGCCGGCCGCGGCCTTGCCGGTGGCGGGATCGAGACGGATGTCGGAGCGGTTCAGCCGCTCCTCGACGAAGTAGGGCCCCTCGGTCTGCTCGGGTCTGACGACGCACACCGGCATGGCGCCGGCCGCCTCGGCGCGGCCGTGAGCGGCCAGCATCACACCGCCCATGATGGCCAGCGCCTCGCGGCGACTGAGAATGCGACCGATCGGGCGATCGTCGCGATGCATGAGGGGAGGCCGAGGCCCGGGCGAGGGTGCTCGCCCGGGCCCGACGCTCAGTTCTCGATGAAGGCCTTCAGATTTCGGCCCCGGAGCGGATGGCGGAGCTTGCGGAGCGCCTTGGCCTCGATCTGGCGGATGCGCTCGCGGGTCACCGCGAACCGCTTGCCGACCTCTTCCAGGGTGTGCTCGCCCTCCTCGCCGATGCCGAAGCGCAGGCGAAGGATCTCCTTCTCCTTTGCCGAGAGGGTGGCCAGCGCCCGCTCGACATGGGTCGTCAGATCCTGGTTGAGCAGCGAGTCGTTCGGCGAGCCGGCGCTCTTGTCCTCGAGGAAGTCACCCAGCTCGGAGTCCTCCCCGATCGGCGTCTCGAGCGATAGCGGCTTGCGCGAGGACTCGAGGATGAGCCGAACCTTCTTGGCCGGCACGCCCGTGCGCTGCGCGAGCTCCTCGGGCGTTGGCTCACGGCCCATCTCGTTGATCATGTTGCGGTTGACCCGCGAGATGCGGTTGAGCGTCTCGACCATGTGCACGGGGATCCGGATCGTCCGTGAGTGGTCGGCGATGGCGCGCGTGATGGCCTGACGGATCCACCACGTCGCGTACGTCGAGAACTTGAACCCCCGCCGATACTGGAAGCGGTCCACGGCCTTCATCAGGCCGATGTTGCCCTCCTGCACGAGGTCCAGCAGCGACAGATCGCTGCCGAGGTAGCGCTTGGCCACCGACACCACCAGGCGAAGGTTGGCCTCCATCAGCTCCCGCTTGGCCTGGCGGACCGTGCGGTCGCTGGTCTCGATCTCCTTCAGCAGGGCCTGGAGCTGCTTGCGGGGCAACCCTGCGTCAGCCTCGAGCTGCTTCAGCTCCCGGTTCAGCGCGGCCGTGCGGTTGCGCCGTGCCTCCGTCGCGAGCGCGTCGATGCGTAGGCAGAGCCGGCGCACCTTGCCCACGAGGTCGTCGATGAGGGCCGGCTTGAGCGGCATCTCGGCGACGATGCGCTGGATCCCCTCGCGACAGGTCTGGATCTTCTTCTGGACATTGGCGCGGCCGGCCGCGGAGCGTCGCTTGTCGTCCAGGGCCTCCTCGAGCCGCGCGATCTTCCGCTCCAGGCGGCGGATACGCCCGAACGCCAGGAGAACCGGCCGGATCTCCTTCGCCTCGAGCTCGCCCCCCTCGGGCAGGACGATGACGTCGTCGGCGGCGATGTCGTTGCGCCGCAGGCGGTCGCCCACCTCGAGCAGGGCCTTGACGGCGAACGGAATCCCGGACAGCGCCCGACGAAGCGCGATCTGACCGACCTCGATCCGGCGGCCGATCTGCACTTCCTGTTGCGCAGTTAGGAGTGGAACCTTGCCGATCTCTTTCAGGTACAGGCGAACCGGATCCTCACCCTTGGCAGGCAGGGGCGTGAACGCCTCCTCGGGAACCGGCTGGATCTCGTCGGCCTCTTCCTCGACGAGCACGGCCTGCTGCGGCTCTTCCTCCGCGGCGCCGAGCGCAGCGGTCGGTACGAGTTCCGTCGCTTCCATGCTGCCTTCCTGTGTGGTCTCTCGAAATGTCATGGTGTCACCGACCAATTTTGTTGTACCTGTATGACGCTTTTCGTCCCTCGAACGTTTCAGTAATGCCGCACGAAGCTTCAAGAAACAGGCCACCGCGCGCCCCTTTTTGCTAACCGGTTGTAACGGCTACGACGGCGGCGCGGTCAGCAGATGTGCGGCGCCGGCGAAGTAGGAAATGTTGTTCACGTATTCAGGTCTTGATTCCTCTGCTATTCTTAGTGCCCCCGGAGGGCTTTCCGTGGACGCCGAGGTCGTTGCAGTAGGGTCCGAGCTGCTGCTCGGTCAGATCGTCGACACCAACTCCGCGGTCATCGCCCGCCACTTCGCCTCGATTGGGCTCAACCTGTTCTACAAAACGACCGTGGGGGACAACCTCGCCCGGACCACGGCGGTCATCCGCCAGGCTCTGGATCGCTCTGACGTCGTAGTGACCACCGGAGGGATCGGACCGACGGCCGACGATATCACGCGGGAGGCCGTCGCGGCAGCGACAGGACGCGACCTGGTGTTCTCCGAGGAGCTGATGCGCCAGATCGAGGCCTTTTTTGCCGCGAGGGGCTTCCGGCTGTCTCCCTCGAATCGTCGTCAGGCGTACATTCCCGCGGGCGCCCTCCCGGTCGAAAACCCCGTGGGGACCGCGCCCGCCTTCATCGTCGACGACGGGGGTAAAACGCTGATCACCCTGCCCGGGGTTCCCCGGGAGATGGAATACCTGCTCGTCAATCGCGCACTCCCGTACCTCCGCGAGCGCTATGGAATCCAGGGCGAGATCCGGCTCAGAGTCCTGAAGTGCGTCGGCCTGGGCGAAAGCCGCATCGGCGAGCGGCTCGCCGACTTCATGGAGAAAGGGGCGAACCCGACCGTCGGGACCCTCGCCCATCTTGGCCAGGTCGACGTCCGCATCGCCGCCAAGGGCGCCGACGCCGCCGAGGCCGATCGGCTGATCGCGCCCGTCGAGGCGGAGATTCGCGGGCGCCTCGGCGACGTCGTGTTCGGCGCCGACTCCGACACGTTGGAGGCCGAGATCGGCCACCGGCTGGCCAAGCTCGGCAGCAAGGTGGCGCTGGTGGAGGTCGGGACGGCCGGAGTCGTGACCGAGCGTCTGGCCTCGGCCATTCCGGAGCGCTTCGCCGGCTCGATGGTGATGAGCCACGTCGACTCCGAGGGACTGCTGCGGCTCGATGAGAGTCGCGACGCGACGCCGCTCGGCCGGGCGCACGCGCTTGCGCTGGCGGCCGCGCGCTGGGCCGGCGTCGACGTCGGCGCCGCGACCTATCTCGAGCCGGTGGCGCAGTCGTCGCCACCGGTGGCGCGCGTGGCGCTCGGCGTCGCCGTCCGCGGAGCGCTCACCGGGCACGAGCACACCTTCGGCGGCGATGCCGCCTCGCTGCGCATTCGCGCGGGCACCTTGCTGCTCGACGAGATCCGGCGCGCGTTTCCCGACGCAAGTTGACAGTGCTCGGCGGGGGAGAGTAGAAGCAGGCATGTCGGTGGTGGCCCCGAGCGCGAGCTACAGTCTCACCGTGCGCGTGGCGATCCAGAATCGTCCCGGCATGCTGGGCAAGGTCGCCTCCGCCATCGGCGACGCCGGCGGCGACATCGGCGCCGTCGACCTCGTGGAGTCGCACCGCGATCGCATCCTGCGCGACCTCACCATCGACGCCCGCGACAGCGAGCATGGGACGCAGATCGTCAACCGTCTCCGGCACGTGCCGGGCGTGCGCGTCGTCAACGTCTCCGACCGCACCTTCCTCATGCACCTGGGCGGCAAGATCGAGATCCACAGCAAGGTGCCGGTGCGGACGCGCGACGACCTGTCGATGGCGTACACCCCGGGCGTGGCCCGCGTGTGCCTGGCCATCGCCGAGGACCGCCAGCGCGCGTTCTCGCTCACCATCAAGCAGAACACGGTGGCCGTGGTGACGGACGGCACCGCCGTGCTGGGCCTCGGGGACATCGGGCCGGAGGCGGCGCTGCCGGTGATGGAGGGCAAGGCGATGCTCTTCAAGGAGCTGGCCAACGTCGACGCCTTCCCGCTCTGCCTGAATACCAAGGACACCGATCGAATCGTGGAGACGGTGAAGTATCTGGCGCCGGCCTTCGGCGGCATCAATCTCGAGGACATCGCGGCACCACGCTGCTTCGAGATCGAGGATCGCCTGCGCAAGGAGCTCGACATCCCGGTCTTCCACGACGACCAGCACGGCACCGCCGTGGTGGTGCTGGCGGCTCTGCTCAACGCCCTGCGCATCGTGAAGAAGGATCTGAAAAAGCTCCGGGTCGTGGTCACCGGCGTGGGCGCGGCCGGGACGGCCACCATCAAGATCTTGCTGTCGAGCGGCGTGCGCGACATCGTCGGCGTCGACGAGTTCGGCGCCATCCACCGCGGGCGCACCAGGGGCATGGACTTCATGAAGCGCTGGGTCGCCAACGCGACCAACCCGCGCCGCCTGACGGGCCCGCTGTCGGATGTGATGTCGCAGGCGGACGTTTTCATCGGGCTCTCCGTGCCCGGCATCCTGAGCGTGCGCGACGTCAAGCGGATGGCGCGCCACCCGATCGTGTTCGCCATGGCCAACCCGGACCCCGAGATCCGGCCCGAGGAGGCGGAGCGCCACGTGCGCGTGATGGCCACCGGGCGCTCGGACTATCCGAACCAGATCAACAATGTGCTCTGCTTCCCGGGCTTCTTCCGCGGGCTGCTCGACTCCCGCGCGCGGACCGTGAACGACGAGATGAAGGTGGCGGCCGCGCGCGCGATTGCCGCCTGCGTGGGGCGCGGCGAGCTGAGCGAGGAGTACATCATCCCCAGCGTGTTCAACAAGAACGTCGCCCCCGCCGTCGCCGAGGCGGTCGCCCGGGCCGCGCACGCAACCGGGGTGGCGCGGCGGCGACGGCGTCTGGATCTGTCATCCGTCCGTTAGCGCCGCGGCCGCGCTGGTCGGTGGTCATCCCGGCCTTCAACGAGGCCGCCCGACTGCCGGCGTATCTCCGGCACGTGGTCGAGTACTTCGTCGCGGGCGGCGACGCCTGGGACGTCGTGGTCGTGGACGACGGGTCGATGGACGACACGAGCGGCTGCGTGCTGAAGATGGGCGCCCGGCATCCTCAGGTGCGGCTGGTCCGGCACAGCTTTAACTCCGGCAAGGGCTTCGCGGTCCAGGCCGGCATGCGCGTCGCGACCGGCGCCTTCCGGTTGTTCGCCGACGCCGACGGCGCCACGCCGATCGCCGAGCTGAAGCGGCTGGAGGCGGCGCTGGTGGCCGGCGCCGACGTCGCCATCGGCTCCCGCGCCCTCACCGCGCCGGGCGTCGTCGTGCGCACGCGCGCCCACCGCAAGGCCGCCGGCCGCGCGTTCAACCTGCTCGCCACGTGGCTCGGGCTCGAGGGGCTCGAGGACACGCAGTGCGGGTTCAAGGCCTTCACGGCCGCGGCCGCCGACGACCTCTTCCCGCGCCTGACGACGAAGGGCTTCGGCTTCGACGTGGAGCTTTTGCTTCGCGCCCGCGCGCGCGGCTGGCGGGTCGACGAGGTGGCGGTGAACTGGAGCGATCAGGACGG
>Ga0114129_10003765_pt1 | contig 21379 bp, 14 predicted proteins | sample RhiMetdeltSRZDD1_FD_80071 | JGI IMG/M metagenome (GOLD analysis project Ga0114129, IMG submission 80071) | Populus rhizosphere microbial communities from Tennessee, USA - Rhizosphere MetaG P. deltoides SRZDD1 (version 2) (version 2) | ecosystem: Host-associated > Plants > Roots > Rhizosphere >... | reverse complement strand
AGTATGGGAAAGATCCACCTTCGTGTTATCGCCCAGCGTGAGAACTCCCTTGTCAAGGATGCCAAGCAGCAGTTGCCACAACGCATCGCTTGCCTTTTCGATTTCGTCAAAGAGCAGAAAGTTCAGCTTCAGCGTTTCTGTTTGGAATCGATCGATCGATTCCTGGGTAATCACGGGTTTCGTTTCGCGATGGCCGATGTAGCCTGGTGGCGAACCGATGAGTTTCGCGATTTCATGGCTGTGTTGGAATTCCGCGCAATCGACTTTGGTAAATGCGTCTCGACTACCAAAAAGGATCTCCGCTGCAGCCTCGACAATCCTGGTTTTTCCCGATCCCGTAGGTCCAAGAAGCAGCAGATTGGCCACCGGCCGATTTGGACTCGACATACCTGCGCGAAATGTTTGGTAAATTCCGATCAACTGACCGACTGCCTCATCCTGTCCGACGATCTGTTCGCGAAGACGGTCTCCGAATTCCGTCACTTCAGGACTTCGCTTCAATGGATCGAGATTGATGCGCTTCGGTTCCATGTCGTTTCTGATTTTAGCCGAAATCCGAACTTCGGTAGATTCGGATACACGATAGACGCAGCGATACCGGCGGGATCACGCTATGCTGTTGCTCTCGCCGGAAGAGCTACGGCTCAATTTGTGTTGGGGAGCACGTTCTTATGAGTGCAGGTCAAAAGGCGGCTTATCAAAAATACGCTGAGGAGGTTGTTAGCGGATTAGGTACCGATCCCCGTCGAGGGCTCAGCCAAAGCGAAGCTCTAGCACGCCTCGAACGGTTCGGCAGGAATGAACTGACGGCGGAAAAGCCGGTACCGGGCTGGCAGAAGTTCCTGAAACAGTTTCAGGACGTTCTTGTCATCTTGCTCCTCATTGCAACTGCGATCTCTGCCGGGATGTGGTTGTTTGAGAGGGAATCGGCGCTGCCGTACGAGGCGATGGCGATTTTCGCCGTCGTTCTGCTGAACGCGATCATGGGATACATCCAGGAGAGTCGCGCCGAATCGGCTGTCGCTGCGTTGCGCCAAATGTCAGCCGCCCATGCCATGGTGCTTCGTGACGGAGAACGGCGCGACGTACCCGCAGCTGAAATCGTTCCCGGCGACATTATGCTGCTCGAGGAAGGCAACACCGTTCCCGCGGATGGCCGTCTGATCCAAAGCGTCGTCCTTCAAACCGCGGAAGCCGCGCTTACGGGCGAGAGTTTGCCGGCGTCGAAAGAGGCCACGCCAATAACAGAACAGGTTTCCCTTGGCGATCAACTAAATATGGTTTTCAGCGGCACAGCCGTGACTTACGGCCACGGCCGCGCGGTTGTCGTTGCGACCGGGATGAATACGGAGATGGGACGCATCGCCGGCATGCTGAAGGAAACGACAAACGAAACAACTCCTCTCCAACAAGAATTGGACCGCACAGGTAAGCTGCTGGGCATCATTGTTGTGATCATTGCCATTGTAATGATCGTCACGATCATCTTCGTCGAGGACATTACGGGCTTCGCAGCGCTATTCGATGTACTCATGCTGGGTGTTGCCCTCGCAGTTGCCGCCGTGCCCGAGGGGCTTCCGACCGTCGTCACGGCCGTCCTGTCGATCGGCGTACAGCGAATGGCGCGCAGGAATGCGATCATCCGTCATCTCGCGGCTGTAGAAACGCTCGGCTCCGCCAACATCATTGCCTCGGATAAGACCGGCACGCTGACGAAGAACGAAATGACGGTGCGAACCGTTGTGACTGCCAGCGGCCGCGTGCAGTTTGGCGGGACTGGATACATGCCCGAAGGGGAAGTGCGTGGCGAGAGCGGCAATCCAATTGAAGGGAATGCGCAGAGCGAGTTGATGTGGGCTCTCTCTGTCGCCGATCGGGCGAACAATGCGGCTCTTGTCCAGAACGACGGCCGTTGGACAGTCCAGGGTGATCCTACTGAAGGCGCGCTCATCGTGGCCGCGCGCAAAGCAGGTCTGAAGTCTGAGACTTTAGAGCGCAGATTACAGCGCGTAGGAGAGGTTCCGTTTTCTTCCGAACGGAAACGTATGAGCACGATTCATACGGATGCCGAGAGCCAGGACCGGCTTCTCGTTTTTACCAAGGGTGCTCCCGACGTGTTGCTCGCGATTTGCTCGCGTGAACTCATCGGCGAAGAGCCACGACCATTGAGCCCCGAACGTCGAACTTCAATTTCGAAAACGAACGAGGAATTGGCCGGAAAGGCGCTCCGAACACTGGGTGTCGCGGGGCGTTCGTTGCCGAAGAGTGCGTTCACCCCAGCGGGCTTCGATGACGGCGTCGAAGAGGATCTGGTTTTTGTTGGTCTGATAGGAATTATCGATCCACCTCGAGACGAAGCCAAGAACGCGGTTGCTCGCGCTATGGCGGCCGGCATCCGTCCGATCATGATTACCGGCGATCACCCGAAAACCGCAGCGGTTATTGCACGTGAACTCGGTATCGTCAAGGACGGCCGCGCCATTCCGGGAGCCGAACTCGAAAAAATGTCGGACGATGAGTTATCCGAGACCGTGTCGAGCGCGTCGGTTTACGCGCGCGTGAATCCCGAACACAAACTCCGGATCGTTAAGGGACTGCAGCGCCATGGCGCGATCGTTGCAATGACGGGTGACGGAGTGAACGACGCCCCCGCCTTAAAAACGGCGGATATCGGTGTGGCCATGGGCATAACCGGAACCGATGTTTCGAAACAAGCTGCCGACATGGTTCTCGCAGACGATAATTTCGCAACAATTGTGGCCGCTATTGAAGAAGGCCGGACCATCTTTGCCAACATCCGAAAGTTTCTGCGTTACTTGCTCGGGACGAATATCGGTGAAGTATTTACTATGTTCTTCGGCGTGTTGCTTGCGCACAGGATCGGGCTCACTGCCGACGGCACTGGTTTTGTGCTGCCTTTGCTGGCGACACAACTTCTCTGGATCAATCTTGTAACAGACGGCGCGCCGGCGCTTGCTTTGGGTGTGGACCCCGCGCACACCGGAATCATGACGTCGCCGCCCCGTCCCAGGGCCGAGAGGGTGATAACCGGCCGCATGTGGCGGGGGATTCTGTTTGTCGGGGCCGTCTCTGCCGCAGGGACGCTCTTGATGCTCGATGCGAGCTTGCCCGGCGGTTTCATCGAGGGCTCCGGAACGCTGCGCTATGCGCAGACCATGGCGTTCAATACACTTATGTTTTTCTCGATCTTCTCGGTGTTCAATGCCCGTTCCGACCATCGAAGCGCTTTCGAGGGGCTCTTCAGTAATTTATGGCTGTGGGCAGCCGTCGGACTGTCGATCCTTCTCCAACTGGCCGTCATTTATATACCGCTTCTACAGGAAGCTTTTTCGACTGTAGGTCTGAGTTTCGCCGACTGGATTCGCTGTGTAGTCGTTGCCAGTTCCGTGCTGTGGCTGCGGGAACTAAACAAGTTGTTTACGCGGGCTCGGATGAAAGAAAAATGAATAAAGAATATGTAGCCGCGGAAGAATGCGGCTCTATCGGCGGCCGGAATCCGACATTTGAATCATATACGAGCCGGGAAACTCAACTGGGGTCACTCCATATCACGCGCGCCCTTCCGGCTAAGGAAAAACGGTTGATTGGTCCCTGGTGTTTTCTCGACCGATACGGTCCATTGACGTTCGCTGAGGGAAAGCCGATGGACGTTGCGCCACACCCACATATTGGTCTACAGACTGTATCGTGGCTGCTCGAAGGTGAGGTGCTGCATAACGACAGCCTCGGCTTCGAGGCGTTGGTCCGAGCTGGCGGCGTTAATGTCATGACGTCGGGCGCTGGAATCTCACATTCAGAACAAACTCCGGAGGCGAGTAGCGGTCGTCTCAATGGCGTCCAATTGTGGATTGCATTGCCTGACCAATATCGCAATGCTCCGGCTTCCTTGCAACATATAGAGAGCGCTCCGGTCGTTGAAATTACCGGAGGAATCGTACACGTGTTCGCCGGTACGCTCTGTGGAGCAGTTTCTCCAACGCGGCACTATTCGGAAATTGTCGGAGCGGACGTGCAGGTTCATCCAGGTGAGGCTGTCAGGATCGGCCTCACACCGAACTACGAGCACGCGATTGTGGCTCTCAGCGGCGATTGTTATGAAGATGGGCATCGATTGGAAGAAAAGATCCTCTACTATCTCGGCATCAATCGTTCAGAGATTTGCTTCACCAGCCGGAACGGCGGCCGCGTATTGTTAATCGGAGGCCCTCCTTTTCCGGAGACGATCCTGATGTGGTGGAACTTTGTCGCACGCAGCCCGGAAGAAATCGCCCAGGCGCGGGCGGATTGGGAGCAACATCACTCGCGCTTTGGGGAAGTGAGAGCGTATATGGGTGCTCGCCTCGAGGCGCCGACGTTGAACCGGATTGCGCGAGCCAACCCGATTAGCTAAGACAGCACGACCGAGCGATAGAACAGGAGGACAGCATGGGCCGACAGTTTGACGCGATTATTATCGGTACGGGCCAGGCGGGACCGTCTTTAGCCGCACGCCTTAGCGCAGCAGGGATGACGGTGGCGATAATTGAACGCCACAAATTCGGGGGAACGTGCGTGAATACTGGATGTATCCCCACCAAAACACTCATTGCCAGTGCTTATGCCGCGCACGTTGCCCGGCGAGGTGCGGAATACGGGTTTGTCATCAACGGCGAAGTGGGTGTCGATATGAAGCGCGTCAAGGCACGCAAAGATGAAATAGCGGGCCGTTCGAATACAGGTGTAGAGAAGCGGCTCCGAGAACTAAAAAATTGTTCGGTTATGGAAGGGCATGCTCGATTTGAATCGACGCGAACTGTCAGAGTTAATGATGAAGTTCTGGAAAGCGACAAGATTTTCATCAATGTCGGCGGCCGTGCGTCCGTTCCTGAGATACAAGGGATCGGTGACGTTCGATTTTTGACAAACTCATCGATGATGGACGTCGATTTTCTTCCAAAACACCTGATCGTCGTCGGCGGCAGTTATGTCGGCCTGGAGTTTGCTCAGATGTACCGACGGTTCGGCAGCGTGGTCACAGTCGTGGAAATGGGATCGCGGCTCATCGGGCGTGAAGACGAGGATGTCTCGGACGCGGTGCGCAACATTTTAGAGGCCGAGGGCATAGGCATCCGGCTGAACGCAAAATGTATCTCCGTTGCGAAGGATGGTGACGGCATTGCCGTAGGCGTGAAGTGTGAGACCGGACCGCGTGAGGTGCGGGGCAGCCACCTTCTACTCGCTGCGGGTCGTGTTCCCAACACGAATGATTTGGGTGTCGACAGAGCTGAAATCGCCACGGATGGGCGCGGTTACATCATCGTTGACGACGAACTCAAAACGAACGTACCCGGCATCTGGGCGCTTGGCGACTGTAACGGACGCGGAGCCTTTACGCATACGTCGTACAACGACTATGAAATCGTCGCCGATAATCTCCTGAATGGAGATCGACGGCGTGTTTCGGATCGAATCCAGACGTATGCTCTCTTCATCGATCCTCCGCTGGGCCGCTGTGGCATGACAGACGCCGAGATCCGAAAGTCCGGCCGTAGCGCTCTCGTTGCGACATATCCCATGACGCGAGTGAGCCGCGCCTTTGAAAAAGGCGAGACTCAAGGTTTCATCAAAATCGCAGTTGATGCGGAAACAAAACAAATTCTTGGCAGCGCGATTCTTGGGACTGGAGGTGACGAAGTAATCCACGTCTTGCTGGATGTGATGTATGCGAAGGCACCCTATACCGTCGTTCAACGAGCAATGCATATTCATCCAACGGTAGCCGAGTATTTTCCGACTGTTCTTTCAAACCTGCAGCCTTTCAATTAGGTTTAGTCTAACTACTTCATAAAACTTTTCTAATGGATCTAATTGTCGCCGCCGCGCACAATGGTCTCACAAAACGTTTGGAGGCAATGTAGTGCGCCTTGAAATCACGTCATCATTACAAACATCACGCGATGTGGAAGCTTACGTAGAAACTCGGCTGCGATCTGCGTTGGCCGCATTCATTGGACAAGTGGAATCGGTAAAAGTATCCGTATGTCACACCGACCGCGAAGAAACGGCGCTTAAATGCCGCATCAAAGTGCGAATTCGTCCCTCCGGCATTTGGCTTATCCACGAGACCTGCGATGCCGATCCTTACGCAGCCGTTGACCGCGGTGTGGATGGTATCAGGAATTCGTTCATGCGCTGGCTGGTCCGCTCGTCAAGTCGCGGCGTATTCGTCGCGGCGTAGACGCAGTAAACAAAATAGAAAAGACAGGATTCATTGAATGACTGCGAACAGTGGGCTCGACCAACGTCAACGGCATGGAACGGCAAGCATTCTGACCACACTACTTGCAGATCAGTTCGTATTGTCGTCAAAAGCGCTGAAAGGTCATTGGAACGTTCTGGACCCCACGTTCACCGATCTGCCCGAGTTCCTTTGGAGACATCACTCGTCTCTGCAAGCGATGATGGATTCGGTGGCCAAGCGAATCCGTGCAGTTGGAAGCAATGCGCCGGGGACTCTTACGGAGTTTCTGAATGCAACTGCACTGAAGGAGCAACCCGGAATCTATACGGACGCGAAATCCATGATCGCGGAATTACGGACGGATCACGAAATCATAATCCGGCGGCTGCGTGATGACGCGAAGCAGTGTGCCGAATGTTTCAATGATCCGGGAACGGCCGACCTGCTGAGCTTCATGTTGCGACAGCACGAATACCTCGCCTGGATGCTTCGATCGCTGCTCAGACTGCACGAGAACCCCGCCAAATCCGGTGCGATGTCCCACCAGAACGCCAGGGAGGGCACCCTGCCCATACGTGTCGTGTACAACCGCAGCGCATGAAGGGAACACAGTGAGAATCACGATCGAAAAATGACTCGTCCGTCTTCATAATCAAGGGCCCATGGAATGGCTGAATTACAATCACCTCTACTATTTCTGGAAGGTCCTCCGCGCGGGTAGCCTTACCCGCGCCTGCGAGGAACTTCGGCTCGCTCCGCCGACCGTGAGCGCTCAGTTGCGGCGTCTCGAACACCAACTGGGTGAAAAGCTGTTGACGAAGGTCGGCAGACGGCTCGTTCCAACGGAAATGGGACAGGTGGCATTCCGTTATGCCGACCAGATTTTCTCGCTCGGCCAGGAATTAATGGATGCGCTGAAACAGCGCTCGACGGACAAACCCCTGCGTCTGGTTGTGGGCGTCGATGACGTCTTGCCAAAAGAAATTGCACAAGAGTTGATCGACCCGGCGCTGCGCCTGCCCAAGCCGGTAGTTCTTCGATGTCACGAGGCTAATCTCGAAGCGTTGATGGCGAAATTGGCGATTCATGAGATCGACATCGTCCTATCGGACGCGGCAGCCACGCCCAGTCTGAACATTCGCGCCTACAACCACCTGCTTGGGGAGTCCCGCGTTGTTTGGATCGGCATGCCGAAGCTGGCAAAAAGTTATCGTCGTGGTTTTCCGAAGTCCCTGAATGGCGCGCCGATTTTGTTGCCGACGGGCGATACAGCTATCCGGCGCAAGCTCGATCGATGGTTTGACGCTCATGATGTGCTGCCGCGGCTCGTCGGCGAGTTCGAGGACTTTGCGCTTCTCCGTGCCTTTGCAGAGACAGGCGCTGGCCTTTTCCCGATACCGGTTGTGCTGGAACGAAAATTTCGAACCAAGTACGGGTTCGATCGCATCGGCGAGGCCGAAAGTGTAACAGCTCAGTTTTATGCTGTATCCGTCGAACGGAAGCTTAAGAACACTGCAGTCATTGCCATTTGCGAGAGTGCCCGGCAACAAATGTTCGGGGAGAAAAGCAGACGGAGCCGATGAACGAAACTCACCGAGTACTGAAGCGATCTACGTGAACGATGCCGAACGCGACCACTCGTTCGAGCATGCTGAGTCGGTCAACCGTATAACTCAGGAGTGGTACCGCCGATGCGGATATCAAGTGGTCGAGGTGCCTATGGTTCCGGTCGACGAGAGGTGTACGTTCGTTCTTCAGGCGTTGGCAAACAGTGGCGCGTAACCACCGGTCAACGCGACCGGCAATATCCTGCATTGCCCCGTAATCCAGGCTTCATTGAGCGCCGACCGCATACACCGAGCGCTATTTCGAGAATCACAGCAGTGACTTGCTCGATTGTAGTGAGACATGACTATTTCGGAGTCGCACCGAAGGCGAGTAAGCGCCCGTCGCAGTCCTTCACAACGAATTCGCGCGAATGCCACGGAGTGTTCGCGAGACTTCGCGTGAATTCGACTCCACGGGTGGCAAACTCGGCGTAGAGCGTGTCCGCATCCTCAATGAACAAGTAGGCGTCGAGGAGTTCGTCGGCATATTTGTCGGGATTGGGTGCGGGCGGTTCGGCGCAGCGGAAGTGAATTCTGTGCTGGTCGCGCGCGACGATAGCGTACACCGGTGGATCCGGCCAGGTGCTGACACAGTCGAAGCCAAGTTTTTCCTTGTAATAACCTAGAGTCGCAGCGACGTCCATGGTGAAGAACTGGGGTGCGATCTGGCGGATCATGGCGCGCAATATACCACATGCCATGTGGCTGGTGCCGTGCTCGTGATGCCTTGACTCCCGCTAGCGTTTACCTGTCGCGCGCCCCCCGTTGCGAACGCGCTTCCGGTTCTCAGTGCGGAATGGCAAACGCGTTGATGGATCCGTGAATAAGTACGATTTTCCAGTCGCTGCCGGATTTCCTGAAGAGCGTCGAGTTCATACCGGTTCTTTTGTTGACGCCGTCATCAATCGTATAAGCGAAAACAGCCCAAGCGGTGTCGCCCCAGGTGCCCGTGGCCACGTTGTGGATACTCATTGTCCTCTTTGGCGTCGCGGTCATCTGACGGTTGATGAAAAACAGCGCGAACATCTTGCTTGTCAGTTCGTGCCCATCTTCGTCGACCCATAGCATGTCGTCTGCAAACGCTTTTTCGAAATAACTGATGTCACCTTTGTTGTAAGCATCGACTCCAGCTTGAACGAGATCGACCAACGGACCCGGTGGAGGCGGCGCGGGACTCCTGCCCTGTATGGGGCGGCCCTCGGTTCCGGGAGTCTGGGCCAAAGCTGCACGCTCTGTGATCGTGATTACGAGGGCCAAGAATAGAACTAATCTCTTCATGAGAATCTCCGAAATGTTTGCGGATTGGTCGCGATTCGTTTCTTTGTCCAAAGTAGATTAATTAGAGCGTGCTCAAGAATGCAATCAGGTCCGTCTTTTCCTGCGCCGTGAAGTGGACCCCGAATCGCTTTTCGTAGAATTCGATAACGTCGAGCAGAGTCGTCGCTGAACCGTTGTGGAAGTATGGCGCACGACTGGCGAGACCTCGCAGAACTGGTCCTTTCACTCTCCCGATATCCTTCCATAGTCCCGAAATCAGTGCCCGGCCAGGATCGGTTGTCTGGACGAATTCGAATGGCGCACTCGTATGACGAAGAGTGATGACCGGCAGGTAACTGATATCGAGAGGGCTTGTCAAATCGCCCACACCGATGTTCAGTGGTGTCGGAAACGAGTGATTTCCAACGTTGGGCGAGTCGTGGCATGTGCCGCAGTTCCCAGGAATAACCGGTAAATCGAGTTCGTCGTTCAAGCCGGATACGCCTGCGATGTCAATCGGCTTGCTGTTGAACAACGCCTGGCCGCGGGCGATGCTGGCGCGGGCTCGGCTTACAGCTGAATTAGGCGGTTGCGGATTTGACCAAGTGTCGAACAGCCTGAAGACGACCGGCGTGAATCCATCGTGAAATGGATTAAAACCGAGGTCCGGACGGTTCAAGGTGACATTGAGTGGGTCTATGGGATCGTTTATCCCGATGTAAAACGCCTGTGCTGCGAGTGAAACCGGCCCTGCCACTGCGCCATTGCTGTCCAGCTTTCCGGCGTTCACATCGTCCGACTGGGCTGTGAACAGTCCGAGTTCGAAATTGACAATGGCCGACTGCTGGTCGGCACTGAGCCGCGCAAGTGCTTGAGCATGGCCCAACGTTGCATCGACGGATTGATGCGCCAGGTCCGCCATCAGAATCGGACCCGGATTCTGCTGCTCATAAATAATTCTCTCTGTTCCAGTCTGTGGGGACGACTCGCGACCGTCCCACATCACGGCGCTAACGAAACGCAAATTCGTCGACGGCAGCGGACGCCGGTACATTGAGAGAACATTTGTTTCGTTGCAGCCGTACGGATTGACCACATTATCGACAACAAATTCGGCATTGGACGGAACCATTATTGCGATGCGGATTAGGCCCCGGCTCGTCAGCAGACTGTATGCCTGCTTTCTCCCATCGAGCGAGGAGACGTCTATATTGTGATCGCAGTTGGAGCCATCGTTGGTTCGGAAGATCGGATCCATGCCCTTCGTCGTGTCGAACCGCTTTTGAACGCCGTCTCCCGAGATCGTCCAAGCCTGGTCCGGTTGATGGCACGAAACGCAGGCACGGCCATTCGTACCTAAGCTTTGAAAAAAAGGACCCGTGAGGTCGATGTCACCAGCGGTACTGAATGTTTGCAACGTGCCGCTTCCGTTCGGAAAAGGATGCAGATTCGGCAAAGCCTGACGCTCGGCCAACGAGGGTTTCACCTTGGCCGCGATCAGGAAGGTGACGGCGAGCAACATAATAATCACGATATATCGGAAATGCATACCTAACCTCCGCCGGGCTTGGTTGCCCTATCTATGAAATCGGATTCAATGGACTAAACCCGACAATGAATTGGTGTGGAAATGGTCAGAAGTATCTGTTTCCAGGTGGCGTGAGCTAGAATATGAATCGTTTTTGCGACCCACAGCTTCCCGATTTAACGCAATCAAGGCGGAGGTACGGTTGCAGGCCACACTTTCCTCTCTCATCGAAGCTGCCGATCACGGCGACACTTCCGGGTTGAACGCACTTTTCAGCGCTCTCTACTCCGAATTACATCGGCTGGCAAAACGGGAATTGGCGGCGCGGGGCTTCGGCATGAGTTTAGGAGCCAGCACCCTTCTTCATCAGGCATACCTGGACCTCGCGTCGCGCGAAGGGCCGTCTTTTCCGGATCGCGCGCGATTCATAGGGTATGCGGCGCGTGTGATGCGTGGGCTCATCATCGATCATGCTCGCAATCGTCAGGCGCTGAAACGAGGCGGTGGTTTCGAAATTACTTCGCTGGAAACCAACGCGGCGGCGCGCGCTGTCAATGCGGGGGAGTTGGTCGAAATCAGCGATGCTCTCGAAGAACTGGCGCGGACGGACCCGTCGCTGGCAGAAATTGTCGATTTGAAATTCTTCTGTGGGTTCTCGTTTGCTGAAATCGCCGCGATGCGAAACATATCCGAGCGGACCGTGCAAAGGAATTGGGAGAAAGCGCGTATCTATTTACACGGCAGCCTTCGCAAAGATTTGTCGTTGTGAGGACACATGCCAAAACTAAGCCCCGAACAATGGAAGCAAGCGAGTCCGTTCCTCGATGAAGCTCTGTCCCTCAATGCGCAAGAGCGCGCGGAGTGGTTAGCCGTTTTTCACCAGAACAACCCGGAGATCGCTGCATTGGTGGAACTTTTGTTGGACGAGCATCGCGCCGTCGCTGAAGAGCGATTTCTGGAACAGGTTCCACCGCTACGGCCGGATCAATCGGCTTCGGCCGGCGAAACGATTGGCGCCTATAGGTTGCTCTCGCCTATCGGTCACGGTGGAATGGGGACCGTCTGGCTGGCAGAACGTAGCGACGGACGATTCGAAAGAAAAGTTGCGATCAAGTTCCCACACATCTCGGTGCGAGGCCATGCGGGAGAAGGACGATTCAAACGTGAGGGCAGCATCCTCGCCCGTCTGGCGCATCCCAACGTCGCAGAATTGGTGGATGCAGGCGTGACACCGGCCGGACAACCATATCTTGTCCTCGAGTATGTCGACGGCACACAGATCGATACGTACTGCGACATCCACAAACATGGTATCGATGCGAGAATTCGTCTCTTTCTCGACGTGCTCGCCGCCGTGGCCCACGCTCACACGAACCTGATTGTGCATCGCGACATCAAGCCTTCGAATGTATTAGTCACAAACGAGGGCCATGTGAAGCTACTCGATTTTGGAATTGCAAAATTGCTGGAAGACCAGTCACAACCCGCCGAGGCCACACTCCTGACGCGAGAGGCCGGCTCTGTACTCACTCCGGCCTACGCGGCTCCGGAGCAAATTACCGGACAGCCGATCACGACCGCCACGGATGTTTACAGCCTGGGGGTGCTTTTATATGTGCTCCTGACGGGCAGGCATCCAACCGGAATATCGCAATCACCGGCGCATCTGGTGAAAGCGATTGTCGATATCGAACCGCTGCGTCCGTCTGATGCCATCACCTTGGATCAGACGAATCCAATAGCTGCAAATCGCGCGGCGACTGCCGATAGACTCCGGCGCCGATTGCGCGGAGACCTCGACACAATCTTGGTCAAGGCACTAAAGAAAGATTCCGGACAACGCTATCCATCAGTGCTCGCTCTCGCCAATGACTTGAAACGGCATTTGAAGCGCGAACCCATCAGCGCCCGCCCGGACACGATGGCTTATCGTGCCGCGAAGTTCGTGCGCCGCAACCGCACCGCCGTTGTATTGACCACGATCGCTCTGATGGCCGTGTTTATCGGCGCCGGCGTCTCCATTTATCAGGCAAGTGTGGCGCAACGCCGTTTTCAAGACGTGCGCAAGCTGGCCCACACCTTCGTTTTCGATTTGCATGACGAGATCGCGAAGTTGGAAGGATCAACCAAAGCTCGGGAGATCATGGTGCGAACCGGCTTGGAATACCTCGACAACCTTTCCCGCAGCGCCGGTGGAGACTTGGAATTGCAAAAGGAGATTGCTCAGGCTTACATGAAAATCGGAGATGCCGAAGGTTTCCCTACGAAGCCTAATCTCGGTCACATCTCGGATGCGATGACCAGCTATCAGAAAGCGGGCGATATTTTTCGCGGGCTGGCCACGAAAAAAACCGCCTACCTTCCCGATTTGGCCAAGTTCTACCTGGAATTCTCTGGGTTCCCCCGATTTTCTCAAGACCTGAAGCAAGCGCGGGCTTTGAATGACTCCGGCCTTCAGATTCTCGAGCGCTTGCAGGCGAGTCACGCATTGGATCGTGACTCAGAGCGGACCTATATCAATGCATGGTGCAGGATTGGAGACATCGATGAAGATCTCGGAGACTACAAAAAGGCATTCTCGGAATTTTCCCGTTGCGGTGATCTAGCACGCGCTGCTCGCCGTGGCAAAGATCCAACCATGCTCTCCATACTGTCGCAGGCGGACGAGAGGATTGGCACTGCCGCCCGAGAACTCGGCCTGCTTCAACTAGCGCTTCGCGCGCTAGATGAAGATGAAGCGGCCATCAACGAATTGCTTGCTCGCGAGCCGCAGAATCCTTCGCTGCACCGGCGGTCCGCTCTAGTGCACTACTATCGAATGCTCGTTTACAACGATGACGTGACGCCAAGCTACGGTGATCCAGTGCGCGCGCTGGACCATGCAAAACGCTACCTGGCCGCGACAGAAGAAATGGTGCGCCGCGATCCTAGAAACACCCAGGCCCAGTTCAGCAGAGCCATCGCAACCTACGCAGTATCTTTTTGTCTAAGCGAATCGGACCCAAATGCCGCTGTATCGATCGCTCGTAATGCGGTGCGGATGTTTGACGAGATGATCGACGCAGGTCGCACAGACTATCTCACAGTGTCGCGCCGGGTACGCGCCTTGCGGCGCTTGGGAGAAACAGAGTTCAAGGCTGGCCGAGTCAAAGACGCGCTCGCCACGGCTCGTGCGGCGCTCGAAACAGAGCGAAAGATTGCTGCACAGGATAGCAACGCCGAGGAGGAGAGAACACTCGTGCACCTTCTCATCCTGACGGCACGCGTTAACGCTGCCTCAGGCGCTATCAAAGAGGCGGAAACCCTGCTGTCTGAGGCGAGGGAAAGCGCAATTAAGATGGTCAAAGACCGACAGCTTACCAATGTGCTGCCTTTGGCTACTGTCGAGCGAGCTCTCGGTGAATTCTATGTACAGCAGCGACGGAACGACGAAGCGCGCGCAAGCCATCAAAGGCTGAGCGAACTTTGGCAGAGTTTCCCTGAAAGCAACGACTACCTTGACATCCAACGAGCCGCAAGCAACCGGTTGCTTGCTTCGTTCCACTGAGTCTGCGGTCTACCGGTTGTCCCGCGTAGCCGAACTTCACGTTGTAGTTGATCGGGCTGCCTGAACCCGTTAACTCAGTTGGGGCAACCAGCTACAGAGGTCGTACGACCATCGGAATACGCACGTTGTGAGTACCGTCGGTCCATGTCAATTGCCCGCCTGTGTACGCGTTGATCGGCGCCGTGGTTCGAGTAATCGTGACCGCGTACGATTTCGTTTGTCCGGGACCGATTGTCAGGGATGACGGAGTCACGGACACCGTGAAGCCCGTCATGCCGCTGACACTGACATTGTAAGTCGCCGCAGCGAGGCCGACATTGGTCACTTTTCGAGTGACGGTCTGGCTCCCGAGCAGATTGCCGATCGCAATGGATGCCACGTTCAAGTCGCTTGGATCGAGAGAGTAGCCGGATGTGCTCAGCCCGCTGCAGACCGCGGGATTAACCCCCGTTGTGGTTCCACAGAGAAACGCGAGCCAATCATTGATGCCTGCGTTGTAAACCAGACCGGGATCGGCAGCGCGGTTGGGCCGCACGTGGCCCGCGCCCTGACTAAAGATTACGGCGGGATCTGTGTTGGGTCCGTCCAGGACATCGGAGGCGCTTGTCATCAACGCGGATTTGATCATCATCGGCGTCCAGTCTGGATGGAGATTTTTCAGCAAAGCGGCCAGACCTGCGACGTGTGGGGCCGCCATGGACGTGCCTTCGTAGACATAAAACGACTCGCCGAAATTGCCGGGGGGCGCCACGGCTGCGAGGATCTCTTGTCCCGGCGCAATCAGGTCCGGTTTCAACAGATCCCCGCCTCCGGCGAGTAGAGGACCGCGAGAGGAGAAATCGGCCGTAAACGGCGCGGGCAAATCGAGGACAATGGTTGCTTTATTGATTCTTGCCATCGCATTGGGTAGCGCCGCATAGGCCTTGAGCGCAGCGCGCTGGGTGTCCGCCACGTGGACCGTCGGCACGTAGTGGAATTCCGCGTTCAAGGAATTCGGGCTGGTGTTCACGAGAACCATACCTACGCCGCCCGCTTGCAGCACTGCGAAGCTCTTGATTGCCCGTGGATTCACACCTCGATCGCACAACACAATTTTTCCGGCCACCTTCGCAGGGTCCAATACAGGATTGCCGTCGGAGGTGTCGAACACCGAAAAACACAGAGCCACCGCGGTAGGATCGGCGCCCGGCAGGCCCGCAGCCGTTGAATCAATGAAGGGGGCTGGTCCAACTGCCGGCGCCAAAGAGGCGCCGGAATAGGTCGCGTTGTTACCGAGGGTCACCGATCCTACGCCATCACGATTGTGCGTGCCTGCACCCACGGTCGTCAGCCACGGACCTGGATGTTGCACAGTGCCCGCGGTCGGTCCGTTGTTACTCGCCGACGCGGCCACGAACACGTTGGCCTCGGCGGCAAACAGAAACGCCATTTGGACCGGGTTGAGAAAATTGGTCTGGGTTGAATTGACCGAGTAATTGATGACATCGACGCCATCGGCCACGGCCTGATCGATAGCCGCCACGAGGTCGGAGGTAAAACCGCTCGTGTCAAAGGCATCTTCCGTGGAATACAACGCCTTATAAACAGCGATTCGAGCACGCGGAGCAATTCCCTTGATCGGTCCCATAGCTGCGGACAGACCCGTCGTGGGAACGCCGAAGTTGCCGCCTGCCGTTGAAGCTGTATGCGTACCGTGTCCGTTGAAGTCGCGTGCCGAGGCAAACTCCCATGGACGATCTTCTTCCAGACCGGCGTCGCCGCCCCATGCCGCATCGAAGTGTTGGGCGCCGATCAATTTCTGATTGCACATGGACGCATTGAATTGCTCGCCTGGAACACATTTGCCGTGCCAGCCAGAAATTTGCCGATAGGCAAGTTTGCCATCCTTCGATGCGTTGCCGTTCTGGCCAGTACGATCGGAGAAACTCAGGCTCTCCGGCCAGACTCCGGAGTCTATGACCCCGATGATGATGTCTTCTCCAGCCGAGCCCACCCCTCCCACCTGGTCCCATAATCCGCCTGGCGCGTCGAGACCCAGAAAAGTGGGAGTCGTGGAGGTACTCGTCGTCTGAAGCTCATCTTTCGTAACGTTGAGGACGCCGCTGACATTCGCCAAAGCGGCGGCCTGTCCGGGATCCAGTTCAGCTGCAAATCCATTGAACGTGTAGTTGTAGTCGTAAACCTTCCGCGGCGCGCCGACAGTCCCCAAAATCTGAGAGTGACGATTATTCAAGTACGTCGAATAAGCCAACACGTCCGCACTGTTCGTATCGATTTTCTGTCCGCGCGCCGGTTTAGTCGCTCGCAAACCCGGCATTCCGCCTGAATAGGACGCAACGGGGACCTCATTCATCTGAACGATATATAGATTGTTGCTCTTCGCCTTAGCCTGAGCCGGAGATTGTGCGGCGATGACCATGGGGCCCCGCATATCGGAAACACCCAATAACGTTGCGACCACGAGAAGTATGTGAACGGACCGTCTCTTGAGTTTCACTGGATTCCTTCCTCCTTAGGCGGCTGGTGCGCACTGGCAATTGTGCTGGTGAGGCTAGACGTCCTTGTCTTTGCTAGTCAATAACATTCGCACATAACATTCGCACTAGGAGATTTGACAGTGCCGGCGCGTGCTGCTCTTCCTGCATTAAGAAACGTATTCGCGACGCTGTTTATTCCCGATGCAACGCCCGGAACAGGTCCGTGGTTTGATGACCTCTTACCCGTTTCGACTGACGGCGAGACGGTGGCTCGTATCCTCACCACTTCATGGCATCGACGTTCGCGGGTTGGCTCCCCAGGTGAAAGCACCCAACCCTTGTCACCCACTCACTCGACGACGAGCGTATTCCATTCGAGGAAGGGCGACTGCGCGGGAGTCTTATACCTAACGCGCGGCTCATTCCGCTCGAGACACGCAACCTTGCCTAGCTGTCCGAAAGGTGGCGAGCAGCGCTGGCCGTGCCTGCTTCATTATTGAACCGGCACTGTGACCGTCGGTGCTGGTATCCAGGCAACGGTAAGCTGAATCTCCGCAGTTGGGGCACCGGTTTCGGGAACACGAAACTCGACGCGATATAGATCGTGCTGACCCGGCCAACCCACTTGATTGATAACCGTTGCTGGCGCACCACCGAACGCGATCTCGAGTGGCGAGTTGACAACCTGAACAGGAGAAGTCGGGAATGACGCACCCGGCTCGACGCCGGGGCGGGTAGGGCCCAATCCCCGCGCCAAGAGTACGAGGACTTCGCCGATATGCGCAGGCGTCGCATGCGTCACTGGAGTAAAATCGGCGTGCCAGACACGGATAATCTCTGGCCGCTCCCTCGGGAGAAGGTGGTAAATAAGGCGGCGGGTTCCACCTCCGTTGGTACGACGATATGCCGGGTCCTCCGCAACCGACGTGCTTCGGCCAGCCACGGTGACTTCACCTGCTCCGAGCTGGCCGCTAACACCGAGGAAGGCGCCGGTTCCTCCTGTGACGGTGAAATTGCCCTGGATGACGGATGAAGGCGATCCCGGGGCCTTGGCACTTCCTCCCCAGCCGGTTGCCATAACGGTTCCTATTTCGGTTCCGTCGAGAGCGCTGATGCCGATCATCGAGTCGTAGTAAGGTCCGCCTGCAGCGTCAGCGATCGCATTGCCCGGGGACAATGTAGTGGTGCGGGTGATGTTCGTTCCGCGCGCTGTAAACGTGCCCTTCACCGGTATGTCGTTCACGGCTACCACATCCGCTATGAATACAAATGGCTGGAAATTGCGAATCGCTGGAAGCGGTGGCACATTCGGGTCTATGGCGAACTTCGTTGCGTCACCAAAGTCCTGTTGATAACTCACGAAGTTCTTGATATCGACGGCTAGGATTGCTGGTGGAGCTGTTTGTGGGAAGCTAAACGCGCCTGGCTCCGCTGCAATGAACGCCGCCACTAGTAACATCCCTACTATAAGCATTTGTGTTCGAAACATGCCTTCGTAACCTCCTCGCTCAATAAGCCCAATCTGTGTTGAAAGACCAGAAAAAATCTTGCGGATCGTGGCAACTAAGAATCGTCGAATTGCCATATTCGCCCTCCGGCGGGATCGGGATGCGTGTGCGCCACGTATGTTGCACAACACGGTGCGGAAGAACGATGGAAAGCCGATCCCATTTGCGTTGCAATCTTGTCGCCGGATAAACTGCACCAAATTAGTCACGTACCAAGAAATGTTCCGCGCCGTGCTAAAGTCGCCGCGTCAGGAATGGTGATGGGTAAAGCTAATTCCCGTTGCATAATCCGATTTGGGGCATTTGAAATCGATTCGCAATCGGGTGAGTTGCGTAAGCAGGGTCTAAGAGTCAAGCTCAGAGATCAGGCCTTTCAGATCCTTTCTGTGTTGCTGGACCGGCCTGGAGAAGTGGTGTCTCGAGAAGAACTGCAGAAGAAGCTCTGGCCTGCCGACACATTTGTCGATTTCGATCGCGGCTTAAATAAGGCTATTAACCACCTTCGGGAGGCTTTGGGCGATTCCGCTGAGAATCCGCGTTTCATTGAGACGCTTCCAAAACGCGGATACCGTTTTATTGCGCCGGCCGAAGAAGTGGGAGTCGACTCCACGCAGACGACTCCACTTCTGACCGAACGCGAGGCGATTGCCGTCGGGGGCTTCGATAATCTTGGTGATGCGCGAACCGCGCCGCGAATGGCAGTGCCTTCCCTTATTGCAGAGCCGCCGCTTGAAATCAGGGAAAGCAGCAGCGGGACTGCCACGATGGGCGCAGCTTCAGCACGGAAGGCTTTTGTCGCTCGCGCCCGCTGGTGGCGACGTGGCGTTGTGTTAGCCGTCGTATTTGTACTGCCGGCAATCACTTTAGTGGGACTCCGAGTTTACGAAAATGTTTCGACCGTTGAACCACAGGTTGTGCGCTTCCTCGTGTTGCCGCCAGAGAAAACGGCTTTTGCTAATCCCATTGCAGGCACGACAACCTCAACGGCTGCGGGCGCTATTTCTCCGGATGGCCGGAACCTGGCGTTCACAGCACGAGACTCTTCCGGAAAGGTTCTACTTTGGGTTCGTGCGTTGGATTCCATAGCACCGCGCCCTCTACCAAACACCGAAGGGGCCGGCCTGCCGTTTTGGTCTCCGGACAGCCGGTGGATTGGCTTCTTTGCACAAGGGAAGCTCAAGAAAATTGATCCGAACGGGGGTGCACCGCAAGTTCTGTGCGACGCGCCGGTCGGAGAGGGCGGGACGTGGAATCGGGACGGAACTATTGTGTTTGCACCTTGGCTTTTTAGCCTCGGGCTCAGCAAAGTCAGCTCATTGGGAGGCGATGCCAGTGCGATTACGAAAGTCGCCAGAGAAGACTACCATCGGTTCCCTTCATTCCTGCCGGATGGACGCCACTTCCTTTATTTTGCTCAGGGAGGAAGTAGCGGGGTTTACGTGGGATCATTGGACTCGGAGAAGAGTCAGCGCTTGCTTTCAGCCGACAGTGCAGCCATCTACGCCCAAGGTTACCTATTCTTTGTCCGCGAAGGCACTCTCTTCGCGCAACGATTCGACGTTATAAAACTGCAGCTGATTGGCGATCCGATACGCATTGCGGAGTCGGTGCCGTTTGATTTCAATGCTCCTGCATTCTCCATCTCCGGCAATGGCATTCTGACGTATCGAACCGGCTCGGTGGGCCAAAACCTGCAGTTCGCTTGGTTTGACCGAACCGGAAAACTACTGGAGCCCGTTGGCCCGCCTGGTCCGTATCGAGACGTCAACATCTCGCCCGACGGAAAGCGTATCGCCGTGCACCGCCACGAAGGCCAAGGCGGAGACATTTGGATATTCGAACCTGACGGAGCAACAACACGCTTGACGTTCGATGCGACCCAGGACAACTCAGGGCCGATTTGGTCTCCGGACGGACGCCGGATCGTGTTCGGTTCCCTCCGGAATGGCCTGTGGGGACTGTATCAAAAATCATCTAGCGGAGGAGGAACCGAAGAGCTACTCCTCGAGTCAGACCGGCCGAAAGTTCCGATGGCGTGGTCGTCAGATTCGATTGTATTTTGGATTTTAGATCCCAAGACGACTTGGGATTTGTCGCTGTTCTCAATCGTCGACCACAAAGCTATTCCGCTACTCAATTCCACTTTCCACGAAAGCCACGCTCAGATCTCGCCCGATGGCAAGTGGCTCGCCTACCACTCTGATCGATCGGGTCAGTACGAAATTTACGTGAAACCCTTTCCATCAGGGGAGGGCGTATGGCAAGTCTCCTCAAACTGGGGTGGGGCGCCAAGATGGCGGGGCGACGGAAAAGAAATCTTCTACTACAGCGCCGCGGATAACGGAAAGATCATGGCCGTGCCGGTCAAAGCTGCCGGAAACACGTTTGAACACGGCGTTCCTCGCGAACTATTCGACTCGGGATGGTTTAGCCTTCCCCACAGCACCAACTACCACGTCTATGACGTGTCCCGTGATGGGCAGCGGTTTCTTGTGCCTCGCCCCGTGTCCAGCCCCTCTGGCGAGAACATCTCCACGCCGATCACGGTCATCGTAAATTGGACCGCGTTGCTTAAGCAGCAGTCGAATTGAGGTTTTTGGGCCTATGGAGATCGGCGACTGGGCCATGCATTTGATTGTATTCGATTAACTCCGCAGTTCTTTGGAGGAGCGCCCCAGGAGTATGCCTGCGGATACATCACCCGATCCGATTGGCACAGAACCTTAGCCTGAGGCGATGGCGGCCGGACTCGTGTCCCGGCCCTTCAGTTACCGGATTACCGACTTCTCGCCAACTGAGGGCTCGCTCGTTTGTAAATTTTCCAGAAGACGGCTTCGCGGACAATGATCTGCGTTAGGTATCAGAACGCGACCTCTCGGCTGAAAACCTCTTGCGCGGTTCCGCTGACGCGTGTGATAGCATTCGACAGTTCATCTGAGCCTAAGGAAAGGAGGTACTCCCATATGCGATACGAATTCAATCAGCTCAATAAAGCGATGATCGGCGCGCTTCAGGATTGCCTGCTTTCCGCCCATCCTCGTTAGGCAAACAATCTCTAAACCCAAAACCTAGTTTCGGCAGCTTAGCCGAACTGTGTCTCCCTAAAAGGGCACAGATGGAGTTTTTTCAAATTTATGAATCCGATTAAAGTTCTTAGCACCGGCGAAATCCGCGAAATCCTTGTAAAACGCGTTGATCATCAGAAGCAAGCGGT
>Ga0114129_10003764_pt1 | contig 21384 bp, 23 predicted proteins | sample RhiMetdeltSRZDD1_FD_80071 | JGI IMG/M metagenome (GOLD analysis project Ga0114129, IMG submission 80071) | Populus rhizosphere microbial communities from Tennessee, USA - Rhizosphere MetaG P. deltoides SRZDD1 (version 2) (version 2) | ecosystem: Host-associated > Plants > Roots > Rhizosphere >... | reverse complement strand
GGCGTTGGCGAAATCTGGAAGTACGCCCTCGCCCATCCGCAGCCTTTCGTCGAATGGATTGCCGTCGAAGAAAAGGCCGAGGGGGGAGACGTCCTCTACTGGCAGGGCAAACGCGATCCGCGCTTCTTCAATCGGTATCAGCGCGTCGCTGAAGGAGGAGGCGTCGCATTGTATCGACGGGTCGACGGGAAGTAACCCTTCGACCCGTCTGAACGTCAGAAGCGTACGCCAAACGTGAAGTTGGTCGTCCAGCCGCCGAGATCGAGCTTGTCGCCCAGGAATCCGTCTTTCAGGAGTCCGGTTGCCTCGGCCTTCTGCCAGCGGACTTCCCCGCCGACGACCCAGTTGCCGACGACGCCACGCACGCCGCCGAGGACGGTGGGCCCGGTTGCGGTGCCCTTGGCGATGTAGCGCGCGGGGAAGATCGTGCGATCGAAGTCGACGAACTCGCCGATTTCGCTGTAACGCCAGGCGATGGCCGTGAGGCCCGCGCCGACGTACGGCTCGACGGATCGTCCGCGCCCGAGCGGGAGGAATCTCGCCGTGAACGAGACGGGAATCGTTCGAAGCTTCAGGTCCTGCGCGATCTCGCTGTTATCCGAATGCTGCAGGTGCGCGTAAACGCTCGGGACCGTTCGCTGATAGAAGCCGAGGCCGACGCCCCCTTCGAACGGGCCAAAGCCGATCAGATACTCTCCGCCGAACGTTGCGAAATTGAAATCCTTGACCTCGAACAAAAGCGGCTGGCTGCTCTGCAACTCGTTCAGCAGCACGTCGTCGGATGCACGCGAGTCGAGCCCCTTGAGCGCGAAATAGCCCAGGCTGAAATTCAGGGTCTGGTTTCCGTCGGAAGCTGAGGAGCTCACCTGCCTGATTTGCGCGCTCGCGACGGCGGGCGCCAGCAGGGTGAGCAGCGCGGCAAGCAGAAGGCCCCGGCGCGCGCGGGCGATTGCAGGCAGTATCGTCATCAGTGACTCCTCCCGGATGAGAGCGTCTCCGGCGGTCTGTGGGAGCATGAAAAATGCCAGCCCGACCGCTGATTCCTTAGGAATTCCTGCGGAGGCGCGCCCTTCGGTGTCTTACGGACAGGTCATTTCGTCCAGTTTCGAGAACGCCTCGTGGCCTGGAAGTCGCGGAGTGTCTCGACCATCGCATCGTGGATGCGGCCGTTCGATGCGATGATTTCACCCCCCCGGGAGCTGAAAGGCCCCCCGGACAAATCGGTCACACGGCCACCCGCTTCCTCGACGAGCAGCGCGCCAGCCGACATATCCCACGGGTGGAGGCTCGTTTCATAGTAACCGTCCAGGCGCCCCGCCGCGACGTAACAGAGATCGATCGCGGCGGATCCAAGCCGTCGTACGGCACGCGCGCGTTTGAGGAATTCGCCGAAGAGCGCGACGAGCGCCTCAGGTTCCTTGTGGACCGTGTATGGAAACCCCGTGACCAGCAGCGCGTCGATCAACGTCTTCGCATGCGACACGCGCATCGGGAGGCCGTTGAGCCACGCGCCCGCCCCTCGCTCGCCAGTGAACAGCTCCCGGCGATTCGGATCGTAAATCGCGGCGACGACGGGGTGGCCGTCGATCTCGAGCGCCGCGGCTGAACAGAAGATGGGCAGGCCGTGCGCGTAGTTCGTCGTGCCGTCGACAGGATCGAAGACCCAGCAGTATCGCGACTGCCGCTCCCGATCGCCGCGGACCTCGAACTCCTCCGCGAGCACGACGTGATCGGGAAAGCGCTTTTCGATCAGCTCACGAAACATCCGCTCGACCTGACGGTCAATTTCGGTGACGAGATCGATCTCGCCTTTTTTCTCGACGTGCAGGTCGCCGGCGCCGGCGATCTGCATTTCGCCGGCCTTGATGACCGCCTCGATCGCGGTCGCGAGGAAGATCGGAGGGAGTGCTTCAGTCACCGGCCGCCAGCTTCTTCACCATCCGGACCTCCATGCCCCCATCCGGTGCCCGCTGGAGTTGCACGTCGTCCATGAAGCTGCGCATGAAGAAGATGCCGCGGCCGCTCGACTTCAGAATGTTTTCCGGATCCAGGGGATTGCCGACCGCCTCGGGATCGAAGCCTTCGCCCTCGTCGCTGACGCGGACCACCAGCTGCGTGGGCGCATCGGTCGGGGTGATCGAAAACTCCACCGTGACGAGCTTTCCGGGATGTTCGCGGTTGCCGTGCTTGATGGCGTTGATGACCGATTCGCGCACGGCAACACCGATCCAGTGCACGGTGTCTTCGTCCAGCGCGGCGATCTGACCCATGCGATCGCTGAGGACCTGCACGAGATCCAACATGTCGAAGAGGCTCGGGATCTGCAGCCGGACGAGGCCGCCGCGCATCTTCATGCCGTCGTGACGTTCCGGGCTGGAGCTGTGCAACGCACGCGAGTCAATAGCATACTACCGCCGATCCCTCAAGGTCACGCCGATGCTATAGTCGTTCGTTCGATGCCTCCGACGACCGCTTCCACTGTCGTTTCCCCAGTTTCGCACGTGCACGGACGTGTGCGAGTGCCGGGCGACAAGTCGATCTCACACCGGTATGCGATGCTCGCCGCCATCGCCGACGGCACGTCGCGCCTGGAAGGATACGCGCCGGGCGCCGATTGCGCGGCCACGCTTGCGTGTCTCGAAGCGCTCGGCGCGTCCATCGTCCGTCAGCGTGGACCGCTCGGCCTCGACTTACAAATCCGCGGCCTGGGCCTGGGCGGACTGCAGCCGTCGCTCAAACCACTGGACGCGGCGAATTCCGGAACGTCGATGCGGCTGCTGGCCGGTCTGATGGCCGCGCATCCATTCCGGACCGTGATCGCGGGCGACGCCTCTCTGTCGCAGCGGCCCATGCGGCGCGTCATCGAGCCGCTGACGAAAATGGGCGCCTCTATCGCGGCGAAAGACGGCCGGCCTCCCTTGACGATCGACGGCGCGGATCTGCAGCCCATCACGCACGCTCCGGAAGTTCCCAGCGCACAGGTCAAGAGCGCAATTCTGATTGCCGGGCTTCACGCGCGCGGCCGCACGCAGGTGATCGAGCCAGCGCCGACGCGTGATCATACGGAGCGGGCCTTCGAAGCGTTCGGCATTCCCGTCCAGAGGGAGGGAATGTCCGTGAGCGTGGAAGGGGGCCACCGGCTTCGCGCGGGGGACTTCGTCATTCCGGGTGACGTCTCGTCTGCGGTGTTCTGGCTGGTGCTTGCTGCGGGGCGGCCGGGCTCGACGCTGGAGATTGAGAACGTCGGCTTGAATCCCTCCCGAACCGCCGTCCTCGAGGTGCTCCGCCGCGCCGGGGCCGTCGTGGATGCCGAGGTCCACGCGACGGGAGCCGGCGAACCAGTGGGCACGATCCGCGTGCGGGACAGCGCACCACGACCGTTCGATATCGATCCTGCGATGGTTCCCGGCGTCATCGACGAAATCCCCGCGCTGGCGGCGCTGGCCGCGATGTCGCCCGGAGGCAAGATGACGGTGCGCGGAGCGAGCGAGCTGCGCGTCAAGGAAAGCGACCGCATTGCGATGCTCGCCCGCGGCTTTCGCGCCATCGGCATCGACGTCGACGAGTACGAAGACGGGTTCACGATTTACGGCGGACCCCCGTCAGGAGGAGAGGCCGACGCGGCAGGCGATCATCGTCTTGCCATGGCGTTCGCGATCGCGGGAACCGCCGCGACGGCGCCCGTCTCGGTCCGCGGGACCGATGCCGTGGCTGTTTCGTATCCGGAGTTCTTCGAGGAGCTGCGGCGGCTGTGCGAAGCCGGTGACGATCGATAAAATCTACCTCGTCGGCTTCATGGCGGCCGGGAAGACAACGGTAGCCCGCGTGCTCGGCGCACGACTGGGCTGGCGCGCCGAAGACATCGACGAATTGATCGAGGCGCGTGAACGGATGCCGGTCGCCAATATCTTTGCGAAGCACGGCGAGCCGTACTTCCGCAGCGCGGAGCGGGAGATCCTGCGGCTTCTGCTGCCCCTCCGCCACGCCGTCGTCGCAACCGGCGGCGGCACGTTCATGGATCCGGAGAACAGGCAAGCGATCAAATTGGACGGCCTGTCCGTGTGGCTCGACGTACCGTTCCAGACGCTTCTCGGACGGTTGCCGCCCGATGGACGCCGGCCGCTTGCGGCGGATCGGGCGCAGATGGAGCGGCTCTACACGTTGCGTCAGGCAGCCTACGCGCAGGCGCATCTCCGCATCGACGCCGGAGCCGCTCCCGCCGAGGAGATCGCCGAGCGCGTGCTGGCGTATCTGGCAGCCGACTAACCCGTGCGGTACCTCATCCTCTCCGACCTGCACGCGAACCTCGATGCCTTCGACGCGGTGCTCGAAGACGCCGACGGCGCCTGGGACCGCGCGATCGTCCTTGGCGATCTGGTCGGATACGGCGCTGAGCCCAACGCCGTGGTCGACAAGGTCCGCGCCCTCGACCCCGTCGCGGTGATTCGCGGCAACCATGACAAGGCGGCCTGCGGCCTCGATGACGGAAGCCAGTTCAATCACGTCGCACGAGTCGCGGCGACGTGGACCGGCCATCAGCTGACGCCGGCGAACCTCACATATCTTCGCGAGCTGCCGATGGGGCCTGTCATCATCGACGACCTCACCGAGATCTGCCACGGCGCTCCGTTCGACGAGGACTACTACATCTTCGACGGCAACGACGCGATTCGAGGGCTCGAGAGCACGAACCGTCCGCTCTGCCTCTTCGGCCACACGCATCTGCCCGTCATGTTCTGGGTGCGCGGCAATGCGTATGAGGGAGCAGCGCCCGGAGACGGCGCCGAGACAACCCTCGATGTGGAAGAGAACGCTCGGTACCTCGTCAACCCGGGGTCCGTGGGCCAGCCAAGGGACGGCGACGCACGCGCGGCGTATGCGGTGCTGGACTCCGCGGCGCGCGTACTACGCTTGCGACGCGTGATCTATCCGGTCGAGCAAGCGCAGCGACGGATTCTCGCGGCAGGACTTCCCGCGAGCCTCGCGAACAGACTTGCGCTGGGGAGGTAACGGCTGATCGGTCTCCGGCTTACCCTGGTTTCCGCTTAGCCCGCTCTTCTCTTCTCCGCAGCTCCGCCGCGAACGCGTCCTGCGCGGCGCGGCTGCCGAGGATCCATCCGATCACGATGCCCACGAGCAGGACGGCGGGAATGAAGATGAAGTGCGCCGCCGTCATGTTGCTGAAGTTCACGACGAACGGCTCCCCGTGCCGGCGCGGCGGTTGAGCGCCTGCAGCTCGCGCTCGACGGTCGACAGGCGCCGCCAAATCGACCACAGGTACGCGAACAGCGCCACCCAGACGAACGCGTAGGCGGTGCCCACGAGCGCTGGTGCGGGAATTCGATCTTCAGGTTTCGCGAGCTGCTCGACGGGCACGAAGCCTTCTTGCGCGGCGCCGGTGCTCGTCGGCGTTCGGACCTGGGGTTGCTGATCGGGCCGCGCGGCGGGATCGGGCGCGAGCTTTGGCGGCGCGGCCGGTTGCTGCGCGTACGTCGACCCGCCGAGCAGGAGCAAGAACCCTACCAGGAACATCCCTCGAACGTTCATATCGAACTCCGATCATTCCTCGAGAGCAAGATACAACTCCTCAACCGCCGCCCGCCGGCGTTCCAGCTCGGTCCGCACGTGCAGGATCAGCACGAAGACCACGATGAATCCGAGCACGCAGAACCAGAACGGACCTCGGAGTCCGGGCGGCAGCGTCGGGACCACGCTCGTCTTCGGGTGCAGCGTGCGCCAGAGGTTCACCGACCAATAAACGAACGGCACGTTCACCATCCCGAAAATCGCGACGCCCGCTCCCAATCGCTCGGACCCCGGGCCGCCGTAACGGCGCAAGAGCAGATACGCGACGAAGATCAGCCACATCACGAGCGTCGAGACCAGCCGCGGCTCCCAGTCCCACCAGATGCCCCAGGCCTTGCGCGCCCACAACGGGCCGGTAACCAGCACGATGCTTCCGAGCACGACCGTGATCTCGGCGGCCGCGACCGCGATGTGATCCGCCTCCTTGTTCCGGCGGAACAGATACAGCGCGCTCGCGATCCCGCACACGAACGCCGCCAGAAACATCGTCATGGCGACGGGCGCATGAAAGTAGAAGATCTTCTGGACCAGACCCATCGTCGATTCATATGGCGCGCCCAGAATCATGAAAGGCGCGTATACGAACATCGCCCCCGCGAGGAGCACCAGCGGCACGAAGAACCGTTTCATCATCACCCTTTACCAATCGCCAATCTGCAATCGCCAATCTGCAATCGCCAATCTGCATTCGGCAATTTCATTCGGCAATCTGCAGTCGCCAATCGCCAATGGCTAGTCTGTCATCACCGGCTCGAACGTCCACAAGGCAAGTGTGACGAACACGACGTCGAAGAATGCCAGCATGGCGAGCCACGCACGCGCCATCGGCTCGTCCACATCGGCCTGCAGCAGCGACGCGGTCCCTCGGACGCCGGCAATGATCACGGGAATCGTGATCGGATACAGGAGCACGGGCAACAGGACGTCGCGGCTGCGCGCGCGGACGAGCATGGCCGCAAACAACGTTCCGACCGCGGCGAATCCGATGGTCCCGCTGAGGAGCAGTCCCAGCATCAGTGTCGCATGCGCGAAGAGCGGCGCCTGGTACATCAGACCAACCAGCGGCACGATCACCGCTTCGACGATCGCGAGGAGGATCAGGATGCCGAGCAGCTTGCCGAGATAGAGCGCGGGCCGCTCGATGGGCGCGATCATCAGGGCACGAAGCGTTTCGGTCTGCCGTTCGCGCTCGAACGCGCGGCCGAGCGCCAGCGTCCCGGAGAACGCGATCGCAATCCAGAGAATCCCCGCGGCCGCATCGGCCACCGGGCGCCCCTCGCGCACGAATCCAAACGCGAACACGACCACGCACGCAACCGCAAAGAACACCGTGGTGTAGAGAATCTCCTTGCTGCGCGCTTCGATCAGCAGGTCCTTGCGGGTCACGAGCCACACGTCCCTGACAAACGTCATCTCGCGATTGGGGGATTGGGGGATTTGGCGATTTGGTGATTGACTGCGACGCGATAGCGCTCGCGCAGCGGCGTCGATCCACCGGCCACCTCGCCAAGACGTCCATTGTGCAGCACGACGGCCCGGTCCACGAGGCCATCGACGGTTTCCAGATCGTGCGTCGCCAGCAGGACGATGCAACCGGCCGCGCGCAATCCTGCGAGCCGCTCGCGAAGCGTCCGCGTGGCGGCATCATCGAGACCGGTGAACGGCTCGTCGAGCAGCACGAGCCGCGGTTCGTGCAGCAGCGCGCGCTCCACCGCCAGCCGCTGACGCATCCCGCGGGAGAATCCCGCGACAGCGTCGTCGCGGCGATCCGTCAGGCCCGCGCGATCCAGCGCTTCGTCCACTCGACGCTCGACGTCCGTCAACCGATACGCTTTCGCAAAGAAGCGAAGATTCTCCGCGGGCGACAGCTCCGGATAGATGTAGAGATCGTGGCCGAGGAGGCCGATGCGGCGGCGAAGGGCAGAACCCGCGCGGCCATCGTGGGCGCCGTACTTGACGTCTCCGCTCGTGGGCGACAGCAGCGTCGCCACGATCGACAGAAGCGTGGACTTCCCCGAGCCGTTCGGACCTAACACTGCCGTCAGCTGCCCTGCGTCTGCCTCGAGAGAGACCTGATTGAGCGCTCGACGGCGACCGAATGTGCGCGTGACGTTCGTCAGCGTCAGGGTAGTGAAGTCCAAGGATCAGGCCGCCATTACGCCGCCGTCCCCTGGTCGAGCCGCGTGTAAACCTCGTCAAGGGCAATCATGAAATCGCGGCGGCGAGCGGAGTACTCAGCCTCGTCCACATCGCCGCGCTGCTTTTCTTGCTCGAGCGACGCCAGCTCCGACAGCAGTCGCTCACGCCGAGCCTCCAGCCTGACGCGGCGCGAGTCTTCGTCGGGCGCGCGCTTCCACATCGTTCCCCACGCGCCCGCCGCGAGAATCCCGAGGGCCAGCGTGAGCGCCACGTTCCTCGGCCATGTCGCGCGATGTGGCAGCCCGGTCAGCGAAAGGGACACCGTGTCGCCGGCTCGCACCGCGGGGCCGTGGCCGACGATGTACGTCTGCCCTTCGGCCGACATTTCGCGACCTGCTGCAATCTGAGGAGACGCCAGCTGCATCGAGCCAATCTTCTGGACGATGACGCTGAGCTCGGTCATCTGCGCGGGCAGCTTCTGGTCGATCGTCACCGAGTCGCTTCCGAGCGGCATGGAATAGGCGAACTGCACCATCGTGTTGCCTGGCGCGAAGGGACCACTGACCGTCACCTGCTTGCGCGCCGCAACAGCATTCGGCGCCGAGCCTTCGAGCACTCCTGCTCCGGTAGCGCCCTTCGGAAGATCGAACACCAGTGGCGCGGGCGGCTGAACGGGCGTTCGCGCCGTGTTGACGATCTGCAGAATGCTGAACACGTTCAGCGCGTCGTCCCCGACCTCGATGACGAACCGGCTCTGACTGCCGAGAACCACGACGCCCGATACCGCCGGCGCCTGAGCCAGCCGCCGGTCCTCCGCAGTTCGTTTTTCCGTTTCAGCGTCGGTCGCGACGAGCACCAGCCGGATGCCGCCGTTTGCCGGAACATCGAACTCCTGCGATTCGATCTTTTCGCTGGTGACGGTCACACTCGCTTTCACTCGAGTGCCCGCCGGGAGTTGTGAGAACTGTGCGCGGCCCGCGCTGTCGGTCGTCGCGGTTTTGTCCCCGAGCTGGACGACCAACCCAGGCAAGGGGTTGCTGAACTGGCCGCGAATGACGCGAACGGTGACGGTGCCGGTCGGAACATCGCTCACAGGCAACGGCACCCCCGAGATCTTTTTCGGGTCGGGCATTTGTCCGCCCTGCCCGCCCATCATCGGCGCGGTTTGCGCAGCCGCAGCCCAAGGCGCGAGCAGGACGCCGATGACGAGCGCGCACGTCACGATGACCACTCGACGGACGTCTGTCGTCACGCGAGCTCCAGTTTCGTGCCGCAGCTCTTGCAGAACCTCGCGTCCGTGTCGTTGGTCGTGCCGCACGCGCAGACGTGCGCCGCACGAACCTGGGGCGCCGTGGCGCTTTGCCGGTGCTGGAGCCGACTTTGAAGTTCCTTCTCGATGACCGACTTGTAGATCGTGTTGCCGGCGTCGAGCTGCTTCATGAGGCCGAGCGCGCGCGAGCGCAAGCGCGAGGCCATCTCGTCGAAATCCTGAGGAGAGACCTTGCCCATGGCGCGATCGAACTCCAGCTCCTTGATCGACCGCAGCGCGAGCGCTTTCTCCCGCTCGAGATCCGCGCGCAAGCGGGCGCTGAGCGGCTCGGCACTCAGCTCGCGGTCCGGCCTCGCAAGGGGCGCCAGCGTCCGGTACAGCCCCGCACCGGCCGCGCCGGCCGCACCGATCGTGAGACTGATCAGAACCAGGTTCTCGGGCGTGTTCTCGCGTGTGAGCAGCACCGCGACGGTCGCCGCCATGAGCGAGAGCAGAACAAAGAAATGCCAGACGCCAAAGCTCTCCGTAGCGCGGGTCTTTAGACCCGCGTCAGCGGTCTTTAGACCCGCGTCAGCGGTCTTTAGACCCGCGTCACGATCAATCGAGGTCGCGGAGCTCATCGTCCAACCGTGCTTTGAGCGCGGGATCGGCTTCGTCCTTTTGTGGCTCGGCAGCTGATTCCCGCGCGTCAGCGGCGTCCTTCCGCGACCATCGAAGCGCTACGAGACCGACGACGAACGCGCCGGATGCGCCGAGCGCGTACGGGAACAACCAGGCGAGACGGCCGACGCCGCTGTCCAGTGGTTGACTCAAGTACTGCTGTCCGCCGTAGACCTCAGTGAAATGCGCCAGAATCTGCTCGCGGCTCTTCCCTTGATCGACTTGCTGACGGAGCTCCTCCCGCATCCGTTGAGCGACTCCGCAGGTACACTTCGTGAGCGGTTCGTGGGCGCACGTACCGCATGTGCAGCCCATCTCGTCGCGCAATCCCTTTTCGACGTCGTTTTTCGGCGGCGTGATGAGGATCGACGCATCCATCGTGTGCTGCGCGTGCGCGACGGCCGGCATCAGCAGGAGGAGCAGCACCAGCGTCGTCGTGGCCGCTTCAGCGGGGAGACGGGCGACGGCGAACGCCAACGCCCGCTCGGGCAGCAAGGCGATGCCGGTTCCGAGCGCGAGCACGCCAAACCCGAACCAGATCCAGTTGATGAGCGGGTTGATGGTCACGGCGTACGTCGCCGATTGCGACTGCACGTCGTACCCCGCGAGGACGATGTACAGATCTTCGCCCGGCGCCCGGCGAATCGCGACCTCGGTCGTCGGCTCAGACTCGTGCTTGCTGTAAAACCATTTCGCCGGCGTCATCTCGCCAAGTTGTTTGCCGTTTTCTGAAACGGTCACCTGACCCGTGACCATCTGCTTCTGTTCGTCGCTCGTCACCGTGAGCGCGTCATGCCGGATCGTGAAACGGCCGACCGTCCCCTGCTGGCCGAGCTTCAGGAGCATCTGCTGGTCCTGCTTGAAGCCCTGGCCGGCAAAACCCAGGAACATCAGGACAATCCCGGCGTGCACGATGTAGCCGCCGTAACGGCGTCGCGAGCGCGCGACGAGTCCGATGAGCGCCGTCAGGATGTCCGTACCCGTTGCGCCGCGGCGCACCTGAGCGCCGCGAATGAACTCCTGCACGATCGTGACGGCGACGAACGCGCAAAGCGCGAAACAGATTCCCGACGCCCACACGCGGATTCCCAGCGCGGCGACCCCGCCGGCGGTCACAATCGCGGCCGCAGCGGGCCACGTCAACTGCTGAAACAGGTTGGTTAGCGTTGACTTGCGCCAGGCGAGCAGCGGTGCGATGCCGGTGAGGACGAGGAGGATCAGGCCGATCGGGAGCATCCATTTGTTGAAGAACGGCGCTCCCACCGTCAGACGCTGACCGGCGATCGCTTCGCTCAGCGTTGGAAACATCGTCGCGAACAGCACGAAGAACGCCGAGAAGAGCAGGATCCAGTTGTTGGCGAGAAACGCCGCTTCGCGCGAGACCCACGAGTCGAGCTCGTGCCGCGCTCTGAGGAGCGGCAGACGGTAAATCACCAGACCGAAGCTCACGACAAGGATCGCCACCATGAACACCGTGAACATCATCGCCAGCTCACGGTCTTCACCGAATGCGTGGACGGACTGGACGACCCCCGACCGCGTCATGAACGTGCCGAAGATCGTGAGAAAGAACGTGACGATCACCAGCGTCACGTTCCACACGCGCAGCATTCCGCGCCGCTCCTGCACCATGACGGAGTGCAGAAACGCCGTCGCCGTAAACCACGGCAGCAGGCCGGCGTTTTCGACGGGATCCCAGACCCAGAAACCTCCCCACCCCAGCTCTTCATACGCCCACAACATACCGAGCGTCAGCCCGAACGTGAGAAAGAGCCACCCGATCATCGTCCAACGGCGGACGGCGCGCAGCCACGCATCGTCGACGTGTCCCGTGGCGAGCGCGGCAATCCCGAAGGCAAACGGGATCGTCATGGCCACGAAGCCGGTGTAGAGCGACGGCGGGTGGATGGCCATGTAGAAGTTCTGAAGGATCGGATTGAGACCACGTCCTTCGGCGGGAGCCGCCGTGAGGTATGTGTCGAACGGGTTGTTGTGGATCACCATGATGAAGAGGAAGAACATCTCCGTCACGGAGATCACGGCGACCACCCAGGGAATCAGCTCGCGGTGGCGCTCGCGATTCATGGACACCGCCACGGCGCCGAACGCCGACAGCAGGAACACCCAGAACATGATCGAGCCGTCGAGGCCGCCCCAATACGAGGCCAGCTTGTACGCGAGTGGCTGCGCGGAATCGGAGTACCGCTGGACGTATTTGATCGCGTAGTTGCCGGTCACGAAGGCGTGAACGATGATGCCGGATGCGACGGCCATCAGCGCCGCGACGAAGTAGAACGCACCGATGCCGCTTTCGACGAGACGCCGCGATCGCCGCCGCGCTCCGACGACCGAAGCCGCAACGGCATAACTCGCGACGACGAACGCGGCGAGCAGAACGAGCGAGCCGAGACTGGCCATAGGATCCTTAACTTCCCGCAGCCCCAGCGGGTGCCTTCGCTTCGTACTTGGACGGACACTTCGCCATCACACCATTCGGTTCGACGGCAAAACCGTTTCCGTCGAGGCGCCCCTTCAGCACGACCTCGGCGCCCCCTTTGAACGTGTCCGGTACGACGCCGGAATAACGAACGGGCACGACCTTGCCGTTGCTCTGGACCTGGAAGCGATAGTCGAGCGAGTCCGGCTTCCGGAGAATCGAATGATCGACGACGAAGCCGTGGAGCTGCAGGCGCTTGCCCTGCCACGCGCCGGGATTCGCCATGACCTCGTCGACGTGCTTGTAGTATTCGGTGCCTTCGCTCAGCGTCGAATACATGAGACCCGCAAAGGCAAGCCCCAGGATCACGACCGTCAGACTGATCTTTATAGTTTTAGGAGGCATAAGGCGTTCGAGGCGGACGTATCCCTTCCAGAATACTCTAGGCGCCTGCCCTTTTGAGCATCTGATAAACGGTTGCCACCGGGAGCCCGACCACGTTCGACCAGGACCCTTCGATCCAGTCGATGAACCGCGCAGCTCTACCTTGAATAGCGTACGCGCCTGCTTTTCCTTCAGGCTCGCCGCTCTTGACGTACCACGCGATTTCGTCGGCGCTCAGCGGGAGGAGCCTGACCCGAGTGCTGACGACTTCGTCCTCGCGGCGCTCCGGGCCAACGACGGTCACGCCCGTCAGCACCTCGTGGACGGCCCCCGCCAGCAGCTTCAGCATGCGGGTCGCCTCCTCCGCCCCGCACGGCTTGCCCAGCATTTGTCCTGCCGCCACGACGGTGGTATCTGCCGCAAGCACAACGCTCGAGTTGCCGCACGCCGTCGCAACGGCCTGCGCTTTTGCTGCCGCGACGCGGCGCACGTATGCCGCCGGCGCCTCGCCCGCGAGCGGCGTCTCGTCGACTTCGGCCGGTTGGACCGTGAAGCTGAAGCCCGCGCTGGCGAGGAGCTCTGCGCGTCGCGGCGATGCTGACGCGAGGACGATCTGCATGTCGATGCGCGAATGATACTATCCGGAGGTAGTGCTGCCTCTTCAGAGTCTGGCGCCAGGGGTGGTTGCGGAAATCATTCGGCGTCAGCCCGCGTCTAAAGAGAAGACCACATTCGCCTGGAGCGTGGCCGTGGGTCCGGCGATCGCCCGGGCAACCACCGTCGACCTCGACCGTGGGCTGCTCTACGTGCGCGCGAAGGACGTTCGCTGGGCCCGAGAGATCGAGCGGGCGCGGGACACGGTCATCGAGCGGCTCCGGCAGCTGCTGGGGCCTGATGCGCTCCGCGATCTTCGCGTGCTTCACGAGTAACAGCTGACATGAAGGAATCAGTGATCGTCGCGGCGGTCCGGACGCCGACCGGCAAGTTTCTCGGATCGTTGAAGGACCTGAGCGCTCCCGAACTCGGGGCGATCGTCGTGCGCGAAGCAGTGCGCCGCGCAGGCCTCGATCCCGCGTCGGTCGACGAATGCATCATGGGCAACGTCGTGACGGCTGGCGAGGGGCAGAATCCGGCGCGGCAAGCGGCGCTCAACGGCGGCCTTGCGGATCACGTGGCCGCGATGACGATCAATAAGGTCTGCGGGTCGGGACTGAAGGCCGTGATGCTCGCCGCGCAGGGCATCGCGACGGGAGACATCGAGATCGCCGTCGCAGGCGGCATGGAGTCGATGAGCAGCACGCCGTATCTGCTCTCGCGCGTGCGTGAAGGGCTGCGCATGGGGAACGGAACGCTCGTCGACTCGATGATCCATGACGGCCTGTGGTGCGCGTTCGAACAATGCCACATGGGGATGGCGGGCGAGCACGTCGCAGAGCATTTCAAGGTCGGGCGGGCGGACCAGGACAAGTACGCCGCCGAGAGCCATCGCAAAGCCGCGCGTGCGACGCGAGAGGGATGGTTCCGCGACGAGATCGTCGCGGTCGAAGTACCGCAAAGAAAAGGGAGCCCGATTCTCTTCGATCGTGACGAATCGATTCGGGAAGACACGACGGCGGAAGCGCTGTCCGCGCTCAAGCCGGCGTTCACGAAGGGCGGTAGCGTCACGGCTGGCAACGCGCCAGGGGTCAACGACGGCGCGGCCGCCGTGGTCGTCATGAGCGCCGAGAAGGCGCGTGCGCTGAAGTTGACGCCCCTTGCCCGTATCGTGGGACAGGCCACGAGCGGCCTGCCGCCGAAGCTCGTTCTGATGACGCCCGTCGAGGCGATCCGCAAGGTTGCGCAGAAAGTCGGCTGGAAGCTCGAAGACGTCGACCTCTTCGAAATCAACGAGGCCTTCTCGGTCCAGATGGTCGCCGTGCTGCGCGAGCTGGGAATCGCCCCCGAAAAGGTCAACGTCAACGGCGGCGCGGTCGCGCTCGGGCATCCCATCGGCGCAAGCGGGGCTCGCGTGTTGACGACCCTGCTCTATGCGCTCGAGCGCCGGAACCTCAAACGCGGAATTGCCTCGCTGTGTCTCGGCGGCGGCAACGGCGTGGCGCTGGCCGTCGAGCGATGAACATTCAGCGCATCGGTGTGGTTGGGGCGGGCACCATGGGCAACGGCATCGCCCAGGTTTTCGCGCAGGCCGGCCTCGACGTGCGGCTGTGCGACAACGTTCCTGCCGCTCTCGATCGCGCGCGCGTCACGATTGAAAAGAGCCTCGCGAAGTTCGTCGAGAAGGGAAAGCTGACGGCGGCGGACCGCGACACGGCCGTGACGCGGCTCTCCATGACGTCCAACCTCGATGCGCTCGCCGAAGTCGACTACGTCGTCGAAGCAATTGCCGAGAACCAGAACGCAAAGATCGACATGTTCCGGCGGCTCGACGCGCTGACGAAGCCGGGCGTGATCCTGTCGTCCAACACGTCCTCGATTTCGATCACGGTCCTTGGAGCGGCGACGCGGCGGCCGGACAAGGTGCTGGGGATGCATTTCATGAACCCGGTGCCGCTGATGACGCTCGTGGAGCTGATTCGCGGTCAGGCGACCTCGGCGGAATCGATGCTCGTGGCCACGCAGCTCTGCATGCGGCTGGGAAAGACGGGCGTCGAAGCGGCCGACTACCCCGGATTCATCTCGAACCGGATCCTGATGCCGATGATCAACGAGGCGATCTACGCCTTGATGGAAGGCGTGGGTACGCCGGAGGCGATCGACAGCGTCATGAGGCTCGGCATGAATCATCCGATGGGGCCGCTGACGCTTGCCGACCTCATCGGTCTCGACGTGTGTCTCGCGATCCTCAACGTGCTGCACGAAGGGCTCGGCGATCCGAAATACCGCCCTTGTCCTCTGCTGCGGCGTATGGTCGCCGCCGGCCACCTCGGACGCAAGAGCGGCCGGGGGTTCTACCCGTACGAAGACTCGAAGGAGTCGAAGTAGTCGCGCTATACTCCGTTCGAACGTTCCATCTTGATTTCTGCGATCAATTGCTGTTCAGGGGCCAGAAACTCGGCAAGTACAAGATCATCGGTCCGCTGGGAAGCGGCGGGTTCGGCACTGTCTACCTTGCGCAGGACACCTGGATAGACAAGAAAGTCGCGATCAAGGTTCCCCACCGTCAGGGTCTCGATTTCGGCGAGCTGCTGCGCGAGCCGCGCCTGCTGGCCTCCGTCAGCCACCCCAACATCGTCGCCATCACGACCGCCGAGAAACAGGACAACGTGTTTTTCATCGTGATGGAGTACGTCGCGGGGGAAACGCTCGAGAACATCATCGGCGCTCGCGGCGCGCTCGATCTCAATCGGGCGATCGACTTTACCTGTCAGATCTGCAATGCCGTGGACCACGCGCACCGGCAGGGAGTCATTCATCGCGATCTCCGGCCCGCCAACGTGCTGGTCGCGGAAAACGACATGCTGAAGGTGGCGGACTTCGGCACCTCGCGCTTCCTCGAGATCGCCGCTCACGGCACGACGGTGATCGGCAGTCCACCCTATATGGCGCCAGAGCAGTTTCACGGCAAGGCAGTCTTCGCCTCGGACCTCTATTCGCTGGGCGTAACGATGTACCAGATGTTGACGGGCGTGCTGCCCTACGACGCGCCGGCCCCGGCGGATCTGGACAAGCTGATGTCCGGCGAGCTGGTGTCGCCGCCCCGCGTCAAGAATCCTTCGATTCCGAAGAGCATCAACGACATCGTGATGAAAGCGATGGCGCCGGATCTGACGGAGCGGTATCAGCGCGCGTCGGACCTTCTCGACGAGGTGCTCGCGGCGCGACACGCGACGCGCACGCCGCCTGCCAGCTCGGTGCCGCGCTCGAGCATCGCGAGGACGGGTCGCGAAGACGCACAGAGCATCCAGACGCGGCTGCGCGCGCGCGAGACGCCGGCCGCCCGTTTCTGCTGGCACTGCCGCAAGCCGCTGCACGCCCGCACCGATCGCTGCCCGTTCTGCGGCGAAACGCAGTAGCGCGGGACCACTGTGTTACGATCGATCGGACGGGGCTGAATTTCGGTCAAGGAGCAGCTGATGTCCTTTCCCGAGACCGGTAAGATCTGGATGAATGGTTCGCTCGTGGACTGGGCGGACGCGAAGATCCACGTCGCGTCGCACGTCGTCCACTACGGGAGCGGTGTTTTCGAAGGCGCGCGCTGCTATGCGACGCCGCGCGGGTCGGCGTGCTTTCGACTCGACGCCCACCTCCGGCGGCTGTTCGACTCCGCCAAGATCTACCGGATGGAGCCGCAGGTTTCGTACGAAGCGCTCCACGACGCGGTGCTCGACACGATTCGCGCCAATGGGTTCAAGGCCTGCTACATCCGCCCGCTGATTTACCGCGGCTACCACACGCTTGGCGTGAATCCGTTTCCGTGCCCCGTCGACACGGCCATTCTCACGTGGGAATGGGGCGCCTATCTGGGACAGGATGCGCTGGCCAACGGCGTCGACGCCCGCGTCAGTTCCTGGTCTCGCGCCGCCCCGAACACGTTTCCGACCTTAGCCAAGACATCTGCGAACTACGCGAACTCGCAGCTGATCAAGATGGAAGCTATCGTCGAGGGCTACAGCGAAGGGATCGCGCTCGATACCTTCGGGTACCTCAGCGAAGGCAGCGGCCAGAATCTTTTCGTCGTGCGGGACAATACGCTCTACACGCCGCCGCTCACCGCGTCGATTCTTCCGGGGATCACGCGCTCCTCGGTCCTCACGCTGGCGCGCGACCTGGGCCTGCGCGTTCGCGAGGAGATGCTGCCGCGTGAGCTGCTCTACATCGCGGACGAAGCATTCTTCGCGGGGACGGCCGTCGAGATCACTCCGATCCGGACGGTCGACAAGATCGCGATCGGCAACGGTCGACGCGGGCCGATCACCGAGGCGCTCCAGCAGGCGTTCTTCGATCTCGTCAACGGCGAAGTCGCCGACCGGCATGGATGGCTCGAGTACGTCTATCCGGGGGAACCGCGCGCGCAGGTGGCCGCCGGGGAGCCGGCCGCAGCCGCCAAGAAATAGCACGCGCGCCGCCGCATGCACATCAACGAACTCCTTCAGACCGCCATCTCGAGCGGCGCATCCGACCTGCATCTGAAGGTCGGCAGCTACCCGATGATGCGCGTGAACGGCACCCTCGTGGTGGCGTCTGAAGAGAAGCGCCTCGATCGCAGCGACACCGAGGCCATCGCGACGACTATCTTCTCGCCCGATCATCTCGAGAAGTTTCGCAAGAACCAGGAAGTGGACCTCGCCTACAGTGTTCAAGGGCTCGGGCGCTTCCGCTGTAACGTCTTCCAGCAGCGCGGCACGGTCGGCCTCGTGCTGCGCGTCATCCCCTACAGCATCAGGTCGATCGAGCAGCTGGGCCTGCCGCTGGTCCTGAAGCGAATCGCGCAGGAAGAACGGGGCCTGGTGCTGGTGACGGGCACGACGGGAAGCGGCAAGAGCACGACGCTCGCCGCGATGATCGACTACATCAACTCGATGCGGTCGTGCCACATCATGACGGTCGAGGATCCCATCGAGTATCTGCACCGCGATCATCTGTCGCTGGTCAACCAGCGCGAAGTCGCCGTCGACACGCAGTCGTTCGCGCAGGCCCTCCGCAGCGCGCTGCGTCAGGATCCGGACGTCATCCTCGTCGGCGAGATGCGCGACCACGAGACGATCGAGACGGCGCTGCTGGCCGCGGAGACGGGCCATCTCGTGTTTTCGACGCTCCACACGCTCGACGCCGCGGAAACCGTCAACCGGGTCATCACCGTCTTCCCGCCCCATCAACAGGCGCAGGTGCGGATCCAGCTCGCGAGCGTGTTGAAGGCCGCGATCTCGCAGCGCTTGCTGCCACGCGCGGACGGACTCGGCCGCGCGCCGGCGGTCGAGGTCATGGTCTCCACCGCCTTCATTCGCGACTGCATCGTCGACAAGGACAGGACGTCGCAGATCCGCGGCGCGATTGCCGCCGGCACGTCCCAGTACGGGATGCAGACGTTCGATCAGTCGATCTTCGGCCTGTACCAGCAGGGGTACGTGACGCTGGAAGAGGCGCTGCGATGGGCGTCGAACGTCGACGAGTTCAAGCTCAAAGTGCAGGGGATCTCCACGACGAGCGAAACCGCGCGCGAGGAGATGGCGAGATCGGTCACGCCCGACATTATCAGGTTTGGATCGTAGGATTGGTGATTGTGGGATTTCGTGATTTGGTGATTTGAAAGATCCTCGTCCAAGCGCATATCTCGACGCCCTTCATCTGCTCGCCCGTCGCGAGCTCTCAGTCGCTCAATTGCGCGCCAGGCTCGTCGATCGCGAGCACGACCCGGCCGAGATCGACCGCGCCGTCGAACACCTCCTCGAAACCGGCGCGCTGAACGACGCGCGGATGGCACGCGCGTACGCCGAGCGTGCGCTGAAGGTCAAGGGACGCGGCCGGCTGCGGATTCAGCGGGAGCTGAGCGCGATGGGCATCGACCGTGACGTGGCGGCCGAAGCGCTCGGCGAGACGTTCGGCGATGTCGACGAACGCAGCCTGATCAGGAAGGCACTCGAGAAAAAACTTCACGGCCGGCGAAAGCTCGCCACACAGGCTGAGTACGCGCGCGTCTATCAGTTCCTCATGCGCCAGGGCTTCTCCGCCGCAACGGTCGCACTCGTCCTCCGCTCCTATCGAAAGGGGTCCGATCCGCTAGAATGATCGGATGACCTCGCGGGAAATTCGCAGCAGCTTCCTCAAGTACTTCGAAAGGAACGGCCATGCGATCGTGCCGAGCTCCTCGCTCGTGCCGGCCGACGATCCGACCCTGCTCTTCACCAACGCAGGGATGAATCAGTTCAAGGACGTGTTCCTCGGCAAGGAGAAGCGGCCGTACACGCGAGCCACCACCTCTCAGAAGTGCATGCGCGTCAGCGGCAAGCACAACGACCTCGACAACGTCGGGCCCTCGCTCCGTCACCACACGTTCTTCGAGATGCTTGGAAACTTCTCCTTCGGCGATTACTTCAAGAAGGAGGCGATTCCCTTCGCCTGGGAGCTGCTGACCAAGGTTTGGGGCCTCCCGCCGGATCGGCTGTATCCGACGATCTTCAAAGGGGAAGCAGGCATTCCGCGCGACGAGGAGGCCTACACCGTCTGGCAGCGGTTCGTGCCCGCCGGCCGTATCGCCGAGCTCGGGCTCGCGGAGAACTTCTGGCAGATGGGCGACACGGGACCGTGCGGACGCTGTTCCGAGATCCACTACTTCCGCGGCAACGACGTACCCTGCGAGGAAGAGCGCAGCGGCCGTCCGTGCCGAGGCATCGATTGCAGCTGCGATCGCTACGTCGAGGTCTGGAACAACGTGTTCATGGAGTTCGATCGACAGGCGGACGGGACGCTCCGTCCACTGCCGGCGCCGTCGATCGACACGGGCATGGGCCTCGAGCGCATCACGGCCGTCATTCAGGGAAAGCTGTCCAACTACGACACCGATGTGTTCACGCCGATCCTCGACGCGATCGCCCAGCGCGCCGGCAGGCCATACAAGGCAACGCTCGACGATCCCTCGGACATCTCGATGCGGGTCGTTGCCGATCACCTCCGCGCGATGACCTTCCTCATCGCAGACGGCGTCGTGCCGTCGAACGAGTGGCGGGGATACGTACTACGGAAAATCATGCGCCGCGCGATGCGGCATGGAAAGAAGCTCGGCTTCTCAGATCCGTTCCTGCACTTGCTGGTTGACGTCGTCGTCCGCGAAATGGGCGACGCGTATCCCGAGCTGAACACCGGTCGCGATGCGATCGTTCAAGTCGTCCTGAGCGAAGAAGAACGGTTCGATGCCGTCCTGACGGCGGGACTCCCACGCCTCGAAGAGGTCCTGGACCGCGCGGCGGCAGGGTCGAAGAAGGTGCCGGGTGAAGAGGCGTTCCGGCTGTACGACTCGCTGGGCGTGCCCCTCGACTTCATGGAGGATCTCGCGAGCCAGCGCGGGTTGTCCATCGACCGGGCAGCGTACGACCGCGCGATGGAGGCGCAACGCGAACGCGCACGCGCGGGCAGCGCCTTCGAGATGAAGAAGACGCAGGAGTTCCTGCTGCCCGCCGAAGGAGCCAACCTGGACATTGGCGATAATTTCGAAGGCTACACGACGACTCGCGTCTCCGGCGCCCCCGTCGTCGCGGTTTGGAACGACGAGCGCCATCCAACCGACGCGCTGTCCCAGGGACAATCCGGCTATCTTGCCCTCGCGCGGACGCCGTTCTACGTCGAAGCTGGCGGGCAGGTCTCCGACCTGGGCCGAATCGTCAACGAAGCGACCGGCGCGACGGCGGAGGTTCAAGGACTCGTGCGGATCCGCCCGGGACTCCCGCGGGCGCACCGTGTACACGTCACCTCGGGGTCCTTTCGCGTCCGCGACATCGTCACCGCGGAGGTCAGTGCGGAGCTGCGCGACGCGACGCGGCGGAATCACACGGCCACTCACCTGCTTCACGCCGCGCTCCGTCAGGTCCTGGGGCCGCACGTCAAGCAGGCGGGCTCGCTCGTGGCGCCGGATCGGCTTCGATTCGACTTCGTGCACTTCTCCGCGCTCACGCGCGAACAGCTCAATCAGATCGAGCGCATCGTGAACGAGCAGATCTATCGAAACACGCCGGTCACGACCGAAGTGCGATCCACAGATGAAGCGATTGCCGCGGGCGCCATGGCCCTGTTCGGCGAAAAATACGGCGAGTCGGTTCGCGTCGTGTCCGTCCCCGGCTTCAGCATGGAGCTGTGCGGCGGCACGCACGTCCGCGCCACCGGCGACATCGGGCTGTTGCTGATCACCGAGGAGTCGGGCGTGGCCGCGGGCGTGCGTCGCATCGAGGCCCTGACCGGGCTCGGTGCGTACGGCTTC
>Ga0114129_10003763_pt1 | contig 21387 bp, 16 predicted proteins | sample RhiMetdeltSRZDD1_FD_80071 | JGI IMG/M metagenome (GOLD analysis project Ga0114129, IMG submission 80071) | Populus rhizosphere microbial communities from Tennessee, USA - Rhizosphere MetaG P. deltoides SRZDD1 (version 2) (version 2) | ecosystem: Host-associated > Plants > Roots > Rhizosphere >... | reverse complement strand
GCCGATGGATCTCGGAAAGCTGAGGCGCGGAGAGTTGATCGCGGCAGCGGGCGGGCTCCTGCTGCTGATCGCGCTATTCCTCTTCGACTGGTACTCGGCGGGCACGTCCGTGACGCTTCCGCTCGGCACAACCGTGAGCGTGTCCGGCGATTTCGGCGCCTGGGACGGCGAGGGCTTCTTCGGCTTCATTGCGAATCTGGTGATCCTGGCCGCGGCTCTCTCCGCGGTGGGGCTCGCGGTGCTGACCGCGACCGCGCGCACGATCGCGTTGCCGGTCGCAGCCAGCGCGGTGACCGCCGCGCTCGGCATCGGGGCCGTCGTGATGGTGCTGCTTCGGATGCTGTTCCAACCCGGTCCCAATGAGCTGGTGAGCCTCAAGTTCGGGATCCTGCTGGCGCTGATCGCCGCCGTGATCGTGGCCTACGGCGGCTGGATCAGCATGCGCGAGGAGGGCACCACCTTCGAGTCTGCGCGTGACCAGCTGCGCGCGCGCTACGGTCAGCGCCCTGCGCCCGCGCCCAGGCCGGCGCCCGAGCCTTCCTCGGCGCCCGAGCCGGAGGCTTTCGAAGAGGAGGACCGCCCCGGCAGCCCTCCGCCCACAGCCTGAACAGGGCCTGAACGCGAACCGGCGGGATCGCCGCCGACCCCACCGAGTGGCCCCATTCATGTAGGCTTGCGCCGTTGTTCGGAGAGACCCGCGGGCGCGCGCCTTGTCGCCCGCGGTTGCATGTTAGGAGGAGCGGTGCCAGAGGGCACAGTCAAGTGGTTCAGCAACGAGAAGGGCTACGGATTCATCGAGCGTGAAGAGGGCGACGACGTGTTCGTTCACTTCTCGCAGATCGAGCAGGATGGTTACAAGTCACTCGAGCAGGGCCAGCGCGTCTCGTTCGAGATTACGGAAGGCCCTAAGGGGCTTCAGGCGTCGGAGGTCCGACTGGCGTAGCAAGGGGGAGGATCAGACAGCCACTTCGGGGCCCCTCCATGTGAGGGGCTCTTTGTTTAAGGGGCCCACGACGCCGCTCAGATGCACGGCTTCGCCATATATAAGCCGGCTTCGCCGGCTCGCATGTCCGAGCGTCGTCCTACGGACGCCGCTTAGGCCATATATAGCCGGCTTCGCCGGCTCGCATGTCCGAGCGTCGTCCTACGGACGCCGCTTAGAATTTCCGTTGGTGATCGATCGCGAACAGGTTCTGCACGTCGCGCGTCTTGCGCGGCTCCGTCTCGCCGAGGAGGAGATCGACAGGATGTCGCGCGAGCTCTCCACCGTGCTCGATCACATCGAGAAGATCTCCGAGCTGGACCTGGACGGGGTCGCGCCAACCTCGCATGTGGTGGAGCTGGAGAACGTTCTGCGGCCGGACGAGCCGCGTCCCAGCTGGCCGCGCGACCGCGTGCTGGCGGAGGCGCCCGATGCGGCCGGCGGCGGCTTTCGCGTACCCACGCCCGGCCGGTGACGGACGCGCTGCTCTCGCTGTCGGCGTCCGAGGCGGTCGAGCAACTGCGCGCCGGCGACATCTCGGCCGCCGAGCTGTTCGAGCTCTATGCAGGCCGGATCGAGAAGTTCGACGGTGAGCTCGGCTCCTTCCTGTGGAAGGCAGGGGATCCGCCCGAAGCCAGGCGGGATACGCCCTTGGCGGGCGTGCCGCTCGCGGTGAAGGACCTTTTCTGCACCGAGGGTGTGCCCACCACGGCCGGCTCGCGGATCCTCGAAGGCCACCGGCCGCTCTATACAGCGACCGCGGTCCGCAGGCTACTCGCCGCCGGCGCCTCGATGCTGGGAAAGACGAACATGGATGAGTTCGCGATGGGATCCTCCAACGAGAACTCGGGCTACAGGCCCGTGCACAACCCGTGGGACAGCGAGCGAGTGCCGGGCGGCTCGAGTGGCGGCTCGGCGGCGGCGGTCGCGGCCGGCCTCGCACCCTGGGCGATTGGCACCGACACGGGCGGTTCGATCCGGCAGCCCGCCGCGCTGTGCGGGATCGTCGGCTTGAAGCCGACCTACGGCGCGGTCTCGCGCTACGGCATGGTCGCGTTCGCGTCGTCGCTCGACCAGTGCGGCCCGTTGACCCGGAACGTGACGGACGCCGCCCTCCTGCTGCGCCACCTCGTCGGCCGCGACCCGTGCGACTCGACCTCGCTTGGGCTGCCCGAGGACGTGACGCTGCCGAGCCGTACCGATCTGAAGGGGATCCGGTTCGGCGTTCCGCGCGAGCTCGGGCCTGAGGCCGAGGGCATCGAGAGTGGCGTGGCCGATGTGTTCAATGGCACGCTTGACCTGATCGCCGAGCTGGGCGGCGAGGTCGACGAAGTGACGCTGCCGCACGCTCCCCACGGCATCTCCGCTTACTACGTGATCGCGCCCGCCGAGGCGTCCTCGAACCTCGCGCGCTATGACGGGGTGCGCTACGGCCATCGGGCCGGCAACGGCACGCTGCTCGACCTGTACGAGCGCACGCGGGCGGAGGGATTCGGCACGGAGGTGAAGCGCCGCATCATGCTCGGCACCTTCGCGCTGTCCGCCGGCTATTACGAGGCTTACTACGGCCGCGCGCAGCGCGTGCGAACCAAGATCGCGGACGACTTCCGCGAGGCCTTCGGCCGTTGCGACTTCATCGTCACGCCGACGTCGCCCACGGTCGCCTTCAAGCTGGGCGAGCGCACCGGCGATCCGCTCGCGATGTACATGTCGGACTACTGCACCGTGCCGATGCCGCTCGCGGGCATCCCGGCGATCTCGATTCCCGCCGGGCTCTCCGAGGGCCTACCGGTCGGCTTCCAGATCGCGGGGCCGGCGTTCTCCGAGAACCGGATGCTCGATACCGCCTACGCGCTCGAGCAGCGCATCGGCTTTGACACCACGCGAGCGTTCGTTCAATGAGCACTGAGTTCGAGCCGGTCATCGGCCTCGAGATCCACGTGCAGCTGCAGACGCGCACGAAGATGTTCTGCGGATGCGCGCTGTCGTTCGGCGATGAGCCGAACACCCTCACCTGCCCCGTGTGCCTCGGACACCCGGGCACCCTCCCGACTCTGAACGCCCAGGCGGTGCACTTCGGACTGATGATCGCCCTCGCATTCGAGTGCGAGGTCGCGCCGCGGTCCATCTTCCACCGAAAGAACTACTTCTATCCCGACCTCCCGAAGGGCTACCAGATCAGCCAGTACGACCTCCCGCTCGCAACCAGCGGCCGGCTCGCGGTGCCCGGCGGCCCGAGCGTCCGGATCCATCGCGCGCATCTCGAAGAGGACGCCGCCAAGCTGATCCATCAGGGAGAGTCGGGGCGCATCCACGGCGCCGGCTCGTCGATCGTCGACTTCAACCGCGGCGGCACGCCGCTGGTCGAGATCGTGACCGAGCCCGACCTGCGTTCGGCCGCCGACGCGCGCGACTTCCTGCAGCTGCTGCGTACCACGCTGAAGCAGATCGGCGTCTCGGACGTGAACATGGAGGAGGGATCGCTGCGCTGCGACGCGAACGTGTCGGTGCGAGAGGTGGGCGAGCAGGGCTTCCGGACGAAGACCGAGCTGAAGAACATGAACAGCTTCCGGTTCCTGGAGCGGGGGATCGAGGCCGAGATCGAACGGCAGATCGAGATCTGGTCGTCGGGCGGCACCGTGCAGCAGGAGACGCTCCACTTCGATCCGGTGAGCGGCTCGCTGACTGCGCTGCGCTCGAAGGAGGAAGTGCACGACTACCGCTACTTCCCGGAGCCCGACCTCGTGCCGCTGGTGCCCACCGAGCAGATGCTCGACGCGGCCCGCGCGGCGCTGCCCGAGCTGCCCGCGGCCAGGCTCGGTCGCTACGAGCGCGAGTACGGCCTCGGCAGCGACACGGCGGCTGTGCTGGTCGGCTGGGCCGAGCTCGGCAGCTTCTTCGAAGAGAGCCTGGGCGCGGTCTCGGGCAACGGGGTCGACGCGGGCGCGCTGGCGCGATGGACGACCGGCGAGCTGGTCGCGCGACTGCGTGAGCAGGGCCTCGACGACCCGCGCGAGTCGCAGCTCTCACCACGGGCGCTGGCGGAGCTCGTCCTGATGGTGCAGAGCCGGGAGCTTTCGCAATCGGCCGCCAAGGAGGTGCTCACCGAGCTCACGCAGTCGGGGGGCGAGCCGGGCGCGATCGTCGAGGCGAAGGGCCTGAAGCCGATCGCGGACAGCGGCGAGCTCGAGGGTATCGTGGAGCGCGCGATCGAGCAGAACCCGGCTGCCGTCGAGCAGATCCGCAACGGCAAGGTTCAGGCGGCGGGCGCGATCGTGGGCGCGGTCATGAAGGAGACCAAGGGCCGGGCGGACGGCGCCGAGGTCAACCGCTTGATCCGGCAGAAGCTCGGGATCGGTTAGACCCGATGCCGGTGCACATACGGCGACTGTCGCTGGCGATCGCGGCGACCGCGCTGCTGGCGGCGCTCTTCCCCACGGGCGCCGGGGCCGCGATCCAGTCGTTCGATCCCTTCCGGCCGTGCTTCTCCGGATCCCCGATCGACTGCGCGATCGTGCGGGTGCCGCTCGACCGCAGCGGCCGCGTGCCGGGAACCGTCGCGCTCCACGTCGTGCGCGTGCCGGCGCTGCGCCCGCCACCGCCCGGCACCCAGCGCAGCGCAGTGGTCGGGCTCGCGGGCGGTCCGGGGCAGGCGGCGATCCCGCTGCTGGACAGCTTTTACACGACCATCGCCCCGGCGCTCACGACCCGTGATCTGATCGTCTTCGACCAGCGTGGAACCGGCGCTTCGGGGCTGCTCCGCTGCCCGGCGCTCGAGCGGCATCCGATCGGGGACGTCCGTGCGGCGATCCGGAGCTGCGGCGCGTCGCTCGGGAATCGGTCCGCTGCCTACACGACGTCGGCGTCGGCCGACGACATCGAGGCCGTGCGGCGGGCTGCGGGCGTCGACAAGGTGATTCCGTTCGGCACCTCGTACGGGACCAAGGTCGCGCTCGACTACGCGCAGCGCTATCCGCAGCAGACAGAGCGCCTCGTGCTCGACTCGCTCGTGGACTTCGACGGGCCCGACCCCTTCTATCGCGACACGTTCCAGGCGATCCCGCGGATCCTCGCCGACCTGTGTGCGAGGGGCGCCTGCGACGGCATCACGCCGAACGCCACCGCCGATCTGGCCGAGCTCGTAAAGCGACTCGGCACCCGGTCCATGGCGGGATACGTCGTGGGCGGGGACGGGAAGCGCCGTGCGCGACGGTTTGGGCGTACGGCGGTCTTCATGGTGCTGCTCGAGGGCGATTTCGACCCCGGGCTGCGGGCCGGCTTCCCCGCCGCCGTGCGAGCGGCGCTCGCGGGTGACGCAGCGCCGATGCTGCGCATGGCGAAGACGGCGCAGGTCAACAACCCGTTCCCGGACCGACCATCGGTCTTCAGCCCGGCTCTGTACACAGCGACCAGCTGCGAGGACGGCCCGCTGCCGTGGAGCCCGTCGCTTTCCTTCGGTGACCGCTGGAAGCTCGTGTCGTCCGTGGTGGCCGGCCTGCCCGACAACGTCTTCGCGCCATTCGATCGCGCCCTGGCGCGCGCCAGCGACACGCTCCGTCTGTGCGCGCCCTGGCCCGCGGTTGGGACACTCGCACCGCCCGACTTGCGGCCTTTGCCGGACGTCCCGACGCTCATCCTCGGTGGCGCCGCCGACCTGCGTACGCCGATCGAGAACGACAAGGCCCTGGTGGCGCGGCTGCCGCACGCGAGCTCAGTCGTGATCCCGCAGGTGGGGCACTCGGTCCTCGACAGCGACCTGTCCGGATGCGCCGACGACGCCGTGCGGGCCTTCTTCGCGGACAAGCCGGTGCCGGGGGTGTGCTCGGGCGCCAGCCGCAACCTCCAGGACCTGCTTGCGGCCTTCTACCCGCCGACGCCGGTCCCGCCGCGCTCGCTCTCCGATCTCGCCACGCCACGGCACCTGCCGGGCCTTCCCGGGCGCACGGTGCGCGCGGCCGAGCTGAGCTTCTTCGACTCGGTCGTGGTGACCCTCGGCAGCACCTTCGAGGACAGCCGGCGCGTCGTCAGGATCGGCGGCCTGCGGGGCGGACGGCTGGTGGCGCGCTCGCGGCCCAAGGTGAGCCTGCGCCTCGACAGGTACTCGTACGTCCCGGGCGTATGGGTCTCGGCGTCGCTCGGAGACCTGTCGAAGGGCAGCCTTCACCTGCGCGTGGGCGGCCGGCGGGCGGCCCCGGGCCGCGTCACCTTCCGGATCGCGCGGGACCTGATCACCGGGCGCCTGGGCGGCCACCGCGTGCGCCTGCGCCTTAGCACCGACATCCGAGACGCCGTCGGAGGCCTGTACGAGCTGCGCCGCGCGCTGCGCGGGCACCCACCCGCCCTGGGGCGCTGCTGCTACTCGTCGCAGGTGCTCCCGCCGCGCTAAGTTAGGTCACGTGGACCATCCCGGGCTGTATCTGGCGATCGCAGTGCTCGCGCTGATCGTTGCCTTCTGGCTTGCGCTGCAGATCATCGGGTTCGTCTTCAAGCTGATCTTCTTTGCGCTGATCGTGCTGATCGGCTTCGCCGCGTATCAGGCGTGGCAGGCCGGCCGGCCCAGCGCCCGGTGAGCGAGTGGCGTTTCTCGTCCTGCTCTTCTTCTTCGGCCTGGCGACGGGCGTCGTCGCGAGGATCAAGGGCAGCTCGTTCTTCATCTGGTTCCTGGTCGGGTTCTGCCTGCCGATCGTGGGGCTGATCGCAGCGCTGCTGTACCGGTGGGAGCGGACCGAGCCACGCCGCCGGTGCCCGCGCTGCGGCTCCGCGCGGCCGCTCTCGGATCAGGTCTGCATGAACTGCGGCGAGGACATGGACTGGCCGGAGCGCGAAGAGGTGGTGGCGGCGCGGAGCTCGCGCTAGAGTCGCGCGTCCGGCGCCACAAATGCCGGTGGTACACTCACCGGTCACGGCGCAGGGCGCGAAAACGGCGCAACTTGCAGGCTCTTTTTGCCCCGCTAGCGGGGCTTTTTGTGTCCCTGGCGAATAGTCGAACAGGTCCTCTCGAGTAGAGGAAGGAGGAAAGCCGAATGCGAGCAGTCGACGCGATCATGGAATGTCTGAAGGCGGAGGGCGTCGAGTCCGTATTCGGGATCCCCGGCGGCGCCAACCTTCCTACCTACGACGCCCTGTACGACGCCGGCATCCGCAACATCCTGTGCCGGCACGAGCAGGGAGCGGGCCATGCGGCCGAGGGCTACGCGAAGGCGTCCGGCCGGGTGGGGGTCGCGCTTGCGACCTCGGGCCCCGGCGCCACCAACCTGGTCACCGCGATCGCCGACGCGATGCTCGACTCGGTGCCGACCGTCTTCCTGACGGGCCAGGTGCGGACCGACCTGATGGGCACGGACGGCTTCCAGGAGGCCGACACGGTCGGCATCACGATGCCGGTCGTGAAGCACTCTTTCCAGGTGCTGGACCCGCGCGAGATCCCGCACATGGTGCACGAGGCCTTCTACATCGCGCGGACCGGCCGCCCGGGCCCCGTGCTGGTGGACGTGCCGCAGGACCTGTCCCGGGCCGACATCAAGTACGACCCGTCGGAGGCGCAGAAGGTCGACCTGCCGGGCTACAAGAACTTCGTGGAGGGCAACGCCAAGCAGATCCGGCTCGCCGCGAAGGCGCTGGCCAATGCTCGGCGGCCGATCATCTACGCCGGCGGCGGTGTCATCAACGGCAATGCGGCGCAGGAGCTGACCGATCTCGTGCTGACCGGGGGCTTCCCGGTCACCTGTACCGTGATGGGCCTCGGTGGCTTCCCCGCGCCGCACGATCAGTGGGTCGGGATGCTCGGCATGCACGGCACCCGCACGGCGAATTACGCGATGGACAACGCCGACCTGATCGTCGCCGTGGGCGCGCGGTTCGACGACCGGATCACGGGCAAGCTCTCCGAGTTCGCGCCGCGGGCGAAGTTCGTGCACATCGACGTGGACCCGGCCGAGATCTCCAAGAACGTGCCGGCCCACATCCCGATCGTGGGCGACTGCAAGCGGATCCTGCCGAAGCTGATGGCCGAGTACCGGGCGCTCGAGGCCGACCGCGCGCGGATGGACGACTGGTGGCGGCAACTGCGGGAATGGCAGGACCAGTACCCGCTCAAGTACGAGTCCTCGAAGGAGGGCGAGATCCCGCCGCAGCGGATGATCCAGGCGATGTACGAGGTGACCGGCGGCGACGCGATCGTCACGTCAGACGTGGGCCAGCACCAGATGTGGTGCGCCCAGTACTACCACTTCTCGAAACCGCGCCGCTGGATCAACTCGGGCGGGCTCGGCACGATGGGCTTCGGCCTGCCGTCGGCGATCGGCGCCAAGGTGGCCTGCCCCGACGACCTCGTGATCTGCCTGGCGGGCGACGGCAGCCTGGTGATGACCTGCCAGGAGCTGGCGACCGCGGTCGAGCACGACATCCCGGTGAAGGTGTTCATCATGAACAACGGCTACCTGGGCATGGTCCGCCAGTGGCAGGAGCTGTTCTGGGACAAGCGCTACTCGGCGGTCGACATGGGCAAGAGCCCGGACTGGGTGAAACTGGCGGAGGCCTTCGGCGCCACCGGCATGCGGGTCGAGGCGGACGACGAGGTCGAGGGCGCGATGCGCGATGCGATCGAGGCGGACGGTCCGGTGGTGCTGGACGTGCGCGTGCGCCGTGAAGAGAACTGCTACCCGATGATCCCCGCGGGGGCCGCCGCAAGGGACATGGTGGGCTGATGGGCGAGCCGGGGACAAAAGAGATCCTGCGGCTCGAGGACCTCGAGGCCGCCGGCAACATCCATACCGGCCGCAAGCACGTGCTGTCGGTGCTGGTCGAGAACAAGCCCGGGGTCCTCACGCGGATCGCGGGCCTGTTCGCGCGGCGCGGCTTCAACATCGACACGCTCGCGGTGGGGCCGACGGAGGACGAGTCGGTGTCCCGCATGACCATCGTGCTCGACGGGGCGGCCCACCCGATCGACCAGGTCACGAAGCAGCTCCACAAGCTCGTCAACGTGATCAAGATCCGGGATCTCGAGCCGAAGGACACGATCGCGCGCGAGATGGCCCTGTTCAAGGTGTCGGCCGACGGGCAGAGCCGCGGCGAGATCATGCAGCTCGCGGAGATCTTCCGGGCGCGGATCATCGACGTCTCCGGCCGGACCGTGACGATCGAGGTCACGGGGATGGCGGACAAGATCGAGGCGTTCGAGCTGATGGTGCGGCCGTTCGGCCTGGTCGAGATGGTCCGCACCGGGGAGATCGCGATCGCCCGGGGCAAGAGCCAGACTTGACGGCGGGCGCCCGCGCCCGGGTTGGCGAGGCGCTCGCGCGAGCGAGGAGAAGAGGGCAGCCGGTGGTCGCAAGCGTGACCGTCGAGCTCGATCCCGGCATCGACGTCGCCGCCTGCGTGTTCGCGAGCCGCGTGGCCGAGGAGCGCTATTTCGTCTGGGAGCAGCCGGAACGCGACAACTTCGCGATCGGCGGGCTCGGCAGCGCGGCCACGATCGACGCCACCCGCGGTGCCGACCGGTTCAGGTCCGCCGCCGCGCAGGCGACCGAGGTGATGCGCGACGCGGTGATCGACGCCGACTTGTCGCCGCTCGCGGCGGGGCCGCTGTGGGTCGGAGGCTTCGCCTTCGCGGCCGACGGAGGCCGGACCCCGGAGTGGGCCACGTACCCGTCGAGCCTGCTCGTGCTGCCGGAGCTGGTGCTGGTCCGACGAGGTCAGGCCGTCACCGCCACCGCGACCATGCTCTGCCGGCCGGGCGACGACGAGCGCGAGCTCGAGGCGCGCCTGCTGGCGCGGCTCGGCACGCTGCGGCAGGGCCCGATGCCGATGGTCGACCCGGATCCGCTCGGGGGGTATGACCTCCAGAGCGTGCGAGCGCCGCAGGAGTTCGAGCGCGCGGTCGCAGAGGCCGCCCGCGTGGTCGCGGCGGGGGACGTCCGCAAGCTGGTGCTGGCGCGGGAGGTGACGGTTTCGGCCGGCAGGCCGTTCAAGCCGGCGGCGGTCTTCGACGCGTTGAGGAACGCCTACCCGAGCTGCTACTGCTTCTGCGTGGGGACGCCCGACGCCGCCTTCGTGGCCGCCAGCCCCGAGCTATTGGTGCGCCGCGCCGGGGCGGTCGTGAGCACCGTCGCGCTGGCCGGGTCGACGCGCCGCAGCGCCGATCCGGCCGTCGATGATCACCTCGGTGAGCGGCTGCTCCACAGCGCGAAGGACCTGATCGAGCACCGCATCGTGGTCCGCACGATCGAGCGATCGCTGTCGGCGCATTCTGTCTGGGTGACGGCGGCCGAGGAGCCCTCGCTCGTACGCATTGCGAACATCCAGCATCTCGCCACGCCGATTCGAGCACAGCTCGCGGAGCCGCGCAGCGCCATCGAGCTGGCGGGCGCGTTGCACCCGACTTCGGCGGTCGGCGGCGAGCCCTGGGAGCGCGCGCGCGGGCTGGTGCCGGCGCTCGAGCAGCTCGATCGCGGTTGGTACGCGGGCCCGGTGGGGTGGATGGACGCGACCGAGGACGGCGAATTCTGCGTGGCGCTGCGCTGCGCGCTGCTCAACGGCAACGTCTCGCACTGCTACGCGGGCGTCGGGATCGTGGCCGATTCGGACCCCGAGGACGAACTTGCCGAGACCGAGGTGAAGCTGCAGGCGGTGCTTCCCGCGCTGACCGGGATGTAGGATTGCTCCGCCTTTCGCCGTAGCTTGTCCGTCAGAGCCCAGGCCGTGACGACTCAGCGAGCCCACCTGCCCGCCGTTCGCATGAGCAGCGGTGATCTGGCCGAGCCGCTGTTGCTGGCGGCGATCGCCAGCTCACTCGCTGCCTTCCTGTGCTGGGCCGGACCGCCCGGGACGGACTTCGCCGCACACGCGTACCAGCGCTCGGTCTTCATCGACCACGGCTTCCAGCTGTGGAACAACCTCTGGTACGCGGGCCACTACAGCTTCATCACGTACAGCCTCCTGTACTACCCGCTGGCTGCGCTGTTCGGGATCAAGGCGCTCGCGGTGGCGACGGTCGCGCTCGGCACGTTCGCGTTCGCGACCGTCCTCGATCACGAGTGGGGAGGGGCGGCGCGCTGGTCGAGCGCGGCGTTCGCCGCTGTGTGGGGCGCCTTCGTGCTCACCGGCGCGTTCCCCTTCGCACTCGGCTTGGCGCTCGCCCTGCTGGCTGTGTCGGCCCTGCAGCGCGGCTCCCGGGGCCCGTTTGTGCTCTGGGCCGTCCTCACGCTCACAGCGAGCCCGCTGGCGTTCCTGATGCTGGCGCTGTTGCTGGGAGGAGTGGCGGTCTCCGGTCGCACTCACGGCGGGCGCCTTCTGTTGCCGGCCGTCACGGTGGCGGTGCTGTGTGCGATCGAGGTGCTCCTGTGGCGCCTGTTTCCCAGCGGCGGGCGCTATCCGTACTCGCTCGACGACCTCGCACTCGGGCTGGGCTACTGCGCGTCGGTCGTCCTCCTCACGTGGCGAATCGAGCGCGCCCGTGTCCTGCGCTTCATTTTCATCGCCTACGCCATCGCGTGCATCGGCGCCTACCTCGTGCCCTCGACGCTGGGGGCGAACATCGAGCGCTTCCAGTTCGTGGCGATCCCGGTCACCGTGCTCGTGTTGTCGCTGCGGCGGTGGCGGCCCCTCTTCGCCACCGCCTTGCTGCTGCCCTTCGCGGTCTGGTGGAACGTGTCCCCGCTCGCCGACAGCCTCCGCAGCGGCATCGACGACTCAGGCAACCACCTGTCCTACTGGGAGCCGGCCGTGCGGTTCCTGAAGACCCACCTGACCCACTCCTATCGCGTCGAAGTCGTGGGCACGGCGCGCCACTGGGAGGCCGTTTACCTCCCGGAGACGGGCATCCCGCTCACCCGGGGCTGGTTCCGGCAGGACGACTTCCCGCAGAACCAGACGCTCTACGGGCGCCTCAACTCGGCGATGTACCTGCGATGGCTGCGCTCGCTCGGCGTCCGGTACGTGGTGCTCACCAACTCCAAGCCGGACTATTCAGCCAAGCACGAGGTGGCGCTCCTGCGCAGCGGCCGCTCCGGCCTGCGGCCAGTGGTCGAGACCAGCGACCTGACCGTGTTCAGCGTGCCCGCACCGAGACGCCTCGTCACCGGGCCGGCCCCGGCCCGGGTGCTCAAGCTCTCGGAGGGCGGCTTGGTGGTGCGGATCGAGAGGCCCGGCGACTACCGCGTCGCGGTGCGGTATTCGCCTTACTGGCACGCTTCAGCGGGGTGTGTGGCTCCGCGGGCAGATGGAATGACCACGCTTCGAACCGCGCGCGCCGGCGTCGTCTCGCTCGATTTCAGCCTCAATGCCGGCCGCGCGCTCGCAGTGCTGGGGGGCGGTTCGGGCAGCACCTGCGCGCCGGGTAAGCCACTTCGCTGAACTGTCGCCAAGCGGCTCAATAGCTGTCACAGTCTGTCGATAGAAGCTCCCGCAGGGCAATCTCGAAGGAGGCCGGAAGATCTCGCTTCGAACGATCTCAACGCGTCACCTGATCGCTTGGATCGTCGTGATCGTGGCGGTCGCAGGGGGTGGCACCGCGATTGCGTTGGCGGCCGGCGGGAACGGCCCAGTGCCGCCGCCGAAGCCGCTCCCGGTCGCTGCCCACGACGCCCTCGCGGGGCCCGCGCCGGACGGAGTCACCGCCCGGGTCTCGTTCACGAACCACCTCATCTCCTCGTCGAGCATCGAGGGCTCGGATCCGATCCTGAGCGGCGCCAGCGGCCGGCTCTGGCTCGCACCGGGACACTTCCGGCTCGAACTTCAGTCGAACCGCGGCGACGCTCAGCTCGTGGCCGACGACAAGGCCTTCTGGGTCTACGACCCTCGGTCCAACACGGTCTACCGCGGCGCCGTACCGGAGGGATGGAGCACGCAGCGATGGCAAAAGGACCCGCGCGACATCCCATCGCTCGATCAAGTCAAGCGGTTCATCTCTCGGCTGATGGAGCACGCAGCGGTGTCGGACGCGGCTCCGAGCGATGTGGGCGGTCGCGCCGCGTACACCGTGCGCGTGTCACCCAAGCGCAACGGTGGTTTGATCGGCGCCGGGGAGCTCGCCTGGGATGCGCTCAACGGGGTGCCGCTCCGGATCGGCGTGTTCGCCAAGGGCGCGTCCTCACCGGTGCTCGGGCTGACCGTGAATGACATCACCTTCGGTTCCGTCCCCGCCTCGAGCTTCGACGTGTCGCCGCCGCCGGACGCGAAGGTGGTCGAGGTCGACACGCCCACGGGGAAGCAACAGGGGAACGATCACGGTGAGCAGACGCCGGTAACGGGAGTCCAGGCAGTCGGCAAGGCAGTGTCCTTTCCGCTCTCCGCGCCGCCGGCCCTCGCCGGCCTGCAGCGTGCGGAGGTGCGCCTGATCCACACCGGCAAGTCGAACGGCGCGCTGGTGACGTACGGCCAGGGCCTCGGGGGCGTGGCGGTCTTCGAGCAAGCGAGCGACTCGAACCATCCGCTCCAGGCACCGCATGGCGAGGGTGACCACCGCGGCCTCGACCTGCCCACCGTGTCGATCGACGGCGTCCAGGCCCAGGAGCTCGCGACGCCGCTCGGAACCGCGCTCCGCTTCGAGCGCGGCGGCGTCGCGTATGCGGTGATCGGGTCCGTGCCGCCGGCGACCGCAGAGGCAGCTGCCCGCGGCCTGTAACCGGGGTTCTGGATGAACCCGGTCGAGCTTCGCGGCCTCGTCAAGCGTTACGGCGAGATCGTCGCCGTCGATCATGTCGACCTGACCGTGCACGCGGGGGACGTCTACGGTTACCTCGGCCCGAACGGCGCCGGGAAGACCACCTCGCTCCGCATGATGCTGGGGTTGATCCGGCCGACCGGCGGGACGGTTCGCCTGTTCGGCCACGATCCGCTCGCGACCGTGCGTGCGCTCGAGGGCGTGGCGGGATTCGTCGAAGAGCCGCGCTTCTATCCGTACCTCTCCGGGCGCAAGAACCTCGAGCTGCTCGCGGCCTTCGATGGAGGACAGGCGCGTGCACAGATCGAAGGCGTGCTGGAGACGGTCGAGCTGCGCAGCCGGGCGAGCGACCGCGTCGGCGCCTACTCACACGGCATGAAGCAGCGGCTGGGGATCGCCGCAGCGCTCCTGAGGCAGCCGCGTCTCCTGCTGCTGGACGAGCCCACGACGGGTCTGGATCCGGTCGGCATGCGGGACATGCGCATGCTGATCCGGCGGCTTGCTGGGGAGGGCATCACGGTGTTGCTGTCGAGCCACCAGCTGACCGAGGTCGAGGAGGTGTGCAACCGCGTCGCGATCATCCGTGCCGGCGGCATCGTGTTCGAGGGCGGCCTCGACGACCTCCGGCGGACCGCGGCGACCCGCTACCGGCTGCGCACCACCGATCCGGAGCGCACGGTCGCGATCTGCACCGTACAGCCGGGCCTCCGGGACCTGCGCTCCGACGACGACGGCCTCACGTTCGTGGCGGATGAAGAGGCCATCCCCGACCTGTCCGTCGCGCTGGTCGAGGCGGGCGTGGCGATCACGGCGTTGATCCCGCAGAGGCCGTCGCTGGAGGACCTCTTCTTCGACTTCATCGAAGGCGAGCAGTCGGCGCCGGCGCAGCCGCGCGTGATGGACCCGGCATGAACCCGAGCGTGCTCACCGTCTACCGGTGGGAGCTGCGCAAGCTGCGGTCGCAGAAGCGCACCTACATCGGGCTGGGCGCGGCCGTGCTGATCCCGCTGATCTTCGTCACCGCGGTGGCGATCCGCAACGGCGGCCCGGAGGACGTCGCCTTCGGGCGCTACATCCACGACACCGGCCTGGCAATTCCGCTGGTGCTGCTGCTCTTCGGCTCGGTGTGGATGTTCCCGCTGATCACGGCGCTGGTGGCCGGTGACATCGTCGCCGCCGAGGACCACAACGGCACGCTCAAGACGATCCTCACCCGCTCCGTGGAGCGCGGCCAGATCTTCGCGGGCAAGGCGCTCGCCACGGCCACCTACGCGACCGCCGCGATCTTTTTGAGCGGCCTCGTCGCGGTCACGGCCGGCAGCGTCGTGTCGGGCTTCAACCCGCTGGTCACGCTGTCCGGGAACACGGTCTCGGCCACCAGGGCGCTGGGACTCGTGGGCGCCAGCCTGCTCGTGTACCTGATCCCGATCTTCGCGATCGCGTGCATCGGCCTCCTGCTCTCGACGATCACCCGGAACAGCGCCGCGGCGGTGGTCGGGACGCTGATGGTCTCCCTGATCATCCAACTGATCGGGATCGTTCCCGGGCTCGGGTCGCTGCATCCCTATCTGCTCAGCACCCAGTTCGACGCCTGGCAGGGACTGCTCCGCACGCCGACCGACTGGGACCCCACCCTTCGCTCGGCCTGGGTGTGCGCGCTCTATGGAGTCCCGTCCGCGGTGGCCGCGTATCTGATCTTCGTGCGCCGGGACGTGGCGGGCTAGCGGCGGACAAAAACGCGATACGGGCCGAAGTCACGCGTGATCCAGGCGGGCGAGGCAAGGGTCCTGCGCGGGAACTCGATCGAGACATTCTTCGGATTCGGGAATGCATCCACCTGACCCGTGACGCGATACCCGCCCGGGGTGCGCGAGAGGATCATCGCGTCGATCGGGCCGAAGCGAGAGTGGGTCAGCTGAGCCGTCGCACATGCGGCGTCCGGACACGCCGCAGCCGCGCGCAGCACCGCGACGCGCTCCTTCAGGCGCGCCTCCGGATGCGCGTACCGGGCCCGCAGCGCCAGGAACCCGTGATACGGCTCGGTGACGAGGATCGCGTGGGTGCCGGTCAGCACGGTGAGCTGCTGCGGCTGCTTCCCGCTCGTGTCCTCGATGAAGCGTGACATCGCGGCCGTCTGCGCCAGGTTCGGCTGCGCGTGGGCGCGGCGGCTGTACGGCCCGCCCGCCAGGTCGGCGCCCTGCGCAGCGCCGAGTAGGAAGACGGCCGCGCCCGCGACCGCGAGTGTCGTCGCGGCGGCGGCGCGCCGGAACTGCGGCGGCACCGACGGAAGCGCCTGCGACCGGGCGCCGCCCGTCCTGAAGCTCTCGACGGCCACCGGCACGGCGGCGCCGAACGTCGCCCACAGCATGGTCACCGCGCGGTGGGGCTGGAGCTGGTTGTGTGACAACACGAGCGTGGTCACCGAGGCCAGCTGGTAGAGCACGGTGCCGGCGAGCACGCCGGCCACCGCCTGGCTCGCCGGCGATGAGAAGGTCAGCGCGAGCAGGCCGACCGCTATCACGGCCAGCAAGGTGAGGGCGGCCGGGCCGCCGATGCCGACGAACACGGACAGGAAGTCGGCGCGCACGAAATGCCCCTGCGAGGCGCTCCCGTTCAGGACCGCGCCCACCAGCGGCACCCAGAACACGGCGGACAGCAGCGCCACGCCCCCGCACAGCGCCGCCACGCGTAGCATCACGGCGCGCCGGTTGGCGGGCGTGGCGGCCGCCAGCGCGACCAGCACCACGGCCAGCAGCACGAAGAGCGGGTAGTACGACAGCGCGAGCAACGTGCCGACGACGGCGAGAAAGGCGAGCCGGCGGCGGGAGCCGCCCCCCGAGCGGACCGTGACGAGGGCCGCGGCCACCCATGCCGCGCCGGTCACCGCCACGAAGCACGAGTGGGGGGAGTACCACCCCTCGGTGACGAGGCGCGGCGTCCCGGTCTGCGCGGCCAGCACGAGCGAGGAGCCGATCGCAGCAGAGACCGCGCCCGCCGGCGAGAGCACCATGCGCCACAGGACCCAGGCGAGCAGCAGCGCCGCGCCGATCGTCGCGATCGTGAACGGCTTCATCACGTGCCACGCCGTGATGTCGAGCAGATTGGCCGTGCGGCCGGCGAGCCAGAACCAGGCGGGGGGATAGAAGGCGTGCAGCCCGCGGAAGGTGAAGTCCTGAAGGTGCCACGTGGCGCTGAACCGCGTGACGTACTCGGTGTGGAACTGCTTGTCGCCGCCCAGGATCGTGTTCGGCGGCTGGTTCGTGCCGTGCAGTCCCGCCATCAGAGGCGTCATCACGACGCCGATCGCCACGCCCGCCAGCAGCGCGACCGCGAGCCGGGACCGACCGGCGTCCGCGACCCGGTCCTGCACGAGATAGGCCGCGCCGGCGATCAGGATCATGCCTGCCGCCCACACGGGTCCAAGGCCGCGGGCGACCGGGCTGAGCGCGTTGAAGTTCCCCGCTGCAATTACCGCATGCACGATCAGGGTCGTGATCGCGGCCGCGCCCAGGGCCAGGCCGAGCTCGACGATCCGGGCCCGGGTCGCACTTCCCGTCCACCGCACAAACCGCGCGAGAGGTTGCTCGAGTGCGCGCACGCCCGCGCTCACGGGGTGCTCGCCAGCTCGCGCGCGAACACGCGGTCCACGACGCGCTCGGCAGCGAGCCCGTCGTCGAGCTCGCAGTAGCTCGCCACGAAGTCCGCATAGCGATCCGCGTACTGCTCCCGCAGGGAGTCCGCATCGGCAAGCGCCGCGGCGAGTTCGCCGGAGGTACGCAGCAGCGGCCCGGGAGCCTGCTCGGCAAAGTCGAAGTAGAACCCGCGCACCTGGTCGCGATAGCTCTCGAGGTCGTAGGTGAAGAACAGCATCGGCCGTCCGGTGTTCGCGAAGTCGAACATCATCGATGAGTAGTCGGTCACGAGCACGTCGGCTGCCAGCAGCAATTCGGATGCGTCGCCATAGCCGGACACGTCCCGGACGAACCCGTCCGCGGTCGCCGGCGCCACGTCCGAGATGCGGTGGTGCTTCCGGAACAGGAACACGGAGTCGCGACCGACCGCGCTGCGCAAGGCCTCCACGTCGAGATGCATGTCGAGCCGGTAGCGTCCCCGGCCGTCGACGATGTGATCGCGGTACGTGGGGGCATAGAGGATCGCGCGCACCCCGTCCGGTATGCCGAGGCGCTGGCGCACCTGACGGCCAGCCTCGTCGCGGTCGCCTCGGATCAGCCGGTCGATGCGCGGGTACCCGGTTTCCAGCAGCTCGGATTCCAGCGCGTAGGCGCCCTGCAGGATCGGGGTCGAGAAATGGTTGGGCGAGAGCAGGTACTGCCAGTTCTCGGCCTGCTCGCCCCAGCGCTGCTTCGCGCGCCGGATGCTCTTGCGCACCTCGGGCATGTCGAAGCCGAGCCGCTTCAGCGGCGTGCCGTGCCAGGTCTGCAGGCACACCTGATCGGGCCGCCGGCTGAACCATTCGGGGAAGTGGTCGTTCGTCACGATGAATCGCGCTTCGGCCATCGCCTCGTAGTGCTCCCGGCTGCCGTCGCGCACGACGGTCGCCCCGGCCGGGGCGCTGAACATGGCGTCGCGCGCGACCCACACGTGCTCGAGCGGAACCTCGCGGCGAACCAACTCCTCGTGAATGGCGCGCGGATTGTCGGAGTACTGCCGGCCGCCGAAGCTCGAGTACACGATCGCATCGCGAAGCGGGCCCGCGCGGCCGCCCACGTAGACGATTTCGCGCAGGCGGCGCTGGTGAAAGCCGCCGCGCTCGCTGTCGTCCAGGTCGCGGTGCGCGGCGACCATCACGTGCTGGTCGAACGTCAAGCCGAGTCCGAAGCCCTTGTGCTCGACCTTCGACCGCAGGGGCAGCCGCTGGTAGAGCGCCGGTGCCGCGCTCATCGGGATCAGCCCCGCTACGTCCCCCGGTGACGCTCCTGCCGGACGCAGGAACAGCTCCCAGACGCCCTCGCGCAGCGGCAGCTCGCCTCCGAGCGTCGGAACGCGCGCCGGCTCGAACCGCGCCTTGAACCGCCCGTCGGCTTCCTCCAGAAGCGGCACCACCCGATGCTCGAGCCGATGGCTGTTGTAGAGCACGAGGGCGTCGCCGGTGCGCGGCGCCAGGTCGCCCTCCAGCTCCAGTATGCGGTCGTCCGCCCAGGAGGCGTCCGTCAGCACCGCGTGCGGCGCGCGGGCCACCAGTGCCGCCGCGCCCTCACGGCTTCGCTCCAGCGCGAGCTCGGCGCCATTCGCCCGTGAGACCAGGCCGTTGGCCGCATCGTCAACCGCCACGCGGAGTCGGGTGCCCTCGCCGATCACGAGGAGGTCCCAGGCGGAGCGCGCTTGACCAAGTTTCTCGAACGGCACGTGCGCGCTGAAGTGGTCGCCGTCGAGCGTCAGGGGGAAGTCCAGCCGCTTCCGCGACCCCTGCCTGATCGCTCGCAGCCGAAGCGGTCCGCGCGCGTCCACCCGGAGCCGACCGGTCAGCACCGCGACGCCGTCCTCGGCGTGCCGGCCAGTGATCACGGCCCACTCGCGGAGGACCTCGATCGACACGCCGCCTTCCTGGGTGGGGGCGGCGGTGACCAGCGGGCCGCCGGGCACCAGGCGATCGACTGCGCGCACGGGCCGGAGCCCGGTCAGCATGAACTTCGAGCGCCGCCGGGTGAGGCCTCCCGCCCGCACGGTCACGTACAGGTCCCACGTCCCGCTGCGCCAGCGCCCCGCGCGACGCAGCCGGCGTGGGTCGAGCCTCGCGACGAACCCGGACCACTCCAGATCGCAAAGCGCCTGCCCCGAGTTGGCGGTCGCGTCCGGCCGGTGCTGTGGCACCGTCTTCAGGCGAAGCGCCGCGATTCGCTGGCGGACGGCACGGAGGGGCCCGCGCCGAAGCAGGGTCACGCTCACGCGCTGCGACTCCGCGGAAGGCGCGCCGATGCCGCTGATGTACATGTATCCGTCGATCTCGAGCTCGTCGCCGTCCCAGCGCAGGACGTCCACCTGCGGGGTGGCGCTCAGCTCCTTGTCGAGGCGGTACACCGAGCTCGGGACGGCCAGCTCGCGGTCCGTGCGGAACGGGTAGTCGCCGTACCAGTGCCGCCCGATGCGCAGGGGCGGCGTGTCGCGCAGGCGCTCTTTCTGGAACCGCAGCACCTCGAGCAGCTGCGGCATCCGCCGTCGGCGAATGAAGTGCCACTTCAGGCGGTCGATCGCCTTCAGCTCGTCGAACACGTGGCGGCCGGTCCCGTCCAGGAAGGCGTTGACGCGCTCCAGGAACGCCTCGCGGTACTCGTCATCGGCGTTGTCGAGCACGTTGAGGAAGTACATGAGGTCCTCGGCCACGACGCTCTGCTCATACCAGCGCCGCGCTTTCCGCGGGCCCTCACGCGCGAGGTGGTCGCGCACGTACGTGACCGCCCGCACGCGGTCGAGGAGCGCCTTCTGGTCGAGCCGCCGTTGTGTGATCGACTGGTCCGACAGGTGCATGCCCTCGCGGATCCGGTACAGGTACACCGGGTCCGCCACGACGTCCACCGACCGCGCGGCGAACTGCGCGGGCAGCACCACCGGGATGTCCTCGTGGACCATTCCCTCCGGGAAGCGAAACTCGTGCTCCTCCCAGAAGCTCCGCCGCCAAAGCTTGTTGGGCACGATCCGGTCCGCGAGCAGCGGCCGGAAGCGCGTGATGTGCGTCTTGCGGCGATCTCCGACGAAGACCTTGGCCAGGAACCTGGCCTGGCTCGTGCCGATGCTCGAAAGGCGATGGACGTTGCCGGTCGCGAAGTCGGAGCCGGTCTTCTGGAGCGGTTCCACCAGCAGCTCATAGGCGTTCTGCGGAAGGACGTCGTCGCTGTCCACGAACGCGAGGTAATCGCCGGTCGCATGCGCGGCGCCCGTGTTGCGGGCACTGCCGAGCCCGCCGTTCGGCTGCGTGACGAGATGAAAGCGCGAGTCGCGCGCGGCGAACTCGGCCGCGATTCCCGCGCTCCCGTCCGTGGACCCGTCGTCGACCATGATCACCTCGAGGTCGTCGATCGTCTGGGAGGCCACCGACTCCAGGCATTCGCGCAGGTAGGCCTCCGTGTTGTAGATCGGCACGATCACGCTGACAAGCGGCACGCGCCGCACTTTAGAGGCGCGCCGAGATGCCGAGCACCGCGTCAGCCGGAACGCCGGAGCGCGCCCACCGCGTTCCGAAGGCGCCCGCGATACCGCTCGGGGATCCTGCGGGCGACCCGGGCTCGCAGAGTCGCCGGCCGCGGCTTGCGGCGCGCCTTGCGTGGCTTGACCGCGGTCACGGAGGACTGCGTGATCGCCTCCGCCTCGTCGTGCAGCGCCACATACGCGGTTCGCATCCCGTCGAGCTCATCGTGCACGGCGGCCGCATCCCCGCCGGGGGCCGCCAGCAGCTGCAGCTGGTCCCAGACTCCCTCCGCCATGTCGCGCACCGCGGCGGGGACGTGCACCTCGTCCCAGCCCACGCGACTGCGCCGCAGCCCGGGGTCGACGAACTCACCGACCGCGGCGAGCTGGTCCTGGCGGGGGTCCGAGAGCTGGGGAAGGTCCAGCACCGCGGCGATCCGGCCGATGCCCTCGAGCCAGTCCTCGAGCAGGTCCTCGTAGCGGACGAAGACGCGTGGGGATCCGCGCGTCGCGCGCTCCGTCTCGAGCATCACGTTGAGCCAGGACGCGGCCCGGCTCGCGTCGGTCTGCCAGGTTCCGTACCAGGAACGCGCGCTCG
>Ga0114129_10003762_pt1 | contig 21387 bp, 13 predicted proteins | sample RhiMetdeltSRZDD1_FD_80071 | JGI IMG/M metagenome (GOLD analysis project Ga0114129, IMG submission 80071) | Populus rhizosphere microbial communities from Tennessee, USA - Rhizosphere MetaG P. deltoides SRZDD1 (version 2) (version 2) | ecosystem: Host-associated > Plants > Roots > Rhizosphere >... | reverse complement strand
GCACTAGACATCCAATTCCTGTTGAAGATATAGAAAATTCACCCTACCTCAGCCCGAATGTCGCGGCCCTTTTTCCAAGTCGTTCCATGTTGGGTCTGCCACTGATCGCGCAGGATCGGAAACTTGGAGCGCTGTTGTTAGGATACAACACAAGGCGACAATTTGATGATAACGACATCCTGCATGCCGAAATCACAGCCGAACAGGTGGCGCTGGTTATATCAAAATCCTTGTTGCTGGAGGAAGCGAGAAAACAGGTAAAGCAATTAACTGCCCTGCACGATGTGGCCGTGACCTCCATTGAGGCCGATAACGAAGACCAATTGATCGAACGCGTAACGGATATCATCCGTCAGAATCTCTTTCCAGATAATTTTGGCATCATGCTGTTGGATGAAGAGGCTGGGCTGCTCCGGGCGCATGCCTCCTATCGCTTCCACAGCAATAACAAAATCGAAGTAAAAGGAATACGGCTCGGAGACGGAATTACAGGGGAGGTTGCAAAAAATGGGACTTCGCAGCGGATTGGGAATGTACGACGCAACTCGCAATATTTGGATATTGATGAACGCATCCTCTCCGAGTTGTGTGTACCTGTCAAATTCAAAGAACGAATACTGGGTGTCATCAACGCAGAAAGCACAAAAAGAAACGCCTTCACGGCTGACGATGAACGATTGCTTACAACGTTGGCAGGACAGCTCGCCACTGCCATCGAACAATCCCGCAAAGCACAAGCGGAACACAATTTAGTTGACCAGCTTGCCCATTCCAATGCCCTGATCTATGCAATTGCGGAGATTACGACCCAAATCGAAAGGGCTCTTACAGTTAATGAGATCATCGAAACTTTGGGGAGAGAACTGCGAAAGCTCGATCTCACCTGCATTATGGCCATCCATGATTCGAACCGCTCATTATTCACGATCAATTACACGTCCCTGCCACCCGATTTTCTTGGGATCGTCCAACAGGGGCTCGGCTACCCATTATTGGAATACTCTTTTTCAGCGGATCAGTTGAATCAAGCCTTGAAAGCGGAAGATCTTCTTTACCCCACTCTGATACATCATCCTGAAGAGGAGATCCTAATCCTTTTCCGTGAGGCAGAAAAACCGGGAGTTATCAGAATCCTTGGGGAGATTGGAGTTACTCCTGGCCTGGCGCCTCTCCGTTTGCCTTTGACTCTTGAAGAAAGCTTGCTGGGAATTTTATGGGTATGGGGGAAAGATTTCAGAAAATCTGATATTCCCATCATGTCTATCTTTGCCAAGCAAATCGGAATTTCCCTGGAACGCGCCAGGTTGTTTCAGGAAGTGCAAAACCTTGCGCTTACAGATCCACTGACCGGTTTGCATAACCGACGCAGTATCTTTGAACTGGGCCGTGTTGAGTTCATGCGAGCGGAGAGAATGAAGCGTCCGTTCAGTTGCATGATGTTAGATCTCGATCACTTCAAACAGATCAATGATAATTATGGGCATCATGTTGGGGACGAAATATTGCAGGAATTTTCTAACCGTTGCAGAAGTGCAGTTCGGGAAGTGGATTTGGTTGGCAGATATGGTGGTGAAGAGCTCATTATCATTATGCCTGAAACAGATCTTACAGAAGCTCTGCCAGTGGCCGAACGCTTGCGGATTTCAATTTGTGAGCAGCCTGTCTCGATATCTGGCCAGGAATTGTGCATTACCGTTAGTATTGGCGTTGCTCAGAAAGATGAAAATACGCTCCGCCTGGAAACGCTTGTGGCGCGCGCAGACCAGGCCATGTACATTGCCAAGCACAAGGGTAGAAATCGGGTGGCGACCAGTAAGTAAAGTTTTAGTTGGAGATCTTCAAGGCGACCATGGTGACATCATCAGCCAGTGACTTGTTATCCCCGAAGGCACTGGTCTGTTGAAGCAGGGTTTGAAGAATGTTCGGAGCGGTCATATGAGTGCTTTGCAAAAAAAGCTCCGCCAGGCGGTCAGGTCCGAATTGTTCGTTGCTGGTGTTTAGAACCTCGGTCACACCATCGGTGTAGAGCAACAGCGAATCGCCCTTGGAAAGCGTCACCGTTTCCGTTCGCGGGAAAAACGACTCAGCCAAACCAATCGCGGGTGCTGTGGGCCTCAACCAGTGAATATCATTGTTCCCGCTCCTGTATACAGCCGGCGGATTGTGCCCCGCGTTGACATAGGTCAATTTCAGCGTGATCGGATCAAAACGAGCCAGAAACACAGTGACGAAAGTTGTGAAGTTAATATTATGGATGTAGAAGCGATTGATCCGTTCGAGGATTTCAGCGGGTGAGTCCACATACGGTGCCATGGTCTGTATAGCAGTTTGCAGGCTGCTCATCAACATCCCCGCGGAAACGCCATGCCCGCTCACGTCTGCGATCACCAGTCCATGCGACCCATCACGGAACTTGAAGAAATCAAAATAATCGCCACCGATGATCTCCGCGGGTCGGCTGAACGCGGCTAATTCCACGCCTGATATTCGGGGCGCACTTTGAGGCAAAAGCGCGCGCTGGACAACTTGCGAAAGTTCCAGTTCAGATTCAAGGCGACGGCGTTCCTCTTCTGAATAGTGATCCAAACATACGGCGGCTGTATAATCCATCGCCAATATCTCAGCCTCCACTACGCCGTGACAGATCTCACAAATCCCCAGCGTATGATTATCTATTTTTTCGAGACTTTCGTCTATTACGTGGATGTGCTCTTCGATACAGGTATCGTCGTCACACAGGCAAACGTCCTTCTCTTCTTCTGAAGCTGTCTCAAGGAACTCGGTCACGTTTTGTCGTTTTTCATCCAAGCCCCACTGGATCCGCTGAAAGATATCTATTGCCATGCGATTCTCCGTATAGCATGCCGCCGGCCTTCTGAAAATCACGGGACAAAACCCGCGGCACGTTCAATGATTTAGAACATTTGTTTAGACCAAGCAAACCCGGAGAATCTTACGAAGAACGCTTCCAAAGCTGATACAAACTTAGATTTCCCGTTTCGCCATCCGAGTAAAAAGTGTCAATTACTTTGAAACCTGTGGCTCCGGCCAATTCATTCAGCTCTCCTTCATTAAAATGATGGACATATCGGAGGCCGTTCCCGCCGCTCCGCCAGTCCAACAGATAATCCCCCGCGTCCACTTCGGGCCCGGTAACTGCCGCCGCCTCCCAGGGCTGTATCCTTGACCGGAGCTTTTCGCTGTTGAGGAACTGCCAGTTGGAGTGGATGAAGAGGCCACCAGGTTTGAGCAGGGTACGAACCGTTTGAAGAATGCCCAAACGTACTTCATGAGATGGGATGTGATGCAGAACTGCAAATGCAGTAATCAACGACCATGGACGGAAAGCGGACAGCTTCTCGCGAAGCGCTGACCGCTGCGTCATATCTACTTGCACAAATTTGGCAGAAAAAACTTCAGGCTGCAAAGTGCCTAAAGAGGAAGACTCTGCTTCCCGGAGCAGGGGCAGGCTAAAATCCACGCCGAGATACGAGCCGCGCTGGCCGCGCTTTGCCAGTTCACGTGCCAGTTCCCCATTGCCGCATCCCAGGTCCAATATGTTTTCGTCCCCATGGAGCGTTTCGAGCACACGCCTGACTCCTGGCTGAATCCGATGGCGGGTGGCGGAGAAGGAGTCGCCAAAGCGAGTGTAGAACTCGCGGTTCAGTTCGATAAGGCGGGCTGCTGTGACCGAATCCATGCTAGGGATTATACCTAGCGCGGTCACAAATTGCGCTTTTGCAAATCGGGAGAGCGCAGTTTGGGACGGTGGGCATCTTATAACGGGTATAATCCCGCCATGCTTACGCCGCTGCAGATCGAAGAACTCTCAAACCAGTTTGAGTCGAAAACGCCGCAGGAAATCATTGGCTGGGCGGTGGATACGTTCTGGCCCCAGATCGCGCTGAGTTCCTCCTTTCAGACCCAGTCTGTGCCTTTGCTGCACATGGCTTCGGAGATTAAACGCGATATGCTGGTCCTGTTTCTGGATACCGGTTATCACTTCTGGGAAACGGCTATTTTCCGTGAAAAACTTGCCTCCGAGTGGCATTTGAACGTGCTGGACCTGTATCGTGACACGCGCTGGGATCATTTCGCAAGAGGTCAGACTCGCACCCTGCCGCTCGAGGACCCGAACTTGTGCTGCTTTATCCATAAAGTGCAGCCGATGCAAAAGGCGATGAAGGATATGCTGGCATGGATCAGCGGTATCCGCCGCGATCAGACGACCGTGCGCGCGAAAGCAAAGATTTTGGAATTGCAGGAGGACGGGTTGTTGAAAGTCAATCCCCTGCTCAATTGGACAAAAGCGGATGTGAAACGATATATGAAAGAACATAATCTCCCATCTCATCCGTTACTTGAGAAAGGGTATCGCAGTGTTGGGTGCGCTCCCTGCACTGTTGCGATCGGCATCAATGACGATGAACGCGCTGGTCGCTGGCAGGGCCGCAGCAAGATCGAGTGTGGCTTGCACACCGATATGTTCAAACATAAGGACGTTTCGGAATTAAAGAGTGACTTCCATATAAATGTTGCTGCGGTGGAAGGCAGCCAGGGAAACCCGTAGACAGGTTTGAGATGCAGGTAGACAAGCGAGAACGCTGGAGAGAGACCCATCTCCTTACACCCGATAAAAAAGATCTGGCACGCGATGTGCTTGATCAGATTCGTCGCGGGCGCGATGTGACGCAGACTCTGCGCCATCATCCCTTGAAAGATGGCGGGTATCTCAATAAATCCATGCTGGTTTCGATTTATAACGAACTGGTCGCGGCGGGAGAGCTGGAACCAGACCCGCGCCTGCTCGAGCGGATTCGCATGAAGCCGATGCGGACACTCTCCGGTGTGACGACGGTCACCGTTCTGACGAAGCCCTATCCCTGCCCAGGCAAATGCATCTTCTGCCCCACGGATGTGCGGATGCCTAAGTCTTATCTGCCCGATGAGCCCGGCGCGATGCGCGCCGTAGAGCATCAGTTCGATCCGTATGCTCAAGTCCGTTCTCGCATCATGCAATTGGAATCATTAGGGCACCCAACTGACAAGATCGAGTTATTGATTCTGGGCGGCACCTGGTCGTCGTACAAAAGGGATTATCAGGAATGGTTCGTCAAACGTTGCTTTGATGCGATGAACGACTTCTCAAATCTCCCCGCAGAAGAGATAAAGATTGGAAAAGATGAATTAGGCAAAGCGCATACAGATAATGAAATGACGCATCATCGCAACGTGGGGCTTGTGATCGAGACGCGACCCGATGAGATCACACCGGATGAAATCCGCTGGCTGCGCCATCTGGGCGTGACCAAGGTGCAGATGGGTGCGCAGAGCTTGGATGATCGCATCCTGGAGATGAACAATCGCGGCCACGACGTGGAATGTACACGCAAAGCTACCGCCCTGCTCCGTGCGGCAGGCTTCAAGATCGTGTTGCATTGGATGCCAAACCTCCATGGTGCAACCCCTGAATCAGACCGCCAAGACTTTGCCCGCCTGTGGAATGACTTCTGCCCGGACGAGATAAAAATCTACCCGAATCAATTGCTGGCAAATGCTGAGTTATATGAATACTGGCAGCGCGGCGAATTCAAACCGTACACGACGCAAGATCTCATTGACCTGATCGCGGATATCAAGCCAACGATTCCGCGATATTGTCGTGTAAACCGTGTCATCCGTGATATTCCGTCTACGAATGTAGTAGAAGGGAATCGCCGCACGAGTCTCAGGCAAGACGTGCAGGATGAGCTAAAGCGGCGTGGAACAAAGTGTCAGTGTGTGCGCTGCCGGGAAGTGAAAGGCAAGTCAGTTAGCTCAGGGTCCCTGCAGCTGGATGATTTGGTTTATCAGGCGGGTGCGGCGGAGGAACACTTCATTTCCTATGTTACATCGGATGACAAACTGGCAGGGTTTGTAAGGTTGTCACTGCCCGGTAAAGATTCACCACAAACTGGAATATCCGACTTGGATAGCGCGGCATTAATTCGTGAAGTACACGTGTATGGACAGTCCCTCCCAGTGGGTGCAGAGAAGGAAGGCGCAGCGCAACATGCCGGGTTGGGTACGCGATTATTGGAAGAAGCGGAACACATCGCCGTAGTGAATGGCTTTAGACGGATGGCTGTCATTTCGGCTGTGGGCACGCGGGGATATTATCTACGGCGCGGGTTTGAACGCGGGGAATTGTATTTGACAAAGAAAATCAGCGAATAATTGTTTCGTTGCGAAAATCATCTCATTTGCTGTTTCGCTGATAATTCTCGTTCCTTTGTTTTCGCTGAGATTTAGGCAGGGAAAACCCTATCGTGCAAATCGTTCTATTCGGATGGAATCAGCCGCCAGTTGGGAAAGAAGCGGTTCGTCATTCGCATCCAAGGAATAGTTCTTCTCCAGAAGCAGAGTGTTGAGAGCAATGGTGTAACATCGTTGCAAACGAATTAGAATTTTGTTAGACCAATAGATGGGCGCTTGACGTGCATCTGCCGCAGTGTCACAATAAGAATATGGAATACAAGGATTACTACAAGATTCTGGGTGTGGAGCGCAAAGCCAGCGATGACGAGATCCGCAAGGCGTACCGCAAACTGGCGAAGCAATTTCACCCCGATTACAACCCAAACAATAAACAAGCTGAGGAACGCTTCAAGGAAATTAACGAAGCGTATGAAGTCCTTAACGACCCTCAGAAGCGTTCCCATTATGACCGCCTGGGTTCTGATTATTCGCAGTGGCAAAGGCGCGGTGGAAGGCCCGGTGATTTTGACTGGAGCCAATATGGCGGCTATCCAGGTGGCACGCGCGTCAATATGGATGATCTCAACGAGATGTTCGGAGGTGGGTTTTCAGATTTCTTCCAATCCGTTTTTGGCATGGGTGGACGAACTTCCACGCGTACACAAGCGCAGGGCTATCAACAGGATTTTGAAATCACGCTTGAAGAGGCCTATCAGGGGACTACCCGCCGCATACAGGCCGATGGCAGCAAGGAAAAGATTGTCCGTATTCCGGCCGGTGTGCGCACGGGTTCCAAGGTTCGTGTTGCCGGGGCCGGCCCGAATGGCCTGGACCTGTATTTGATCGTGCATGTCATTGATGATAAAAGATTTGATCGCCAGGGTAACGACTTGCATACCACTGCTACAGTCGACGCATTCACCGCCATTCTCGGTGGTGAAGCAGAAGTTGAGACAATGGAGGGCAAGGTGAAACTCAACATCCCGGCTGGCACACAGCCCGATCAGATTTTTCGGCTGGCAGGTCGCGGCATGCCGCATCTAAAAGACATAAAACAGAAGGGTGACCTCTACGTAAAAGTGAAGGTACAGATTCCGAAATATCTTTCACCCAAACAACGTGAATTACTGGATGAAGCCTCACGCATTCGATTTTAGAAAGGAAAGTATGAAACACGTATTACTTGCTTTATCAATAGTAGTGATCGCATCTCTCGCCTGTCAGGTAACAGGCGTTTCGCCCCTTGCTCAGCCGACGGCTGTTTCTCAACCTCAGGCCATTCCTCCCGTTCAAGTGGATTCTGCAATCGTGATGCCGGAAGAGGGTTCCCTCGAAGCGCTGTACCAAAGTGTTCTCCCTGGTGTCGTTTCCATTCGCACGGATATAGCCGAAGGCTCAGGCTTTATGTTCGACCCTGAAGGTCATGTGGTAACCAACGAACATGTCGTCGAAGGCGCCAACACGATCGAGATTAACTTTTCGTCGGGTTTCAAGGCCTATGGCACGGTCGTGGGCTCGGACTCCTATGCCGATATTGCTGTTATCAAAGTGGATGCCCCGACGGAGGAAATCCATCCACTGCTCATCGGAGATTCCAGCGTACTGCAGGTTGGACAACCTGTTGTAGCGGTAGGTAACCCTTTCGGGTTAAATGGAACAATGACCCTGGGCATTATCTCCGGATTGGGTCGAACTCAGCCAGTCGGCGAAGCGACCACCAGCGGCGGTTTCTTCAGCACGGCTGATATCATTCAAACCGATGCGGCTATTAACCCTGGTAATTCGGGTGGTCCATTATTCAATTTAAACAGTGAAGTAATCGGAATCAATCAATCCATTTTCACAAACAACGCAAACCCGGATGGTCAACCGACGAATTCCGGCGTGGGTTTCTCCGTATCGATTAATCTGGTGAAACGTATTGTGCCATTTTTGATCCGGGATGGCTCTTACACGTATCCATATTTGGGCATCTCATCCAATAGTGATTTAAGCCTGTCTGAAATTGAAGCATTAGGTCTAACCACATACAAAGGTGCGTATGTCAGTTCTGTAGTGGAAGGTGGACCTGCGGACCAGGCAGGCATCCGAGGCGGAGAAACGCCGACCAGCCTCGACTATTTGCAAGCGGGTGGCGATTTGATCGTAGCCTTTGACGGCCGCCCGGTTGACACCTATGAGGAAATGTTAAGTTACCTGCTCACTACAAAATCGCCGGGTGATACAGTGGTGCTCAGCCTCCTGCGCGATGGCCAGCCCATGGATATTACCGTTACCCTGGGTGAAAGGCCCTAAACGACAAAAAATTGATGCGGCAGTGATTTTGCCGCATCAACCTTCCTTCTATCCAAACCGTTCTTCCCTCCACACATCTGCGCGGTTGTGGTAACCAGCCTGCTCCCAGAATCCACGGCGGTCGCGCGACATGAATTCCAGCGAACGAACCCACTTGGCACCTTTCCAGAAATATGGCGTTTCGATATCCTCGTGGCCCGGGATGAAACCTACCACCCCTCGTAGTGGATAGCCATGATCAGGAGCGATGGATTCTCCATTTAGATGCGTAGCCAGCAAAAAGTTATCCTGCATTACAACTTCCAGCGGAAGATTGACAGTAAATCCATATTCCGCATGCTGCATCACATGCGTGGCTGTGGGTTTGATTCTGAACAGTCCATTCTCCACCATGGTTTTGACGGAGACACCCTCCCAAACCGTATCGAACTTGCTCCAACGCGTCACACAGTGAATATCCATTTGAATCTTGGTGCGCGGCAACTGATTGAACTCATCCCAGGTCCAGCGTTTCTCCTCCTCCACTTCGCCCCATACACGGAAATCCCAAGTCGCAGGGTTGAAGTGCGGAACCGGTCCATAATGTAGGACAGGGAATTTAAGTGTCAGCGACTGCCCGGGCGGTAGCCTGCCTTCCTTGCGGACACGCTCTTCCTCCTTGCGCCGATCGATTCCTTCGAAAGAAAACATAGTGATCTCCTCTCTCAAAAATTATATCAATAACTTCCCGGCTAACTGGATTAAGGAATAAGAAGAATTACATTTGAACCTTTATCAGAGCCTTGGAGTAAGCCCGAATTATTGTAGTATAGACTCCCATCCAGTCTGGATTGTTACAGAAGAATTGTTACAATTTTCTTACCTAAAATCCATTCCAAGGGACACATATCCGGGCCGGATTAGGTAGTAGGTACTATAGAGCCCGTCTTAATTGACTTTGACCCCATAAAAAGGTATATAATACTGGTACTTTGGAAGTATCTGCAATGATTCTTAGTAACTTTTATTCCGCAGTTATCGTCTTATTTATAGAAAGCGACCAAAGGAGCAGCCACCTATGATCAAGGATGGTATTGCTCTGCTGAAAGCCGCACAGAAACTGGATGAAGAAGCACTTACTGCGATCTTCGATGAGTTTGCGCCTGCAATTTATAAATATACGCTGAGACTCTGTCATGACCCGATTGTGGCAGACAATATCGTGGGTGATGTATTTGCCCAGCTATTGGAGCAGTTTTCCGCAGGGAAAGGCCCCAGGACGAACCTGCGTTCCTATCTTTACCAAACGGCCTATCACCTGGTCGTGGATCGGTCTCGCTATAATCAGCACACTGCCCCGCTGGAGATTGCGATCAACCTCAATGAAAGAGGGCAATCATTGCCGACACAGACTCAGATCGAGGAAAGAGTTTTGATGGAAGCGCTCGTATCTGCAATGAATTCGGAGTTGACGGAAGACCAACGACATGTCGTCATTTTGCGGTTTTTGGAAGATTTCAGTCTCAAGGAGACCGCAGAGATTATCGGCAAGGATGTTAATAACATTAAGGTAATTCAGAACCGCGGCATTGCCAAATTAAGAAAGGCACTTGGGCTTCATTTGGAAGATGAGTAAGTAAAGTATGGAAAACACGTACGAGAACCAAAAGGTCGTTGACCTGCTCTCAAAAATAAAGAACTCAGATGGAGGATATCCGTCTGATATGCTCGCGGCACGTCGCCAGACCTACCTCAAACAGATGGCGAACGTTGGCTTGGGGATTGGTATCGGCGCGGGGCTCAATGAAACCTTGAAAGGCGCGGGCAACGGTGCCACTACGACTACCACCGTCGCAAGCAAGGTATTGGAAATTGCGCTGATTACGGCCATTGCGCTTGAGGCCGGTACAGCAGCCTATTTATACCGTGACAAAATCGCTAACGCAGTCAGCTCCTATTTTAGCGCACCTACTGTTCACGAGGTTTCTGCCTCATCGGGAGATGCTTCCTCTACCCGCCTTGAAATAAGTGAAGTTGTTGGAACGCCATCGGTAACCGCTTCGGAAGCTCCGTCGAGTACGCCTTCCGCTCCACCTTCGACTTCGGTTTCTGGAGGCAATAATCAGAACAGTAATACTCAGAATAATCATGGTAGCGGTGAAACCAATACCAATACAAGTGTCAATGCCAATGCTACTCCCAACCCGAATGGAAATAATGGCAATCATTATGGACAGACGCCAATGCCGCTGCGAACCAAGGAGAATAATGGTGGAGGAGAGGGTGGTAACAACGGTGGTGAAGGGAACGGTAATAATGACGACGGCGGCAATGACAATGGCGGAGGGGGTAACGGTAACGGAGGAGACACCGGCAACAACGGTGGAAATAACAACAGGCCCTAGGATCACAAACGAACGGCGTTCATCAGAAAGATGGGCGCCGTTTTTTTTATCAGATGTGCTTATATTTCGCTAACACAGCCATGCTATAATCTTTGCTTCGTAAAGGATTATCATGCTGAAAAGTTTTGTCAAACTCTTTGGGGGAGACCCCAACAAGAAGACCATCGAAGAGATTCGGCCCATGGTCGAAGAGATCAATGCACTCGAGTCAGAATTCGAAGTCCTGAGTGATGAGGCACTACGGGCTAGGACCGACGATTTCCGCGCACGGATCACCCACAGCATGGGCAATGTGGAGGGCCTGGAGGCGAAGGAGCAATTCAAGGCTCAGCAGGACGCGTTGGACGAAATCCTGCCTGAAGCTTTCGCGGCAGTCCGTGAAGCCTCTAAACGGACAATTGGCCTGCGTCACTTCGATGTTCAGATGATCGGTGGCGTTATTTTGCATCGGGGCTCGATTGCGGAGATGCGGACGGGGGAAGGGAAAACACTGGTTGCCACTCTCCCTATTTATCTCAACGCGTTGCTTGGCAAAGGTGTGCATTTGATCACCGTCAATGATTATCTGGCACGCCGTGATGCGCGCTGGATGGCGCCGATCTTTTCCATGCTTGGGTTGACGGTCGGCGTTCTACAAATGGCAGCGGTGACCGAGAATGGTAAAAAGGCTTTTCTGGTTGATTTTGAAAAAGAGTCACCCCATGAAGACCAGCATCATTTGCGGATGGTGGATCGAAGGCTCGCTTATGAAGCCGATGTAACCTATGGCACGAACTCCGAGTTCGGCTTTGATTACCTGCGCGATAACATGACCATGCGCTTGAATGACCGCGTGCAGCGCGGACATCACTTTGCGATCATCGACGAAGTGGACAATGTGCTCATTGATGAAGCGCGCACGCCGTTGATCATTTCCGGTCCGGCTTCCGGCAATCTGGATTGGTATGGAAAAATGTCGCAGGTGGTGAACCAGTTCAAGCCGGAGGATTATGAGATCAATGAAAAGGATCGCAATATTGCGCTGACCGAAGTGGGGTTGGCGCGCGCGGAACAACTGCTCGGTTTCCCATTGATGGATCCGGATCGCCCGGAAGATGTTTCACCAGAACAGGGACGTTTGCGCGGCTATCTCGAACAAGCTATGCGCGCCCAGTTCCTGTTCAAACGCAATAAGGATTATCTGGTTCAGGCGGGCAAAGTCGTTATCGTGGATGAGTTCACAGGCCGGCTCATGCCCGGGCGGAGATGGAGTGATGGCCTGCATCAGGCGGTGGAGGCCAAGGAAGGTGTTCGCATCGAGCCGGAAAATGTCACGTATGCCACCATCACAATTCAGAACTATTTCCGTATGTATCAGAAACTGGCGGGGATGACCGGCACGGCCCTGACCGAAGCCGAAGAGTTCAGCAAGATTTATAATCTCGAGGTCGCTCCCATCCCGCCCAACCTTGAATATCTGGCATTCGGAAAAGAAGCCCCACTGGTGGAAATCAAAACAAAGGATGAGGAAGGTTATGCCTATGCATACTTTTCGAAGCGCGAAGACTCAGACAAGTCGCCGCTCTTCTACCGCCGCAAGGATTATCCCGACGTCATCTATAAGTCAGGAGAGGCAAAATTACGCGCCATCGTCATGGAGATCGTACGTGAACATGTGCTTGGGCGTCCACTTCTGATCGGGACGACCTCGGTCGAATCCTCTGAAAGGCTCTCGCAACGACTGAAAGCCGAACCCGTCCGCCGGTTGTTACAGGTTCTGCTAGTACGGCGTGTTTGGATGCAGGCCAATAACCGCGAAGAGGATGGCCGCCTGATTCCTGAGTTGACTCAATTCAATGAGCCGGTAGAAAAGATTTCACCCGATGCTCTACGCAAGTTCATTCAACCGTTTGGAATCACCAGCATCAGTTTGGAAGACCCATCCAATCTTGGTACCCTCGTAGATATTTTGCGACTCGCTGACCGTGATACCGAACGCTTGAAAAAGGTGATGCAAGGGGGGGTGCCTCATCAGGTGTTGAACGCGCGTAAACATACCGAAGAATCACAAATCATCGCCGGCGCCGGCGCCTTTGGGGCCGTGACCATTGCCACGAATATGGCTGGCCGCGGCGTGGATATTAAGCTGGGTGGCGAGATCGCGGAAGAGGTCATCTCAGCGGTGAACCGCGTGTTACGCAGGGCAGGGCATGAAAATCCATTCGATATGATACTGGAGGAACGCCGTCAGCATTTGAAAAATGTTGACCCATCCAATTACGGAATTTATGCCGCAGAGGTCAAGCTCTTCCTGCAATATTTCGAAGATATGGAGCGCGTGAAGGAACTGGGTGGTTTACATGTGGTTGGCTCGGAACGACATGAAGCGCGCCGCATCGATAATCAGCTGCGCGGACGTGCCGCTCGTCAGGGCGATCCGGGCTCCTCCCGTTTCTATTTATCGCTTGAGGATGATTTGATGCGCGTGCAAGGTGGCTCGCAGGTCAGCAGTCTCATGGAACGCTTGCGTGTGGATGATTCGCTGCCACTCGAAGCGCGGCTGGTGGGCAGTGTCATCGAACAATCACAGCATCGTATTGAGGGCGCCAACTTTGACGTGCGCAAACATCTGCTCGAATACGATGACGTGCTTAACAAACAACGTGCCCAAATCTATTCCCAGCGCGACCGCATCTTCCTCAAAGAAGATCTGACGGAAGACATCGATGAAATCCTGGAACTCGAAATCAGGCAACGCGTCGCCACGGGCCTGGAGGACGAAGAGGGTCCCTGGAAATTGCTGGCCTGGCTCGAAGGAGTTCAGCCGCCGTTGATGTCCGGCGAACGCCTCTTTCCCAGTTTCGGCCTGGCTCTGTTACTCAAAGAATTATCTAACGCTGACGATCTCAAACACGCGCTATTGGACTTAATTACCCGCGCCGTCGATGCCGAAAGCGAGCATCACCTTAAGGCCATCGAAATGTTGATCGATCGCACCGAGGAAACTTTCGAAGCGCAGATCTCCACGCGCATGGATGCAGTGGACGCTTACTTCGATGGCCTGCGCGATTTGGAGGATGAGGCACAGCCAAGACCGCAGAAGATGCTGGAGGAGATCAATGCCCTCACGGGTGTGCCAGTCCGGCTTTCGAACGAGCAACTCCGTAGTTTTGGCGAAGAGGTCGTCGACTCAAAAGAGACCATCAAGACACTTGTCACCGGTCAATTGACCGGGATGTACGCTTCCCGTTTGCTGGCATCCATTCAAAACCGTATCGGAGAGTCCCTGGGAGACCGTTTCGAAATCAGAGATTGGGATGAAGCCGCCGCCCAGATCGAAGAGGCAGCCCAAAAAGCGCTCGAACGTCGCCGCGAACGACTCGTCGGCACAAATGGACAGATTGCGAATGACATCGATGGTTTAATGCCATCGACGATCAACGATACGACCCGGTCTCAGTTGTTGCTCAACCTTTCTCAAGGCTCACGCACCGTATTCGACCAGAAGACTCATCGACAGGTGAAGCAGGTCTTCAACCGCTTTAGTTATATCTTTCTGCTGGCACAACTTTTGGATGGACGCGAGGCAGAGGAACTCACGGAAGAAATACTGAACCACCTTGAGGAGGCGGATGAAGCCTTGCGATTTGCTATTGGGCAAGGCGAATTCAACCGCCTACTGGCAAATGCCACACGCCTGGCAGATTTCGGTGCGGCAGCCAAAATGGCTTTCGGCGAAGACCGGCTCAATGAAACCGTGACAGATCTGGGTGAGTCTGACCGGGAGGCGTTGATTGAATCCATTGGTAAATATATCCTGAATGAAGTCCGTCGCCAGTTGTTGCTGGGCGCCACATCTGAATTATGGGTGGAGTATCTGACACGGATCGAGGCTCTGCGCGTGTCAATCAGTTTGGAGGCTTACGCACAACGCGACCCACTGGTACAATATAAGGCGAAAGCATCCGAATTGTTTGCACAATTGGTGGAAGATATTCGCGGGCTGGTGGTCAGCCGGGCCTTTGCTGTGCAGCGACGACCCGTCGAAATTATGCCTGTGGAAACGGCAGACATCCCGGAAGAGACTCAACGCGCGGAAGTGGATCACAACGGAAAGAAAAAGAAACGCCGCAGGCATTAATTCATATATGTTCGACGCACGCCGAACGCGTCGCATGTGTCCATTGGCGATAGGGAACGTCGATCACCCAATCGTATGACAGAACGAGCCACTGCATCACTCCACACATATCGTGCCCTCCCGAAGGTGGAATTACACCGCCATTTGGAGGGCTCGTTACGTCTGGATACAATGGTGGATGTCGCGCGCCAGCACGGCATCGTGATTCCGGATGACGTGATACGATTGAGCACACTGGTACAAGTTCAGGAAGAGGACATGTTCACCTTCCAGAACTTCCTTTCCAAATTCAATACGCTTAGGCTGTTCTACCGCTCGCCTGATGTAATCCATCGCATTACCCGTGAGGCCATTGAAGATGCGGCGAAGGATAACGTCCGATATATGGAGTTACGCTTCACGCCCGTGGCGTTAAGCCGTGCGGAGCGGTTTCCTCTCCACGATGTGATGGATTGGGTGTTAACCAGTGCCAGGGCGGCCGCCGAGCAACATGGAGTGATCGTGAGAATGATTGCTTCTGTAAACCGCCATGAAAGCACAGACCTGGCCGAACAAGTTGCCTGGCTGGCAGCCGAACATGCGAAGGATGGGATCGTGGGTTTGGATTTGGCTGGCAATGAAGCAGAATTCAAATCCGAGCCGTTTTATGGTATCTTCAAAGAAGCTAAACAGGCTGGTTTGCACGTAACCATCCACGCCGGGGAATGGGGACCGGCGATCCATGTGAAAGAGGCCATTGAGTCCTTCGAAGCCGAGCGCGTTGGGCACGGTGTGAGGGTGCTGGAGGATAAGAATATCACGGCACTGGCACGGGAACGACAGACGGCTTTGGAAGTATGTATCACCAGTAATTATCAGTCCGGCGTGGTCGATGCACTGGAGAAACATCCCATCGTGAAATTGCTGGAGGAGGGCCTCAACGTGACCATCAACACCGATGACCCGAGCATCTCACGCATCACGTTAAGTCACGAATACCACGCCGCTTGCGAAGACCTGGGTATGCCGCAACGCAAACTACGCGAATGCATCGTGGCTGCCGCGCAAGCCGGCTTCCTGCCGGAGCAGGAAAAGGAGAATTTAGTGGACCGACTTAAGAAAGACCTCAAGATATAAATCACACCACAAGGACCCCAAGGGTATCAAAGGCGCTCCTTTGTATTCTTCGTGATTTTGTGGTGACACTCCCTCACCCTCTGGGCGAGGGCATCAATCACCAAAGGAGTAGCACATGGAAGATTTTTTTAATGCACGTGAGAGTTTAAAAGTCGGGGATAGGGAATACGTCATCTTTCGGCTTGAGGCGTTGGAAAAAGCGGGGCTGACTCAACTGAAACGGCTACCGTTTTCGATCCGGATCGTGTTGGAAGCTGCCCTCCGTCAATGTAACGACAGAGAAATCACTCAAAACGATGTAAAAAATATCGCGGCCTGGACGGCGAAAGGTACTCGGCCGGGCATTCCCTTCCTGCCTGCTCGCGTCGTGATGCAGGACTTCACCGGCGTGCCAGCCGTGGTGGATCTGGCTGCGATGCGCGCCGCGGTTGCACGGCTGGGGGGTGACCCGAAGAAGATCAATCCGCTCGTACCTGTAGATCTGGTTATTGACCATTCGGTGCAGGTGGATTTCTTTGCCACTGCCGACGCGCTCAACCGCAACACCGAGATGGAATTCCTGCGCAACCGCGAACGTTATGAATTTCTCAAATGGGGTCAGCACGCGTTCAGAAATTTCCGCGTTGTCCCGCCGATGACGGGCATTGTACACCAGGTCAATCTCGAATATTTGGCTGACGTTGTGATGACGAAAACAGAGTCCGACGGCACCGAACTACTCGCCTTCCCGGATACTTTGGTTGGGACCGACTCGCACACCACCATGATTAATGGTCTGGGTGTGTTAGGCTGGGGTGTGGGCGGAATCGAGGCCGAAGCCGTGATGCTCGGTCAGCCGATGGACATGCTCCTGCCGGATGTGATCGGTTTCAAGCTGTATGGCAAATTGCAGGATGGCGTTACCGCGACGGATCTCGTGCTCACCGTCACACAGATGCTGCGCAAGAAAGGTGTTGTCGATAAGTTCGTCGAGTTCTTTGGCCCGGGCCTCGAAACGATGAGCCTGACCGACCGCGCGACAATTTCAAATATGGCCCCGGAATACGGCGCGACCATCGGCTATTTCCCGGTGGATACCGAGACACTCCGCTATATGAGGCTAACCGGTCGCTCCGAAGAGACGATTGCCCTGACCGAAGCCTATATGCGCGCGCAGGGACTCTTCCATGAGCCCGGCCTGCCCGAGCTCGAATATACCGATACGCTCGAACTCGACCTCGGAGCCGTTGTACCCTCCCTGGCGGGACCCAAGCGTCCACAGGATCGTGTGCCAATGTCTGAACTCAAAGAGACATTTAACAATGCATTGACCGCGCCCATCAAAGAACGCGGCTTTGAGCTGACGGCTGAAGCATTGGCTAAGGAAGCAACATACGGAACCAATGGCGGCTCGATGAAGATGAAGCACGGCGCGGTCGTCATCGCAGCGATTACCTCCTGCACCAATACAAGTAATCCCTCGGTGCTCGTCGCGGCGGGACTTGTCGCGAAGAAAGCCCTTGAAAAAGGCCTCAATGTCAAGCCGTATGTGAAGACATCGCTGGCACCCGGTTCACGTGTCGTGACTGAATACCTCAAGCAAGCTGGTCTGATCGAACCTCTCGCACAACTGGGCTTCAACGTCATCGCCTACGGATGCACAACCTGCATTGGAAATTCGGGGCCGCTTCCGGCTGAAGTCGCCAAAGCAGTGATGGGGTCCGATCTGGTGGCGGCGGCGGTACTCTCGGGCAATCGAAACTTTGAGGGCAGAGTTCACCCCATGGTGAGGGCAAACTTCCTCGCCAGTCCGCCGCTGGTTGTCGCATATGCACTGGCAGGGACGGTGGATATTGATCTCGACAAGGAACCGCTCGGCACCAGTTCCGACGGTCAGCCTGTTTATCTAAAAGATTTGTGGCCCACCCAGCAGGAGATTACCGAAGTCACCACATCGAACGTAAGAGCCGAGATGTTCAAGGATAAGTATGCAGATGTCTTTGGCGGTTCTGAGATGTGGAAGGAGATCAATGTTGCCGGAGGCGATTTGTATGCATGGGATGAAAAATCCACTTACATCCATCACCCACCGTATTTTCAGGAACTTTCGGTGGAAGTAGGTTCTGTAAAGGACATCAAGTCAGCGCGCGTGCTCGGTTTGTTCGGGGATTCCATCACCACCGATCACATTTCCCCTGCCGGCAATATAGCCACCGACAGTCCGGCTGGAAAGTATTTACAGGAACGCGATGTATCTCCGCAGTACTTTAACTCATACGGTTCCCGCCGCGGCAATGACCTGGTGATGGCGCGCGGTACATTTGCAAACATCCGCCTGAAGAATCTGCTGGTGGCTCCCAAGGAGGGCAATTGGACCAAACATTGGACATCCGGTGAGGTCATGCCCATTTTCGACGCGGCCATGAAGTATCAGAGCGAGGGCCTGCCAGTCATCGTGATCGCGGGAAAAGAATATGGAACTGGCTCCAGCCGTGACTGGGCGGCCAAGGGACCACTGTTGCAAGGTGTGAGGGCCGTCATTGCCGAATCCTTCGAGCGCATCCATCGTTCGAACCTGGTGGGCATGGGCATCTTGCCGTTGAAATTTATGGAAGGTCAAAACGCCGAGTCACTTGGTTTGAAAGGCGATGAAGTCTACGATATCGCCGGCATGAGTGACAATCTACAGCCAAAATCGGTCCTGACCGTGAAAGCGACAAAAGTGGATGGTTCCGTCACTGAATTTCAGGTCACCGCGTTGTTGAACACAGAAGTAGAAGTGAACTACTATCGCAATGGAGGCATCCTCCATACCGTGTTGAGAAATTTAGTGAAATGACCTATATCGCCTGGAAGCAATGAGCCGTAAACGAAACGAAACCCATGGATATGGGTTTCGTTTCGTTAAAATCAGAAAATCGAAGATAGAGGATAACGGTATGACCAAAAACATTTTTATGAGCTATTCCCGCCGTGAATTAGGTTTTGTAGATGATCTGGTCAGCAAACTGGAAGGCGAAGGCTACAACGTCTGGCTTGACTATCGAGTACTCATTCCCGGCTCACCCTGGAAAGGTCAAATCGACAAAGGACTACAAGACGCAGATAGCGTCCTGCTGGTTGTGTCAAAAGCTTCCCTGGCATCCAAATATGTGGCGCTGGAGTGGCAGCACTTCCTTGAGACGAATAAGCGTCTCATCCTGTTGATTTTCGAAGCAGTTGACCTGCCCAAGGAGCTTGAGAAGTATGAGTGGGTGGATTTTCGCGGCAGTTACCAGGCTGGTCTAAAGGAGTTGCTCTCTCAGCTCAAACAACCAATCAAGGAGGAACATCCTGTACCGGAGACAGGTTTTAAGGCGCCGGCGATCGTCTGGGTGGCGGTCGCAGTGAGCGTGCTGGTGGCGCTCTTGTCGCTTTCTGAGATCTGGACGATCTTTCTCCCCTGGGTCCTGATTCCTCTACCTTTTAAAATATTCCGGCGAAACTTCAACTTTACACAGGTGCAGACCTCTTTATGGGCGCTGCCAATCGCATCCATGCTCTCCCTTGTCGTCTACGATGATCCATCTCTGGATGCTGTGGTGGGAGCCGGATTCATCTTCGGCTTGATCCTGCTCTTCATCCTGCGCTCGGCCGCTATGCAGCGTTGGGGCAGGCCGGAGGCCATCATCCCCAAGTACATCAATCCTCGGGATCCGATGATCAAAGACCCCACGCCGGTCCCATTCTATGTCGATTATGCCAGGGAGGATCGAGTCATCGCGGAGGAGTTGAGTAAAACGCTGACAAAATACGGTCACCCACAAACCAAACAGCTTCAGGATGCCCAGGCGGTCTTTGCGTTGATCTCGCAGTTCAAGTCAGACACTGAAGCGGACACAGCCAAACAAATGGTCTTCCCTATTTTGATCCAATTCAATAACAATATCTCAGAGAAGTTATCCAGGATCCAGTGGATCGACTTTCGCCCCGGCGTGCGCGGGCTTGATACCATCGCGCAGTTGTTGCCGAATCCGAAGGAGCTGCTCAAAGCTTTGGGCATGAGGCCGGTCAGCTCGCAGACCGTGTATTCGCCTCTGATCACGGCCATATACTTTTTCGTGATTCTTTTGGCAGTGATTAATGTCGGCGCATCATTGGATTACATCTTCTATTCTGATATCCTAAATTATGCCTCTGACGAGACATTCGGCTCTACAATCCTCTCGTTCGTGATCAACCTGCTTTTGTTCAGCGGCCTCACCTTTTTTATGGTGCGGGGCTTAACGAGTCGGAAAGGGCTCTTCTCAAGTTTCCGCTCCATCATTCTGGGCGTCATCATACTGGGCATCCTGCTCTTCTGGCAATCGGTGCTGGACGGCAACATTTTATTGGAAATGGAGGAAGCAGGAATCGATCTAAATGAAGCGGGAATCAGTTTTTCCAACCTGGCATTCCTCATTTATTTCCTTGGGATCGCCGTAACAGGATTTGTCTTTTTCAGGAACAGGCAGGATATCAGGAATTGGTTCCCTGCACGAAAGTGATTATCGAAATTTAGCTCTTAGTCGGATTACCGAACACACGGCGAAACAGCCTGGCAAACAACAAACCCAGCAGCGAACCAGAGGCCACATCGCCGGGGTAGTGATCTCCCAAGTAGATGCGTGAAAACGCCACCAGGCCTGCAAGGATATACATGGGTCCACGAAACCGCGGGAATTTCTGGCCGAGCAGCCAGGCTCCCCCAAAGGCTGCCGCGGAGTGGCCCGAGGGAAACGACCAGGTCCCAGGCTTCTTGCCGATCACAATGGCTTGGATAATAGAGATAAAGGGACGTCTACGCCTGAAGTATGCCTTGATCGGGTATTCCACGAGAGCCGTAGTGATTGTGAGCGGCAAAGCCACATCCCGTATCAGTTCTCCAGCCTTCCGCCGCTTGAACAAGACCGGAATTCCCATTGTTACATACCAGGCTGCCGCCCCATTGAATGCAACTGTAAGTCCATAGAACAGCGTGTTCAAATAGGAGGTGTGCGGTAAGTGATTGACCGCGAGAAAAATATTGGCATCCAACGCATCCAGCGGTTTGAGTCTTCTGAGTACTGCTTCACGCAAGTATTCCCGTTGACGAGCATTCGCGACCGTGGGCGGCGCACCCTGTTGCTCAGGGTTAAGAACCTCCTGGACGGCTTCTGAAACGATCTCTCGTTGACGTTTATCCGGAGTGGCGATCGCTCGAGCAGTTTCCTTGAGTACTTTTTCTGTCTTCTTGGT
>Ga0114129_10003761_pt1 | contig 21393 bp, 14 predicted proteins | sample RhiMetdeltSRZDD1_FD_80071 | JGI IMG/M metagenome (GOLD analysis project Ga0114129, IMG submission 80071) | Populus rhizosphere microbial communities from Tennessee, USA - Rhizosphere MetaG P. deltoides SRZDD1 (version 2) (version 2) | ecosystem: Host-associated > Plants > Roots > Rhizosphere >... | reverse complement strand
GTCGCCGCGCATGCCGTAGATGTAGTCCTGGCCGGCAACCATCGATGCCGACGACTCCACGGCATAGCGGTGATACATGAACACCGGCACCAGCGGTTCTTCGATCGTCGCCAACGGCGCGCCGGTGCGAATCGTGCGCTCTCCCATCCGATCGAGCGCCGAACGACGGATCTTCATCAGCCGCATCAGCTCGTCGGCCTGATCGACGCCGTTCGACCACTGGTCGACTTTGGGATTTGCGTCGGTGTCCTGGTTCGTCATGTAGCGCAGGTCGCCGGTCCACGCCTCGTCGAGAATTTTCGTGAGCGCCGCCTTTTCGTCGGTGCCGCGCGGGAATTCGCGATAGCCGTAATTGATCGTGACCCTGTCCCACTCGCCGATCCGCTGCGGGTACGCCTCTCCGATGTCGATCGACCCGTCCGCATTCAACCGCTCCAGCGGATGCGGATAATCCATCACCGAAATCCAGCCCCTCGCGCTGTCGTAGTAGTTGTGGCCGAGGCCGAGCGTGTGGCCGACTTCGTGAGCGGCGAGCTGACGGATCCGCTTCAGCGCCGTCTCGTAGATGATCGCCGGCTTCTCACTCCCGGTCGAGTAGGGTGAGAGGAGCCCTTCGAAGATCAAGTAGTCCTGCCGGTCGCGCAGCGAGCCGAGCGTCACCGTGGCTTTGATGATCTCACCAGTCCGCGGATCCGCAATCGTGCCGCCGGAGCTCCAGCCGCGCGTGGAGCGGTGGACCCAGTTGATCATGTTGTAGCGGATGTCCATCGGGTCGGCATCCGCCGGCAGCACATCCACCTTGAAAGCGTTGCTGAAGCCGGCGGCTTCGAACGCCTGGCTCCACCAGCTCGCGCCCTCGACGAGCGCTCTCTTCACATCGTCGGGCGCGCCGGAGTCGACCCAGTACTGAATCGGTTTCACCGGATCGCTGACGGCAGCCGCCGGATCTTTTTTCTCGAGGCGATGGCGGCGGATGACGCGCATCACCATCGGCTCGCCAATCGGCACGCTGTAGTCGACGTAATTGAGCCCGCCGTATCCGGCGCGCGGATCGTCGACGCGCGTTTTGTAGTTGCCGTCAGGAAGCTCGACGAGCGAGATGTGCTCGCGCATCGTGACGGCATCCGCGGTCGGCGTCACGCTCGCCACCGATCCGGAGAACAAGCCGCCGAATCCGCCGCGTCCCGCGCCGGCGCCGATCGGTTCGGGGCCTTGCACCGGTCCGCCGCCGCCACGCCCGCCGGTCGCCTCGTTGGCGAACGTCAGCGTCATGTCGATCTCGGTGTTTTTCGGAAAACCCTTCGTGTTGGGAAGGAAGAACGCGCTGCGGCTGCGATCGACGCGGTAGGTGCCGGGCCTCAGCGCGCCGGCCGCGCCTGCCACGTCGCGGAGCATGAACTCGGTGGCGTCCACCAGCACGCGCGTCCCGCTTTCAGCAGCGGCGGTGAAACCCCAGAGGATCGATCGCGCGAATGAATCTTCAACCGATTTCCGCTCGAGGGGATTGCTGCTGCTCGATCGGAACGACTGGTTCGGCTGCACGAGCAGCACTTTCGGTCCGACGCGCTCGAACCGCACCAGGCGTCCGCCGCCGCTCGAGCCGCGGTCGAGGCCGATGTCGTTCGAGCCCAGGCCTGCCGACAGGCCGGTGGAAAACAGGAAGTCGGTGTCGAAGCGAGAGACTTCCATGAACATCGAACCCGTGCGGTCTTCCCAGTACAGCGGCACGTAGCCGTCGATCTTGCGCATGCCGCTGGTGCGCTCGTCGAGCGAGGGCAGCGGCCCGGCACGCTGAGCTTGCTGGGCGCTGAACGACACCGGTGCAGCGAAAACAAGGATCAGAGCGAGCACACGACCAACGACGCCCATGTGACACCTCATTCCGGAAAACTATCCGGGGACGCCCGCGCGGTGTCAAGGGAAGGATGGCGGTGGCTCAGTTCCTCGCTTCCCGCTTCACGTCATTTGGTTTCTTGTCGTCGCGCAGCCCGACATACTTCGGATGTCTCAGAATTCCGCCGTCGGTCCACTCGACGAACTCGACTTGCACGACGACCGAGGGCCTCACCCAGCGCAGTTTGGCCATGTCCTCGTCGGTGACCCCTTCGCCCCATTGACCGCCGCCGTCGCTGTTCGGCAAATCGATGAAGGGACACTTGTCGACCTGACGATCGACAATCCTCCGGAACACTTCGGCTTTCGCGTACGGCGTGAACCCGGCCGCGACCCTTGCGGAGAATTTCAATCGTTTCTGCTCGTAAACGCCGACGACGAGCGACTCGAAATTCGAGGCGCTCGGCTTGAATCCGCCGACCACGAATTCCTGCTGCGGGCTGAACCGCACCTTGATCCACTCGTGGCTCCGCTCGCCCGGCATGTACACGGAGTCGTCGCGCTTCGCGATCGCGCCTTCGAGTCCCAGGCGGCGGATTTCCTGCTCGATGTGCTCGACCGCTCCGGGAAGCGGCTCGGACTGCAGGATGCCGGTGCCCGCGATCAGCGACCGCAGCGTCTGGCGCCTCGCTTTGAGCGGCTTGCCCATCAGCGATTCGTCGCCCACCGACAGCACGTCGAACGCGTAAAACGCGAAGACCGTCGACGAGCTCCGCCGATGCTGCAGCGCCTGAAAGGACGGCCGCCCCGACGGATCGAGCGCGACGATCTCGCCGTCGAGAATGAACTTTGGATGTCCGGCGGCCATCACCGCGGAAACGATGGTGGGGTAGTCGCGTGTCAGGTCCTTCTGGTTTCGGGACTCGAGGCGCGCGACGGTGTAGTCCTTCACGGCGAGCGCCCGATACCCGTCCCATTTCACTTCGTAGGTCCAGTGAGGTCCGACCGGAAGCTCCTTGGCGGATGTCGCCAGCATCGGTTTGAAGATCACGGCCTAGAGACTATGACGCGTTCCGCATTCGGGAAGCGAGCTCATCAGAACGCGTGTGTCACCGCTGTCAACAGCCCGCGATCGCTCCAACAACGGGCGACTGGCATGATTTGGTTCGCGGTTGGCCGGTCCGGTGAATTTTGCAGTAATGTGTGGGCGCGCTCGCGCGCTTTTTGATGACCGCCCGGCTGCAGGCATCCACCGGTTCGAGCCGTCCGATCCTGCTGGCGACGCGGACGCAACGACGGGAGGAGTGTTTTATGCAGCGATTCGTTCTGTTGCTTGCCTTTGCCGTGCTCCTGACCGGCGCGGCGTGGCTCGATACGCGCGCGCAGACCGATGGCGCGGTGGTGAGCGGCGCGCACCGATTCCAGAAGGTCGCTGACGGCATCTACTACGCGACCGCCTCCGGCACGATGAACGTCGGCGCGAACTCGCCAATCATCGTCACCGCCGACGAGGCGCTCATCGTCGATTCATCGATCACTCCGGCCGCCGGCCGCGCGCTGGCGCAGGATCTCAAAGCGGTCACCACCAAACCGATTCGATACGTGGTCGATTCGCATTATCACTACGATCACTCGTTCGGCAATCAGGTGTTCGACCGCGACGCGCAGGTGATCGGTCATCAGAACACACTGGTGCGGATGCCGGGCTCCATGCAGCAGTTCACCTATCTGAACAGTGTGCGTCCGATCCCGGAGCGGGTAGCCGGACTGAAGGAGCGCATCGCCAAGGAAGCTGATCCACAGCAGAAGACTGCGCTCGAGCGCCAGGTCGCCAGCTCGCTGGCCTATCTCGAACAGGTCAAGGAGACGCGCATCACGCCGCCGAACATCACGTTCAACGACAGCATCACGATCGCGCGAGGCGGACGGGAGATGCAGATCAGGTATCTCGGCCGCGGCCACACCGATACGGATGTGGTCGTCTTTCTCCCGAAGGAGCGCATCGTCGCGACCGGCGACCTGATGGAATCCATCATTTCTTATATGGGCGACTCCTATCCGGAGGACTGGATTGGCACGCTCGAGCGGTTGAAAGCGCTCGAGTTCGACACGGTGATGCCGGGCCACGGCGTCGTGTTCACGGGCAAAAACAAGATCACCGTGTTCCAGCAGTACTTGCGCGACGTGATCGCGCAAGTGAACGCGTTCCGCAAGCAGGGGCTCTCGGCCGAAGATGCGGCCGCTCGTGTCGACGTGACGAAGCACAGCGGCGAGTTCCCGCAGATTCGCGGCGTCGGCATCGACGCTGCCGCCGTGCGGCGCCTTTACCGGCTCGCGCAAGATCCAAACGCGGGACCGACACCGTGATGAGATCGGGTAATTGGGTAATCGGGTAATTGCGTAATTGGATTGAAGCATTGAAGAACGGCCATTCGATCGCTCAATAAGCTACCCGATTACTCGATTACCAGATTCCCCAATTCCAGCAATGTTTTCGCGCGAACAGGAGGTCACGATGAAACCGGGATCAGTCTTTCGCGTCTTTTCCAGCGCTCGAATCCGGTTCGCGTTCGCCGGCGCGCTCGCCGTCGCCGTGCTTGGCGCGCCGCCCGCATGGGAACGATCGGCCGGGCCCGTTCATGCGAAGTCGGCAACCGTTCCGTACCGGTTGATGGAAGCGAGCATCAGCGAGACGCAGGCCGCTCTCGAAGCAGGCACGGTGACCTCCGAGCAGCTGACCGCGATGTATTTGGCGCGCATCGACGCCTACGATCAGCACGGCCCGAAGCTCAACGCCCTGATCCGTCGCAATCCTAACGCCCTGGCCGATGCGCGCGCGCTCGATGCGGAACGGCGCAAGAAGAAATCGCGCGGTCCGCTGCACGGCATTCCGATCCTGCTCAAGGACAACTACGACACGTTCGACCTGCCGACGACCAACGGCTCGTTGTCGCTCGCCACGTCAATCCCGCCCGACGATGCCTACCTGGTGCGCCGGCTGCGCGAGGCGGGAGCGGTGTTTCTCGGCAAGACCAATCTCCACGAGTTCGCTCGCGGCATCACGACGATCAGCTCGCTCGGCGGACAGACGCTGAATCCCTATGACATCAGGCGCAACCCTGGCGGGTCGAGCGGCGGCACCGGAGCAAGCGTGGCCGCCAACTTCGCGGTCCTCGGCATGGGCTCCGACACGTGCGGCTCAATCAGGATTCCCTCGTCGCACAACAGTCTCGTCGGTTTGCGCGCGACACAAGGGTTGTTCAGCCGGGACGGGATCATTCCGTTGTCGCTGACGCAGGACATGGGCGGCCCGCTCGCGCGGAATGTCGAAGACATCGCCATCGTGCTCGATCTGACAGCGGGCTTCGATCCGAACGATCCGGTCACCGAAGTGAGCGCGCTTCACACGCCGGGAACGTACACGCATTTCCTGAAGACCGGCAGGCTGCGCGGCGCCCGCTTCGGTGTGCTGCTGGACGCGCTCGTCACCGATCCGGCCGATCAGGAAGTCGCGAACGTCATTCGCGCCGCGGCGCTGGAACTCCAACAGCAGGGCGCCACCGTCATCGACGTGTCGATTCCCGATTACAACGCGATCAGCAACCCGTCGGTCATCGGATTCGAGTTCAAGTTCAATCTCGATGCGTACCTGGCCGCCACGCCGGGAGCCCCGCTGCACAGCCTCCAGGAGATCTTCGCCTCCGGGCTGTTCCATCCATCGCTCCGGAACGGCTTCATCAGCGCGCTTGCCGTGGCGACACTGGATACGCCCGAATACCGGGCGCGCCTGGCAGGGCGCGAGACGTTCAAGCAAGCGATCCTGCAGGTGATGGCCGACAACAATCTCGATGCGCTGCTGTACCCGACAATTCGTCAGAAGCCGGTATTTGTTCCGGCCACGAACCAGCCGGGCAGCAACTGCCGCGTCAGCGCGCATTCAGGATTGCCGGCGATCTCGGTGCCGGTCGGCTTTACGCCTGACGGCATTCCGGTCGGCATGGAGTTCCTGGGTCGCGCGTTTACAGAGGGCGATCTCCTGCAGTTCGCGTTTTCCTGGGAGCAGGCAATGCATGTGCGGCGCCCACCGGCCAGCACGCCCGACATCGAGCCGCACTGGTCGTACCGCGTGACCGACGGTGTGGCAATGTTCAATCTCGATCCCGCGGGGCATCGGTTCCGCTTCACCGCGCCGGGTGCTGACACGTTCGTCTACATCGACCCGGCGATGCACGACGTGCACGGTGTTCAGATCGGAGAACTGAAGGACGACCGGTGGCACGTCCGCTACTCAATTCCCGCGGGCGTTCCGGGGACGTCAGTCGTCTGGGTCGACGACCTGTGGAAGCCTGGCGTTACCTACACGCTGTTCGGAACGGCCGTCGCGCAGTGATTCTTCTCATGTAGGCCGGGTCCTTCGGACCCGGCTCCACGGCGGGTCTGAAAAGCAAGACCCGCCCTACATCATTGGCGGACCTGAAGGTCCGCACTACTTTAGGCGCCTGGAGCGGCGCCGCGACCGGCTGGGCCGCCGGGCGCACCCGGTCCGGCGGGGGCGCCAGGTCCGCCGCGGCCGCCGGGACCGCCCGGCGCAGGTGGTGCGCCTTTGAGGAAAATGCCGCCCTTGACCGTGGCTGTCGCCACAAACTGCTGCTTCAGCGTGCGTTGCTGCCGCGCCTGATCCCCAAACTCGAAATTTCCCTGCGCCAGCTCGAGGACGGCGACGTCGGCCGTGACGCCGGTCTCGAGCGTCCCGACCTTTTCCGGGAAGTTCATGATCTTCGCCGGATTCATGGTGGCGCCCGCGATCACCTGATCGAGCGGCATGCCGAGATGCAGGAACTCCGACATCGGTACCAGCACGCTGGCGGGATTTCCGTCCGGCGTGCGGCTGATGTCAGTCGAGATCGAATCGGGGAACCAACCCTGCTTCGCGGCCTTTTCGGAAACCTCCCAGGAGTGATGGGTCGTGGCGAGCTGGCCGTCCGTGTAGATGCCGCGGTCCTTGAGCGCGAGGATCTGCGGCAGGACCTTGTCGGCCTGCGGACCCACTTCGTTGCCGAAAAGATTCGATGAATTCTGCGACGGCGGATTGAACGGATGCGCCAGGACGTCGCCCCGTTTCAACATCGCCAGCAGCTCCGGCTCGACGGACCAGTGCATCATGATCGGGACGCCCGTCGCATCCGCGACCTCCCGCGCCGTCTTCATCACCTCGAGGTCGTGCGCCAGGTCGCTGCGCTTGCCGTTGACGCGGACCTTGATGCCGACGATCCGATCGCGATTGGCGGTGATCGTGCGGATCGCCGCCCGCGCGTCGATCATGCGTGGGTCGAGATAGATCTCGTTGGTCACAATCAGGCCGATCGTCGAGATGTTCAGCAGCGCGTAGATGCGGGTGGATGCCGAGTCCATCACGTACTTGCGAAGGCCCATGAACGATGTGGCGCCGGTCGACCCGCAGTCGAGGACGGTCGTCACGCCCGACTGGAATCCGACGATGTCGGAATCGACGTTGAGCGTGATCCCGTACTTGTAGACATGCGTGTGCATGTCGATCAGCCCGGGAGTGACCAGCTTTCCCTTCGCGTCGAGCACCTGACGGGCCTGGCTGGTGGGAATGTTCTCGGCGATGCGCGCGATCTTTCCGCCGACGATGGCCACGTCGCGCGCGGCGTTCAGCTTCTGCGACGGGTCGATGACGCGGCCGCCGGTGATCAGGATGTCGTAGGAAGCCTGCGCCGACCCTTGGGGAGACGCTGCGGCGCCTTGCTGCGCTGCGGCGGGCGGCGAGCCGCTTCCAACCTGGACGTTGTGCAATGCCGGGATGGCGATCGCTGCCGACCCGAGCTGACCCAGGAACTCACGTCGATTTGATTGTGACATTCGGCATCCTCGCTGGCACCTTATACATCAAAATCCTGCCGCCTACGTCCTTCTACCTCGATTGTGATCAGAACAGGTATTTGACTCCGACCTGAATCTGCCGCGACGTCGTGACGGTCGACGTGATACGTCCCCAAGTCGGCGACACGTCGCCGGCGGCGTTGGTAAACGCAATACGGCCTGACGGCACCGCGAAGTTCGCGCGGTTCAGAATGTTGAAGGCCTCGATCCGGGCCTGCACGGTTCGCGACCGAGGCAGGGCGACCGACTTGACCAGCGAGAGGTCGGCGTTGACGAGACCCGGGCCGACGAGCGAATTGCGCGGCAGATTGCCACGCTGGCCGGCCGGCGGCAGCTCGAACGCGTTGATGTCCCAATACCGATCGGCGCCGCCGAGAACCGGGTTGCTCGAGTACCCCTGTTTCAGGTTGGGCCGCTCGTTCATCGAGAAATTCGTCGTGTTCAAATTGCCCGAGCGATTGAATCCGAGTCGAACGGTGAACGGCTGCCCGCTCTGCAAGGTGGTGACGTTGTTGACTTGCCAGCCCTTCAGAACCGCGCCCGCCAACCCGCCCAGCCCGGACGAGGTCGGGATGTCCCAGCTCCAGTTGAACGTCAGGTTGTGTCTCGAGAAAAACGCCGACGGCCCGCGATCGTAGGCCGGATCGTACCAGTCGAGACCGTACTGCACGCCGCTGCCGAAGTCCTGCGAATTGATCCCGCTCGCATCGTCGGTCGACTTGGCGAGCGTGTACGACAGCTGCGCGCGCAGCCCGCGCGAGTAGCGTTTCATCAGGCTGACTTGCAGCGAATCGTAGAACGACTTCGCGTCGGTCGCGCGTTGAAAAATGCCGGCGAAGTTGGGGTTTCGCCGTCCCAACGCGGTTTGATAAACCTTTTTCCCGTCGACGATGGTCTCCGGCGCCAGGTTCGAGTCGCCGATGCGGATCAGGTTCTGGCCGCGCGAGCCGACGTAGCCGACGAACACGTCCCAATCGCCCCAGAGCGCCTGCTGGATGCCGGCGTTGTACTGTGTGATGTAGGGATTCTGCAGATCGAAGTTAATCGTCTGAAGTTGCGCCCGGATCGGCGCCTTCGCGTCGAAATTCGCCACGAGATTCGGGAAGGGCGGATTGATGATCGTGGTTCGGGTCGTGAACGGCGGATTCAGGCTGCCGGAGAAGAAATAGTACTTCGGCAGGATCTCGTCGTAGAAGATGCCGTAGCCGGCGCGGATCGAGGTCGTGCCTCTCCCGAACGGATCCCAGGCCGCACCAATCCGCGGCGCGAAGTTCCTCAGCGACGGATTCTCGTGCCACGGATCGCCGACGGTGAGCGCGGCGTCCGTCACATTCCGAAGATTCGAGATCTTGCCGTTCTTTTCGGTCGGCGTCGTGATGAACTCGTAGCGCAGCCCGAGGTTCATCGTCACGTTCGACCGCACCCGCACGTCGTCCTGCGCGAAGAACGCCCACAGCGATTGGCGGTAGTTGCGAATCGGATCGATCAGTCCAGGGACCGCGAAATCGATGTTGCTGGGTTGTCCCTGCAGAAACGCCGCCAGATTCGGAAAGACGACGATGCCGCCGCGCTGACTCGTGGTGTCCTGATCGAACTGGATGATCTGGCCCTGGAAGCCGAGCTTCGCCGCGTGACCGCCGCGGGTCAGGAACAGCGTGTCGCCCATCTGAAAGTTCTTGAGGTAATCGTTTCGAGGCAGACGGTAGTCGCCGGCCATCTCGGTGACCAGCCCGGTGATCGTGAGGTACCCGAATTTTTCTCCCGGGAGCCACGAGAGCGCCGGTGGAATGTCGATCGTGCGGACGTTGTCGGCGAGCGAATCCGACCGGTTGAGGCCGCCTTTGAGCGTGTTCAGCAGCGCCGGCGAAAACAGATGCTGGTGCTCGACGGTGACGTACTGGTTGCGTGAATGCTCCTTCGTGAAGACGACCGGGGGCGTGATCGTCGGCTGCCGATCCACCTTGCCATCGTCGAACGTGTAGCGGGCGAAGAGACTGTCGCCATTGGTGAACCGGTGATCGACCCGGGCCTGCGCGAAGTACTCGTTGGTCGGCTGCTCGCGCGTGAACAGATACTCGGCGGCGCCACCGCCCAGCGAGCGGCCGTTGGCGCGCGGAAACAGCGCATCGAGATACGCGGGAATCGCGGGATTGAGCGTGACGGTGCGGCCGGGCAGACTGCCTGACCTCGCGTTGTCGTCTGGCACTGTCGTCACGCCGGTCACACCCAGCCGCTCGATGAGCGACTCGAACGCGCCGAAGAAGAACGTCCGATCCTTCACGATCGGCCCGCCGACGACACCGCCGAACTGGTGGCGGTAGAAGTCGGGAATCGGCTTGTCCTTCGGATCGAAGTAGTTCTTCGCGTCGAGCGCCGAGTCGCGGTAGAACTCGAAGCCCGAACCGTGAACGGCGTTGGCCCCCGAGCGCGTCACCGCGTTGATCACCCCGCCGGCCGCCCGGCCGAACTCCGCCGAGTACGCGTTGGTCAGGACCTGGAACTCGAGCACCGCCTCGACGCCCAGCAGCACACCGGCAGAAGAGCCGGGCGTTTTGTTATAGACGTTGTTGATGTCGGTGCCGTCGAGCAGGAAGCTGTTCTGCTCGGGCCGCGCGCCGTTGATGGAAATCTTCGGCGTACGGCCGCCCACGACGTTGCTTTCGGCGGCAAGAGCCGGCGTCACGCCGGTTTGCAGCAGCGCGAGCTGCTGGAACGAGCGGCCGTTGAGCGGCAGCTCGCGAATTTCCTTGTCGCTGACGAGTCCGCTGACCGCTCCTGACGTCGTGTTGATGATCGGCGAGACGCCCGTCACCGTCATCTCTTCCGCGATCTGGCCGAGCTCCAGCTTGACGTCGAAGACGGCGTTCTGGCCGACGGCGAGCTGGACGGAGCGGCGCACCAGCGGCCGGAATCCGGTTTGTGTGATGTGCACTTCGTACTCGCCGGGCTGCAGCACCGGCGCGCGATAGTGGCCGGTGGAATCCGATTTGAGTTCCAGAGTGGTGCCGGTGGCCACGCTGATCACGACGACGTCCGCGTTCGCGATCGCGGCCCCGGTGGCGTCGGTGATGATCCCCTGAAGGCTGGCGCCGACGGTCTGTGCCCGGGCGGCACCGCCTAGAAGCGTTGACACGAGTGAGACCGCGAGGAATGGTCGGGCGATTCGTTCAATCATGGTGGGACCTGCCAATCTTGGCGGCATCCTACACCGTGGACGCAGCCCGGCCCGGCCGAAAATTCCCCGGCAACTTCCGCTCTCGAGCTCGACCCGCGTCGAGGACCGGTCGACGTTCTGGTGATCGATCGCGCCGAGCACCCGACGGAGAACTAACCTATAATCGGTCGGTTCTTTCCCTCGGGAGGGTCGTCCGATGAAGCGCATGCTGCTGGTCGCCGGCGCGGTGTTGATGGCGGTCCCCCTGGTTTCCCGGGCTCAAAGCTGGACGCCGCCCCGGACACCGGATGGCCATCCGGACCTGCAAGGCATCTGGACCACGCAAACCTTCACGCCCCTCGAACGGCCTGCGCGGTACGCCGGCCGCGAATTCCTGACCGACGAAGAAGCCAGCGACCTGACGAAGCTCCTGACGCGGGACGGCGTCGACCCGCTGGCCAACGGCATCTTCGCCCTGAGTGATGAGGAGCGGCGCAAGCGCGTCAGTCAGGTCGATCCGACGCACTACAACAACGCGTTCTGGCTGACGACGGAGCAGCCGAAAGCGCTGTCCAGCCGGAGAACGTCGCTCATCATCGATCCCCAAGACGGCAGAATTCCTGCGTTGACGCCGGAAGGGCAGGCACGAGCGGCCGCGCGACGAAGGGCGGAGAGCTTCGACAGCTACGAAGTTCGCCCGCTTCAGGCGCGCTGCATCGTGTGGACGCATGAGGGTCCACCGATGATGCCGCCGCCGTATAACGACATCCTGCAAATCATCCAGACCAAGGACAACGTCGTCGTCTACAGAGAGCTGGCGACGTCGCCGCGGATCATTCCGACCTCGGCCCGCCCGCACATTCCGGGAGACTTGCGGCAGTGGAACGGCGATTCGCGCGGCCGCTGGGAAGGGAACACGCTGGTTGTCGACACGGCGAATTTCAACGACCGCAACACGTTTCAAGGCGCCACCTCCGCCCTGCATGTCATCGAACGCTTCACGCGCGTGAGCGCCGATCGCGTCCTGTATCAGTTCACCGTCGAAGATCCGGCCACCTGGACCAGGCCCTGGACGGTCGAGATTCCGATGATGCAGACCAAGGGCCCGCTCTTCGAGTACGCCTGCCACGAAGGGAACTACGGCATGGCGAACACGATGAGAGGAGCGCGCGTCGCCGATCAAGAAGCCGCCGAAGGAGTGTCGCGCCGAAAGTAGCGTGTCCCTTCTCAGCTTCTGCGAGTGGCTCGCGAGCACGCACTGGAGCGTGGCGCTCCACGAATCACACCTCGGCTATCCGCTCGTCGAATCGATTCACGTTCTGACCCTGTGCGTGTTCGTCGGCATGTCGATGATGCTCGATCTGCGGCTGCTGGGGCTGACGCTGCGCGACGTTCCGTTCTCGGAGGTCGCCGATCGCCTGATGCCGTGGATGATCGGCGGATTCGTCGTCATGGTGGTCAGCGGCGCGCTCCTGTTCTACGCGATTCCGGTTCGCTCGTACCAGAACATTTTTTTCCGCGTCAAGATGATCCTGCTCGTCCTGGCGGGCGTGAACGCGTGGGTGTTCCAGAAGGGTGTGTATCGCCGGCTGGCGAGTTGGGATCGCGACGCGTCTCCGCCGCGACGCGCGAGGATTGCGGGTGGAGCATCGCTGGTCTTGTGGGTCGCCATCATCGTCGCGGGCCGGATGATCGCCTACAACTGGTTCGACTGTAATACGCAGATCGAAGGCTCTGCGATGTACTGGGCGGCGGGTTGCACCCCGGGCAACCTCGACGATCTGAACAATCCGTAATCACGATCGACGCGCCATGTTGCCTTTCTTTCAATGGTGCGAAAACACCGCGGTCGGGAAAGGGATACGCGACTCGTTCTGGCTGTTTCCGACCATCGAGGCGGTTCACCTGATCGGACTGGCATTGATCGGCGGGGCGGTGCTGATCCTGAACCTGCGACTCCTTGGAATCGGATTTGAGCGTCAGCCGATCGCGCGCGTCGCGCGCGACGCCTGGCCGTGGCTGGTTGGCAGCCTGGTCGCCATGATCGCCACGGGAATCCCGTTGTTCCTGTCGGAAGCGGTCAAGTGCTATTACAGTCCGGCGTTCTGGATCAAGATGACGTCGTTGGCGATGGCAATCCTCTTTACGTTCACGGTTCATCGCCGGGTGGCCATGCTCGACGAGTCACGCCTCCAGCCGATCACTCGGCGGGTGGTGGCGGCGATCTCGCTGACGTTGTGGCTCGGCGTCGGGATCGGCGGACGGTGGATAGGGTTTTCGTGACCGGTCAGGGCCGAGCAAGCTCGGCCCCTACTTCTTTTCGTACGGCGCGCCGGTGCCGGTCGACCCGACCTGGAACCTCTGTCCGTCCGGCAGCGTGATCTCCCTGGCGTTGGCCGTCGTGGATCCATCCTTGGCCTGATAGCCGTCGATCACGATCTCGGTTCCCGGCGGAATCGACGTCTTGTTCAGGCCGCGCCGGAGCAGCGAGTTCGGCGCGCCGCATTCGATCGCCCAGCTCGCGGTCGAACCGTCCGCACTCTTCACCTCGATGTGAATCCACGAATGGGGATTGACCCACTCGGTCTTCGTGACCTTTCCGCGAAGGACGACGGGCCGGTTCGCGTCGAACTCCGACGAGAACGCGTGGTGCGCCGACAGCAACCCGGCTGCGGGCAGGAGCGCCAGACCGGCGATCGCGACGAGCTGTCTCGTGTTCATGATCTCTACCTCCGCCTCGTCTAATCTTTCCGCGCGGACGGAACGCTGGTGCCCTTGTCGATGTCGAAGCCTGTCAGCAGCTTGATGTTCCGGCTGTTGCCTTCGTGGCAGGCGTACTCGAACAACTGATGGTCTGCAGGCGCCCTGGTGAACGCGTTGAACTGAATCTTCCAGGGTCGCGTGAACACGTTGGGATCCTCGACGGTCGCCTCGTAACGGATCGTGTTGGCGTCGATCAACGTGAACCGCTCGACGACGTGCAGCGCCTCGGTGTGGAAGACACCATGCCCGGTCGTCAGCGAGCTCGCCGGCGCGCCCTCGGGCGGCGCGCCGTGACCGACCACCCAGGTCCGGTCGTCGAAGTTCGTGACGTCCACGACCAGCGTGTTGCCTTCCCAGCGCCCGCGCGAATCGCCCATCGGCAGGCGAATCTTCGAGCTGACGTGCGGGCGGTTGTCGAGCGGAATGTACCGGGTCATGTGGTTCCACTCGTAGAGCAGGATGACGTAGCCGGGAATCTGCAGGAACTGGTACGTGTTGTAGCCCACGGGAAGATTCGCGCGCGGCACGCCCGCCTGGAGACAGCGGACGCGCGGGTCGAGAAACTCGACCGTGTCCTGATGAGCGACGATTTCCGTTCTCTTGTCCATGGCCCACGGCTGCAACGGCACCCTTCCGTCCGCCGGTTCGACGATCATCGGACGCGGAGGCGTGCGAGGTCCGGCAGGCGCAGTCCGTGCCCCCGGCTCCGGCGCGAAGAAATCGGCGAACGCGGAATTGGTGCCGGGGTCGATCGTGCTCTTGAACGGCTGTCCGGCGGGCGCCTCCATCATGCCGCCGCCGCCCGGCAGCCAGTAGCCCGACAGATCAGGATCGCCCCACGCCGTCCGCTTCGGCTGGAACGTCGCCGCTCCCGGCGTCGCGCCGGTCGACGACTGGCCGGCGGCTGGGACCTGCGAAGTGATCGCAACCAGAGCGGTCACCACAGCGAGCGCCGCGAAAAAACGCGTTGCCACGGACAACCTCCTTACTCACGTGGGCTCCGCCCCACACCGGCGCCTCGGCGCACAAAGCCGTGTCCGCCTTCAGGCGGACTTTCACCGGCTCGATTTCATCCGCCGCCAGAAAAAATCGACGCAATCGTAATCGAGCAGCTGCATGTTGCTCTCCGCCCGGCGGTAGAGCGGCATGCTGATCTTCCAGGGCCGCGTAAACACTTTCGGATCTTCGATGGTCACCTCGTATTGCATGACCTGCCCGGTCTCGATCGGCGTGTAGCGCTCGACTGCATGGAGCGCGTCGCTGTGAAAGTTACCGGCCATGTCGAACCAGGTCTGATCGTTGAAATGGGTGACGTCGACGACCAGCGTGTCCTTTTCCCAGCGCCCGCGCGAGTCGCCCATCCAGAAGTCGTTGGGCGGCGCGTGCGGGCTGCCGTCGGTGAAGATGATGCGCTGGGCGTGCAGGTATTCGTACGCGATCGCGACGTGCTTCGGCGTTTGCGCGATCTGAAACGGGAACGGCACGTAGGTGATCCGGGGAACGCCTGGAAGGTAACACTTGTTGATCGGATCCTGGGTCGCGCGGTTCGCGTAGTGTTCTTTTTTCTTGTCGGCCGCCCAGGGCTGATAGGGGATCGTGTCGCCTTCGACGACGCCCAATCCAGCCGGCACGCCCTCGTCAGCGGAATGCGGCTCGAGGTCCCAATGCGCTGAATTCATCGACTGCCAGATGCCGCTGAGATTGGGTTTTCCGTCCGGTGTGCGTGGCCCGGTGTACGGCCGCCCGGCGGCCGCCGGCAGTTGGGCGCGAAGCGGCGCGCCGCCGCATAGAAGGGCGGCGGCGATTCCGCAGGCGAAGAAGATCGGCCTCGCGAAACAGGCTCTCATTCATGCCTCCTGCCGATTGCTCTGGATTCTACTCCGAAGAAGACTGTCGTTCTTGAAATCAAAGACGGTTGGCTATACGTTCATGGCACCTATCGACACGTGCAATCGAGCAAGGGAGGCGATATGTCCAGATTTCTCGGACTGCTTTGTCTGTCGCTCGCGCTCATCGCGCTCCTGGGCGGCGATCCGTCGGCTCAGGACGCGAAAGCGGTTCTGCAGGCCGTCGCCAGGAACATTGGCGCCGACAACCTGCGCTGTCTCACGTATTCCGGCGGCGGCTACGCCGGGGCAGTCGGGCAGAACTTCACCCCGCGCGACGACTGGCCGCGCATCGAGCTGGCGAGCTACACCAAGATGCTGAACTTCGACACGAAGTCTGCGAGGGAAGAGCAGGTCCGACGCCAGGGCAACAATCCGGCCCGCGGCGGCGGAGGCATTCCGATTCAGGGCGAGGTGCGGCAGGTCAATCTGGTGAGCGGCGATTACGCCTGGACGATGCAGGGCACGAATGCCGCCGCGCAACCGGCGAACGCATCCCAGCGCCAGCTCGACATCTGGCTCACGCCACACGGCTTCGTCAAAGCGGCCATGGCAGCCACGAAGCCGGTCGTGTTCACACGCTACGAAGGTGGTGAAGTCGGCGGCGGCAGGAGCAAGAACACCATCGTCTCGTTCACGGCGCTCGGAAAGTACCGAGTGAACGGGACGATCAACGAGCAGAATCAGATCGAGCGGGTGCAGACCTGGATTCCCAATCCGGTCGTTGGCGACATGTATTACGAGACCGTGTACACGAATTACCGGGACTTCGGCACGGTGAAGTATCCGACCAGGGTTCACCATCACGACGATCTGGACAACGACGCGCGCGGCTATTCGATCGTGAGAGGCGGCCACCACGGATTCGACCTGACGGTGCGCGATGTCCAGGCAAACCAGTGCGGCGAGCCGATCACCGTGCCGTCCTCGGTGCAGAATGCGACGATCCCGCCGGTCCGCGTGGAATCCCAGCGGCTCGGCAACGGCATCTATTTCCTGGGCGGCGGCTCGCACAACAGCGTGGCCGTCGAGTTCCGCGATTTCGTCGCGATGGTCGAAGCGCCGCTCAACGAGGAGCGATCGATTGCTCTGGTCGAAGCGACGAGGAAGTTGATACCCAACAAACCGATCGCCTACGTCGTGAACACGCACCATCACTTCGATCACTCAGGTGGGCTTCGCGCGTTCGTGCACGAGGAAGGTTCGGCGATCATTACCTATCGCGGCAACCGCGAGTTCTACGCCCTGGAGCTTTTTTCGCTCTCGAATCAGCGGACGCTCGAGCCCGATCGGCTGTCGCTCTATCCGCCCGAGGAAACGGCGGAGGGCTACCGGTTCGAGAGCGTGGAGCAGAAATACACGCTGACCGACGGCGCGCGCACCATGGACATCCTGAACATCCAGGGGCTCAATCACGTTGAAGGCATGCTGGTCGCCTACCTGCCGGCGGAAAAGATCCTCATCGAGGCCGACATGTTCAACGCCCCGGCGGCTGGGGCGCCGCCTCCGCCGGTGACCGCGGCGGCGAAAACATTCCTGAATAACGTCCGGCGGCTGAAGCTCGACGTGACGACGCTTGCGCCGATTCACGGTCCCGTGATTCCGTGGGCGGACTTCACGAAGATCATGGGAGGGCAATAACGGAACTGACGCTGAAAGTGCTGGGAACTGACGCAGAGGGGGCTGGGAACTCACGCTGAAGGGGCTGGGAACTTACGCAGAGGGGGCTGGGAACTCACGCTGAAGGGGCTGGGAACTGACGCAGAGGGGGCTGGGAACTCACGCTGAAGGGGCTGGGAACTTACGCAGAGGGGGCTGCCTCCTTACCGCCCCCTCTGCGAAGCCGTTTTATTGCGTGCAGTCGCTGGGCGATGCGTGTGCGGTTTCACCGGCCTGGCAGATTCCGTCGCCCGTCGTCGGACCGCAGTCCGATGGCGTGTTCAGAAACGTCTCGCCGCGGCTCGGCTCGCAGACGCCATCGCCGGCGAACGGCATCGGCAGTGGCGGCGAATGCGGCCACACAGACGGCTCGCCGTGGTCTCCCGCGAGGAATGGCAGCCAGATCGTCCAGCTCCATGACGTTCGGTCAAACGTTTTGGCGTAAGGAAGATCGTTCAGCAGATCGCCAAGCGCCGGCGATCCCTGCAACGTGAAGAGCGTGACGAAATCGGGTGTTGTCGGATCCATCGGTACGAGGCGCGGAACGAAGTAGACGAGCGTGACCAGCTGTTCCTGCTTGTTGTACAGGAGCCAGACGCTCGAATAGCCGCGTGCGGCCGCCTCGGCGCGGATCGCGTTCCAGTGCTGCTTCAGTACTTTCCGCTGGTTGTCCGAAGGCACCGCCCACCGCTCGGTCCTCAGGACGACTTGCGAGGTATGGATGTCGGCGAAATCGCGGGCGCCGACGACGCTCCATGAGTGGCAGTCGTGATCGAGAAAGTACGGCCGATCGAGAAACTGCACGCCATCGAGCGTGAAGGTCTCGGTCACGAAGGTCTTGTATTCCTTTGCGTGCTCCTCGGTGTCGAACAGATACCGCCCGCCGGCAAACAGGTTCCCGGTCGCGAAGTCGATGGCGAGCGGGATGTGTTTGTGCAGCATGCCGGGCTGCCGGGACATGATCATCCGATCCCGCTCCAGAGCCGCGCCGATCGGCTCCGAGCCGCCGGCGACGACGCTCGCCGGTAGCGTCAGTTCGCAGCTGAATGCTCCTTCCGCCGTCAGGTCGCCGTTATCGGACACTACCACCTGCGCACGCGGCTCCGAGGTCAAACCGAACAGCAGAGCTACTGTCGCCGTGAATCCAAACGCAAAAAGCATCTTGCGCATCGTTGCTCCTCATCGCGCCGGGAACTAGAATCGCGAACCACACCGGCGTCATACGACAACCTAGCTCCCACGGCGTCCCGAGTCCCGAAAGAGGCGTGAGAGATTCCTTAGAAAAGTCTTAGAGCGTGGCCGACAGTCGCTTCTACGAGTTCGGACCCTTTCGCGTCGATGTGCGCGAAGGCCTGCTGCGGCGCGGCGGAGAGCCGGTCTCGCTGACTCCGAAGGCGTTCGAGACGCTGGTCGTCCTGTTGGAGAACCGTGGGCGCCTGGTCTCCAAGGACGCCCTGCTGAAGCGGGTCTGGCCGGATACGTTCGTCGAAGACAGCAATCTCACGTTCAACATCTCGACGCTGCGCAAGGCGCTCGGCCAGGGGAGTCAGTCCGAGCGCTACATCGAGACGGTTCCACGCCGCGGCTACCGCTTCGTCGCCGCCGATCAGAAGATCGTCGAACGACCCAAGGGCCGTCGCAACGTCGGCCGCGCGCGCGAACAGCACGAGCTTTCGCTCGCGCTCGAGCTCGCGCGCAAGCGATCCGGGCTGCTGCTGTGTGTGTCCGGAGAACCCGGCATCGGCAAGACGACGCTCGTCGAGGACTTCCTCGAGGGACTTGACGCCGATCCCCGGTGCCGCGTCGGACGTGGGCGCTGTTCCGAGCGGCTCGACGGGACGGGTGCGTATCTGCCGCTGCTTGACGCGCTGGAGAGCCTGTGCAGCAGCGGAGCCGCAGGCGAGACGCGGGGCGCCCTCGAGGAACACGCGCCCAGCTGGTACGCACAGATTCACCCGCGGGGATTCGACGCCGGACCGGGGCCGGCCGCCGGCGCGGCGCCCTCGCAGGAGCGTCTCAAACGCGAGCTCGCGGCGTTTTTCCAGGATATCAGCCGCAGCGGGCCGGTCGTGTTGTTCTTCGACGACCTGCAGTGGGCCGACACCTCGACCATCGATCTGATCGCCTACTTGACGGGGCGCCTCGACACCATGAGGCTGCTCGTGATCGGCGCCTATCGGTCGTCCGAGCTGCTGCTGGCACGCCACCCCTTCGTCACGTTGAAACTGGATCTTCAGGGCCGCGGCCGCTGCCGGGAGCTGGCGCTCGAGTTCCTCCGCAGAGACGACGTCAGCGAGTACCTCGCCTTCGAATTTCCCGGTCATCGCTTCCCCGAGGCGTTCGCCGATCTCGTGTACTCGAAGACCGAAGGCAACGCGCTGTTCATGGTCGACCTGCTGCGCTACCTGCGCGACCGCGGTGGGATCGTCCAATCCTCGGACGGCTGGATGCTCGAACAACCGGTGGCGGCATTGGAACGCGAGCTGCCCGAGTCGATACGCAGTGTGATTCAGCGCACCATGGATCAGCTCGATCCGCTCGATCGCCGGCTGCTGACGGCCGCCAGCGTGCAGGGCGACGAGTTCCTGATGTGCGTGGCCGCGGAAGCTGCCGGCCTGGCGCTGACCGACGCCGAGGATCGTCTCGACGCGCTCGATCGGATCCACGGTCTGGTGCGGAGAATTCGCGAGCAGGAGTTACCGGACGGCACGAGCAGCCTGCAGTACCGATTCGTCCACGTGCTCTATCAGGACTCCCTCTACGGGTCTTTGATGCCGGGCCGCAAAGCCGCGCTCAGCGCGGCAGTGGCTGCTTCGCTCCAGGCGCACTACGGCGGCCGACGCAGCGAGATTGCTTCCGAGCTCGCCATGCTCCTCGCCTCCGCTCGCGACTTTGCCGCGGCCGCCGCCGCATTTCTGACGGCGGCGCAACAGGCGCTTCGCGTGTTCGCCACGCACGAGGCGATCGCCCTCGCGACGCGCGGCCAGGCCATGCTCGATCTGCTGTCGGAAAGTCCGGAGCGCGACAGCCAGGAGCTGATGCTCCAGACCGTGTTAGGCGTCGCGACGATGACGACGAAGGGGTTCGCGGCGCCGGAAGCGGAACGGGCGTATCGCAGGGCGTTGACGATCTGTCAGGCGTCGGGCGATCAGGTCCAGTTGTTTCCGGCGCTCTCGGGGCTCGCTCTGTACTACGAGATTCGCGGCGATCTGACGACCGCCTACGATCTCGCGGCGCAGCTGTTGCGTCTGGCCGCGGCCAGCGGCGACGCCGCGCTCGTCATGCAGGCGCATCAGTCGATGGGCGGCACCTTGATGGATCTCGGGCGGCTGGGCGAGTCGTTGACGCATTACGAGCAGGCGATGGCGATCTGGACGCCGGAGCCCCGCGCCAGCGACGGCCTCTTCACGTTCGATCCGGGCGTCGCCTGTCCGGCATTCGCGGCGCGCGTCCTCTGGCCGCATGGCTATCCCGACCGCGCACTTGCCAGCATCGAGACCGCGGTCGCGCGGGCGCGCACGCGCGCGCAGCCGCAGAGCCTGGCGTTCGCGCTCACCTTCGCGGCGATCGTGACGCAGTTCCGCGGCGAAGTGAACCAGACGCTGTTGCATGCCGAAGAGGCGGCCGCGATTGCTCGCGACCACGGTCTGGTGCAGATGCTCGCATGGGCGCGGCTGTGGCGCGGCTGGGCGTTGGTCGAGCAAGGGCAAACCGAGGAGGGCATCGCCGAGATGCGCGGCGGCCTCGGTGTCTACCGCTCGCTCGGCTCCGAGATCGCGCGGCCGCATTTTCTCGCACTCCTCGCGGAGGCGCTCGGTGCCCAGGCTCAAATCGACGAAGGGCTGGCGCTGCTCGCGGAAGCGCTGGCCGCGGTCGAGGCCAACGGTGAGCGTTTCATCGAGGCGGAGATTCACCGGTTGCGCGGTCGGCTGCTGGTCAAGCAGTCGCCGGGCGCGGCGCCCGAAGCCGTCAAGTCCATCCAGCGCGCAGTCGACGTGGCGCGCAGCCAGGATGCCCGCGGGTGGGAGCTGAGGGCTGCCATGGAGCTGAATGCACTTGGCGCCGCTCATCCGGATCCGGCGAGCGCGCGCCTGGCGCTCGAACAGGTCTATCGATGTTTCAACGAAGGCTTCGACACGCGCGACCTCCGCACTGCGCGCCAGATGATCGAGGTGCCCCTGTAAGATCGGCGCT
>Ga0114129_10003760_pt1 | contig 21393 bp, 14 predicted proteins | sample RhiMetdeltSRZDD1_FD_80071 | JGI IMG/M metagenome (GOLD analysis project Ga0114129, IMG submission 80071) | Populus rhizosphere microbial communities from Tennessee, USA - Rhizosphere MetaG P. deltoides SRZDD1 (version 2) (version 2) | ecosystem: Host-associated > Plants > Roots > Rhizosphere >... | reverse complement strand
CGGCGGAACTCCTTGAGGATGTCGTGCGTCTCGTGGAGGTTCTCGCAGTTCGTTCCCTCCCGCTCGATGAGATACGGCACCGCATCGCATCGAAAGCCGTCGAGCCCGCGGTTGAGCCAGAAGCGCATGACCTCCAGCATCGCCTTCCGGACTTCCACGTTGTCGTAGTTCAGGTCCGGCTGGTGACTGAAGAACCGATGCCAGTAGTACTGCTTCGCTACCGGGTCCCACGCCCAGTTCGACTTCTCGGTGTCGGTGAAGATGATGCGCGCGTCGGCGTAGCGGTGGTCCGTGTCGCTCCACACGTAGTAGTCGCGGTACGGCGTGGTGCCCGTGCGCGACGCCTGGAACCACGGGTGCTGGTCGGACGTGTGGTTCATCACGAGGTCGGCGATGACCCGGATGCCTCGCGCGTGGGCGGCGTCGAGGAACCCTTGAAAGTCGTCCACGGTGCCGTAGGACGGATGGATCCCATAGAAATCGGCGATGTCGTAGCCGTCGTCGCGCAGCGGCGACGGATACATGGGGAGGATCCACACGCAGTCCACGCCCAGCTCTTGGAGGTGGTCGAGGCGACTGGTGAGACCGGCGAAGTCGCCGGCGCCGTTGCCGTCGGCGTCCGCGAAGGCTTTCACGTGGACCTCGTAGAAGATCGCGTCCTTGTACCAGTCGAGGCTCATGGGCACCGGCGCGGACGCGCGCTCATCGGTGGAGCACGAAGATGGCGGCGGGCTCCTCTTGCGGATCGAGCGTGACGTGGCCGCCGCGGCCGGACCAGTCCTCCCAGCGGTCGGTGATCAGCTCGTGCATGCGATACCGGGCGTCCTCGGCCATCCCGAGCTCCCAGAACGGGATCTCCACCGACGACGAATGCGTGGCGGCGGGATCGAGGTTGACGGCGACGAAGACCGCGTCGTCCCCCTCCGGCGTCATCTTCCCGTACCAGAGGATGTGGGGATCGGGCGCCGGATAGAACTTGAGATTCGAATAGAGCTGGAGGGCGCGGTGGGTCCGGCGCGCGTGGTTGACGCGGGTGATGTAGTCCACGAGGTTGCCGGGCGCGCCCCAGTCGCGCGCCTTCAGCTCGTACTTTTCCGAGTTGAGATATTCCTCGGAGCCCGGCGCGAAGGGAACGTTCTCGCAGAGCTCGTAGCCGCTGTACATGCCGTACAGCGAGGACAGCGTGGCCGCCATCACGAGCCGGAACTTGAAGGCGGGACGCCCGCCTTTCTGGAGCGTCTCGTGCAGGATGTCGGGGGTGTTCGGCCACAGATTCCCGCGCAGGTAGTCGCTCACGGGCGGCGTCGTGATCTCGGTCAGGTACTCGATGATCTCCGCCTTGGCGTTCCGCCACGTGAAGTACGTGTACGACTGCGTGAAGCCGACCTTGGCGAGTACCTTCATCATCTTCGGCCGCGTGAACGCTTCCGCGAGAAAGACCGCCTCCGGGTGCGCGAGCTGCACCTCACGGATGAGCCACTCCCAGAAGCGCACGGGCTTGGTGTGTGGATTGTCCACCCGGAACGTCTTCACGCCGTGGCCGATCCAGAACTCGACGATCCTCCGCATCTCTTCCCAGAGCGGACCGGGGTCGTCTCCGTAGAAGTTGACCGGATAGACGTCCTGGTACTTCTTGGGCGGATTCTCGGCGTACTTGATGGTCCCGTCCGGACGGTGGAAGAACCACTCCGGGTGCTCGCGCACGTACGGATGGTCCGGCGAGCACTGGATCGCGAAGTCGAGCGCCACCTCGAGCCCGCGCGCCTCCGCCGCCTCCACGAACCGGTCGAAGTCGTCGAGGGTGCCGAGGTCGGGATGCACGGCCATGTGGCCGCCTTCCACGCTGCCGATCGCCCACGGGCTTCCCGGTTCCCCCGGCGCGGCGGTGAGCGAATTGTTCCGCCCTTTCCGGTGGGAACGGCCGACGGGATGGATGGGCGGCAGGTAGACGACGTCGAACGCCATCGCCGCCGCGTGATCGAGGTGAGCCTCGGCGTCCTTGAACGTCCCGTGACGTCCCGCCACCCCGGAACGCGGAAAGAACTCGTACCAGGCGGCGAAGCGCGCCCGCTCACGGTCGGCGACGATCTCGTACTCCCGCTCCGCCCACGTGGCCTGACGGCGGTCGATGTGCGCTTCCATGAGCGAGGCCAGTGCCGGCGCGCGCGCCGCCGCCACCGCGGTCGCGGGCGCGGCCGCGAGCCGTGTCGCGAACTGTCGGAGCGCTTCGGCGTCGGCGCCGCGAGCCCGGGACGCGGCCGCCTGCACGAGCGCGACGCCCTCGAGGAGCTCGCTCGTGACGTCCTGCCCGGCCGCCACGCGCTTTTCGAGATCGGCGAGCCACGAGCGGAAGGGGTCGGGAAGCGCCTCGATCGTGAAGTAGTAGCGCGCGTTCGCCTCCAGTGGAAAGTGTCCCGCCCAGCGGTCGTTGTCCACGAAGCGCATGGGCGCCTCGCGCCATTCCGGGCGGCGGATCGACCGGTACTTCACGTAGGCGAGCAGGGTCTCGTGGCCTTCCTTGAAGATGTCGGCGGAGACCTCGACGACCGTGCCGACCTCCCGCTTGGCGGGATAACGGCCACCATCGACGGTCGGCGCCACGTTCTCGATCACCACCGTCTGCTTCAGGCGCGCGGGATCACGCAGGCTCGTCTGTTCAGCCATGGTTGCTCAGCGCCAGCGCTCCACGAGGTAGGGTTTCTGGCGCTCGAACGCGGTGCCGACGGCCTCGATGGCGCGGTTCGTGGCCTCGGCGTTCCGCGGCTCGGTGGCGGTGACGAGGGCCGCCGTGCGGCCGAGGTAGAGCGGCACCAGCGAGCGCAGCAAGTGGTCGCGGTGCACGACGCCATAGTGATGACCGAGCGCGAAGTCGTAGACCACGCGCGCCCAGACGTCGTCGGGGAACGTGAAGGCACCGGGGCGGTCGAGGCTCAGGACGTCGCCGAGCGTCTCCGGAGCGAGGATGTATTCCCAGATCGGCGTGAGGTCGCGCATCCCGCGGCGGAAGCCGTCGAGCATGCGTTGCACGTCCACCACCATCGGCTCCGTGGAGGGCAGAACCGGCTCTCCCACCGCCGGCACGGGCTCGCTGCCGCGGACCTCGAGCCACAGCTCCTCGTGCCGGTCCATGAGCGTGAACGCCGAGCCGAGCACCTGGGCGACCATGGTCGGCAGGTCCGCCGTCCGCGTCGCCGACCGGATCACCCGGCGTCCCATCCACGCCTCCCACACCGAGAACCCGTCCGCGATGGCCGTCCCGAGAATCCACAGGTCGGAGATGTCGCGGCCGGTCCAGTTCCATTTCGGATGCATGAGGAGGTGCTCCAAGAGCCGTGCCGACAGCGCCTGCTGGCCGCCGAGCGGACGGCCGACCCGCCGTCCGTAGAGCGCGCGCACCAGCGGCGCCAGGAGCAGGCTGGGGATGGTGCTGTCGTAGCGATGACGCGCGTACACGGGTGACACGTAATCCGCATGCTCGTCCAGCACCGGCCCCGCCAGCCGCGACATCCATTCCTCCGTGATGGACTGCACGTCGGCCTCCAGCAGAACCAGGACACGGGCCTCGAGCCGGCGCGCCACCTCGAACGTCGTGCGGAGCCCGGTGCCGCGGCCGGGAACGCCGTGGAACGGCACCGTGACCCGTTCATCCGGGGGCGCCGCATACGGCACGGAGACGACGGGGAGACCGGCCGCGGTGAGGACCTCGGCGGTGCCGTCCGAGGACGCGGCGTCGGCGTTCACGAACGCTGCCGACGCGCCCACGAAGTGCTTCTCGATGCCGAGCGCGGCCGCCGCCGCCACCGTCTTCACGGTGCTCGTGTTGTTGTACGTGAGGACACCGATGGCGATGTCACGCGGTCGGAGACTCTCGATCTGGGCTTCGACCTCTGCGCTCAGGGGAGGAGCAGGCGCCGGTGAGGCCATCGTCAGTGAACGAGGTGGATGAGGAGCGCCAGGTAGTCCGTGAGGTGACGCGTGATCAGGAAGGAGCGCCGGACGTGCTCGCGGCCGGCGGCGCCCATCCGCGCGATGAGCTCGGGGTTGTTCAGCAGATGGCGGATCCGGAAGGCGGCACCCTCGACGGAGTGGACCGTGTAGCCCGTCACGTCGTAGACGATCTGCTGGGGCAGGCCGCCCGTGAAGCCGCCGATCACCGGCTTGCCCTTCCACATCGCCTCCGCCGCGCCGAGGCCGAAGCCGGCGCGCACGAACTTGCTGAGGACGATGGTGGCGGCGCGCTGGAGGGCGTTGATCTGCAAATGCGCGTCCGGCGGCAGCTCGAGGACGACGATGTCCTCGTCGTGCTGAGCGGCCTCGCGCAGGTCCGCGAGCACTTCCAGGCTCTCGCGATCGTCGCCGGCGGTCCCGGCGAGGACCAGGCGCACGGCGTAGTGCTTCTTCACGAGCCGGTAGGCATTCACGACGCCGAGCGGGTCCGCGGCACGGCTGAAGGGGCCGATCTGGACGAGCAGCGGCTTGTCCTGCGCGACGCGGAGGGAGTGGAGCAGCGTGGACACCTCGCGTGGCGTGAGATCGCGGTTCTTCTCGGAGAGCGGATCGATCGAGGCATGGATCATGTAGGACGGGATGTTGAGCCGCGGCGCAAACTTCGGCAGCGAGAAGACCGCGGCGTCGTACTGGTTGACGAAGCCGCGGAAGAACGACCACGCGCGCCGCTGCGGGCTCGAGCAGTCGAGGTGGCAGCGCCACACCCAGCGGCCGGCGTCGGTGCGCTCGCTCACGAGCGTGGCGGGCGCCACGTCGTGGACGAGCACGAGATCGGCGTCCAGCCGGAGCTTCTTGGCGTTGATGCGGTTCATCTCGACGTAGTGGTCGAGGGCCTCGTCCGGGAGCACGCGCTCGGCGCCCTCCAGGGCCGCGCTGAGCGCCTCCGTCGTCCCGTAGAAGCCGGGATCGCCGCCGGTGATCTCCCACGTGGCTTCCGTGCCGAGATCGGTCATGAGCGGAACGAGTGGTCGGAGGATCTCCGCGGACCCGCCCCCGAAGCGGCCGCCGCTCAAGAAGAGGAGGCGCCGTCCCTGCACGCGCTCGGAGAGCTTGAGGATGGTATCGACGACGCCGGGAGGCGCCACGCGCCGGTAGTCGTCGATCATGCGCGCTCCTCCTCCAGCACCTGGTCCACGAGGGAGAGGACGCGGGCCCGGACGCGTTCGAGGCTCGTCATGTAGGCGTCGATGCGCTCGATCCGCTCCGCGAGCTGGGGGAGGCCGATGGACGTCAGGATCCATTCCGCAAAGTCGCCGGAGCGCCGGCCGAGCCGCGCGCGCGCCTCGACCATGTGGAAGTAGATCGCGCTGGAGTCCACCTCGGCCAGGCCGTCGCGGAACTCGGCAAGGGTGGTGGCGCCGGTCCCGAGCGGCACCTCCACGATGTGCGACTGCTGGAAGTAGAACGGCTCCCCGAACTCCACCCGCGGCACCGAGCTCAGGTGGGTGAGGTGGTCGTGGACGGTGGTCACCAGTTCGTCGCGAAGCTCCTCGAGCGTGCGAAACTCGAACGGGTTGACGATCGCGAGACGCTCCGCGAGCACCTGATCCCGCACCTGCACCGCGACCCACGTCGCGAAGTCGTTCCCATAGGCGGTGGTGAGCGGCCGGTGCCGCAGGAAGTAGCCGTGGGTGTGATAGAAGACGGAGCCGGCCGGCACTTCCTCCAGCAGGTCCATCAGCTCGCGCTCGTCCTGGGCGCGGCGGTCGAGACCCTGACGGAGCTCGACGCAGCCGATGAACGTGAACGGCTGCTTCGCGGTTCGCGTGGTCACGCGCTCGGCGGGCGGCGTCACGCGATCGCCTCGAGCAGTGCAAGCGGGAAGGTCCGAAAGACCGCGGCGAGCGGCAGCGCGCCGTCGGCGGCGGTGATCTCCTCGTTCGTGAAGACGTTACGGAAGCGGCTGCCACCGGCCTCACCGAGCACGAGCTCGGTGTCGGCCCACGCTTCCATCCCGAGACCCCGGCCGCTTCCCCCGCGACGGGCGAGGAACCGCGGCACCACCGCCATCGCCATCTGACCCTCCCAGGCCCGCACGAACGCGCAGCAGTGCTCGGCGTAGGTCCCGCGCGCCTCCAGCGGGCGATACGGGCCCTTCGCGAACAGCGTGGCATGCGCGCGCCGGAAACTCAGGGCCTGGCGAGTCACGAACATTTTGACGCGGCCGTCGTCGGCGTTCTTCAGGAGCTCGGCGGCGAGGCCGGCGAGGTGGTCGGTGGTCCCGATGCGCTCCACCAGGTCGTCGAGCAGGCGCCGGCGACGGTCGAAGTCCACGGGACGGCGGTTGTCCGGATCGACGAGGCTGAGGTCCCAGAGCTCCGTGCCCTGGTAGAAGTCGGGAACGCCGGGGGCGGCGATCTTGACGAGGACTTGAGCGAGCGAGTTGAAGATACCGAAGGGCGCCACCCGCTCGTGGAAGACGATGAGATCGCGGAGGAACTGACGTGACCGCCGCGGGTCCAGCACGGCCTCCACGAACCGCGCGAGCGCCTCATCGTAGCGGGGGTTCGGGTTCACCCAGCTCGTGCGTTCCTTCGCCTCGTGCACCGCCTTCAGCAGGTAGGCCTGCAGCCGCTCCCGATCGATCGGCCACGCTCCCACCAGCGTCTGGTAGAGCAGGTATTCCTCGCGGGCGCCCGGCACCGGCTGACCGTCCACCATGGTCTTGTGCTTGCGGTTCAGACGCTGCCACCGCGCCACGCGCGCGCGCCATTCCGTCGGAATCTCGGAGAGGACGTTGATGCGCGCGCGCACGTCCTCACCACGCTTGGTGTCGTGGGTGGCGGTGGCGGAGAGCCCGTGCGGGGTCTCTGCCTGCCGCGCCGCCATGGCCGCGTGGAATTCCGCGAGCGGGGTACCGAAGCGGTGGGGCTCACCGCCCACCTCGTTGAGCGACACCAGGCGATGATATCGATAGAGCGCTGTATCTTCGTAACCTTTCGCGGTGACCGGCCCCGTCGTTTGCTGGAAACGCATGGCGAAGTCGAGGCGCTCGCGACGATCGTCCTCCTGCGCCCACGGCGGGAAGCGCAGCGTGAGGATGTCGGCGATCCAGTCGAACACGGTGACGTTCATCGTGGCGGGCGCGCGGGACTTCGCGCGCGTCACCGCCCGCGCGATCGCCTCGCGGTCCCTCTCCTCGATCCGCCCCGGGTCGGTCGTCTCGGCGTCGCTGTCGCCGGCGTAGGTGCGATAGATCGGGAACGCCGCGATGATCTCGCGCAGGGCGCGGTGCAGGCTGCCGAGCGTGAAGTCGCGCGACGAGCGATGCTTCTCCGAGATCACGTTCAGCCGGTGGGCGAGCATCATGATCTCGGACGCCATCGAGGTGTCCATGATCACCCGCTTGCTCTGGTACACGATCTCGTCGAAGGAGGGCCGGCCCCGCAGCACCCGCGCGTAGACGTCGTCCACCGCGCGTGCACGCGTGCGATCGACGAACAGGCCGTTGATGCGATTCAGGAAGTCGTAGCCGGTGGTCCCCTCCACCGCCCACGTCGAGGGCAGGTGCTCGTCCACGGCGAGGATCTTCTCGGCGACGATGTAGCAGGCAGGGACGGGTGGCGTGCCTTCGCGGAGAGCCGCGTCGTAGCGTGCCAGCAGCGCGCCGTCGCGCCAGTCGCCCTCCTCGAGGCCGACGCCGGCCAGCCGCCGCGCCAGGGCCAGGAAACAGCCGCGCTGGAGGCGCCGGAAGTACTGGGCGGGCGCATAGAGCCCGTCGGGATGGTCGATACGGAGACCGGTCACGGTGCCCTCGCGCACGAGGCGGAAGACCAGGCGGTGCGTTTCCGCGAACACGCGCGGGTCCTCCATGCGGATGGCCGCGAGCTCGTTGATGTCGAAGAAGCGGCGATAGTTGATCTCCTCGCCCGCCACCCGCCAGTAAGCGAGCCGGTACGCCTGCTCGTCGAGCAACGCGTCCAGGAGGTCGAAGCTGCCGGGCTCTCCGGGGGTGCCGTTGTAGATCCGGAGGTTCGCCTCCATGAAGTCGCGGACGTCTCCGGACTGTCGCAGCAGCTCGTCGAGCCGCTGGGTGCCCGTTTCCACGTCGCGCTGACGTGCCCCCGGCCGCTCCGGTTTCGTCTCCGTGGGCCCGGGGAGGGTGGCGAACCAGCCGATGATCTCCTTGAGCTCGACGAGCGCGGGGTGCTCGGCGCCGAGGCTCCCCTGCAGCTCGTCGAGACGATGGCCGAGGATCCGCGCGTACGTGCTCGCGTTGATCGGCAACACGGTCTCGTGATAGCGCACCCGGACCGCGCCCCCGGCGAGCTCGAGGCGCAGCTCGCCGCGATCGAGAACCGCGCCGTATTGATCGCCGAGAATCGGGAGGAGGACCTTGTCCGCGAGCTCCCGCTTCACCGGCCGCCAGTCGATGTCGAAGAACGACGCGTAGGGAGAGCTCGGACCGTTGGTGAGCACGTCCACCCACCACGCATTGCGGTTGTCGGCGATGCCCATGTGGTTCGGAACGAGGTCGATGAGCAGCCCCATGCGATGGCGCGCGAGGGCGGCGCCGAAGCGCGCGAACCCGGCCTCGCCGCCGAGCTCCTCGCGCAGGCGGTTGTGGTCGCTCACGTCGTAGCCGTGCGAGCCTTGGGTGACGGTCTCGAAGAACGGCGACGTATAGCAGTCGGTGACGCCGAGGCGATCGAGATAGGGGGCGAGATCAGCGGCGTCGTCGAACGTCAGCGCCGGGGAGAGCTGCAGACGATACGTCGCGACAGGAATCCGCGCGGGCGCAGCGCCACGTTCGAGAGCGTCGAAGGCCTCGTCGGGCGTCACGCCGGCGTCTCCACCGCGAGCGCGAAGCCGAGCGCGTCCGCGAGGGCGACGAGGGTTCGCCGCAACTCCGGCCGCGCCCGCCACAGCGCGAAGAACTCGTTCTGCGTCGCCCACCGGCCATAGCGGAGACCGAGCACCGAGGCGCCGTCGATGAGCGCGACCGCCTTCGCCACCGCCGCCGGGGAGGGGTCAGCGGCGATGGCGGCGAGCGCATGGTGTACTGCCTCCTGCGCCGCGTGGCGCGCGGGCGTGAGATCGAGGCGCAGGCCGAGGCTCATCGCCTCCACGGCGAGGTCGAAGACGCGGGATGGGATGCTGCCGTCGGCGGCCATCGTGTGGAGCTCCGCGAGCGCATCCTGCTCGAGGACGTGGCGAGCGACGAGCGCGAGCGCCTCCGGGATCGGCACGTCCACTTCTCGCAGGTCCCGGACGAGCTTTCGATTCTCCTCCCAGATCCGCCGGTACGTCTCCTCGTGCTTCTGCAGCACCGCGGTGATGGCGTTCGTGAGCACGCGACGGCGCTCTTCCAGGAAGAGATGCTTCAGCGAGAAGAGGTCACCGGGAAAATGCTGATCGAGCGCGCGCACGAGCTCGGTCATGCTGCCGTGACCGTAGCGGGCGAGGAGATCGTCCTTCATCGCCGCGTAGGCGGCGTCGGTATAGCCGTGCACGCCGCACACGAAGTCGTGGCCGCCGAAATGGACGACGGCGTAGCTCACGTCTGCTTCGTCGCCGGTCACCGTGGATTCGACGCCGACATGCGCGACTCGTACCTCCGTCCCGCCGGACCGCTCCCGGGCCTCGTCGAGGCGCCGCACCCGGTACGCATAGACGGCGGCATCGGTGGGGTACGGCTCGAAGAGGTCCGTGATCGCGTAGTGCGCGACCACGCGGTGAAGATCGACGATCGCCGGCTGCACGAGGCGGCGATACACCTCCGCCCCGTTCCCGTACTCGGGGGCGTTGGAGGGAGCCGCGGCCAGGCGCGCCACGAACTCGCTCTCGAGGGCGGGACCGCCGAGGTCGCGCACGTACTGGATCGCCATCGCCGCGTACTTGAGTACTTGCACGGGCTCGAGCCCCGCGATGTCGTCGAAGAACCAGCCGCACGACGTGTACATGAGGAGCCGATGCCGCTGGAGCTCGAGGAGACGCCGCGCCTCCACGCGCGCGTGCTCGTCCAGCTCCGTCTGCTGGTGGGCGGCCAGGAAGCTCTCGACGCGCGCGGGCGCGCGATCGAGGATGACCTCCACGTAGGCGTCGCGCGCGGCCCACGGGTCCTTCAGGAGCGCCGCCGCCCGCGTCTCGTAGAACACGTCGACCTGGTCGCGAAGCCAGTCGAGCGCCTCGCGCAGGGGCTGCCGCCAGCGCTGGTGGGTATCGCCGCGCATGCGACAGCCGCAGTCGGCGCGCCAGCGTTCCACGCCGTGAGAGCAGCTCCAGGAGGTGCGCTCGTGGATTTGCACCTCGTATCGCGGGGGATGGTCGGCGAGGAACGCGCCGTAGTTCGTGAGCCGAGCGAAGCCCTCGGCTTCCACCTGCTGCACCGCCGCCGCCAGCGCCATGTCCCCGAACGGGCGGTGATGGCCGTAGGACTCGCCGTCGGTGGCGCAATGCACGAGCTGCGGTCCTTCACGGGCATCCGAGAAGCCGGCGCGCACGCGCCGCACCAGATGTTCGCCGCGCGCGAGCGCGTCCTCGAAGGCGATCGCGCGCGAGATGGGCGCGTCGTAGAAGAACAGCGCGAGCTCGAGCCCGCCCGGGCCCCGCCAGAGATAGGGGCGGCTCGGATCGACGCGGTCGTTGACCTCTTCCCACGCCGTCGCGCCGAGGGGGCGCACGCGCCACGCCTGCTGGGGCGCCAGGATCGTGAAGCGGATCCCGGCCTCGGCCAGCACCGCGAGCGTCTCGTCGTCCACCGCCGTTTCCGGCAGCCACATGCCCTCCGGCTCGCGGCCGAAGCGAGCACGGAAGTCCTCGATGCCCCACCGGACCTGCGTCACCTTGTCGGCGCGGGTGGCGAGGGGCAGGATCATGTGATTGTAGACCTGCGCGATCGCGTTGCCGTGGCCGCCGCGGGCGCGCACGCTCGCGCGATCGGCTTCGAGAATCTTGTCGTAGACGTCGCGCCGGTGGCGCTCTAGCCACGCGATCAGCGTCGGGCCCACGTTGAACGAAATCTTCTCGAAGTTGTTCACGATGTCGAGGACCCGGTTGTCCCCGCGGACGCGGCGGGCGGCGGTGTTCGGCGCATAGCACTCGGCGGTGACGCGCTCGTTCCAGTCGTGATACGGCGCCGCCGAATCCTGCACCTCCACCGACTCCAGCCACGGGTTTTCGCGGGGGGGCTGGTAGAAGTGCCCGTGGATCGTCACGAAGCGGTCGGCCGTCACCTACAACTCCTCGAGCCCGAGCAAGAACTCCCTCCGCCCGCCGCGCGGCACCACCACGAGCCCGGAGGCGTCGAGGTGATAGCGGCGCCGGTCGAGTGCCGGATCGAATCCGATCTCGCTGTCGGCGGGGATGATGTTGAAGCGGTCGATGATGGCGCGGCGGAGGCGCGCGCCCTTCCCCACGGTCGTGTAGTCCATGACGATCGAGTCTTCGATCACGGCGCCCTCGTTGACCCACACGCTGCGGCCGAGGATGGAATTCCGGATCGTGGCCCGCTTGACGAGCGAGGCCTCCGCGACCTGCGCGTTCTCGACCTCCCCGCCGATGAAGCGCGCGGGCGGGCCGGCGTGGGTACCGGTCCGGATGGGCCAGTACCGATTGTCGAGGTCGAAGCGCGGCGACTCGCCGAGGAGATCCATGTGGGCTTCCCAGTACGACTCGATGGTGCCCACGTCGCGCCAGTACCCTGGCTCCTCGTACGGCTTCACGCCGGGCACCTCGTTCTTCTGGAAGTCGTAGGCGAACACGCGGCCGGTGGGAACGAGCTCCGGGATGATCGAGCGCCCGAAGTCGTGGTCCGTGCTGCGGCGGGCATCGACGAGCAGCGCATCCACCAGGGCCTGCCGCGAGAACAGGTAGTTCCCCATGGAGACGAGCGCCCGCGCGGGGTCGTCCGGCATCGGCGTCGGCTGCGGCGGCTTCTCCGCCCAGTCCACCACGCGCCCGTGGCGGTCCACGCCGAGGACCCCGAACGACGACGCGTCTTCCACGCGGACCGGTCGCGCCGCCACCGTGACCTCGGCGCCCGACTGCTGGTGGAACGTGAGCATCTGGTTCACGTCCATCCGGTAGATGTGGTCGGCGCCGAAGATCGCGAGCACGTCGGGATTGAAATCGTCGATCAGGTTCAGATTCTGGAGGACGGCGTCGGCGGTGCCGCGGTACCAGCCCGCGCCCATCCGCATCTGCGGCGGGACCACCGTCACGAACGAGTCGGACAGGATCCCCCCCGTGCGCCACGCCAGGCGCAAGTGTTCGATGAGCGACTGCGAGCGGTATTGCACGAGCACGTAGAGCGAGATCAGCTCGGAGTTGGCGAAGTTCGAGAGCACGAAGTCGATGATCCGATGCCGCCCGCCGAACGGCACCGCCGGCTTGGAGCGGTCACGGGTGAGCGGGTGAAGGCGCTCACCCTTGCCACCTGCCATGATCATCACGAGGACGCGGGGCCGACGGGGCATGCGCTAGCGACTTACTTGCCCCGACCCCAGGCGGGGTCGATGTCGGGGAAGCAGAAATCTTCGCGCTCGAGCCGACGCAAGGTGGTCGCCGCCTCCACGCTGAGTGGCTCGCCGTTGCGCAGCGTGCGCGCCATCTCGGAGAGCCGCTTGAACTCCGCGTAGTGCTCCGCCACGCGGCGCTCCGCATAATCGCGCGCGGCCTGCGTCGTGATCAGGAACTGCCAGTCGGAGGCCTGGAGGACCAGCAGCTCGCGGGTCGCCTGCGCGAGCACCCGCTGCAGATCGACCCCCCCGCCTTGATGGCCGAGATGCTCCACCCATTCCGACTCTGCACTGTAAACCCGATCCCATGTCCATTCAGTCTCGTGGTTGAGCCAGACCCGATGGTCGCCGCCTTCACCCCACGACCCCTCCGGCAAGGAGAGCGTCGTCCGCGGCGGCACGACCTCCAGCGCCTCGCCCAGCGTCGTGCTCGTGACCCCGACGTGCTTCAACTCGCGCGCCATGTGCTCGAGCCATGCCGGGCCTTCGAACCACCAGTGCCCGAACAGCTCGGAGTCGTACGGCGAACACACCATCGCGGGGCCGTCCTTGCTCGCCTCCGCCAGCGTCTCCGCCACCAGCTCCGAGAAGTGTCGCGCCTGCATCGAGACCTTGTTCGCGGCCTCGCGCGGGTCGTAGACGGCCTTGGTGCCGAGATCGTTGGAGGTGTCGGTGATGCGCCAGAAGCGGAGACCGCCCGGGAAGTGCTTCTTGTGGAACTCGAGATACGAGAAGTCGCCCGGGTAGCCGTGGTCGCGACTCCAGACCTGCAGCGTCGTTTTGGGATCGCGGAAGAACGCGATCGCGGTCCCGGTGCCGCCTCGGGACGCGACGCGATACGGCGCGTACGGCGAGCGCCGTTCGCCCGCGGGGATCTTCGGCCCGACGTCCGCCATCTCCGTGCGGAGCGGAATGTAGTCACGGTAGAGGAAGATCGGCTTGCTCGCCGCCACCAGATGCGAATCCGCGATGAAATACTCGAGGCCGTGCGCGGCCAGCATCTCCTCGATGCCGGGTCGCACGCGCCGGTCCTGTCCCCGCTCGCGTCCGGTGGGTGGCGTCCACTCGTAGCGCGGCCGGTACGCGCACTCGGGAAGCCAGATGCCGCGCGGGGCGCGTCCGAAGTGGCGCGTGTGCGCCTCGACCGCCGTGCGGAGCTGCATGTGGATCGACTCGTCGCGGGAGAGCAGCGGCAAGTAGCCGTGGGTGGCGGCGCACGTGATGATCTCGAGGTGTCCGGCGCGCTGGAGGTCCGCGAACGTTCCCGGAATGTCGCCGCCGATACGGCGGTGCAGTTCCCACATCCGCTCGTAGAACTCTTCCCAGAACTCGGTGAGGCGGACGAGGTCGCTGCGGCCTTCCTTGACGAAGTATGCACGCGAGTCCACGCAGGCGCGACGCACGTTCTCGTAGTAGAACGCGAGCTCTTTCTGGAATTCCGGCGATGCGAGCTGCTCGACGAGAATCGGCGAGAGGTTCAGCGTCCACTTCGGAGAGATGCCGTCGCCGACCAGCCGGTGGATCACCTCGAGGATGGGAAGGTAGCACTCGAACGTCGCCTCGTTCAGCCAGTCACTTCCGTGCGGCCAGCGGCCGTGATTGACCACCATCGGAAGATGAGTGTGGAGAACAAGTGAGAACGGATACCCCATCGATGCGCACCTTTCCGCAAGAAGCGAGCCGGGAGAGTCGCTGTTTTCAGCCTCGGCCGCATCCGAAGTGGCGGTCGATCAAGAGCCATTGGACCGTATGAAAAGGCTTGGCGCAAGCCTTCATCCCGGCGGTGCGACCTTCTCGGTCTGGGCCCCGCGCTGCCGTTCCGTCGAGGTCGTGGTGGACGGGCGCCGTCCGGTGCCCTTGCGTGCCGAGGAGGATGGCGTCTTCGAGGTGACGCTCGACGGCGTGGTGGACACCACCCAGTATCGCTACCGGCTCGACAGTGACCGTTATCGTCCCGATCCCGTCTCGCGCTACCAGCCACAGGGTGTCCACGGCCCCTCCGTGGTGGTCGATCCCGACCGCTTCCCGTGGACGGACACGGGCTTCCGCGGCCATGCCCTCGCCGACCTCGTGTTCTACGAGTTGCACGTGGGAACGTACACCACGGCCGGCACTTTCGAGGCCGTCATCCCCCACCTACCGCGACTGGTGGATCTGGGGATCACCGCCGTCGAGGTGATGCCGGTGGCGGAGTTTCCGGGGTCTCGCAACTGGGGGTACGACGGCGTCCACCTCTACGCGCCGCAATCGACGTACGGCGGCCCGCGCGGCCTCCGCCGCCTTGTCGATGCCTGTCACGGGGCCGGCCTGTCGGTCTTTCTCGACGTGGTCTACAACCACCTCGGCCCCGAAGGGAACTACCTCGCGGAGTACGGGCCGTACTTCACCGACCGCTACCGGACACCGTGGGGGACGGCGATCAACTTCGACGGGCCGGACGCGTCGGGCGTGCGGCGGCACTTCATCGAGAACGCGCGTTACTGGGTGCGCGAATTCCACATCGACGGCCTTCGCCTGGACGCCATCCACTCCATCTACGACGCGGGCCCCGTTCACGTCCTCAGCGAGCTCACGGAAGCGGCGCGGGAGGAAGGCCGGCTCCTCGGACGCCCCGTCCACGTCGTGGCCGAGTCGCACGACAACGAGCGCAACCTGGTTCTCGGGACGAAGATGGGCGGGATCGGCCTCGATGGGGTGTGGTCGGATGATTTCCACCACGCCGTGCACGCGACGCTCACGGGCGAACGCGCGGGCTACTACGCGGACTTTGGCCGGCCCGGCCAGCTCGCGCGCGCCGTCGCCGAGGGCTTTGCATTCCAGGGTGAGCACTCCGAGTATTTCGGCCGTCCCCGGGGCACGCCGAGCGCGGATCTCGAAGGACAGCACTTCGTGATCTGCATCCAGAATCACGACCAGGTCGGCAACCGCGCGGGCGGGGAGCGGTTCAACGCGCTCGTTCCCTTCGAGGCCGTGAAGCTGGCGGCGGGCCTTCTCTTCGCCGCGCCCGCCTTGCCGTTGCTCTTCATGGGCGAGGAGTACGGTGAGACGGCACCCTTTCAGTTCTTCACGTCGTACCTGGATCCTGCCCTCGCCGAAGCCGTCCGCCGCGGCCGCACGGAGGAGTTCGCGAAGTTCGCGTGGTCGGGAGACGTCGTTCCGGACCCGGGACGCCCGGCGACGTTCGTCCGCTCCCGGCTCAACCACTCGCTGGTGGGGGCGCCACGGCACCGGGAGCTGCGCGAGTACTACCGCCGCTGGCTGGCATTGCGCGCTCAGCATCCCGCGCTCGGCGCGCTCGACAAGCCGAAGGCTCGCGTGGAGCTGGACGCCGACGGCGCCGTGCTCACGCTGACCAGGACGGCGAGCTCGGGGGAGTCGGTTCAGCTCGTCGCCAACCTGGACCGCGAGCCTCGGCGCCTGCCCGGCGGGCGGCCGGCCCGGGTCCTGCTCAACAGCGACGACGTGGCGTTCGCGGGGACGGGCGCCGCGGTGCCGCTCGGGCCCTACCAGGTCTTGCTGTGCGAGGTGACGCGATGATAGCGTCCTGAGCCGTGCCTGCCGCCCCCTGGTCCGATCCCGTCGATCACCTCCTCGCACTGGATCCGGGCGGCCGCGGTATCGTCGCCTTCTTCACTCCGGGTGCCGCCCTCGCGGCCGGCACCGCTCTCGTCAACGCCTCGCGGGTGCTGATCACCACGGGCTTCGCCGTCGGGGATGGAGCGGGCGAGACCGACGGTCCCCCCGGCGCCGCCGTCCTCGGGCGCGCGCTCCGGCTGCTCGGGGCCCGGGTCCGGTTCGTGACCGATGCCGTGACCGTCCCCCTCCTCGAGGCCGCGCTGAAGGCGCTCGAAGAGCCGCTCGACATCGCGGTCTATCCCGCCGGCCCCGGCGCCGCCGCGGAGGTCCTCGGTCAGGAGCGCCCGAGTCACCTCGTTGCCATCGAACGGCCGGGGCGGGCGGCGAACGGCGACTATCTGAGCGCGCGCGCGGAGTCGGTGGCGGCGTGGAATCGGCCGCTGGACGAGCTGTTCCTCCGTGGCGCCGGCGTTGGCGCGTCGTCGCGGGTACGTCGGCAGGGCGGCGGCGGGCGCGCGCAGACGCGGCCGATCACGATCGGAGTGGGCGACGGCGGGAACGAGATCGGGATGGGCAACGTCCGCCCTCGCCTCGTGCGGGCACGCTCGCCGCTGGCGCGCATCGCCTCCGTCGTCTGTACGGATCACCTCGTCGTGGCGGGGACGTCGAACTGGGGCGCGTACGGGATCGTGGCACAGCTCGGGCGCCTGACCGGCCGCCGGCTGCTGCATTCCCCGGCCGTCGAGCGCCGGATGGTCGAGGCGTGTGTGCAAGCGGGGGCCGTGGACGGCATCACGCGACGGCGCGAGCCCACCGTGGACGGGCTCTCGCTCGACGTCCACGCCGCCGTCGTCGAGCTGCTCGGGCTGGCGGGCGCTTCCGGTATGATTGAGGGACTCCGGGCCAGAAAGGCGAGCCGATGACCATCCACGAGACGTACCGCGCGCGACATCCCAAGTCCGCCTCCCTCTACGAGCGCGCGCGGAACGCGATTCCGGGCGGGATCACCCACGACATCCGCCACCTCGTCCCGTTCCCCGTGTACGTCGATCGCGCCGCCGGCACCCGCAAGTGGGACGTGGACGGCAACGAGTACATCGACTACTGGATGGGCCACGGCGCGCTCTTCCTCGGTCACTGCCACCCGGAGGTGGTGAAGGCGGTCCAGGCGCAGGTCGCGCGCGGCACACACCTCGGCGGCAGCCACGAACTCGAAGTGCGATGGGCGGAGCTGGTCAACCGTCTCATCCCCTGCGCCGAGCTCACGCGCTTCACGATGTCGGGGACGGAAGCCACGCACCTCGGCATGAGGGTCGCGCGCGCCTTCACGGGACGATCCAAGATCTTGAAGTTCACGGGGCACTTCCACGGCTGGCACGACGGCGCCGTGGCCGCCGTGAACCCGCCGTACGAGGTCCCGATGTCGGCGGGCGTGCCCGACGCCACGCTCGATCAGCTCCTGATCTGTCCGCCCAACGACATCAAGGCCGTCGAGCTGATGCTCGAGCGGGGCGACGTGGCCGCGGTCATCCTGGAGCCGGCGGGCGGCCAGGCGGGGACGACACCGACGATGCCCGGCTATCTCAACGAGTTGCGCGCGCTCACGCGGCGTCACGAGGTGCTGCTGATCTTCGACGAGGTCATTACCGGATTTCGCTACTCGCCGGGCGGCGCGCAGGCCTATTTCGGCGTGACGCCGGATCTCACCACGCTCGCCAAGATCATCGCCGGCGGTCTCCCCGGCGGCGCGCTGTGCGGCCGCCGCGACGTGATGTCGATGCTCGCGCACCGCGGCGATCCGACGTGGGACCGCAGCCAGCGCGTGGCCCACGCCGGAACGTTCAACGCCAATCCGCTGTCCGCGGCCGCCGGCATCGCGACGCTGGAGCTCTGCGCGGACGCCTCGCTCCAGGCGCGCGCGAACAAGGCGGCGGATGAGCTGCGGCGCGGTCTCGACGAAGCGCTGCGGCGCGCGGGGGCGCCCGGCTGCACGTACGGCGAGGCGTCGATCTATCACGTCTCGTTCGAGGGCAAGCCGGGACTGGCCGGGTTCGATCGTCCGCGCCGCGGCGATCTCTATCATCTGCTGCGCTGCGCGCTCGTGAACGAGGGCGTCGATTGCTCGATGAACCACGGGTGGGTGTCGGCGCTCCACACCGACGACGATCTCGCGCGGACGATTGCTGCGTATGAGCGGGCGTTCCGCGCGATGGTCGCGGACGGAGCGTTCAAGGCGCGGTGAGGCGTCTCCGCCGCGCGGCTGCCGGCGTCGCGCTCTGCCTCGCGGTCGTGGTTTCGGGGGCCGGCTGTGTGCACTATCCGAGCGTCGAGGACATCGGCGGCACCCGCATCCAGCCCGAGAATGGCCGCCTCGTCCGCCGCAGCGACGGCGCCGATTTCTACGTGAAGCTCAACAGCGTCGGGAAATACGGCGACCGGCTGCTCGGCGTGAGCACTCCGGTGGCGAAGCGCACGCAAGTTGTCTCCGAATCAGGTTCCCCAGTCGAGTATCTGGACGTGCCGGGCGCGAGCGTCACCTCGTTCCGGCCGAACGGTCCCCACGTCACCCTCTCCGAGCTCACGCGCGAGCTCACCCCGGGCGAGGTCGTGATCGTGACGCTCCTCTTCCAGAAAGCGGGCGGTATCGGCGTCGTCAGCGTCGTGGAGTAGCATCGATCGGCCTCGCCTGATATTCTTTCGCGTCTGCGCTTTCCGCTCTGGTGGGCAGGTAGCTCAGTTGGTAGAGCACAGGACTGAAAATCCTGGTGTCGGCGGTTCAATCCCGCCCCTGCCCACCAGTTTTTGGGGCGGGTAATCCAAAGAATTCGAGGGTTACCCGCCCTCCTCGTTTCACCTCGTCGGCGTCGATCAGAGCTGTTCCGAGCTCGTGTGGCACAACCACGGCACAAGAAAACGACGTCCCTGCGGTACCGCCCTGTTCCTTCTCGAGCGCTGCCCCCAGACCCGGTGGCGCCTGCTGCAGTGACCAAGGCCGCCCACTTGGATAGGGCGGCTCTGACATTGCGGCGTCAAGGAGTGTGATCTTCGTGGCGGGCACGCCGCAACGCACACGGTTGTAAGCGCCATCCCGCACGACCGGCGATAACTCCTCTGGCGTAGCCCGTTCTCCGTCGGTATGAGTCTAACGCTGACGCAGCCTCACCGTGCCGGGCGCACCGGATTTAGTTCTGCGGCTCGCTGCCGCGGCACGTGGTGAATAAGCACCACCACCATCACGTTGCCGCACGGTGTTTCCTGCACGCAGCGCCCGATGTTTTCGGATGTCGTGTGGCACCCGTCTTGCGGTGGGGGCGGTGCCCTAGCGAATATGTTGAAGCGGTGACAAGGGGCCCAAGCGGACGGCGACGGCAGAGTCGGCGATGGGTTCTACGGTTCCCTCTTACGTCTAGGAGGGCTGCGGGTGACGATTGAGGGAGAAACGCCATGCCAGCACACATCCATAGCGCTCCGGAATGCCTCGGGGATCCCAAGTATCCGTGCAATCCACCGAGTCGCCTCTGTGCGCATAAGACGTGCTTGAACGGCGGTCGACTGATCTCATGCGAGAAAACAGCCGTCGGCACGTATTCCTGCGTGCACGAATACTACGTGGGGACGGATACCGTCTCCGACTCGCGCGGCGCAAACATTGTCTGGATGCAACCGGGCCCGGCTCGCCAACCGGCGCATCTTACCGCCCCGATCGAGCGGATCGCCGAACGCTTCAAAGGAACATACGACATCGCGGGCGTCGCCGACGCCCTATATCAGAGTCCGGAGCGAGCGTCGTTCACGTGGTCTAATTTCGGGAACTTCGAGACAGCCACGACGCAAGACGACCTTTACGCGGCCCGGCGCATGTCGTGTTACGAATTCGTGCATTTTGTCGCTTATCTGGGGGGGCAGCAAGGGCTTCTGAGTGGCGGCCAGCCGAAACTCAGGGCAGGCGACCGTTCTGTGTATCCGAGGACAGGCGCAACCGCCTGGAAATCCATGGACGTTATTCCGCGGGGCAAGGTCGTTATGGGCGTTGCGTATGCGTTCAACAACGCTGGCGGCTACTATCACGTCGGGATATCGCTCGGGAATAACATGATCATCAATCTGAGCAGTAACGGCAATCTGAACGTGAGACCCGTAAACGAGGTCTTTGGTTTCGGATACAGCACTATTCTCGTTGCCGATTACAACTGGGAGACGGCGCAGTTTGATAGCGCTGGACCGCGACCGACGCCGTTTCTCCAACCACATGGGGACGCTTTCGAGCACGCCAAAGACAATGCGCTCAAGTTAGCGCCGATGCGCGCTGGGCGGCTATTTTAGAGCCGCAATTCAGGCGCCCCCACGTCAGAGCGACCACGCCTGGCATCAAGGCTGCCAAGACGCGGAACCGTGCACGTGGTAGTGTCGCGCGCCGTGAAATCTTGGTGCGCGAAGAAAGGTCGTGCGCGAAAAAAACGGCGAGTAAGATTACTCGCCGTTGCGCGCTTTCTGAAAGCGTGCGGGGATTGGGACGCGGATCGAGAAGTCTCGCATCAGCCGGAGGAGGTACGTGCGCTGAAGCCCGAGGCTCCGCGCGCTATGCGTACGATTGCCGTCATGGTGCTCCAGTGTGGTCCGGATCAAGTGCTTCTTGAAGCCTTCCACCGCCCTGGTGGTACCGGCTGATCGGGGCCCTATACATCCTGTCTCACCTCCTCGTTGCCTGCCCACTCGCGGCAGTCTTGATCGAACTCACAATCGTGGCAGAGCCAGCATCCGCGGTTGGGGATGAACACGCCGGCGCGAATCCCCGCGAGCACCTCCTTGAAGAGCCGTTCGTAGTCCGGAGTCTCTCGTCCGGTGACCTGGACATCGATCTTCGGTGTCTTCGTCCGGACGAGGGAAACTTTCCGAATTTCGCGCGCGGGTTTGCCAAAGAGCTTTTCATACGCGTAGCCGTAGACCGTGAGCTGGAGGTTGTCGGGAAGGTCCGTGAGCGGCGGCGCCTTCTGCGGCGCCTTGAACTCCACCACGACGCCGTCAGCCTCGACCAGGTCCATGGCACCGAATGGGCTACCTCCAGCACTTCTCCAGTCGCGGGGTGCACGAGAGGCAGTGAGAAGCGAATCTCCGAGTCAGCAACTGCGCCCGACGGCAAGTGATAGAACTGCGTGAGCAGCTCTTTACCCTTGAGGACGAGCTTGTCTGGAGCATCGTCGTCGAACGTGACGCGCCCGGACGAGACTTGGGCGTACCAGTCGGCCTCGAAGATCCGGAGAACCTCCGCGAGCGCCGCCTGGCGGCCGTGTTTTCGCTCCTTGAGGAGCCAATTGAGGACGGCATGGATGGCTATTCCGAATACCTGGTT
>Ga0114129_10003759_pt1 | contig 21397 bp, 8 predicted proteins | sample RhiMetdeltSRZDD1_FD_80071 | JGI IMG/M metagenome (GOLD analysis project Ga0114129, IMG submission 80071) | Populus rhizosphere microbial communities from Tennessee, USA - Rhizosphere MetaG P. deltoides SRZDD1 (version 2) (version 2) | ecosystem: Host-associated > Plants > Roots > Rhizosphere >... | reverse complement strand
TGCCCGGAACAAAAACTCAGAAGCAATAATGTTGCCTGCCGTCGCAGCGGCATCTCCCGGTACGAGCACGTTGGACCGAATGGAGATCAGACCAAAGCCACCTGTCGCTGTGGACAAAAGCCAGAGCAAACCTGCGAGTCGCGCTGTCTTTTTACTTGCATTCATTTTTGTTTTCACTTTCAACATGCTGTTGATTGACTTGGACGGGATTGACGGAAACCAATGCCATTCCCAGATCGCGCACTTTTTTCAGCAATCCGTGCAACGCGGCCTGATCGATCACCGGACCGGTTAAGAGCGTATCACCGTTCTCTTCCAGCGTGATGGTCAGACCTCCAAACCATTCCGTCCATTCATGATCCAGATGGCCCACGAGTCGGATTTGATAGATCTTTGGTTGGCTGGAATCCACAGGTAAGTTCAGTTGGCTTGACATGACCCTGCACCTGTCATGATCGCTGGTGTAATTTCGGCCATAATGGTTCCGGCACGGTGAAGCCCAGCTCCCCCTGCCAGCTGTTGCGCGTGGCTACCTCGTGGACCGGCTTGCGAGCGCCGATGCCCCACTTACCAAGCGGGTAGCCCATCGCAACCACCCCGTGCATATACCAGCCGGCGTCCTGCGGCACGCCGAGGATGTCCATCACCTCGTTCGCAAAGTAAGATTGCAAAAACCCTGTCAGGGTCGAGCCGATCCCTTCGGCGCGGGCTGCCAGCATCGCGTTCTGCAGCGCCGGGTAAATTCCGGCACCATCTTTGGTCCGCCCGAAGCCGATCAGCAATAGCGGGACTTCGGCAAAATGATTGACCAGGTACAGGCCAGATCGAACAGTCCGCCCCATCTGTGTATCCGTCTTGATCACGTCGGCAAAAAGCTCTTCGGGTGGCCCACCAATCATACGTTCAAATCCCTGCCGGTAGAGCGGCGCGAGCTGAGACTTGATCTCCGGGTCGTCGAGCAGGATGAAATGCCAGCCTTCCCCGATATGGGGTGCGTGAATGGCAGCGTCCAGGATGCGAGCCTGCACATCGTAGGGGATGGCGTCAGGTTTCAGACGCCGCATGGCGCGGGTCGTGTAAATTGCCTCGTAAATATCCATCAGAATTTTCCTCTTGCTTAATGTACAGAGAATATATCTGAACCACAGTGCCAGGCATAGACACTTTGGTGTTGGCCCGAAGTGTTGTTTTGAATTAGGAAGGGGAAAGAATGTGAGAAATACTTGCGATTACAACAAACCCAGCTCGCGGGCGCGGGCGACGGCTTCCGTACGACGCTGGACCTGCAGCTTGTCGAAAATTCTGCGGTTGTGCCCTTTGACGGTATCCAGGGCGAGGAAGAGTCGTTTCCCGATTTCGTCATTGGAAAGTCCCTGGGCGATGAGCTGCAGGACTTCGAGCTCGCGCGGGGTCAAGGGATCTACTAAAGGCTGAGGGCTGACGGATGAAGGCGAAATGATGAGGGGGGAAGGATGAAGGTCTCCAAAGGATGCCAGCAATTTGCGGATATAGTCTTTCAACCTTCCGTCTTCTGCCTTCATCCTTTGTAACAGCTCTGCCATCGGCTTTCCTTCATCGAGGAAGATCCGAATGAAGCCTTCCGGGGCCGCCAGCTCCAGGGCTTCGCCAAGCACTTGTACAGCCTGCCCGGTTTCCCCCTGTGTATGAAGAGTGACTGCCTCTAAAACCATCGTTTTGAGTCGTTCATCCTGCCAGTTCTTTGCCTCGACCTGCCCTCGGTATTCTCTCAGCACTGCCAGCGCTGCGGATGAATCGCCCTGCGCCAGATGGACTCGCGCCTGACTCAATGGAAGCCTGTAGGTTTCCGCCAGTTGCCGCGCCGTCTCTGGATTCCCCTGGCGGAGCAGCGTCAGTACCTGTGCAGCAGCCAGCTCGGGCATGCGGTGCACGAAATTATGCTGGCGCACAGACTGATCTGTCTTCGCCAGAATCGCGGCTGCAGCGTCCACATCCCCCTGCCCGAGTTTTACGCGGGCAAGAAATACCTCGCCGATCACGAATCTGTCGATAATATTTTCATACTGGCGTGACAGGCGCAGGCTCTGTTGTGTGTGCTCCTCTGCCGCATCCAGCTCATTCCATTCGTAGAGCACACGCGCCAGGCCGAGATGTGCTTCGTTGATGATCTGCTGCGGGTGATCGCCCGCCCATCCCAGGACGCGCCGGTAGGTCTCGGCTGCCTGATGAAGCTCGTTATCCAATTCCTGCACCTGACCGAGGCCGATCGTCGCCAGGATCAGGCTGAAGATCGCTCCGGCTGCCTGGCTGAGAGATATGGATTCCGTCAGCGCCCGGCGGGCTGCCAAGCGGTCCCCCAGAAGAATGTAGGCGTATCCCTTTGTCCAGTTGGCGGTTGCGCGGTTGAACAGGCTGGTGGGGTGCAGATACTCCAGGGCGCGCTGCGACTGGGCAAGCATGCCTTCCACATCGTAGCGGGTGAGAGCCAGCGTCGCTCTGGCGGCGGCAATATGTCCGATCAGTTCTCGAGTCTTCTCATCCGGCTCGGCGCCCTGCAGGATGGCAGCCAACGCGGTTTCAGCCCCCTGTAGTTTCTCTCCCACGCCAATCGTCTGGCCATTGATCAGCAGCATCGCGGCATGCCTCCACCATAAGGAGGGTCTGGCGTTCAGCACCTCCTCTGGCAAAGAATCCAGCCAGTCCAGCAAAGGAGTTACGCCGCCGCTAAAGTGCAGGGGAATCGTCTTTCCATCCATCAGGCGCTCGGCACGATCGATATCATTGGCGGCAGCCGCATGCTGAAATGCTTCCATCTCCAGGCCATTGTCTTCGTACCACTGGCTGGCGCGGATGTGCAGCTCTTCCACTCGGGAAGGCGCAATGCTTTGTTGCAGTCGCTGTCGCAGCAGATCGCCAAAGAGATGATGATAGCGGTACCAGCGCCGTTCATTGTCCAGAGGAATGATGAACAGGTTGGCGCGCTCGAGATGCTCTAACATCAGGGATGAAGGATGAAGTAAGAAGGATGAAGCCTCGGAATTTATGTTCGTTTCATCCTTTCCCAACACTGTATCGCAAAGGGGACCACACATGCGATTGAGGATGGAGGTGTGCAGTAAAAACGTCTGAACGTGTTCGGGCTGCCGCCCCAGGACTTCTTCGACGAGATAATCCAGCACGAAGCGGTGACTGCCGGTGAACGATTGGATAAAGCCGGTCACATCCTTTTGTCCCTGCATCGAAAGCGCAGCCAGTTGCAGTCCGGCAATCCAGCCTTCCGTGCGGGTTTCCAGGGCAGCGATATCTTCGGCCGAGAGGTTGAGCCCCATCACCTGGTTGAGAAAGTCTGCCGCCTCGGTCAGCGTAAAGCGCAGATCGGCGGCGCGCAGCTCGGTCAATTGTCCCCCGGCGCGTAAGCGGGAGAGAGGCAGGTCCGGATCCTCACGCGTGGCAATGACCAGGTGCATCTGCGGCGGCAGGTGGTCGAGCAAAAAGGCAAGTGCATGATCCACTGGTTTGGCGTCGAGCGCGTGGTAGTCATCCAGGACGAGGACGAAAGGATCCGGGAAGGCGGCGAGCTCATTGAGCAGGTCCGTCAGAATTGATTCCGGCGGTGGAGGCTGGGGGGATTGCAGCCTGCCCAGCACTCCTGCTCCAATGTCTGGCTGAATGATTTGCAGGGCAGTGATCAGGTACGTCAGAAAGCGTGCGGGATCGTTATCCCCTGTATCCAGTGATAGCCAGGCAACTCTGGAAGGAGGAGGAATGGCTGCTTTTCTTAAATCATCCTTCAGCCCTCCGCCTTCCTCCTTCTGATTGATCCATTCGCTGAGCAGTGTCGTTTTGCCAAAGCCAGCAGGAGCAGAGATCAGCGTCAGGCCTGGCGTGGTCTGCAGACCCTCGTTCAAACGCTCGAGCAGGCGGGGACGCGGGACAAGTTGAGGTCGAGTCGGGGGGATGTAAAGCTTGGTGGCTAAAACTTGCGTAGACACAGATCAATTATAAGATACAGCAACTGCAAAGCAGGATATTACCGGGCTATTTTCGCCAATTGATCCAGTTTGGGAAGCGCTTCGGCGCGGCCCTGTCCGTAGACAGTCAATATAATTCTCTCAACTCCCTCAGCTTCCATTTCCGCGATGGTCTTCTCGGCGGGGATGGTTTTTTCAAAAAGAGATATTTCCATCGAGTTCGGGTCACGCCCATTCGTCATTGTTTTCTGTTTGAGTTCGGCGATGGCTTTCTTCGCTTTGGGCCATTCCAGGCACCAGGGAGCCCAGCCATCGCATACTTCCGCCGCGCATTCGATCGCTTTGGGTCCTTCCCCACCCATGATGATGGGAGGGTGAGGACGCTGATACGGTTTTGGAAATGCCTTCATCGCATCGAAGTTCACAAACTTGCCGTGAAACTCGGATTCAGAGGTCGTCCAAATCTCTTTAATGGCTTGAATCTGTTCCTTGAGAAGCTGGAAGCGCGTGCGGTAGACCACGCCGTGGTCAGCCATTTCAGGCTCGAGCCATCCTGCTCCAACACCGAAGAGGAAACGTCCCCTGGAGAGTAGGTCTAATGTAGCTGCTTCTTTGGCAAGGAAGATCGGGTCCCGTTCGATCACGAGAGCCACACCACTTCCCACCTTGATGTTTTTCGTGGCTGCCATCGCCAGAGTCATGGAGACAAAGATATCGTAGGTTTGCCAGTAGTAATCTGGCAGCGGGGATGTGTTCTCCGGTGAGTTTAGAAAACGGACCGGGATGTGCGTGTGTTCTGAGAACCAGACGGAGTCCAGCCCGCGCTCTTCCGCGGCGCGCGCCAGTTCATCAGGTTGCATGGAAGATTCAGTAGGAAACACATGAACACCAAATTGCATTTTGCCTCCTGTAGTGAAAGGGGTATGTAGAGATTTTACTCGTTACCTTCATTAACTGTGGGGAGTGCGTGTATCTATCGTTCCAGCAGCTTTTTCAGAATAAAGAGCGCAGGGTTCAAGAAAAAATATGAAAAACTCTTGAAAAACTCATCAAATTAGCGCATAATAAATATAGCTCAAGTTGCTACCCCTCCTTCTCATGAGGCCTCATGTCATTCTACCGAAGGACATCGGTACGGTGTGAACGACCGAAGGGAGTGAAGAATCCCGAGCAATTGAGCCAACAGGCTCAATTGCTCGGGAGACCCTTCGCGATGCTCAGGGTGACATGCCTATTCCTTCAGGTCGCAACTTGGGTTAAATATATAGACAACACTGCTTAGTCTAAATCCTAAACCATGGTAAATCTCCTTTATGAAGGTGGGTTGTATGATGGAGTCCAGCGGTAATTACCCAGGTTTAATTATTTAGCCCATTGGCGCTGACCAGGGACCTCTACCTGGAGGTGAGATCATCTTAAAGTGAAATATCGTTTCTGCATGAGCGACTGCGATCCTGTATCCATCCGTTTAATAACGTCCCGGCTCGAATCTGAGGCGAAGGACAAAAGGAGAACCAGATGACTCATAAAGTTAGATCGCAATCATTGTTCGTTTCTTTGTTCTTGATCATTATCCTGCTCTCGGGCCTGGCGCTGCCGACTGGCATCGTTCATGCCATTAATACACCCTGGCTCAGTGTGTCGGGCCGGTTCCTCCGCGACCCTCAGGGCAATAACGTTGTGCTGCGCGGGGTCTCTCTGATCGACGTCTCGGTGGCGAACTCGCGTCCGCGCAATGCCGTGACGCTCACGAATATGCTCACGAACGAGACCGATGGCTGGTACACGCGCGTGGTGCGTTTCCCGGTCTACCCGAATGCCATCGATGGGCAGCCAGGCTGGATCGCCAACCCCGACGCTTATTTCAACAACCATCTCGACCCCGCCATCCAGAACTGTATCAGCAAACAGATCTACTGTATTATAGACTGGCACTATATCTCCGATTACACATCCAGTACGATTGACACAACCACGCGCGCCTTCTGGAGCTACGTCGCCCCGAGATACGCGAACACCCCCAATGTGATCTTTGAACTTTACAATGAGCCGATCAACCCGGACAACTGGAGCACATGGAAGGCAACCGCCCAACCCTGGGTGAACCTTATTCGTTCCTTTGCTCCAAATAACCTGATCCTGATCGGCGGTCCGCGTTGGTCACAGAACCTTTCCAGCGCCGCCAGCGATCCGTTCGTTGGCAGTAACCTGGTTTACGTAGCTCACATTTACCCACAGCATGGCGGCCAGAGCACCTGGGATTCCTGGTTTGGGAACGCTGCCAATTCCGTGCCATTCTTTATTACAGAATGGGGCTGGCAGCAGGGCGGTGCCATCCCGACCAGCGGCACCCTCTCTGGCTATGGTGTGCCCTTCAGTACGTATATGGAGTCAAAGGGCTTAAGCTGGACCGCCTGGGTTTTTGATCAGTTCTGGCAGCCTGTGATGTTCGACCAGAATTACACCCTGCTGGGCGGCGAGAATTTCATGGGGCAGTATACAAAGGACTTTCTGTTCCAGCACCGTAATGACAATCTGCCCGGCAGTGGAGGTCCAACCAATACCCCAACTCGAACGAACCCGCCGGGTGGAGTTACAAACACGTCCACGCGGACGAACATGCCTGTCAGCAACGGGAACCTGAAAGTTCAACTGCGGCTGAATGGCTCAGACAATACTACCCGCTCCGATTTTTACTATCGTGTCGTCAACACAGGTACGACTCCACAATCCAATCTCTCTGTCCGGATTTACTTTAATCTCGATGGCTCCCAACCCGCCTCCAAGTATGTGCTCGAGAAGTGGTGGGATGGATCGAACATCGCCACCGTTTCTGGTTCCACGCAGGCTTCAGGCTCCACGTATTACTTCACGGTAAGCTATGGGTCTGCCTCCCTGGCTGCCGGGGCATCGTGGGAATTTCAGACCACCCTGCATTTGAACGATTGGAGCGCCAATTACAGCGGCACAAACGATTGGTGGCATACCACAGGGGCCCTGCCAGCCGCCTATACCGATTGGCCCACTATCCCTGCCTATGTGAATGGCGCTCTCGCCTGGGGCAGCGCGCCCGGCGGCACGCCCGTTCCCACGTTCACGCCCACACGGACCAACACGCCTGCTGTCGCGACCAATACGCCGACTCGTACCAATACGCCCGTTGGCGCGACGAACACCCCGACTCGCACCAACACGCCTGCGGGTCCAACCGTTACGCCCACCCGAACCATCACGCCCGCCGGGCCCACGACTCTCAAGATCCAGTATCGGGCAGCGGACACGAATGCAGACGACAACCAGATCAAGCCACACTTCAACATCCTCAATACCGGCAGCAGCAGTGTGCCATTCAGTGAATTGAAGCTCCGCTACTGGTATACGCGCGAGGGTACAGTTGGGCAAAACTTCTTCTGCGACTACGCCGCCATACCAGGCAATTGCGGCAATGTCAGCGGGACGTTCGTTCCCGTCAATCCGCCTCGAACGGGAGCAGACTTTTATCTGGAGGTGGGCTTTAACGCTGCGGCAGGCTCGATCGCAGCGGGCGGTCAGAGCGGGGAGATCCAGGCCCGTTTCGCCAAGACCGACTGGTCCAACTACAATGAGACCGGCGATTACTCATTCGATCCCACCAAAACTTCCTTTGCAGACTGGGACCGTGTGACGCTGTATCGCAACGGGACACTGGTCTGGGGCGCGGAGCCTGGCGGGGGCGGACCCACCAATACGCCCACGCGGACGAATACCCCGGGCGGGCCAACGAACACGCCGACCGTGACGCCCTCGCGTACCAATACCCCGGTTGGCCCCACCTTTACTCCTACTCGAACAAATACACCCACAGGACCAACCTTTACGCCGACTCCCACACCTACGAATCCACCGCCCGGTACACATCTGGATAACCCATTCGTCGGTGCAACTTTCTATCGAAACGTGGATTATGTCGCCTCCGTCAACGCAGCCGCGGACTTGCAGGGAGGGCCGCTCGCGAATCAAATGAGGCAGGTGGCGAACTACCCGACCTTCGTCTGGCTGGACAGCATCGCGGCGGTCAACGGCACCAATGGATATCCACGCAGCCTGGCCGGTCATTTGGACGCGGCGCTTGCCCAGGGCGTGAACGCGATCGGGATCGTTGTATACGACCTTCCCAATCGTGATTGCTCTGCGCTGGCTTCCAATGGCGAGCTGTTGATCGCGCAAAACGGTCTCAACCGCTACAAGACCGAGTACATTGATGCCATCTACAACACCATCCGCCTGCCGCAATACAGCAACCTGCGGATCATCGCGGTGATCGAGCCAGACTCCCTGCCGAACCTGGTCACCAACCTGAGCTTCGCCAAATGCTCCGAGGCGCAGTCGACGGGTGCGTACGTGCAGGGTGTGCAGTATGCAGTGAGCCGGATCCGCTCGCTGGAGAATACTTATGTTTACATCGACGTGGCGCACGCGGCCTGGCTGGGCTGGCCCTCGAACTTCAGCCCGTTCGTGAACCTGCTCAAGCAGGTGGGCACGGGCATTACCGGCGGCCCCGGCAAAGTGGATGGTTTCATCAGCAATACCGCCAACTACAACCCGGTCGATGAACCGTTCATGGATGCCAACACGATGGTGAGCGGACAGCCTGTCCGGTCGCTGCAGGGCTGGTACGACTGGAATGATTACATCGATGAGCAGCCTTACATTGTCGCCCTGCGCAACGCGCTGACCACAGGCAGCGACGCTTACCCGACCTCGATCGGCTTGATCATCGATACCTCGCGCAATGGCTGGGGTGGCTCCAACCGACCGACCGCGGCAAGCACGTCCACCGACCTCCGTACCTTTGTGATGGCAACGCGCGTCGACAAGCGCATTCACAAGGGCAACTGGTGCAACCAGGACGGCGCCGGTATCGGCGCGCGCCCGGCGGCCAATCCCGTGACAGGGATCGATGCCTATGTGTGGGTCAAGCCGCCCGGCGAGTCGGATGGATCCAGTTCTTTGATTCCGACAGGCCCTGAGAATCCCGGCGGCAAGGGCTTCGACCGCATGTGCGACCCGACCTATACGGGCAATCAGTTGAATGGCAACAACCTGACGGGTGCTCTGGCGAATGCACCGGTTTCCGGACGCTGGTTCCAGGCGCAGTTCGTCCAGCTGGTCCAAAACGCGTATCCACCTTTCCCATAGGCAGGGCCATTCGAAGTAATCGGAGCTCTCCCCGGTAAACAGGAACGGACATGATAAAAACCATGTCCGTTCCTTTATTATGTGAGAAACGATCTGATGGACTTTGGCTGCGTGCTCAATGCAGGGTCTGTGTTACGACATCGGCAAGGCGCTGTCTTCGACCCGCTTCCCACGCTGCTTTGAATCGATCCGAGTCTAACTGAGTCTCGATCTGTGCCCGCAGCTTTTCAGCTTCGTCGCGCAGGCGCTCGGGGCGATTCAAGGAATTCTGTTCGCTTGCCGGATGATTCAACACAACCGCCAGAAGCTGCAAAGCATCCTCCAGTTTGCCCTGCGCCATGTAAACATTGGCGAGATCCCGCAGAGAGGCCAGCATTTCCCGGGTTTGACCGCACTCCTGGCTGATGTGCAGGCTCTTGAGGAAGAACTGCTGGGCTTGTTGAATGTCGCCTTCCAGCAGTGCGACAGTGCCCAGGTTATCATTTGTGATCTGGAGCATGCGCAGGTAGTTAATCTCTTCTGCCGCCTGCGCTCCACGCAAATAATAAGTTTTGGCTGCACCGATGTCACCGATTGCCATGGAAATGGCTGCCAGAATAATGCCAGATGCGGCGGACAAACCGAAAGGGTTGCCCAGTTTCTCGAAAATCGAAAGCGCTTCCTGTCCGGCCTGAAGTGCTTCACCGGCCTGGCGTTGTAGGACAAGCGCATACGCCCACCATACCAATGCCCAGCCGCGTTCCCAGACATCCCCGCTCTGTTCGGCGTGTTCCATCATCTCCTGGCTGATCTGCAGGACGATTTCATGATTATTCATGAATATGGCGTTGATGTTCGCGCAATGAAAAGTTTCCACCCCGATATCCTGCCTGTCGAATTGACGCAGGATATCCAAACTCTCCAGTGCCATTTGCAAGCCCTCAGCAGGCAGGCCGATCAGAGCAGTAAACCACGACTGCCGCGCCCGGAGTTGGGCGCGAGCCTTGATGATCTCAGGTTCGGTTGCCGTAAGTTGCCTGGCTGCCTCCCCAAAGAACTGAATCGCCGGAGTAAAAGAACCGCGCACTTCAAAGTATAGCCAGAGAGCACTACAAAAGCGAAGGATATGGCTGGCATCCTGCCGCCTGATCCAGTAATTCCAGGCGACCCGGATGTTGTCCATGTCGGCTTCAATTGCCAGCAGGACGGTTTTTTGGCCCTGGCCATGGATTTGTTCTTCATACGTCTTCATAAGATCGGCAAAGTATCTGGCATGGACCTCGTGGGCAGACCGTTCCTCTTCAGCCGAAAGCCTGAGTTGTTCCTCGGCATACTGGCGCAGGAGTTCATGGATGAAGTATCGACCTGGATCCGGGCTGCGCCGGAGCAAGCTCTTGTCAGCTAGCTGTGCCAGGCCGCGTAACGAGGCTCCCGCCGCCTCCTGCGCCGCGGCGCGCGTAAAACCGCCGCGGAAGATGGAGAGACGTTTCAGGATGTTCTGGGCGGATTCATCGACCTGGTTCCAGGAGGACTCGATCACGGCGCGCACACTGCGCTGACGGTCCGGAATGTCACGCTTCTCCGTTTCCAGCATATCGATGCCCGTTTCGATCTCTACCGCAATCTCGTCCACCGATAGGGTATCGACCCAGGCGGCAGCCAGCACGATCGCCAGCGGCATCCCATCCACGAGACGACAAATGCGGGTCACAGCAGGCAACGTCGAAGCGTTGAGTTCAAAGCCTGGCCGCATTCGCTTCGCACTGATGGCAAAAAGCTGATTCGCGCTGTTCTTCTCCGGGCGCCTCTCATCGACGGTCATCCCCTCGATGTTGAAAACAGTTTCCCCCGTCAAATTAAGCCTCAGGCGCGACGACGCAAGAATTTGAACCTGAGGAGCAGCCTTCAACATCTCCTGGACGAACGCGGAGCCATCCAGGAGATGCTCGAAGTTATCCATCACCAGCAGGATCTTCTTGTCGCGCAAATAATCCAGGACGCGCAATTTCGGGTCTTCGCTTGAGGAGAGGGAGATCGGCAAAACCTCCGCGATTGCCTGCACGATCAGGTCTGCAAAAGTGATGCGATCCAGCGCGACAAAATAAATGCCCTGCGGAAACGCCTGAATCATCTGCCCGGCGGCTTCCAGGGAGAGGCGCGTCTTGCCCATCCCGCCGGGAGCTACGAGGGTGATCAGCCGGTTGTGTGTATCGGCGAGCAGCGCTTTGAGTGACCTCAGCTCCGTCTCGCGCCCGATGAAGGCGGTGAGCTGCGAGGGAAGGTTATGATTGACAACTTCCTCGGCACGGAGCGCTGGGAAATCGGAAGGCAGGTCCGGTGCATTCAATTGATACAGCCGCACGGGCTGTGTCAGATCCTTCAGGCGCCGTTCCCGCATGTCTACGAGCTGAACACCTTCCGGCAGTTCTCCGCGCAGCAGGTCGGCGGTGATCTGTGACACCAGGGTCTGCCCTCCATGCCCGGCAGACATAATCCGCTGCACCGTGGCGAGTGTGGTGTAACCTGAATAACGCGGCGACCTGGTTGGTTCCTCCAAATGCGCGGTGCCGGTGTGGATCCCCATCCGTAATTTAATGGAGGCAGGCGACCAGGCTTCTTTATAAAGGGCGCGCTGGATCTCCAGCGCGGCAGCCAGTGCCTCGCCGGCGTTTTGAAATGCCACTGAAAAAGAGTCTCCGACAATGTCAAATGTAAATCCGTTGTGCGCTGTGATGACTTGATTCAAAATCTCGTGATGCCGCATCAGCAGGCCAGGCATAGCCTCCGGATATTCTTGTGAAAGTCTGGCGCTGCCTTCGATGTCGGTAAACAGGAATGTAACCGTGCCCGATGGCAGAGCTCGCTTGCGCTGGTTCTGGCTTATGGCGCTGACTGGTTTGTTTGCGCCCATTTGATTTTCATCGTAAAGCAGTTCCACCTGTGTCGGCAGCGGTAGATGGAATGTGGCAGCGTAGCGCTTAAGATTCGCCGCGGCAAAGATCAACCCCGCTAATCTTTGTTCGTCAGGTTGCCCGGCTTTGTGACAGTACGCCAGTCCCGCGGCAACGCCAGCCAGCCAGTACTGTCCCCACAGGTCATCGTGCAGGCTCGGATGGTTTTCGTCCACCCACGCCGCGAACGCGCTGCGAGCGGATGCGATGACCGCGCTGACTCCGGACATTTCGATCGGCACCCTGTGCGGATCTGGGATGTCTGCCACCGCCAGCAGCGTGAGGAAGTTGACGGACCTGGGGAACGAGACCTGCGACATGGCCTGCATCAAGTACGACATCTCCAGGTAGCGTTGGTCATAGAGTAAGGGCATGCCCTCTTTGAACAGTGCAAAGTCGATCAGATAGTAGCCTGTGAGTGTTTCTTTATCATCGGCGAATTTCACCAGAATATTGTTCGTATTCAGGTCGCCGTGGATGAACCCTGTCCCCACATCCATGGATCGCACCTTGCCCCATGGTTCCGGTTTGCGCGCGTGCAGCAAGGGATTCGGGAAGACATGTCCGTTGATGAGAAGCCCCTGGACATCCGGGTTGACCTGGCAAGTCTCCTGCAAGAAGCGTTCGATATTTCCCCCAACGTCGAGGCGAAAGCCCAGCCACTTTTCTAAAATCTTTTGCGGGTGAACCGCCTGTTCAAAGGTTTGAAGGCTGTTCCACTCTGTCAGCAGGACATGATTTGTTTGTGTGAAGATGGTTTTAAGCTGGCTCGGGCGTTCGTACTTCGATAGGGGAAGATACTTAAGCAGAGATTGACCGGCGATCCGGTAGAAGATGCCAATCGCGCCGTCCTGCTCGACGCGGTCGAAAACCAGTTCGGCGATGTGTGTGCGGGCAAACTCCGGTGTGGACTTGCTCATCACAGCATTGTGGCGTGTGACCTCATCCGACCTTGCAGCTTTGCCCTTGCGATCCAGCTTGAGGATGCAGTGCTCAACCCGTTTCGTCTCGTCATGAGAAACGCTGACGAGAAAGACGACGGCGCCTGACCAGCCCCCGACAAGTAATTGAAGCGGCGCGATGGTGATCCCGTATGTTTCCTGCGCCAGACGCAAAATCGCCTGGTATTCAGGCGGTAGAGTTTGAAACTCGGTTGCCAGTTCGGGCATGCTGTGAACCTTCTCACTCACGATTCTACGAATAAAAATGGGGACGAGCTACTCTGAAATGAAGGTGGGATATGAGATCTTATGGTTAAAACTTGCCTGGACACAAATCAATTATAAGATACGCACCGCCCAAATTTGAAACGAAATAAACACTCACCGCATTACTTCAGTCACTCAACAAGCCTTCCCGTCCGGTTGGCAGAGTGCTGCATACTGCGAAGTGTCTGCAAAGACGATGGCCTCTCACCCTGCAAACATGTAACTTGAAAGGGACAAAGGTCATCTTGTTAATTGTAGAAGACTTCACTATACTGGATGCGTTGGAATTGTATGGAGCGCTTCTTTTTAGGGAAGGCTATCTTCCGGGGAGAATTCGTATGTTTTTCAATATTCAAAAATCTTTATTTGGGCGGTTTAGTTTAATCTTGAGCTTGCTCGTCGGAGTATTTGGAGCGATGCCTGTTCGATCTGTTTATGCCGAGCCTGGTATCTATCGAGTGGCTGTGGAGGGAGCAGCGAGTGATCCTTGTGGCTCTGATTGGTCCGATCCATGTGATTTCCAATACGCCTTGACTACCCTTGCCGTTGCAGGAGATGAATTATGGGTCAAGCAGGGAACTTATAAACCAGGGAATGACCCTACGTCCACTTTTATGCTCAGGGATGGAATCGCAATTTATGGCGGTTTTGCAGGGACGGAAACTTTGCGCGAAGAGCGAGACCCCGCAGCCAATCTCACGGTTTTAAACGGCGACCTGTATGAAAATGACAACAACCATATTGCTTATGATGAACCTACGCGCGCAGATAACGTTAATCACGTGGTGTCGAGCATCGGGGGTGGGAATACGACGATCCTGGATGGCTTCACAGTTTCGGGTGGCAATGCAATTGTGGGTTTTAATATAAATACCGCCGGCGGGGGAGGACTGTGGATTGTCGAGGGGATGCCAGTCATTCGAAATATGATTTTTTCAGAAAACTCTGCGCGTGACCTGGGCGGCGCCATGTTTAATGAGGGCTCGAGTCGCCCCACAATGGAAAATATCGTGTTTACGAATAACGCATCTGAAAGAGGGGGCGGTCTGGCAAATTCTCGAAGTTACCCAGGTCTTTCCAATGTATTCTTTATCAAAAATTTGGCCAGCTATGCCGGTGCTGGAATGGTTAATATTCTTGGGAGCCAGCCTGTACTGGAATATGTGACGTTTGATGGCAACCAGGCATTTAGCTTTGGCGGTGGAATGGCCAATTACGATTCCACTCCCAGCGTCTCCAATTCTACGTTTTCCAGTAATCAAGCATTCGGCAACGATCACCCGGTTCATACACAGGATCGCACTCCACCTTTTGGTGGCGGCATGTACAACTCCAACAGCGATGTATCCATCGTGAATTCGACCTTTAGCAGTAATCGTACCGGAAATGGAACCAACTCCATCGGTGGGAGTGGAATTGGCAACCAGGCGAGCGATCCCACGCTGATCCATGTGACGATCTCTGGAAACCTCGATGGCATGATGAACGATGCAAGCTATCCGATTGTCCGCAACAGTATCCTCTGGGGAAATACGTACATGGGTGAGGTGATCAACATTCGCGATGTGAACAATAGCAGCAGTACGGTGCGCGACAGTGTGATTCAGAACGGCTTCCCCACTGGCATAAATATCATCACCACAGATCCATTGCTTGGCGCCCTGGATGATTATGGCGGTCCCACGAAAACAATATCGCTCTCGCCAGGGAGTTCAGCCATAGATCAGGGAAATTTAAATGATTGCCTGCCCAGTGACCAGCGCGGGGTAACCCGTCCGCGAGGTCTGGCTTGTGATATCGGCGCCTATGAATATGAGCCTACGATCCGGTATGTCAGGTGGAATGCGAATGGGGCGAATAACGGCACATCCTGGACGGATGCTTACAAGGACCTGCAATCCGCGCTTGCCGCGGCAGTCAGCGGAGATCAGATCTGGGTCGGAGCAGGGACGTATAAACCCACTACAGGCACAGATAGAACTGTCACGTTTCAACTGAAGAGCGGCGTTGCGATTTATGGTGGTTTTGCCGGCACAGAAACGCTGCACTCACAGCGGGATTATGAAACAAACCTTACGGTCTTGAGTGGTGATATAGGCGCCACTGGTGATCGCAGTGATAATTCATATCACGTAGTCTTCGTTGGCGGCTCCGACAACTCCGCTGTTCTGGATGGCTTTGCAATCACAGCCGGGAATGCAAATGGCGAGGGATCTGCTCAAGCGGGTTGGGGCGGTGGGATGCTGATAGAAAATGACGGTAGACCGAGTCTGGTGAACTTAACCATCGCTGAAAACTCTGCCACGAGAGGGGGTGGCATGTCCATGTGGGGGAGTCCACTGTTGACAAACGTAAAGTTCGCGAACAATGCAGCTACTCTTACTGGCGGGGGAATATACACGTATCATGGTAGTCGCCCCAGCCTGACAAATGTGACATTCGATCACAATGCAGCCACACACGCCGGTGGCGGCATCTATACCGATGAAGCCAGCTATCTGACCCTGAGGAACGTGACATTCAGTCATAACTCAGCCGGGATGGGCGCAGGGCTATACAGCAGTATGGGTGTGAATAGCCTGACGAATACGACTTTTCATGGGAATACAGCCAGTACTACTGGTGGCGCGATATACAATGGAGCCTATGGTACCCTGCTTCTGACCCATGTTACGGTCAGCGGCAATACCGCCGCCTTGAAAGGCGGGATTTATGATGTCTCCTTCGAGAGTAGTGTCATGATTCATAACAGCATTGTTTATGGGAATGCGGGTGGGGAAATCGATGGCGCCGTAGACGCAGCCTTCAGCATTGTAAAGGGCGGCTATCCGGGCACGGGCAATCTGGATGTTGATCCTCTCCTGGCTCCGTTGCAGGATAACGGCGGATCTACCCAGACCATGGCGCTCGGCGCGGGATCTCCGGCCATCGATGCAGGCGAGGGTTTGAATTGCCCGGGCACCGACCAGCGCGGCGTGATCCGCCCGCATGGTTCTGCCTGTGATATTGGCGCGTATGAGGATGACCGTGATCCGGTCACCTGGATTGTTACCAACACCAATAATTCTGGTCCGGGTTCTCTGCGCCGGAGAATGGAAGAGGCAGCTCCGGGCGATATTATCTCATTTGCCCCCTCCCTTGCCGGGCAGACGATACGGTTGGTCTCGGAACTGGTCATTGATAAACTTCTCACGATCGATGGTTCGGGGCTGGCGACTCCCGTTGCCATCAGCGGCGACACAGATAACAACGGGACGGGCAATGTGCGCGCGTTCAAGGTGAATCAGAACGTCAACGCTACCCTGATTCATCTCACGATTACGAAAGGCAGGAATAACTACGGTGGAGGAGTCTATAACTGTGGCACTTTAATTGTCATCGATAGCACCTTCTCAGACAACTCGGTGAGCACCGATGGAGCCGGCATCTACAATTGCAATCGGTTAACGGTTATCAACAGCGTTTTCTCCGGCAATAAAGCCTTTCAAGATGGCGGTGGGATCGCTGCCCACAGCACAACGGCAGTCACGACCATCGAGAACAGCACCTTCACGGACAACTGGGCATGGACAGACGGCGGTGCGATCCGCGGGGGCGGGACGCTCGTCGTAACAAAAAGCGGCTTCTTTGGTAATTCGGCGCAATCGGGTGGCGGCATTACGCATGTGGGAACGTTAACGGTAGAGGAGAGCATTTTTGATGATAATTCTGCATCCTTTGGCGGTGCGATCGAGAATGCCGGTGCATCCACAACAGGGAACATTGCCAATACTACGCTCTCAAACAATTCTGCCATATCCGGGGGCGCGATTACGAACAGTGGTGTAATGACTGTGACGAATAGTACCTTCTTCAACAACTCTGCATCTACTGGTGGTGGCATCCACAACTATACTTACTTTAGTCTGACCTTAATGAATAGTACGTTCTCGAACAATAAGGCGACCAACTCTGGTGGCGGCATTTACAACCAGAGTTGGGGCGCAGTGAACGCCGTGAATACTATCATGGCGAACTCAACTTCCGGGGGAGACTGCGTCAACAATGGTGAATATGGTCTTAATATCAATAACCTGGTGGAAGATGGATCCTGCTTTGCGTCTCTGCAGGGTGATCCCAACCTGGCTCCGCTGGCAGATAACGGTGGCTTTACGCAAACGATGGCATTACCGCCCGGTTCTCCGGCTATCGATGCAGGGGACGATGAAAATTGTGCGGCGACCGACCAGCGTGGAATCACACGTCCGCAGGGCAGTCACTGCGACATTGGTGCGTATGAGCTTGAGCCCGATGTCACACCCCCTGCGGTGCTCTCCATGACCCGTGCCGGGGATGATCCGACAACTGCTGCCAGCGTGGACTTTACCGTGACGTTTTCTGAACCTGTCCGGGATGTCGACACGAACGATTTCGCCCTGGACGCGACAGACAGTATTAGCAATGCAGTCGTCAGTGGAGTAACAGGTACAGGCGCAACCCGAACCGTGACAGTGAATACCGGGTTGGGGAATGGCATGCTTCGCCTGGATGTGCCGGTCGATGCGACGATCAACGACCTGACAGGGAACCCTCTGGACAGTTTGCCTTTTCTGGCCGGGGAAGTGTATACCATCCGGAAACCAGCCAGTGTGGACGTTTCCATACATGGAGTTCCCGGTGGCACCTACTCAATTCTTCCGGGTACAGGCACCCGGCAGAGTTATAACGCCATCAACAACGGTCCGGTAAAGATCGCGGGGACAAATCATATTCCCTTCATTCCTGCCGAACGCGTGATCTATAAGGTCAATGGAACACCGGCCAGTTTTTCGGAGATGATGGCATTGCCTGACAGTCAACTGGATACGACCTACTGGCTGCCCTGGTACAACAACGTGGACCTGGACACTCAACTGCGGTTTGCGAACGTGAGCAGCTCGAATGCCAATGTGACTGTGTACATTAACGGAGTGGCGATCCATACCCTCAGCGGACTCGTGCCGGGCGCGAGCACCCGGGTCAGTTTCCCCGGGGTAGACAGTGGTCCGGTGAAGATCGTTAGCAATGTGGACATTGTAGTGTCAGAGCGTGTGATCTACAGGGTCAATGGGAAGAACACCAGCTTCTCTGAGATGATGGCTCTGCCGAACAGCCAACTGGATACGACCTATTGGCTGCCCTGGTACAACAACGTGGACCTGGATACTCAACTGCGGTTTGGCAACGTCAGTAATACAAATGCCACAATCCATGTCTACATTGCCGGGCAGGAGATGACGGGTAGCCCCTTTATCCTTGCGCCGGGAGCTGGCCTCCGCAAGAGTTATGCCGGAATTAATAATGGACCTGTGAAGGTCGAAAGCGATGTGCCAGTTGTCGTCGCGGAGCGTGTAGTTTACAGGGTAAATAACATTGCTACCAGTTTCTCCGAAATGATGGCGCTGTCGAACAGCCAAGTGGATACGACGTATTGGCTGCCCTGGTACAACAACGTGGACCTGGACACTCAACTGCGGTTTGCGAATATTAGCAACTCACAGCCAGCCACGGTGCACGTCTACATCGCTGGACAGGAAATGAATGGGAGTCCCTTCACCCTCGCCCCGGGTGAGAGCATCCGGAAAAGTTTCATGGGTATCAGTCATGGGCCGGTGAAGGTGCAGAGCGATATTCCGATCGTGGCAGCAGAGCGAGTCCTCTATAAAGTGAACGGCATCTACACCAGCTTTACCGAGCTGATGGGACTGCCAGACAATCAGTTGAACGTCACCTACTGGCTGCCCTGGTACAACAACGTGGACCTGGATACCCAATTAAGATTCAGCGTTCCGTAATAGCAAGCCGACTTTGCCGCAGAAAAGCTGCCCTGCCCGTCCTCCGCAGGTGAGACAGCTTTCTGATTCAAGCTCCTGTTCGAAAAACCTGGAATTTCAACCCTCATAAATTCACACATCGAAGGCTTGCTGAAAATGGAGAATACTGTGACAATCAGGGGCGCGGAATTACTTCAGCAGCAATCGGTGCACTTCGCGTCAATGAATAGCAACATAAGGAAGGCAAGTTTCAAATTATGTATGTAGACAGTATTCTCGGCTACAGGGTCGAACAGCAAGGATGGAGACCATGATCCTCCCAGCGGTCGAAGCAGATGGTCCACAGATCCGTGATATCGCCGCTAGCGCAGGCGTCTTCAGCCAGGAGGAAGTCGATTGTGTAGCGGACCTCTGGGAGGAGTACCTGACTGTGGGTCCAACGGTGGGCGGGTATAACTTCCTCGTGGATCGGGACGGGGACCGCGTCTTTGGGTTTGCCTGTTACGGTCCGCGCGATCTGACCAGCGGTGTGTTTGACCTGTACTGGATCGCTGTGGATGCTACGACCCACCGCAACGGCGTCGGACGCAAGTTGCTGACCGCCACCGAAGACGAAGTGGGAAAAGCAAACGGGCGCATGTTGATCGCAGAGACATCGGGAACGCCACATTACGAACCCACTCGAAACTTCTACCTGGGCATGGGATATACCATCGAAGCGACCATCAAAGATTTCTATACCGAGGGCGATGACCTGGTGATTTTCATCAAACGCTTTTAACAAGAGACGCCGCGTCATCTGAAAAGGTCATTCCTCCAAATTTCCCTGGCACTTTAGCCAGGGAATTTCGCGTGTAGGGAACGCTCCCTCACACCTCCACGGGTGATGATGCGGCGTTACTATATAAGGACCAAATAGCCACCTGATACGCACCCTCAGGGATATGCTGACCCGGAGCCCTTCCGTTCGCCTGAAATATCTTTGCCTCTCCTTTGGAGCCGTACGAAAACATGTAATGATATTGCGATGCTTACTGCTTGCCTTGCTCGTTCTGAAAGTGCAATAATGGACTCTGGGGTTGTTTACGTCTCTGGGTAACGGGCGATGGTTTAGTCATTTTTGAGAAAATAAGTTAATAGTTTTGCGCCTCCTGCCGGTTTGGTATCAGGTACAGGGTTCCGAAGGAGAAAAGATGGATCCGAAACAGATCAAGACTCTTTCCAGGTTGCTGGCTGCTTTTTTGCTCGTCGCGTCGCTGGTTCATTTGCTGCCGGGGGCTGTACTCCCTGCCCGCGCAGCCCCCGGGGATATCACGCGCGTTTCGGTCAGCTCGAGCGAGGCGCAGGCAAACTCATCCTCGCGTTCGGCAGACATTTCTGCCGATGCGCGGTTCGTGGTCTTTCACTCGGATGCCAGCAACCTGGTCAGCGGGGATACGAACGGCTTTGAGGATGTCTTCCTGCGCGACCGCCAGACCGGGGAGACCTTCCGCGTTTCCGTGGGGGCGGGCGGTGCGCAGGCAAATAACGGCTCGTTTGCTCCGGCTATCTCCAGTGACGGGCGTTTTGTTGCCTTCAATTCCGACGCAACCAACCTGGTCAGTGGAGATACCAATGGCTTTACCGATATCTTCGTGCGGGACAGGCAGGCGGGGACAACGACCCGCGTTTCCGTCGGACCCAATGGAACGCAGGCGAATGATATTTCAGACTCCCGGCTTGCCATCTCCGGCGACGGGCGTTTTGTTGCCTTCCATTCCGATGCGACTAACCTGGTAACCGGAGATACCAACGCCGCCTCCGATGTCTTCGTGCACGACCGCCAGACCGGTGTCACTGAGCGCATCTCGCTGGATAGCAATGAGGTCCAGGCGAATAACAGTTCCTTCAACCCCTCCATTTCGGCGGACGGGCGCTTCGTCGCTTTTGACTCGGGTGCGACCAACCTGGTGAGCGGGGATACCAACGCCCGGACCGACGTCTTTGTCCGCGACCGGGGGACGGGTCTGACGACCCGCGTCACCGTTAATTCGAACGGCGTGGAAGCAGACCGCGGCGGGCGCGAGGGCTCGATCTCCGGCGATGGGCGCTATGTGGCATTTTCGTCGCTTGCCACAAACCTGATGGACGAGGAGCCCTATGGCTATGATCATGTCTTTGTGCATGACCGCCAGACTGGCGCGACGACCCTTGCCTCGATCGAGTCGGATGGATATCAGATGGTCGGCTGGTCCATGATGCCAGATATATCTTCGGATGGACGCTTCGTTACCTTTGAATTCGAGGACCGCAGCGATGGGATCGCCTTCCTTGCCATCCATCTCCACGACCGCCTGACC
>Ga0114129_10003758_pt1 | contig 21398 bp, 16 predicted proteins | sample RhiMetdeltSRZDD1_FD_80071 | JGI IMG/M metagenome (GOLD analysis project Ga0114129, IMG submission 80071) | Populus rhizosphere microbial communities from Tennessee, USA - Rhizosphere MetaG P. deltoides SRZDD1 (version 2) (version 2) | ecosystem: Host-associated > Plants > Roots > Rhizosphere >... | reverse complement strand
TCGGTTCCAGGTCGAGCCCGGGGCGCCGCCGCCGGCGGCGCAGGACTCGATCGGCGCCTTCTGCCGGCAGGAGCAGATTCCTTTCCTCGACCTTCTGCCCGATCTGCTTCCGCTCGGCGCCTCCGCGTTCATCGACGACAACCACCTGAGCCCGGCGGGGTCGGAGCGTGTCGCCGAACGCATGGACGGCGGCACGTTCGTTCCCCGGCCGAGGACACACGCCGACGTGCTCGGTGAAGAGCCGCCTGGCCGCGCGCTTTCGAGCGGAGATGCGTCGAAGAGGCGCGCCGCCGTGTGGATGCTCGCCCACGCGCACCCCCCCGCGACGGCGGCGACGGTGACGGTGCTCGAGGCGTCGCTCGCCGATCCGGAGCCGGCGGTCATCGTCGAGGCGTCGCGCGCCCTCGGGACGCTGGGTCCTTCGGCGTCGGCCGCACTGCCGTCGCTCTTGAAGTTGCTCGACCATCCGCGCGAGGACGTCCGCGCGCAAGCGGCACGCTCGGCCTGGAGCGTCGGCATCGGTCGCGCGCAGGCGGGGGCGCTGCTCGCGAAGGTCGAGAGCGAAGACGAGTACGTCCGGCATTTCGCCGTCTGGGCGGCCGGACAGGTCGGCCCGGCCGGCGCCTTCGCGGTACCCGCGCTGCTGGCCATGCTCGACACCGAGGACGGCCACGCCCCGGGGCCGGCGGCGGTGAGCCTGCGCCGCCTGGCCGCTTCGGACGCGAGCATCGTGCGCACCGTCGCCGCCGGCCTCGGCGACGCGGATGCCGCGCGCCGTGCGCGAGCGGCGCGCAACCTCGGCAAGCTCGGTCCGGCCTCGGCCGCGGCCGCCGCCGATCTGGCGCGCGCGACGGAGGACGGTGAGGAGAACGTCCGCGCGGAGGCCGTCATCGCCCTCGGCCGCATCGAGGCACCCGCCGCGGTGCCCGCTCTGGTGGCGCGGCTCCGGGGCGACAGCGGCTGGGTGCGCGAGGAAGCGGCGCGGGCGCTCGGCCGTCTCGGTCCCGCCGCGCGGGATGCCATGCCCGACTTGATGCACGCCCTGCAACGCGACGAGCCCGCCGTCCGCCGCCAGGCCGCGCGGGCGCTGGGGCGACTGGGGCCGGAGGCGGCGCTGGCCACGCCCGCCCTGCGTGCCGCCCTCGAGGACGCGGAGGAGCCCGTCCGCGAGGAGGCGAAGAAGGCGCTCGAGGCCCTGGAGGCGATGGCGGGGGAGCAGCGGTGAGCCGAGCCCCCGCGGCCGTGATCGCGGCGGCGGTGGTCCTGCGCGTCGTGTTCGCCGTGGTATTCCTGCGGCACCCGCTGGCCGCCATCGTGCCCGAGGACACCGAGGCCTACCGCACGCTCGCACGCGCGATCGTGGCCGCGGACTGGCAGCATGCGGCCTTCTCCTACCTGAGCCCTCTGTACGCGTTCCTGCTCGCCCCGTTCGCGGGTCTTTCCGCCGGCGCCCTGCGCATCGCCGTCGTCGCGCTGCAGATCGCCATGGACGCGGCCACCACCGGCCTTCTGTATTGGACGGGCACCCGCCTCTTCGGCCGGCCCGCCGGACTCATCGCGTCGGCGCTCTACGCGGCGTACGGCATTGCCGTGTACTACTCGGCGGTCCTGCTCCCCGTCACCGCGATGGTGCTCTTGACCCTGGCTCCGATCGCCGCCGCCCTCGCCGTGAAGAGGCGGCCTCCGGCCGCGTGGCTCCTGCCCGGCGCGTGCATCGGCCTCCTGGCCCTGGCGCGTCCGAACGCGGTCGTGCTGTTGCTGCCGCTGCTGGCCTGGACGATCGCGTGTGACCGCGGATCGGCCGTGCGACGCCTGGCCGCCATCGTGGCCGGCGTCGTTCTCGTCCTCGCCCCGTTCGCGCTGCGGGCGCGGGCCCGCGGCGGCGGCCTGTCGCCCTTCCCGGTGAACGGCGGCATCAACTTCTACATCGGCAATCACGCCAAGGCGAACGGTATGTACGTCTCCATCGAGGGCGTCTCGGACCTGCCCCTGCGGCAGGTGGAGACGTCGATCGCGGAAGCGTCGCGGCGCGTCGGCAGGACCCTCGACGCGCGCGCGGCCGATCGCTTCTGGTTCGACGAGGGCCTCGCCTTCCTTTCTGGATCCCCGGGCGCGGCGGCGCGCCTGCTCCTCACGAAGGCGGCGATGACGTTCCGCGGCGAAGAGATCCCCCTCAACACGAACTACCGCTTCGCGCAGAAATGGCTGCCGCTCCTGCACGCGACGGCCGGGTTCGGCCTGGTCCTGCCGCTCGCGGTGGTCGGCCTCGTCGCGCTGCTCCGCGCTCGCGACCGGCGGCGCGATCCGGATGTGTGGCTGGTGGTGATCGCTGTCCTGGCCTACTCCGCGTCCGTCGTCGCCTTCTTCGTCTCCGACCGCTACCGGATGCCGATCGTCCCGCTGCTGCTGCTGCTCGCCGGCCATGGTGTGTGGACGCTCGTCGACGACCTGCGCGAGCGCCGGCGTGGAACGACCCTCCTCCTGGCGACGCTGGCCGCCTCCGCCCTGGCCGCCAACGTTCCGATGCCGGCCTTCGCGTACCCGGAGTACGCCAAGGACTACTTCCAGCTCGGCAAGGTCCACCGCGCACGCGGTGAGACCGATCGCGCGCTCGCCCTCTACGAGCAGGGGACCCGGCTGGCGCCGGAAGAGCCCGAGGCCTACGTCGAGCTGGCCGGCGTGTACTACGTCGCCGGCCGTACGTTCGAGGCGGAGATGGCGCTGCGCACGGCCCTGCGTCACCGGCCGCAGTTCCCACCCGCACGGAGGAACCTCTCGCTTCTCTTGAAGGAGCAGGGCCTCTTCGAGGAGGCGGAGGCGCTGGCCGTCGACGACGCGCAGAGGGCGAGCCTCGCGCAGGCGCGGGAGGAGCGGCAGGTTCCGAACGCCGCCGCCTTCGCCGACGAACAGTACGCCCTGGGCGTACGGCGGTACGGCGAGCGGAAGCTGGGGGAGGCGCGTTACGCCTTCAAACGCGCGGTCGCGGCCGACCCTCATCGCGACGCCGCCTATTTCGCCCTCGCCCTCCTGTCGAAAGAGCTGCGCCTCGGAGACGAGGCCTGCGCCGCCATCGAAAAGGCCGCCGCGCTGCAACCCGGCGACGCCGAGTACGCGAACGAGAAGCAGATCCTTTGCCGGCGGGATTGACGAGACACGCCCGCGGCCGGATCATCACGGAATGCGCTTGGTGCCGGCGCTGGCGCTGCTTCTCGCCGTCGCCTCCGAGTCTCCGACCACACTCGTCCGCTACAGCTTCGACGAGCACGTCGATACCGGACCCGACACCTTCCGCATCTTCCAGTACGCCAAGGGCACCGTCCGCCTCGTCTCGAGCCCGCGCCTTTCGGGCTGGCGCGCGCTGGAGATTCGCGACGTCGCGGGGGACGGCACCTTTCCGGAGCTGCAGGGCTACTTCGCCCTGCGCCGCCAGGGGCGGCTCTACGCCCACTTCGCGTTCCTCACCACCGATGTCTCGCAGGGACTGAACATCGCCCTCGCCGGCCCCGGGCACTTCACCATCCGCAAGGACGGGATCGCGTTCTGGCTGGCCGTGAAAGAGGGCGTCCTCGTGCACTATCCCGCCACTCGCGCCACCGGACCGGTGCGCCTCGCCGCCGTCGGCCGCTGTGTGCCGACGGCGCTCGCGCGCATGGAGCCGTTCTTGTGGTACGTCGTCGATCTCACCTACGACGTCGACGCCGGAGTGTACGACCTGCTCGTGCGCCAGGAAGGGCGCGATCAGCCGGTGGCGCGCCTCACGCGGCAGAAGAGCTCGGCGGCGATTCCCGCTTCGTCCGTCGACAAGTTCTCGTTCATCGGAGACCTCGAAGACGCCGGGGCGGTGACGTACTACGTCGACGACATCGTCATCGGCACCGACGAACGGATCGTGCAGCTCCCCTTCATCGCCCCCGGGCGGCGCAAGCTGTTCGTCGATCGCTTCGCCGACGCCGAACGGCGCACGCGAGAGCGCTCGTGCCTGCCCGTGATGGAGGCGGCCGACTTCGGATTCACAGACGCCGATCTCGACGCGCTGCGCCGCGCCGGCCTGCTGGGTGCCCTCGAGGACCTGACGGAGGGACGTGACACCGAGGCGCCGGCCGCCGGCGATATCGGCGGTGAGACGCGCCGCCGTCTGGACGCGGCCGCGCATTGGGCGCAAGGGTGTGCAGCGCTGCGCACGGACGCGGCCCGGGCACTGGGTGAGCTCGAGAGGGCGGCCGCTCTCGCGCCGGACGCGCCGCTCCTCGCCGCCTCGACCGTGCTCGCGTTGGCGCGCCTGGGACGCTGGGCCGACGTCGACCCGCGCCTGCCCGCGGTGTCCGCCGCGTGGGCCGACGATCCGCGCTACGGCGTGCTTCTCGCCCAGATCGGCGCGGCGCGCGGCGGGCTCGACGAGGCCGAAGCGTGGCTGCGCGCCCCGGCGGAGGACGTCACCTCCGTGCCCCTCGTGACGAGCACGTATTACTACGTGCTCCTTGGGAAGGGCGAGGCCGCGCTCGCGCTGGACTACGCCTCGCGCATGGCGGCCCGCCTCGCGGAGCGAGGGCAGCCGCCGGAGGTATGGCTCGAGCGCGCCGGGGATGCTGCGCTGCGCCTCGGACGCCTGGCGGAGGCGCGGGACCTCTACGAGAAGTGCCGGCAGACGGCCGCGCGCCCGGCGACCGCGCTCCTCAAGCTCTCGGACGTCGCGTGGCTCGAGCACGATCTCGAGCGCGAGCGCGCGTTCCGCGAGGCCATCTACGGCCGTTTGCGCGAGCGGCGCTAGCCGCTCGTTCAGTCCTTCGGGACCGGTCCGAAACCCACCGCCTCCACACGGTCCGTATTCACGGTCTCCGTCCCGCCGACGTTGTGCACGCGGTAGTCGATCATGACACCGAGGGGAAGCCCGGCCGCGTTGCGGCGTTCGGTGGCGTAGTAACAGGGCATGCCGCCGATACTGCAATGGTCGGGCCGGCCGAGGATCGACGCGACGTCGGGCCGCGGCGTCCCCAGGCGCAGCAGGCACACGAGGCGCCGGAGGCTGTCGTAGTCGTGGTGCTGGCGATAGTGGGCGCCGGCCGTCTCGAGGCCGGCACGACGCGGATCGGGGGGCGGGTCCACACGCTTCGGGATGCGCGCGTCGGCGGCTTCGAAACGATTGCCCGACCCCAGGATCCACCGCTCGACGCGATCCGACGGCCTCGTCTCTCGCCCATCGGTGTACCACAGGTAGAAGTCGAGGGTCAGACCCAGCCGCTCCTCGGCCAGGTTGGCGCGGTCGGACCGATAGAAGATGGTCGGGTCGTCCCACCCATCGGCCTCGCCGAGCAGGCGCTCGATCTCGGCACGCGGTGTGCCCGGCTCGAGCACGGCCACCACGTCCTCGAGCGTATCGAGAGCGCGGCGCGCGCGGTAGAGCGCGGCGGCCTCTTCCAGCGTCTTCGTCCGGACGACGGACGGCGTTGCCCCCTCCGGCGTGCGGCAGGCGATGAGCGAGGCGAGGATGAGAGACGACAGTGCGTGTCGCATTCGAACCCGATGGTACGCCAGGCCGCCGTAGCCGATGGATCCACTCCGAAGGACACCCAGGCGACGCGCCAAGGGCTCGCAACAAGATCCACCGGAATGTTCCTCGATGGAATCTTGTGGCCGCACGCGGGGCGACGTTAGTCTCTCCCCAACAATCCCAAGCAGTGCCGACCTCGCAACGGTCCCGGGACGCGCGGCTCCCGCGCATGGAGCTCGTCTTGCCGGAAATCAGAGAGGAGAGGCCGATGAAGAAGATTTCAGCCGTCGCCGCCGCGCTCACGCTGTCGACGACGTTCGCGTACGCGCAGTCGTTCGAGGGAGAGGAAGAACCCACCGTCATCTACGACGTGCAGAGCGGATTCCGCAACGACAGCTACGACAACATCCAGCGCGGCACCACGTGCAAGTTCGTCCTGCGGTTCCGCAAGGGCGACTGGTGGGACGGCGACCGCAACACCACCAACACCGACCGCCAGCGCGCGGAGGTCAAGGGGCTCGGGGCCCATCAGAAGACGAACGAGACGTTCGAGTACTCCAGTGACTGGAAGAGCAACCGCGGCGGCTCCGGCGGCTTCTGGCACGTCTTCCAGCTGAAGGCCACCAACGGCGACAGCGGCGCCCCGCTGATCACGAACTCCATCCGCAGCGGGACGGGAGCCAGCGTCCGCATCTGGTCCGGCTCGGCCAGCGGCTCCAGCAGCATCCGCGATTACAGCTTCTCCACGGGCAGCTTCATGAACACCCGCATCCGCGTGAAGGTCGCGACTTCCAACACGGGAGAGGTACGCGTGTCCCTGAACGGCGGATCGATGTCGGGCAAGACCGGGATCTCCTGCTATCGCCCGAGCGCCTCGGACTATCGTCCGAAGTGGGGCTCGTACCGCGGTGTGAGCTCGAGCTCGCCCTACGGCGACGACACCGTCGAGCAGAAGAGCTTCACGTCCAGCAGGAAGTAGACGCGCCGCGATCCGCCGCTGAATCGGCCGCCGGGGGAACCGCGACGCAGCGGTTCCCCCCTTCAATGACGCCCCGCCTTTTTTCGTCCGATTGAGCGAGAATCTCGTCCAAACGACCGAATGACCACCCGCGGGATCGAAGCCAGGGACCTCGTCAAAGACTTCGGGCCGTTCCGAGCCGTCGACGGCGTGAGCTTCGCTGTCGACAAGGGCAGCGTGCTCGGCTTCCTCGGGCCGAACGGCGCCGGGAAGTCCACCACGATGAAGATGCTGACGGGCTTCCTCACGCCGACGGCAGGCTCGGCCGTGATCCACGGCCACCTGGTGGCGGCGGCGCCGATCGAGGCCAAACGCCATCTCGGGTACCTGCCCGAGCGCGGGCCGCTCTACGGCGAGATGACGTCTCTGGAGTTCCTGCGGTTCATCGGCCGGGCCCGCGGGCTGGGCGGGAGCGCGTTGCGCGCGGCCGTCGAGCGCTCGATCGAGCTGTGCCGCATCGCCGAGATCCGGCATCGCCTGCTGAGCACCCTCAGCAAGGGATACCGCCAGCGCGTCGGCCTCGCCCAGGCCCTGCTCCACGACCCGCCCTGCCTCATCCTCGACGAGCCGACGGACGGCCTCGACCCGAATCAGAAAGACGTGGTGCGCACCCTCATCCGCGACATGGGGCGCGACAAGGCCATCATCCTGTCGACGCACATCCTGGAAGAGGTCGAGGCCCTCTGCACGCGGATCATCATCATCGACCGCGGGCGCATCCGCCTCGACGACACCCCGGAGGCGATCAAGGCCGGCGGCGGCGCCGGCAGCCTGCGCGATCGGCTCGCCGAGGTGTTCCGCTCGCTGACGGCGGCGAAGGAGGCCTGACCTGCGTGGAACGTTGACGATCGTCCAACGCGAGCTGCTCGGCTACTTCCGCTCCCCGATCGGCTACGTGTTCCTCGTCGTGTTCGTGCTGCTGTCCATCGGCCTGCCGTGGTTCCTCGACAATTTCGTGGAGAGCGACGAGGCCGGCCTGCAGCTCTTCTTCCGCTACCTGCCGTGGATCAACGTCCTCTTCGTGCCCGCGGTGGGGATGCGGCTGTGGTCGGAGGAGAAGAACAGCGGCACCTGGGAGCTGCTGCTCACGCTGCCGTTCACCACGACGCAGGCCGTCGTCGGAAAGTTCCTGGCCGGATGGGTGTTCGTCGGCATCGGGCTGCTGCTCACCTTCCCGTACCCGTTCACCGCCTTGTACCTCGGCGAGCCCGACTGGGGTCCCATCGTCGGCGGCTACGCGATGGGCTTCCTGATGGCGGGGGCGGTGCTGGGCATCTGCTCGCTGATGTCGTCGCTCACCCACAACCAGGTCATCGCCTTCATTCTCGGCGTGCTCGCGTGCATGGTCCTGAACCTGACCGGCTGGAGCGTGTTCAACACGCTGCTGCGCGACGTGCCCGTGGGCCTGGCCGACGCCATCAACAACTTCAGCTTCACGACGCATTTCGAAACGGCGCGGCAGGGCCTCGTGCGGCTCTCCGACGTCCTGTTCTACGTGTCCGTCGCCGCCTGCGCGCTCCTCGCCAACGTGGTCGTGCTCGAGCGATGAGGACGAGGCGCGACAAGGCGCTGGCCTTCCTGATGCTGGGGGCGATCCTTGTGCTCGCGAACGCTTTCGCCGCGCGCCTGCCCGGACAGATCGACCTGACCGGCGAGAGGTTCTTCACGCTGTCCGACGCCAGCCGGCAGATGCTGGCCGCGATCGAGACGCCAGTGCAGGTCGAGCTCTACTTCAGCGCCAGCCGCAAGGGCCTGCCCATCGGCCTCAAGGTCTTCGCCCAACGCGTGGAACAGCTCCTCCGCCAGTATCAGAGCCACGCCCGCGGCAAGATCGAGGTCAAGGTGCTGGACCCCGTGCCCGGCTCGCACGAGGAAGAGGAAGCGCGCCGCCTCGGCCTCTCCTCCCAGCCGCTCGGGCTCGAGGAGCGTCTCTTCTTCGGCCTCGCCGTCTTCCACGGCGGCAACCGCCGCACGATCCCGCTCATCGACTACCGCCGCGAGCGGCTGCTCGAGTACGACATCTCGCGGCTGATCCACGCCGTGCAGACGCATCACCTGCCGAAGCTGGCGGTGGCGACCTCGCTGCACGTGTTCGGACGGCGCGGGATGCCGAAGAGCCAGCAGCGGATGGAGGACGGGACCGCGGAGTGGCAGTTCGTCAAGGACCTGCGGGTGTCGTACGACGTAGTCGAGGTGCACCCGACGTTCGACACCCTGCCGCCCGGCACGGAGGCCCTGCTCGTCATCAACCCGTCGGGCTTCGACCCGCGCCTGCTGTACGCGATCGATCAGTTCGTCCTCTCCGGACGGCCGGCCGTCGTGCTCGTCGATCCGTACTGCTATGCCGAGGTCACCCGCGACGACGCCGACGGCCCGGTGATCGGCGAGGACTACTACAAGGCCGGCGACCTGCCCGAGCTCTTCGCCGCCTGGGGGCTCGACTTCCGGCGGGACGACGTGCTGGCCGACCTCGCGTACACGACCGAGGTCCCGATGCAGGACGGGCAGCCCCCCGTCCAGTTCCCGCTGTGGGTCTCGATCACACAGTTCGACGACACCCAGCCGGTGACCGCGGGCTTCGACAACGTGATGCTGGCTCACGCCGGCGTCCTCGCCGCCCGCAGCGGCGCGGGCATGCGCCTGACGCCGCTCGTGCGCAGCTCGAACGCCGGCGCGCTGCTGCCGGCATCGCAGGTAGGGCGGATGAACCCGTACCGCCTGCGGGAGAACGTGCGGCCGACGGGCGACGTCTACACCCTGGCGGCGCTCGTCGAAGGCCGCTTTCACAGCGCGTTCCCCGCGGGCCGTCCGGCCCCGCCGCCGCAGGGCGGGACGGCGGGATGGAAAGACGAGTGGAGCCTCGGCCTGCGCGAATCTTCGGATGGCGGAAGCCGCGTGATCGTCGTCGCCGACGCCGATTTCCTCGGCGACGCCATGGCGTACGAGCTCGTGGGCCGGCGCGGGGGCGAGCCGGTGACCCGGCCGCGGAACAACAACGTGGCCTTCCTCGTCAACGCCCTCGATCATCTGCGCGGCAGCACCGGCATGCTGCCGATCCGCGCCAAGGGCCAGACGCTTCGGCCGTTCACGCGCGTGCACGACCTGCGCCGGGCGGCGGAGGACAGCTTCCGGCAGGAGGTGCAGCAGATCAACGTGCGGCTGGAGCAGATCGAAGGCGAGCTGGACGAGCTCAACCGTCAGGCCGCCCAGGGCGGCGGCTCCCTCGTCAGCGAGAAGGCGCTCACCGCCATCCGGCGCGTCCAGAAGGAACAAAAGAGCCTGCGCGCGCGGCGTACGGAGCTGCAGCAGCAGCTCCAGCAGGCCATCGACCGGCTGTACCGCAAGCTCACCGCCCTCAACCTGCTCGTGGTCCCGGGCCTGGTGGCGGTCGGCGGCATCCTCTTCTGGCTGCGGCGCACGCGGCGGGTGTCCGACCGATGACGCTGCGCGCGCTGGCCGTCGCCGGTGGCGTTCTGGTCGTCTTGAACGGCCTCGTCCTGTGGCGCGCAGAATCGCGGCGCGCGGGCTCGGCGGGGAGCGCGTTCGTCGACGGCACCCTGCTCGACGCCTCGCACCTCGCCCGCGCCCACCGCATCGTCATCCGCGAGAAGCCGCTGACGAAAGTCGTGCACAAAGAGGAAGGCTTCGAGGTCACGCGGGTGGTGGAGGACGATGCCCCGATTCGCGAGACCACCCTGACGCGGACGAGCGCGGGTACGTGGGTGGTCTCGAGCTACTTCGACCTCGACGCCGACATGGAGTGGGTGGGGCGCACGATGAGCGATCTCTCACAGGGCCGGCTCACGCGCTTCCTGACGTCCGATCCCGCCCTCATGTCCGACATGGGCTTCGAAGGCACGCTCGTCCGCCTCGAAGACGAGCGCGGCGAGGTGGTGCGGCAGATCGAGATGGGCCGCAAGGACGGCGGCGACGCCTACCAGCTCGTGCGGCTGGCCGGCCGCGACACGTTCGTGGCCAAACACGAGGCCGAGATCCTGGGCGATCCCCTGGCCTGGATCGTCACCCGCGTGCTGCGATTCCAGGCGGCGGACGTGCGCGAGCTGGAGCTGCCGTTCCTCGACCCGAAGGAACCGCCGCTCCTCCTGATCCGCGGCGAGCGCGGCGCGCCGCTCGAGCCGGCCCTCGAGCGTCTGCCGAACGCCCCCCGCGTCTCTCCGCGCGCGGAAGAAGTGCTGACGAAGCTGCTGGCGGAGCCGCTCCTGCTGGCGGTGCCGCGCACGCATCCGGCCGCGCAGGCCGCCGCCGGCCGGATCGCCGCGCGCCTGCGGCTGACGCTCTTCGACGGCCGGCGTTATGAAGTAGGCTACGGGATCGCCGCCCCGGGTTCGCCGGCGCTCAGCCCGGACGTACGGAACGAGGACGCCATCATCATGTCGACGACCTGCTCACAGCCCGACGACGTCACGCAGCGCTACGGCGCCAAGGTCGCCCTCGTGTACACCCGAGGGGGAACGCTGCAGCGCCTGCCCGTGAGCCGCGCCGCCCTGACGGCCGGAGGCGCGCGCTGAAACGCCTGTCGTCGCACCTCGAGCGGCTCGCCACCGGGCTCATCGCCTTGGCCGCCGCCGTCGCCCTGGCCGTCGTCCTCTTCTTCGTGGGCGGCAGCGTGAACCGCCCGCCCGCCATCGAGAAGGTGGAGGTCCAGTCGGGCACGCTGAAGCGCACCGACACGATGACGATCAAGGTGAATGCCAGCGATCCGGACGGCGACGGGCTGCGATTCGAATGGAAGGCGGGCACCGGCAAGGTCACCCCCGATGCCGCTCATCCCAATCAGGCCCAATATAAGCCGGCGGAGCGCAGCGGCATCGCCGACAGCATCACCGTCACCGCCACCGACGCGCGCGGGCTCGCCTCCACGACCTCCATCGCCGTGACCCTCGAGGCGCCGCCGCCGCTGGCCACGCCGGAGCCGGAGGCGACGGAGACGCCGTTCGCGCCCGCGCCGGCCCCGCCGATGATGCCGCCACCGCTGCCGATGCGCACGCGACCGGCGGCCCCGACGGCGGTGCCGACGCAGCCACCCACGCCGCCGCCTCCACCGCCGCCCAACCGCCCCCCCATCCTCGCCGAGGGAAACACCATCACCGAGCTGGGCCGAAACCCGATCGTGCTCGTCGCCTCCGGCAGCGAGCCCGACAACGAGCCGGTGACGTTCAACTGGGACTTCGGCCCCTGCCTCGAATCGAAGAACGTGTCCCAGTTCGAAGCCGAAGTGAAGCTCATCGGACAGTGCAGCTACGCCGTGGCCATCCTCACGTGGACGGACCCGCACGGGGAGACGGCGAACTGCCAGTGGACGATCCACCGGTAGGAACGTGTCCCGGCACAACCGTCGGACACGTTCCTAATAGGTCACGGCGGGCCTTGTCGGGTAGAGACATTCCCAGGCGGGCGGCGGCCTCGACATCCGCGGTCGCGCCGGCACAGTCGCCCGCACCGGCCCTGGCACGCCCGCGGTTCAAGTGGGGATACGGCGAGGCCGGCATCAGGCGCACGACGGCGTCGAAGTCGCCGAGGGCACCGCGCGTGTCCCCGGATTGCGCGCGCAGGATCGCGCGCTCCGCGTACCAGTCGTGGCGGCCCACCTCCCGTTCGACGGCGGCGGTGTAGTCGGCGATGGCCTCGGGGGTGTGGCCGAGGGCGGCGTTCACCTCCGCGCGGTTCGCGTAGTACATCCCCCGCGGGTCCTGGGCGATGGCGGCCGTGAAGTCGTCGCGGGCGCCGGCGAGGTCGCGCACCTCCTGCTTGAGCTTGCCGCGGTTGTTGAGGGCGAGCGGCTGGTCGGGCCGCAGGGCGAGGCTGCGATCGTAGTCGGCGCGCGCCAGGTCCGCCTGGCCGGCAAGGTCGCGCAGCACCGCGCGGTTCGTCAGCGACTTGTGCCAGTCCGGATCGAGCGCCACCGAGCGCTCCACCGCCTCCAGCGCGCCTTTGACGTCACCCGTCCGGTACTTGAACGTCGCGATGTTGTTGTGGGCGATCGCGCTCGCGGGGTTTCGGCGCACCTCCTCCGCCCACAGCGCCTCGCTGTTCCGCCACGTGGAGACGCGACCGGCCGTCATCGCCGCGATCACCGCGACGTACGCCCCGAACGCGACGTCGACCTTTGGCGCCGCCGCCGGCCAGGCGTGACGCAGTGCTGCAACACCCATCGCCAGCACGAGACACAGGCCGAAGGACGGTAGATAGCTGTACCGATCCGCCATCACCGCGCTGCCCACCGGCAACAGTTGGAGAACGGGGGCGATGTTGACGAGGAAGAACAGCGCCCCGAAGCCGGCGAGGGCCGAGCGGCGCGCCGCCCAGACGGCCGCCCCCGCCAGCGCGAGCGCGGCGGGAAGGAAGAGATAGAGGGCGAGGCCGAGGCCCGTGGCCCGCGCGTAGGGATAGTGCGCGAGCAGGCCGTAGGGAACGACCAGCTTGCCGACATAGTGAACGAGGCCGTACGCGGCGAAGAACGGCCGGAGGGCGTGCGGCTGCACGGCGTCGCGCACGAGGACGTTGCCGCCCTCGTGCTGCGTGTGGATGGCGATGAGGCCGAAGGCGAGGGCCAGCGCCAGGAACGGGACCTTCTCGGCCAGCACGCGGCCGCGCAGAGGCCGGCGCAGCAGCCCATCGACCAGGGGCAGCGTGGCGGCGAGCGTCACCGCCTGGCCCTTCGCCAGGAGCGACAAGACGAAGAGGCCGAGGGCCGTGCCGTAGTCCGCCATCCGTCCGCGGCGCGCGTAACGTACATAGGAGAAGAGGGCGAGGAGGAAGAAGAAGGTGTACAGCACGTCCTTGCGCTCGGACACCCAGGCCACGGACTCCACGTGCAACGTGGCCACGCCGAACAGTACCGAGGCCGCGAGCGCCACGCGACGCGGCTCGAGCCAGGGCGGCGCCCCGCCCGCGGCGTCGCGCCAGGCGTGGATCAAAGACACCGTCAGCAGGAACACGATCCAGGCATTGGCCAGATGCAGCAAGACGTTCGTCGCGTGGAAGACTGTCGCGTGAAGATCGGTTTCGCGGCCCGGGCTGCGGACCACGTCGCGCGTGCTCAGCCAGGCATCCACCTGGAGCGAGAGCATCGTCAGCGGGTGGTAGTTCCCCATCACCGCCGGGAGGACCCAGCGGTCGTTCCGGCGATCGAGGAACTGCGCCGGGACCGACGCCAGCCGCCCCTGGCGGATCGTCGCGTTGTCGTAGACGTACTGGTCGTCGTCCCAGTTGACGAAGTCGTTCCGCAGCGCCGGCAGGTACGCGAGCAGGGTGACCCCCAGGACGACGAGCGGCCACACGTCGCGGCGCGGTGGGGAAGGGGCGGCGCCGGAAACCCGCGTCCGGGCACGTTTGGCCATGCTGCATATTAGACTTGCGCCCGCATGAAACGACGACACGCTCTCGAAACCGTCGGGGCCGGACTGGTCGGGCTGAGCCTCGCCCCGCGGCTCTTCGCGGAGGCTCCCGCCCCGAAGCGGAAACGCCACTGGGTCTGGATCACCGCCGACGCCGAATACGACGACGAGGGCTGGAAGCGCATGTTCGACCGCATGCGCGCCGCCGGCATCGACGCCGTCATTCCCGAGGTCTACAAGGGCCGCCACGCCCACTGGGCGAGCACGCACCTGCCGGTGAAGGACGACCGCCTCGGCCGCTTGCTGCCGCTCGCCAAGGCGGCCGGCCTCGAGGTCCACGCCTGGATGTGGACGATGCCGTGCCTCATCGAGGACGTGCTCCAGAAGCATCCCGACTGGTACAGCGTCAACGCGAAGGGCGAGTCCGCCGCCGACAAGCCGGCCTACGTGGAGTACTACAAGTTCCTCGACCCCGCGCGGCCCGAGGTGCGCGAGTTCGTCCAGCGCACGGTGAAGGAGCTGGCGGCGATCGACGGCCTGGCCGGCATCCACCTCGACTACGTGCGCCACCCGGATGCGATCCTGCCGAAAGGCCTGTGGGGCAAGTACAAGCTCGTCCAGGACCGCGTCTACCCCGAGTTCGACTACGGCTACAGCGCGTACAACCGCGAGCAGTTCAAGAAGAAGCACGGCATCGACCCGAAAGACATCGAGGATCCGACGGCGCACGCGGCGTGGATGCAGTACCGGTGGGACTGCGTGACCGACCTCGTGAACGACTACCTCGTGCCGGCGGCGAAGGCGGGCGGCAAGCAGACGACGGCCGCCGTCTTCCCCGGTCCGACGCTGGCGCGGTCGATGGTGCGGCAGGACTGGGGACGCTGGAAGCTCGACGGGTTCCTGCCGATGCTGTACCGGACGTTCTACGAGGCCGGCCCCGAGTGGGTGACGGCGCAGGCGCGTGAAGGCGCGGCGGCGGTGACCGCGCCCGTCTACGCCGGCCTGTTCGCGGTGGCCCTCGATGCGCCCGCCCTCGCCACCGACGTCCGCGCCGCCCTCGACGGCGGCGCGGACGGCATCTCCGTCTTCGAGTCGAAGACGATGAGCGAGGAGAAATGGAAGGCTCTCGAGGGGGCGCTCGGCGGAGGAGGCGGCGCATGAAGCTCGTCCTGATCATCGGCGGTGCCGTCGTCGTCCTTCCCATGGCGGCGGTGACGATCTACGGCGTGGCCCGCACGCAGAAGGTCGAGGCCGACCCGCGCCAGAAGATCTTCGCGGCCGGCACCGTCCCCGCGGGCGTGGACGGCCTCTATCGCGGATCCCTGCAGGGTCGCGAGGTGCCGTGGAAGGGCAAGAAGTTCAAGGAGGCCGACCATACCGGCCTCAACGTCTTCGTCACGAAGGACGCACGGATCGAGGAGCGGTATCCCTTCCGCACGTACGTCGGCAAGGGAATCAAGGACAAGAAGCTCCAGGTCCTCAAGATCGACTACGGCGTGAAGGGAAACCCGTGGTGGCTGCGCCGCATCGTCGACGAGGTGGTCGAGGTCGCTCCCGGCGAGCTGCTGGGCAAGGTCCACGTGAAGTGGATCCTCGGCATGACCTTCACCATGGACTTCTTCAAGCTCGAGCAGGCGGCTCCGGATGTATCGGAGGAGGCCCCCCCTCCGGCTGGCTGAAAGTGGCCGTGCTCTTGAAGTAGTCGGACAGGTAGGCAATCCGACCGTCGGCATCGAAGTCGATGAGGGTCACGATCTGGTTCGTGTAGGGCTCGCCGCTTTTCGCCAGCGTCCCCACCGATTCGTGGAAGTAGACGACGCGCGACGGTGCCAGCTCGTAGACGTGGCGCACCGTCCACTGCATCTCACCGTACATACCGAAGATGGCGCGCAACAGGGCGAGGATGCGTTTGCCGCCGCTGATGGGCTCGCGGGGCGGGACCCAGAAGACGGTGCCGTCGGTCATCCAGCGCGCGAGACGCCGCGTGTCCCGGCTCTGCATATCGTCCATGAACGCGTGGACGCGCGCGGTCGACGTCGCCGGGATCTCGCTCATCTCGAACGAGCGATCTTACGGCAGCGGCACCGGGTTCTGGAAATACTTCTGCGCCTGCGCGATCCACCAGTAACCGTCCGTCGGCGGCGCGCCCACGCCGTCGGTGCTGGTGCCGACACCGGCGCCGAACAGGACGGAGATGATGCGGTTGTCGCGGGCCTCCTGCATGTGGCTGCCCCAGGCCACGGTGTCGGTGCCGTTGTTCGAGACCTTGGCGTCGCCGCCGGCGTTGGTGCGGAAATAGTTGAACCGCGTCGACGAGCCGGGCCGGAAGCTGTCGCCGAGGAAGAAGACGGGCGCGGAGTCCTCGTAGTGTGTCGCGCTGTTGTCGAGGATCGGGAACGAGCCGCCGTACGGGTTCGTCGCGTTCGTCGTATTGATGTGGCCCACCGGGATCTGCCAGAGGACGACGGGCAGCGCCGTCTGGTCGCCGAGGTTGCGCGTGAACACGAGGTAGTTGTTCCAGTGGTCGGCGTGCCAGAACCACGGCGACATCGCCGGATCGTTCGGCGAGGTGGAGCCGGCGTCCAGGCCATACTTGTCGATGGAGACGAAGTGCGCGCCCTGGCTCTTGATCCCCGCGCGAACGTAGTAGTCGGCGATCGCGCGCGCCTCGCTGGCGATGCCCGCGCGGCCGGTGGTGATGCCCTCGGTGTCGGTCTTGTGCATGAGGCCGTTGGCGGGGACACCGGTCGTCACGCCGCGCGAGGCCCACAGGTTCACCTGCCAGCCGAAATAGGCGTTGGGCGCGTACTTCTTGGTCGTGTAGTTGATGGCGTTCACGAGGCCGGTGATCGTGTTCGGGAACGTCGGGTCACCCGCGCCCAGCACGCCGCTGCTGTGGGCGGTGTCGGCCCGCGCCACAAGCTGATCGGCCTGCGCGCCGGCGTTCTGCATCATGTAGCCGATGAAGTCGGGCTCGAAGACGATGCCCACCAACTCGTCGCCGCCCTCGCGCTTCACGATGTCGAGGAAGAACTTCAGGTCGCGGAAGTACGCCGTCATGTAGCTCGCGTTGTTGATGTTCGCGCGGTCGATGTCGTAGCTCTCCGAGCCCTCGGGGATGTTGTAGTAGACGAAGAACGGGATCATCCCCATCTTCAGGCTCTCGCGCACGAACGTGATCGCGCGCCCGCCTTCGACGGCCGACCACATGCGCCAGCCGTTGATCGGCCCGCCGTTGATGTAGACGTAACGGATATCCATCCGCTTGTTGCGCATGTCGGTCGCGTACGAGCGCCAGAAGGCGAGATCGGCGGCCGTGTCCTCGCTGACGGAGCCGACGGAGACGTGGTCCGGCATCTTCGGTAGAGCGCCGGCGGCCGTGCGGATGCGGACGCCGACGTAGCGCACCTCCCCGCTGCCCGTCTCCGTGATCTTCAGCGAGCTGCGTCCCGCCTTCGTCGCGGTGAGGCGCAGGGTGGTGCCGTTCACGAGCTGATGGCTGAGCACCGAGCCGTTGTTGGTGAGGACGGTGAACTGCGGGCTCGGCCGGCCGACCATGCCGAGAGTGAAGTCCGTCGTTCCCTGATTCACCGTGAGCTGCAGCGCCTGCGCGGCCGCGTCCGCCGGCGCGATCGTGATGCGGCTGGCGTCCCCGACGAGGATGTTCGCCGGGTCGCTGGCGGTGGTGCCGGACGCGTTCACGAGGACGACGCTGTACTCGAAGACGCCGTACGTCTTGCCCGTGACGTTGTAGACGTCGCCCTGATGGCCGCCGCCCGCTCCCGGCAGCGACTCACTGTGGATCTGCACGCCGTTCTCGAACAGCCGCCAGCTCGTACCGTCGATGCCGCTCCACTTGTCCCAGATGACGTTGTACGCGGTAGCGGAAACGGTCTCGATGCGCATCATCGGCTTGGCAGGTGCGCCCGGTCCCGAGGTGGGCGTCGGCGTGGGCGTCGGCGTGGGCGTCGGGGTCGGAGTCGGCGTCGGCGTCACGCTGCCGCCGGGGGCGAAGAGGCTCACCTCGAGGACGCTGTTGAATGTCCCGACGTTGCTGCTGTGGCCTACGTAGCGGACCCAGCGTGCGGGGACGTCGGTGAAGTCGTACGGCTCTTCCTGCGTCGTGTTCCCGCTGCTCTCGCCCGACCACACCGTCGTCCACGCTCCGGACACCGTCGCCACCTGGATGTCGAAACGATTGCGCCGGCTGTTGCCGTTGTAGACCGCGACCTTCACGTGGCTGACAGTGACGACGGCACCGAGGTCGTACTGGATCCACGCCCCGTCGCCGTTGCCCGACCAGCGCGTCGACAGGTTGTTGTCGACGGTGTTGCCGGGCAGGTTGCCGTCGTTCGTGCTGGCGGTGACGCCGGACGCGGCGGGCGTGATCTCCGTCGAGCCCGACGGCACCGTCGGTGTCGGCGTGGGCGTCGGCGGGTTTCCCGTCGGCGTGGCCGTGGGAGTGGGCGTCGGCGTGGGTGTCGGCGTCGGCGTCGGACCCGGCGTCACGCCGCCCGCAGGCACGGCCGAGGCTTCGTCGGAGTGGGCGCTCGTGACGCTGAACGTCTGGCCGCTGCACGGGTACACCCACGTGTACACCTCGCGGACGACGTAGAAGTAGCGCGTGCCGTTGGTCAACGGGCCGTCGACGTGGCTGCCGTCGCGCGTGCCGGAGGTGTTCACGGCGGTGACGAGCGAGTACGGCCCGCCCGCCGTGGTGCTGCGGAGGACCTCGTACTTGTGCGCACCGGTGGACGGCGTCCCCGACTGCCACGCCAGCGAGATCTGCGCGTCGCCGGCGGTGGCGGTGAGGCCGATCGGGCGCGGAGTGGGGATCGGCGTCGGCGACGGGCAGCCGGCGGATCCGAAGACGCTGATCTCGGTCACGCTGTTCCAGGTGCTGGTGCCGCCGGCGTTCAGGGTGGCACCGTGTCCGACGTACCGCACGTAGCGGGCGGCGCGGTCGGTGAAGTCGAACATCTCCTCCGCGGTCGTCGTGCCCGTGTTCTGTCCGGACAAGACAGTCGTCCACGTCGCGCCGTCGGTCGAGAGCTGCAGATCGAACTGGTTGCGGCGGGCGTTGCCCTGGTACACCGCCACCCTCACGTCGGCGACAGTGACGGACGCGCCGAGGTCGAGGCGGATCCAGGCCCCATCGCCGCTGCCGGACCAGCGCGTGCCGAGGTTGTTGTCGACGACGTTGGCGGACACGTTCGTGTCCGACGTGGACGCGGTGACGGCAGCGCCGCCCGGAGTGATCTCGGCGGCGAGGACGGAGGCCGCCCATACGGCGAACCCCAGACACGAAAAGACGAGCCGCGCCCGCTTCGGCATTGACCTTGTTCTCCTGGGAAAGCTGGAAGTGCTTCCAGGATTCTCAGGTGGTCATGACCGCCCGTCAATCAATAAAGAGCTTCTCTAACGAAGAACGCGGAAGAAGGCCTCGTCCTCGCCGCCCGGAAGCCCCTTGAATCGCACGATATAGTCCCCGGGCGCCAGCACGGATACGGGCACATCGGCCTGCGCCTGCGGGGCCGGGCCCTTCGTCACCACCTGGCCGGTGCCCTTCCAGACGGTGGCACCGTCGACGTCCTCCAGGACGACCTCGAGCGCGCGCCCAGAGGGTGCACCGACGTTCAAGACGAGCCGGAGCGCGGGTGCGGAGGACGGCCGCTTCACGGACGGGACCGACGACTTGTCGCGCACGCCGCCGGCACCGAGCAGCAGGACCATGACCTCGGCAGTCGCCGGCGACGCTCCCGCCGGCGGCGCGGTCTCGAGGCGCGCGACCGCGCTCGGACGCGTCGGGAGGGAGGTGCGAGGCGTCTCGATCGGCTTCTCCTGGAACGCACGCACGCTGACGAAGACGGCGGCGGCCGCCGCCGCCAGGCCGAGGACGATCTGCCGCCGGCCGACGCGCGGGGGAACGTCCGCGTCGACGCGGCGCCGCAGCGCGCGGGTCAACCGGCGGCGCGCCTCCAGCCGGGCGGCGAGCTCGGGGCGATCCTGCAGGCGCTCTTCGAACGCGCGGCGATCGTCTCCCTCGAGCTGGGCGTCGAGATACTCGTCGATGAGATCGTCCTCCGCGAGCACGACCTCCTCGAACACCGCCTCCTCGCCGAAGTACTGGTCCTCCAAGGCCTGGGCCTCCTCCGCCGCCAGCCGTCCGAGAAGATACGCCCTCCATTTTCCGTCAGCGGGCGTCATCTCGGCCTCCTGTCAGGAGTGACGCGGCGGGCCCGTTCGTTTCGCGGCCGCCGAGGCACGAGGCGAGGCAGGTCTCCAGCGTGCGGCGGATGCGGTGCAAGCGGATGCGCAACGCGTTGGGGGCGATGCCGAGCCGCGCCGCCATCGCGCGCCGGTGGGCCTGGCGATCGCGCCGCTCGCCCTCGTAGTACTCGAGGATCAGGGCGCGCGAGGAGGCGTCGAGCTCGTCGAGGCAGCGGTCGAGACAGGCCATCTCGGCTTCGTCGTCGTCGGCGGTCGGAACCGTGGCCGCCAGGTGGCCGAGCGCCGTGCGCTGCCGGTCGAGCTTGGCCGCGATCTCGTGCAGCAACATGCGGGCGATGCCGTAGCAGTACGCCCCGACGTTGACGATCTGGAGACCTTCGTCGAGACGCCGGGCCACACGATCCAGCACCTCGTCGGCGTGGTCCTCGGCGGGCGGGCAGCCGCGCCACTCGAAGAACCGCGCGAGCTTGCGGCGGATCTCCTCGTAACGCAGGGCGGCGCGCTCGGGATCGGCGTCCAGCGTCCGGAGCAGGCGATCGAGCGCAGGCTCGCTCAGCGACCAGCGCTCGCGGGCGGTCACCGCCATTCCCCCTGCAGCGTGAATGCCGCCCAGTAATAAGGATGCCGCCAGCGCGGATGCCGCCACATGTGGAGCTGGGCGCCGCGCAGCGCCTCCGCGGGGGCGCGGCCCTCGATGAAGAGGATACGGTAGAACGCCGACATCAGCTCGGCGGTGGCGGCGTCGTCCACCGTCCACAGGCTGGCCAGAACGCGCGCCGCGCCTGCGTACATGAACGCGCGGGTCAAGCCGACGAGGCCTTCCCCGCGCACGTTCTTGCCGAGGCCGGTGCGGCAGGCGCTCAGGACCACGAGCTCGGCGGGCAGATCGAGGTTGTAGATGTCGGCCAGGCGCAGGAAGCCGTCGGCCGGTCGGCCGGCGGTGTCGAAGAGCGAGAGCACGAGCCCGGACAGCTCCGGGCGCTCGTCGTTGACGAGCCCGTGGGTCGCGAAGTGCAACACGCGGTAGCGCGCCAGCTCGCTCGACAGTGCCAGCTCCCGGCTCGCCTCGAAGCCCAGCGCGGTACGCACGCCGGACGCTCCCGCCGCGCGGCCGATGGCCGCCGCCTCGCGGCGCGTGAACGGGAGGCGGGCGAGCTCGTCGAGGCGCGTCTGCCGCACCGATCGCACGAGGTCCTCGTCCTTGGCGGCCACGGCACGCGGGGCGGCGCCGGGAAGGCGCGGGTCGGTGCGATCGAGGACGGGATCGGCGAGGATCACGATGCGACCGCGTGGTGGCGTGCGC
>Ga0114129_10003756_pt1 | contig 21400 bp, 19 predicted proteins | sample RhiMetdeltSRZDD1_FD_80071 | JGI IMG/M metagenome (GOLD analysis project Ga0114129, IMG submission 80071) | Populus rhizosphere microbial communities from Tennessee, USA - Rhizosphere MetaG P. deltoides SRZDD1 (version 2) (version 2) | ecosystem: Host-associated > Plants > Roots > Rhizosphere >... | reverse complement strand
GCCCCAGCGGTCCGGGCGGCTGCCGCGTGGTCCACACTTCCACAGGCTCCGTCACGTCCCGCTCCCCGCCTCGCCGCTTCCTGCCTCTCACCCCTTGACAGGCGATCACAGTTGCTACCATCGTCGCGTCCCTACGGGACGCACCCGGGAGCGCCGTGTCGCCGCGTTCCCCGGTCACGGTCCCGTAGGGACCGACGAAGGTAGACGTAGGTTTCAACCTACAGACCCGGTTGAGGGCCAGGGTGAGTCGGCGCACGACTATCACTGCTGGAGACTTCTAGAATGCTCTCCGCCTCGCTATTGATCAATGTCGCCACGAATGGTCCTCGGTTCCCTTCCTCGCGCGGCGAGGGGGACCGAAAATCTCAGTACATCCCAGCCTTGTCGACGATGTTGCGCAGCGGCTCGCCCGCCGCGAACCGGCGCGCATTCTCCAGCAGCACCTGGTAACGCCGCTCCGGCAGGTTCTCCGCGTCCTTGACGGCGATGTGCGGCGTCAGCAGGACGTTCGGCAGCGCCCAGAGTGGGTGCTCGGACGGCAGCGGCTCGATCTCGTAGACGTCGAGGCCGCATCCCGCGATCTCGCCACTCCGGAGCGCGGCCACGAGGTCGTCCAGCTTCGTCGTCTTGCCGCGCCCGATGTTGATGAAGAAGGCGCTCGACTTCATCAGCTTGAAGCGCTGCGCGTTCCAGATCCCCTCGGTCTCCGGGGTGTGCGGCGTGGTCGCGATCACCACGTCCGCTCGCGGCAACACCGCGTCCAGCTCATCCGGGATGTGCCGCTCCACGCCGGGCACGTCGTGCTCCCAGCGCGGATCGACCCCGATGATCTTCGTCCCGAACGCCTGGCAGCGCCGGGCCGTCTCCTGGCCGATCCCGCCCACCCCGAAGATCAGTGCCGTGGCGGTGGTCAGGTCGAGCGCGGGGCCGGGGCGAGCGTCTTTCTCCCACGTGCGCCGTCGCTGGGCGTCCACGTAGTACGGCAGCCCCTGCGCCAGCGCCAGCAGGAACATCATGATGTGCTGAGAGATGTGGTCGTTGTAGATGCCGCGCGGGTTGCAGATCACAACCGGGTGATCGGTCAAGGCCTCGTAGTAGTAGCCGTAGACTGGCCCCGCGTCGGGGTTCTGGAGCCACTCCAGCTTGCCGGCCAGCGGCAGCAGGGCCGGCGGGACCCAGCCGTAGGCAGCGTCGGCATCGCTGATCTCGCGGCGGGCCTCCTCCTCCGTCTCCGGCGCGACGACCTGATACCCCGGCAGGTCGGCCGGCAGCCGCCTAGCGAACTCGCGCTTGAGCTCGTCCAGAGGCGGCATCATCACCAGTTTGGGCATAGTGGACTGCTCCCTCCCCTGGAGAGGGCCGCGTTACGGGCGCGGCGCCTCCTGGAACATCGTCATGCCCATGTCGATGTACTTCTGGCGCTCCTCCGGCTCGGTCAGGATCGCCATACCCATCTTGATGCCCTTGTCCTTCACCCGCTCCCAGACGTACTTCGTGCACTCGTCTGCCGTCTTGAGCTTGTAGTCCGGGTTGCGCTGCAAGTCGAGGCCGAGGTCGCTGGGACCCCAGGCGAGATAGTCAACCCCAGGCACCGCCAGCGACTCCGCGCTCTCGACCGCCTTGATCGACTCGATCTGGACCGCGACGATGACGTGGTTGTTCCAGAACTCGACGTACTCAGGCTGGCTGAGGCGCTTGCCGTTCTGGACCTGCCCGAAGCGCGCCGCGCCGCCCCAGCTGCGCTTGCCGATCGGCGGATAGTAGGCGAACGCCACAGCCTCTTCGGCCGGCCCGGGCTCCTCGACCTCTGGCACCAGGATGCCGCTCAGGCCCATGTCCAGGTACCGGCCGATCAGGTACGTGTTCCGGGTGTGCGGGATCCGGAACTGGACCGGCAGGCCGGCCTCCTCGGCGATCGCGCTGATGGCGACCAGCTGGTCGTCGCTGAACGGGGTGTGCTGGCCGTCGATGTAGACCAGGTCGTACGTGCCCTTTGTGAGCGCCCGCTCGAAATCCGCCTTGCTGATGGTGATGGACGGCCGCAGGGCGACGACGATATCGCCGTCCTTGATCTTCTGCTTGACTGACTTCGCCATGAACGGTATCCCTCTCCCGCTGCTCTCGCGGAGCGCACGCTCCTTCGCGTGCCGTCCGCCGACACATGATAGCCGGGCGCCATTGGACAGCCACCGGAAGCATCGATGTGGCACTATAGGGATGGCTGACAGCCGTCGTTTGGAGCGCCTGATGGCCCTTGACCTCAAGGAAGAACTGCATCGTCTCGTCGACGAGATCCCGGACACTCGTCCCGATCTCGCACGCATGATGCTCAATCTCGTCCGTGTCGCGGCCCTGACGCATGACCTCGAGAAAGCAAATCCGGAGCTCCAACGCCTCGTTCGGGACGTCGCCGATCTGCACGCACACGCAGACAGCTCCGAGGAGCTGGCGTCCGGGCTCGACGCGTTGCGAAACCGATGGGTGCATGGTCAAGACCAGGATGAAGACGCGCTCCTTACGTTCCTTGAGTCAGCACCGGATGACGATGAGCCGCTTACACCTGAAGAGGCGGCCATGCTGGATGCGCGTCTCGCCGCTCTGGCCACTGGCAATCAGTCGACGTTCTCTCACGAAGAAGTCGGCCGGATGCTCGACGAAGCTGATCGCACGCTCAAAGAATGACCTGGCGATCACTGTGGCTCGGTGATGCCGTCGGCGAGCTGCTCGAGTTGATGCGGACGGACCGTCGCCAGGCCGAACGCATCCACCGGGCCGTGGAGGCGCTCGCCAGGTCAAATCAGGGCGACGTCGTAAAACTCACCGATCGGTCGGATACCTGGCGTCTTCGCGTCGGGGATTGGCGCGTGCTCTTCTCCTACGATTACCAGGCGAAGACGTTGACCGTAGCCGGTGTGCGGCGGCGCAACGAGGGAACCTACCGAGACTAAACTGGATCCGATTGGCGTGCGGCGACTCGAAGGCAAACGCCAGCCCGGACCGATTGGCTCCGGGAGCCCGTGGCCGAGAGCGACGGAGCGGGCGACGTTCAGCCGATTTTCAGGCCGACGCCATGTCCTTTCGGCTTCCATGACGCCCTGATGCCGGATGCTCCGGAGGCGGCCTCGCGCGCGTTCAGGCCGCTCACCTCAGCGTTCTGGACGCCGCGACGGCCGCGCCACGGTAGCACGAGAGATGCACCATGTTGCGTCAAACGGAACAACCACGTGGCGCTGCCTGGCCCCGGTCTTGCAGCAATCGACCGTTGGCGTGGCGCCCGGGTGAACTCCGCGCGAGCGCCCTGCCCGCCCCGCTGAGTCCCGCCCCAGGGCTAGCGGAGCGACCAGCAGCGCTCAGGGAGGCGGATCAGCCTCACATGAGCTTACGAACGAAGATCCTCGGTGCCATCCTGGGCGCAGTGGTCGTGGCTGTCTTCCTGACGACCTGGGTGGTGAACGATCGCATCGTCGACGGCGCCACCCGGGAGGCTCAGCGCCAGGCGCGTGCCCGTGGCGCGTTGACCAGCTCGCTCTACGCCGAGCGGGCCGCCACGCTGGTGGCGAACGCCGAAGCGGTCGCCCTCTACCCCGCCGTGATCGCCGCCGTCGCCGGCCGCAATGCCCAGCCGCTCGCGCGCTGGTCGGACGACGTCACGACCCAACAGCAGATCCACGTCAAGGTGTTTGACGCCTCCGGCGCGGCCATCTCGCACGGTCACACCGAGGCCCGCCTCGGCCCGTTCTGGGACGATCCCGGGCGGGGCGACCGTCTGGAAGGCGTGGATCTAGCCCTGGCCGGCACCTCCAGCAGCGGCGTCGAGACCAGCGACGAGGTCGGACTCGCGCTGCGGGGGTATGCACCCGTTCGTCGCGACGGCCTGACCGGGCCGGTCGTCGGCGCGGTGATGCTGGCCGATGCGCTCGATACCACCCTGCTCGATCGGCTGGCCGGCGGGAACGGCGGCGGCGTCGCGCTGCGGGTGGACCCGTTCGCCCACAACGTGACCGAGCGCTGCGACGCGATGGACGACGCCCTGGCCGCCGTCTGCCAGTTCCGCGCCGTCTCGCCCGGCGGACGCCCGGTCGCCATGTTCACCCTCACCGTGCCCCTGCTCGACGTGGAGAGCGCCCGCGCCGATGCCCAGCAATCGCTGATTGTGACGGGCGGCGTGCTGCTCGCGGTCGGCGCAGTCGTGGCCTGGCTGCTCGCCCGATCGCTCGCCGCGCCGCTCGCGCACCTGACGACGGCCGCCCGCCGCATCGCGCGGGGCGACTACCGCCAGCCGACCGATCCCAACTGCGTCCGCGTCCTCACGTCCGATCCACGGTCAGACGAGATCGCACTGCTCGCCCAGGCGTTCGACACGATGCGCCAGCGTGTCGCCGATGCTACCACCGCGCTCAGGAACGAGCGCGACGTGCTGGACGCGGTGCTGGAGTCCACGGCTGAAGGGATCTTGATGACGACGGACGGCGGCGAGACGGTGGTTACCAACGGCCGCTGGGCCGAGATCGTCGGCGGGCACGATCTGAGCGGCGCCGCCGACCTGGAGCGAGTCGACGACGGCCAGCGGTTCGAGACGATCGCCCGGTCCTGGCTGAGCGACCCACGGCAGATCTCCGCCGGGGACTTCGAGCGGACCTCGCCCCAGTACCGGCGCTTCAGATGCTACACGGCGCCAGTCAGCCATCAGCAGGGGGCCGTCCTGGGGCGCCTCTTCGTGCTGCGCGACGTGACCCGCGAGACGGAGGCCGAGCGGCAGCGCAGCGCCTTCGTCGCAACGGTCTCGCACGAGCTGCGCGCGCCGCTGACGGTGATTCAGGGGTACTCGGAGACGCTCCTGGGCGATCTCCAGATGGGCTGGTGGGACCCCACCGCCGAGCGCGAGCTGCTGGAGATCGTCCAGTCCTCGGCGGACACGCTCAGCCGGCTGGTCGAGAACCTGCTGGACGCCGCGACCCTGGAGGCCGGCGTACTGCGCCTCGAACGCGAGCCGATCCGCCTGGAACGGCTCATCGAACCGCTGGTGTCGCGTCGCCGCGCGTTGACGCCCGATCACGACCTGCGCCTGGAGGTGGCGCCGAACCTGCCGCTGGCCGCCGCCGATCCGCTCCGCGTCGAGCAGGTCGTCACGAACCTGATCGACAACGCGATCAAGTACTCGCCGGACGGAGGGCCGGTCACGGTCCAGATCGGCAAGGGTCCCGGCGATGCAGAGCTGATGGTGTCGGTCGCGGACCGGGGCGTCGGGCTCGCCGCCGAGCAGGCCGCGCGCGTGTTCGAGCGCTTCTACCGCGCCGGCGAGCCCAGCGGCGGCTCGCCGCGCGGCGTCGGACTGGGACTGTTCCTCTGTAAGCGGCTGGTGGAGGCGCAGGGCGGCAAGATCTGGGTCGAGAGCACGCCAGGCGTCGGGAGCACCTTCCGGTTCACGCTGCCGGTGCTCGCGGAGGCTGACGACGGGACAGACCAGCCGGCGCCGGCCGCCGTGCGCGTCGTCGAGGAGACGCCCGTGCCGGCGGACCTGCCAGCCGCGCCGGTTGGAGTCGGCCGATGAGCCCTGGACGCACGCGCGTACTGGTCGTGGACGACGATCCGCTGATCGTTCGCCTGGTGCGGACCCACCTGGAGCGGGCCGGGTTCCAGGTCAGCGCCGCCGGCGACGGCCAGGAGGGGCTGACGCTCGCCCAGCGCGAGTCGCCCGACTTCATCATCCTGGACCTGATGCTGCCCGGCATGGACGGCTACGACGTCTGCCGGAAGCTGCGCGAGCTCTCACTGGTGCCGGTCCTGATGCTGACGGCGAGAGGCGAGCAGGTGGACAAGCTACGGGGCTTCGAGATGGGCGCCGACGACTACCTGACCAAGCCGTTCAGCCCGGCCGAACTGATCGCCCGGGTCCAGGCGGTGCTCAGGCGAAGCCAGCAGGGCGCGGCCACCGATACGCCGGCAGTCGTCCGTTGCGGCGAGCTGGCGATCGACCTGGCGCGGCGCCGGGTCAGCATCCGCGACGAGCCCGTGCGCCTGACGCCGACCGAGTTCCGGTTGCTGGAGCAGCTCGCGCTAAACGCCGGCAAGGTGCTGACCCACACCGAGCTGCTGACACAGGTCTGGGGCCCTGAGTACCGCGACGACCGCGACTACCTCTGGGCGTACGTCCGCCACCTACGGCGCAAGCTCGAGCCGGACCCTGAGAACCCGAGGATGATCGTCAGCGAGCCAGGGGTGGGCTACGTCCTGGACTGCCCCACCTGACGACAACCTCACCGGACCTACACAGCGTCGATTCTCGGGCCTGAGCGCTCGCGGAGGCTCGAGTGTTTGCCAGCTGACAGAGGGCATGTCGCGCCGGCGACATTGACGCAGAGCCGCGCATGGCCTGGCCGCCGTATACGTGGGGAAGCAAGCCGCGGAAGGTTTCGAACGCCGGATCGAGGCTTCGTCCGGGTGCCAGACGCCTGGACGGGACCACGGTCAACGAGTCGGCAAGCATGCAGCCGGCGCTCGGCGCATCACGAGCCCAGGATACCTTGCATGGTCCCCCATCATCTGCCGAAGCCACTCACCGCCCGCGAAGCGGAGGTAGCGAGCCTTGTCGCGCACGGCTGCACCAACCGGGAGATCGGCGAATCCCTGGTGATCGCCGAGCGAACCGCTGAAAGTCACATCTTCAACATCTGCGCCAAACTCGGGTTCAGGTCGCGCACGCAGATCGCGGTCTGGGCGGCCCGAAGCGGCCTGGTGGACGGCTGGCCTCCTGCCGCCGCGAGCGACGCCTGGAACGACTGCTAGGCACGCTCGGCCGACCACGGAGCACGGAGGCTGGACCGGGAGCCGCGTCTGCATTCGCTCCGTGGCGCCAGCGCGGACGCTACGTACTCCTCCCCGATGTCGCGCCACCGGCCAGGCCGTACGCTCGGAAGGAGTAGCGGATCGACGGGCGCTCCCAGGCGTGGAGCCGCCCTGGTACAGCACGGAAGGACGAGATCGTGGCGATCATGGAAAGCACGACCGGTGTGACAGGCAGACTGCTCGATCAGGTCGAGCGCATCACACCGCTGATCCGGGAGCACGCGGCGACCGCCGAATCGAGTCGACGACTCTCTCCAGCCGTCTGGGACGCGATGCACGAGGCCGGACTGTTCGGGATGATGGCGCCCCGGGCGTACGGCGGTCTGGAGCTAGAGCCGGTCGACGCGATGCGGGTCTGGGAGGCCGTGGCACGAGCCGACGCATCCGCCGCCTGGAACCTGGTGATGAACCAGGCGATATCCACGATCGTGGCCTGGCTGCCAGCCGCCAGCGCGCGCGAGATCATGCGCGACGGGCCGATCACGGTTGCCGGCGCGCTCAATCCGCCAGCCGCGGCGCAGCGGGTTGACGGCGGCTGGCGTATCACCGGCCAGGTCCCGTTCGGGAGCGGCTGCCACAACGCGGCCTGGCTGGCGATGCCGGCCGTCGAGATGGACGGCGACCAGCCGAAGGTCGACCCTGAGACCGGCCACCCTGCCCCGTTCGGCGTGCTGCTGCCGCGCGCCCAGGCGACGATCCTGGATACCTGGAACACCGTCGGCATGCGCGGGACCGGCTCGCACGACTTCGCGGTCCGAGACCTGTTCGTCCCGGATGAGCGAACAATCCCGATCGGACCGCTCACCAACCCGGCGCCCGGCTTCGAGGGACCGCTCTACCGGATGTGGCCGTGGAGCGGGGTCGTCGGCGAGGGCAGCGTGTCCGTCGGCGTGGCAGCTTCGGCCGTCGAGGCGGCGGTCGAGCTGTGTCGGACCAAGACGCCGGCCTACAACGCCACGCCCCTGCGCGAGCAGCAGCTCGCCCAGTTCCAGATCGGCAAGGCGAAGGCCCGGGTCGAGGCCGCCCGCGACACCCTCCACCGGTCCGCCGCCGAGGCGTACCACGAGGTGACACAGAGCGGGACGCTGCTCTCAGTGGACGCCAAAATTCGCCTCCAGCTCGCGCTCTGCTTCGCGGCAGAGGCGTGCGCCGAGGCGGTCAGATATGTGAACGACGCCGTCGGCACCTCGTCGGTCCGGCTCAGTCAGCCGTTCGAGCGCCACTTCCGCGACGCGCACGTCCTGATGCAGCACTCGGACAAGTCGAGCGCGCGGTACGCCTCGGCCGGGCGGCTGCTGTTCGGGCTGGAGAACGACTGGGTCTGGCTCAGCTTCTAGGTAGGTGGGCAGGCGACTTTGGACAGGATTACCAGGATTCTCTGCTCAATCCTGTGAATCCTGTTCATCCTGTCCAAGTACTTAGCGTAACGGTGATCGACGCTTTCGGGGAGATTTCAGGTCGGCAACCGCGCCGTTCGGCGGACGACTCGGGCGGCGATGTCACGCTGAGAAGTGCCGCGCCCGCTAACGCCTTGCGAGGCCGGGCGCGAGCTTCTCACGCGAGGTACGCCGATGAGCGTCGCATCCTCCCCGACGCGGGGCATCGCGCGGGCCGGCCCGCTCCTGACGCTGGCCGCGGCTGGGCTCATCCTGGTCGGTTCGGGCTGCCGGAGCTTCGACGGAACGACGCCGAGCTACGCGGCCCCACGCATGACCCAGTCCCCCCGGGTCGTCGAGTGGCAGGCGCGCGACTACTCCTACGAGGCACCGGAAACCCTCCCATCGGGATGGGTCACCATCCGAATGTCGAATCACGGTCCGGAGCCGCACCACGGGCAGCTCTTGCGGCTCAACGACGACGTGACGTTCGAAGCGTTCTTGCAGGCGTTGCAGCAGGAGGGCGAGGCGTCGCTCCGCATGACGACGCTGGTCGGCGGCCCGGCTGCGATCGACGCGCATCGCACGGACGAGGTCACGCTTGACCTGAAGCCCGGATCGTACGTGATCGCCTGCTTCGTGCCCAGCCCGGACGGGGCCCTCCACCTGGAGAAGGGCATGATCAAGCCGATCGAGGTCTCGGCCGCCGATGCGTCAGACGCGATGCCGCCGGTCGCGCGCGGGACGTTCACGATGCGCGACTTCTCCTTCGAGATGCCGGAGTCGATCCCGGCCGGCCGCTCGACCTACAAGGTCACGAACGTCGGGCCGCAGCCGCATGAGCTGGTAGTGGTGAAGATCGGCGAAGGCAAGACGGTCCAGGACGTGATGGCCTGGTATCGCACGCCGTCCGGGCCGCCGCCGTTCGAGTCGGTCGGCGGGATCAACGGCCTCAGCCTCGGCGGGAGCGGCTTCATGACGCTCGATCTCCAGCCCGGCGCGTACGCGGCCGTCTGCCTGATCCCAGACCCGGCGAGCGGTCTGCCCCACCTGCACCTGGGGATGGTCAAGAAGTTCACCGTCCGCTGACGGCGAACTCATGAGGAACATGGAGGTGCTGCCGATGCGAGTCCTGTTCACCTGTCTCCCAGCGACCGGTCACCTGCACCCGCTCGTCCCGATTGCACGGGCGCTCGCCGATGCCGGGCACCAGGTCGCCTTTGCAACCCACGCAAGCATGGCCCCGCTCGTCGACCGGGCCGGCTTCCGGCACGTTCCGGCCGGCATCAGCGTCACGTCACCCGAAGCTGGTGTCGTGCTGGGGAAGATGATGACCCTGCCTCAGTCCGAGCAGCCGGTCTACGCGGCGCGCCACCTCTTCGCCGAGCTGCTGGCGCCGGCGATGGCTGCCGATCTCACCGGCGTGCTCGACCAGTGGCCGGCCGATCTCCTGGTCCGCGACAGCACCGAGCTCGGCGGCTGCGTCGTCGCCGAGAGCAGGGGCCTGCCCCACGCCGCCGTCTCGGCGGTCGCGGTCGGCCTCTATCAGCGCGTGCTCGACACGATCGTCGAGCCGGTGAACACGCTGCGCGCCGCCCACGGCCTGCCCCCAGACCCCGAGCTGGCGATGCTCGACCGGTACCTCACCCTACACCCGTTCCCGCCCGGCTTCCTCGATCCGGCCGTTCGGCGATCGGCTAGAACGACCCACTTCATCCGTCCGAACCCATTCGACCAGTCGGGCGACGAGACGCTGCCGGCCTGGGTGGACGAGCTGGCGGACCAGCCGACCGTCTACGCAACCCTGGGCACGGCGTTCAACGGCATGACGGACGTCTTCACGGCGTTCCTGGCGGGCCTGCGTAACGAGCCGCTGAACCTGATCCTGACCGTCGGGCGCGATCAGGACCCCGCCCAGTTCGGTCCCCAGCCGCCGAACGTCCACGTCGAGCGGTACATCCCGCAGTCGCTGCTGCTGCCCTTCTGCGACGTCGTGCTGACGCACGGCGGCTCGGGGACGATGATGGCGGCGCTGACGAACGGCCTGCCGCTGGTGATGGTGCCGATCTCTGCCGACCAGCCCGACAACGCCGATCGCTGTGCCGAGCTTGGCGTCGGACGCCCGGTCGAGCTGGAGCATCTCTCGCCAGAGACGATCAGACGCGCCGTGCACTCCGTCCTCGGCGACCCGGCCTACCGCCAGCGGGCGCTGCGCCTGCGCGACGAGATCCGTGCCATGCCGGGGCCGGAGCACGCGGTGCGCCTGCTGGAGCGGCTGGCCGCCGAGCGGAAGCCCCTCAAGGCGGTGGCGTGATCCGCATCTGGGCGCGCAGGCCGGCCATCCAGTCGCCGCCGAGCAGGTCGATCGACCATGCTCGGCGCTCCAGCGGATCGTTTCCCAGGATCGTCTGCGCGAAGCTGATCAGCTCCTCGAAGTAGCGATGGTGGACGTAGTAAGCGGTCGCCAGCTCGCTCGCGGCGTGGCCGGGGCGCTGCGCGCGGTAGCCCTGCCAGAACGCGGACTCGTCGCCGGCGTACCAGGTGTCGCGCTCGGCCGGGGCCAGCAGCAGCTCGTCCCAATCGATCAGGTAAAGCGTGTCGTCGGCGCCCTGAAGCAAGTTGAACGGCCAGTCGCCGTGGGTCAGCACCAGCTCGAAACTGGCTTCGTGACAGGCCCGGGCTATCGCTTCGAAGTCCTCCCAGCCTTCCCTGATGGCCGGCTCCTGCTCGTCCAGGAACGCCCGCAGCCCGCGGCGCGGCTCGTCCGAGACCGGCTCCTCGCGGGCACGCGCCAGGATGCGCCAGAGATCGCCGGCCTGGAGCGTCGCGAACGTCTCGCGCGTGACCGGGCTCGCGATCCGCTCGCGCTGCCGGTGAATCCGCCCGATCAGGCCGCCGAGCCGCTCGCCGCCAAACGTGAACGGGACCGGCACAGCGTCGAGGTACGCGAACACGACCACCAGATCGTCGCCGAGCCGCTCGTGGAGCGCACCAGTCAGCGTAGGGATCGGCCGGCTCACCTCGGAGAGGCCGACGCGGTGCAGCTCGGCGAGCACCGGCAACGCCGGCGCGGCCGTGGGCGGGAGGCGGTCGCGAGGATAGACCTTGACGAAGACGCGGCTTCCGCCCCGGATGGTGGCGGCGTACGTCTCGCCGGTCCAGCCGCGCGGGGCTCGCTCCAGCCGCTCGACGGCGAGACCGTACCGACTCCGGAGCAGCGCCGCGATCTGATCCACGGGCCGGTTCTACCAGACCGTCGGGGCACCGTGCAGGGCCGGAGCCACCGGCGCGGACGCCGGTCAACCTGGCGTACTGACTCCACCTGCTGTTCCACCTTCGCGTGATGCCTGGCTCGCACTCGCGCACGATCATGATAGAGGCGCCAGTGCCTGACGCGATGACGCACGCCTCGGATCTTCGCGTCACGTCGGATCGGTCGCCGAGCCGCGCTCTGAACAGAAGTGCAGTCGCGCTGAACGCCAGGCTCGCAAATCGGCGGCAAGCGAAGCGAGCAAGAGGAGATCGATCGTGAACCGTGCACGCCGCTGGCAGCTGGCGCCTCACGGCCAGCGGGCCAGCGCGACAGCGGCGTTCGAAAGCCAGGAGCAGGTACGATGACCATGCGTGAGAGGGGAGCTACGACAGCGTCGCCGTACGGGGCCACGGGGCGACCTGGAGCGCTGATGAGTAGCTCGCGGCACGATCGGCCGGGACAGATGCCCGGCCAGCTGACGAACGGCGATGCGTCGTACCGCAGACGCCTCCTGGACGGCGCTGTTGCCCTGGCTGAGGACGCCCGCTACGCCAGCGCCCCGCGTGGGAACGAGATCGTCGGGTTCTCGGATCAGTTCCAGGTGGTCTTCCCGTACCGGGGGGTGCTGGTCTGGCACGTCGGGCACGACGACGTCGTCGGCGATGCGAATCAGGTGCTCTTCGTCTCGGGCGGTGAGAGCTACCGTCTCAGCGAGCCCCGGGCGGGTGGCTTCAGCGAGCTGGTGATCACGCCGCGCCTGGACGTGCTCGCCGAGATCACCCAGACGGACGCCCGAGACCTTCAGGACCATTCCCTGTTTCGCCGACGCAGTCGCAGGGCTGACCCGCGCCTGCAGAGCCTGCGCACGCGGTTCCTGTACTGTGCCGGCCACGCCTCCGAGATCGATCCGCTGACAGCGGAGAGCCTGATGGATGATCTGCTCCAGGCCGCTCTCGTCGACGACGCGCCACGTGACCCTCCGGCAGCCTCGTCGCGACGCTTGATCCGGCGGACGAAGGAGTATCTGGAGGCCGAGTTCGCCAGCCCGATCAGCTTGCATCAGGTCGGACACGCTGTCGGTGCCTCGCCCGCCTACCTCACCGACTTGTTCCGCCGTGTCGAGGGCGTCTCGCTGCACCGGTACGTCGTGCAGTTGCGCCTTGCACGAGCGCTGGTGGAGCTGCCGCACGCGGAGGACCTGTCGATGCTCGCGCTCGACGTCGGGTTTTCGAGTCACAGCCACTTCTCGGCGGCGTTCCGGCGGGCGTTCGGGTGCACGCCCTCGCAATTCCGACAGACGACGCGCGCACGTCATCACCCCTCGCCAATCTGACACCACCACACGCCCACATCCCGCGGATCGAACGATTTTGACAGCGGTCCGTGGGGGCCGTGCTTAACGATCAGCGGAGAGAGCTGACGCCAGTGCAGGTCTCCCCGTCCGGAGGCAGCTCGGCCTTGCCTCGGCGACGGCAGGTAGCCCTGTGCGCCGTACACAGGATGGATGCACCATGCGCGTACTCATCGCGGGAGCTGGCATCGGCGGCCTGACGACCGCCCTCGCGCTCAACCAGGCCGGCGTCGAGGTCGAGCTCTTCGAGCAGGCGACTGAGATGCGGGAGCTCGGCGTCGGCATCAACGTGCTGCCGCACGCCGTCAAGGAGCTGACGGCACTCGGCCTGCTGCCGGAGCTCGACCGGGTCGGCATTCGCACCCGTCGTCTGCTGTACATGACACATCGTGGCCAGACAGTCTGGGACGAGCCCCGCGGTCTTGATGCCGGCTACGACGTGCCGCAGGTCAGCATCCATCGCGGGCAGCTCCAGGGCGTGCTGTACCAGGCAGCCGTCGAACGCCTGGGCGCCGACCGGATCCAGATCGGCCATCGGCTGATCGGCTTCGAGGAGCAGGGCCAGGGCATCGTGGCGTGCTTCGAGCGCCGCGCCGACGGGGTCGAGGTCGAAGCCAGGGGCGACGCGCTGATCGGCGCGGACGGCATCCACTCGGCGCTCCGGGCCAGCTTCTACCCCGACGAAGGTCCGCTGTCGTGGAACGGCCACATGCTCTGGCGCGGCGCCATCGAGTGGCCCGCCTACGCGGACGGGCGCACGATGGTGATCGCCGGCGGGAACGCCGCCAAGTTCGTCTACTACCCGATCCATGGCGATCCGGCGCGGCCGAATCGCCGGCTCACCAACTGGGCGATCATGGCCCAGATCGGCGATGCCTCCCAGCCGCCACCGCGCCGTGAGGACTGGAGCCGGCTCGGCCGGCTGGACGAGGTGCTGCCGTTCGTACGAGACACGTTCGACCTCGGCTTCGTCGATCCGATCGCCCTGATCACGGCGACCGGCACGTTCTTCGAGTTCCCGTGCTGCGACCGCGATCCGCTGCCGCGCTGGTCGTTCGGGCGGGCGACGCTGCTCGGGGACGCGGCCCATCCGATGTACCCGAACGGCAGCAACGGCGCCGGCCAGGCGATCCTCGACGCGCGGTCGCTGGCGAACCACCTCACATCCGGAGCGTCCGTGGTCGAGGCGCTGGCCGCCTACGACGACGAGCGCCGGCCGGCGACGGCGGCGATCGTGGCGTCCAATCGGCGCGGCGGGCCGGAGGGCGTGATCGACCTCGTCGAGGCCCGGGCACCCGACGGCTTCACCGACCTCGACGCGGTGGCGAGCTACGCCGAGCGCGAGGCGATCGTGCGCGGCTACGCCACCCTGGCCGGCTACGCCCAGGACCAGGTGAACCGGGGAAGATAGATGACGGCGACGACCCAGGAGCGACCGCGCTACGCCCTCGAAACTCGGGGCCTGGTCAAGGCGTTCCAGCTCCCGGCCCTGGATGACCTCTCGCTCGCCGTCCGGCCGGGCGAGCTGCTGTGCCTGCTCGGGCCGAACGGCTGCGGCAAGACGACGCTGCTGCGGATCCTGGCCGGTCTCGACGCCCCCGACGAGGGGACCGTACTCGTCCACGGCGAGGCCGCCGACCTCCGCGCGGGGCGGCCAGCCGTCGGGATCATCTTCCAGGAGCCGCGCCTGCTGCCCTGGAAGACGGCCGCCGAGAACGTGACGCTGTGCCTCCGGCCGCTCGGCCTCTCCGGCGCTGACGCAACCCGGCGCGCCGCCGAGTACCTCGATCTGGTCGGGCTGCACGGCTTCCACGGCTACCACCCGGCCCGGCTCTCGGGCGGGATGCAGCAGCGCGCGGCGATCGCTCGGGCGCTGGCTGTCGAGCCGGCGATCCTGCTGATGGACGAGCCGTTCAGCGCGCTCGACCCGGAGACCCGCCGCGATCAGCAGCAGGCGGTCGTCGAGATCTGGCGCGCAACCCGCAAGACGATCGTCTTCGTCACCCACAGCATCGAGGAGGCGCTGGCGATCGGCACCCGCGTGGGGCTGCTCTCGGCCCGGCCTGCCCGGATGCTGCGCACCTGGGACCTCGACCCGAGCACGGATCGCCACGCCCTGGCCGACGAGATCCTCGGGCAGCTCAGCGAGCAGGTGCGCACGCAACGCCAGCAGGACGCCCGGCGGGCGCCGGTCGGCGTGTGACGAAAGAGATGACCATGGCAACGTCTGAACTCGCCGCCCGCGAGCCGGTCGCCGTGCGCCCACCGGTCAGCCGGCGGCGGCTCGTCGAGGCGCTCCACCTCCCGACCGTGCTGGTGCTGCTGGTCGGGCTAGTGATCTGGAGCCTGATGTCCGACCGGTACGGCGCATACCTGTTCCCGCCGCCGACTCGGGTGCTGAACGGGCTGGCCGGGATCGTGTCGAGCGGCCAGCTCTGGCTCCATGTCGGCTCCAGCCTGGTCCGGATCGGGCTCGGGTTTGTCGCCGCCGTCGCGGTGTCCGTGCTGGCGGGGTTCCTCGGCGCCAGACTGCCTGTCGCCCGAACGGTGATCCGCGACCTGACCGCCATCCTGAACAGCATGTCGGTCTTCGTCTGGATCGTGCTGGCGTTGATCTGGTTCGGGCTGTCGAACACCGGGCCGATCTTCACGACGTTCATGATCGTGCTGCCGGTGATGCTCAGCAACGTCGGCGAGGGCATCGACAGCGTCGACCGCAAGCTGCTGGAGATGGCCCAGGCGTACCGGCTCGGCGAGCTCGACCGGTTCCGCCACGTGACCCTGCCAGGTGTCGTCCCGTACCTGGTCGCCGGGATGAAGGTGTCGTTCGCGCTCGGGCTCCGGGTCAGCGTGGTGGCGGAGCTGTTCGGGGTCAGCACCGGCATCGGCTACATGATGAACTTCAGCCGCGACACGCTGCGGACCGATCTCGTGTTCGCCTGGGCGCTGGTCCTGGTCGCGGTGATGGTGCTGGTCGAGCAGGCGGTCTTCGAGCCGCTGGCGCGCCGGGCGAACGCGTGGCGCTGACGGCGAATGGAATGCCACCCAGAGGGGAGATCACCATGTCGATGAACCGTCGAACGTTCTTGCGTGGCGTGGCCGCTGTCGGCGGCGCGGCCGGCCTGACGGCGCTGACTGCCGCCTGTGCCCCGGGCACCGCGCCATCGGCGAAACCCGGGCAGGCGCCTTCGAAGCCGGAGCGGGCCTTCAAGCTCGCCTATCTCACTCTCGGCTGGGCCGGCATGGAGGTGATCCACCAGCTCGGCCTGTTGGAGCAGCGAGGCTGGAAGATCGAGTGGCAGGCCGTGGACCAGATCAGCGCGCTCGTCAACGCGTTCAGCTCCGGCCAGGTCGACCTGATCGACATGGCGACCGTCATCGGCGCCCAGATGTACGAGCAGGGCGTCAAAATGTCGGTGTTCGGCGTCTGCGTGGGCGCCCTCGGTGCGGTTCTGGCGGGCAAGGGTGCTGCGGTTCGGTCGTTGCCCGAGCTCAAAGGGCGCAAGGTGGCCGGCATCCCTGGCAGCTCGACGACCCAGGAGATCAGTGCCCATATCCGCAGAGCTCCCGGGTTCGACCTGTTCACGGAAGCCCAGTTCGTGCAGGGGAGCACCCCGCCGGACGTTGCCAACCTCCTGACCAAAGGCGAAGTCGAGGCGGCGCTGACCTGGGAGCCGACGACGACCCTGCTCACGCAGTCGGGCGCCGGCACGATCGTGACCACCCAGCAGCAGCTTTGGGAGCAGACGTTCGGCGCCGGGGAGACGGAGGTGCACGTCATGTACGCGGCGAGGCCGGCGATCGCCCAGGAGTTTCCGGAGCTGCTCGGCGACGTCAACGCGGCGCAGGCGCAGGTAGCCGAGCTGTGGAAGCAGCGAGATGCGAAGGCCATCGACGCGATGGTGAAGGTGACAAAGATGCCGGAGGAGGTCGTTCGGGAGGCGCTCAGCCGCACCACGCCGATCTCGGGGCTGTCCGACCAGGCGATCGAGACCATGCTCCGACAGCTCCGCTTCAATCGCGAGCACGGGACGATCCTCAAGTCGGACGTCTGGACCCAGGATCCTGCCACGCCGCGCCGCGAGATGTTCGTCCAGGTTGGGTGACGGTAAGGAGGCAAGCGTGCCTGAGCAACGGACCGTGTTGACCGGGCTGGCGATCGGAGAGTCGCCGCGTTGGCATGACGGCCGCCTCTGGTTCTCCAACTGGGGCGCGCAGGAGATCGTCGCCGTGGATCAGGCGGGCAGCAAGGAGGTGCTCGTCCGTGTCCCGACGACCATCCCGTTCTGCTTTGACTGGCTGCCAGATGGGCGTCTGCTGGTCGTGTCCGGTCCGGAGGCGGTGCTCCTGCGTCGGGAGGCCGACGGTGCACTCCTGCCCCACACCGATCTTCGCTCTCTGGCCCGAGCGTGGAACGAGATCGTGGTAGACGGTCGTGGCAACGCCTACGTCAACGGGAGCGACTTCGATTTCGCGGGCGGTGGACCGTTCATCCCCGGCGTGATCGCGCTTGTGACGCCGGACGGCATGGTTCACCAGGTGGCCGACGGCATCGAGTTCGGCAACGGCATGGCAGTGACGCCCGACAACTCGACGCTGATCGTCGCCGAGTCGTTCGCCTCGCGGCTCTCCGCGTTCGACATCGCGCCGGACGGCAGCCTCTCGAACCGGCGGGTCTGGGCGAAGCTCGGGAGCCCTCCCGACGGCATCTGCCTGGACGCCGACGGCGCCGTCTGGGCCGCGTCTATGGCGCACTGCATCCGGGTCCGCGAAGGCGGCGAGGTGCTCCAGCAGGTCGAGCTCGGTGAGGACGCCTTCGCGTTCGCCTGCATGCTCGGGGGCGCGGACGGTGCGACCCTGTTCATGATGGTGGCAGACTGGCTGGGGGTCGACAAGATGAACGAGCTGATCCAATCCCGCACCGGCCGGGTGGTGGCCGTCCCGGCCCCGGCAGCCCACGCTGGTTGGCCGTAGCTCTCCACCGCTGGTTGGCAGAACGGAAGGAATCCCAAGATGGCTGACCATACCGAAGCAGGCACGCAGCGCAAGCTCATCGCCTGGATCACCCTGTCGATGGACGGGTTCGCGGCCGGCCCAGGCGGCGACATGTCCTGGGTCGCCGAACACGTCGGCCACGACCAGATGATGGCGTACTCCGAGGGCATCTGGCGCGGCGTCAGCACGGCCTTGATGGGCCGGACGAACTACGAAGGGTTCTTCGGGTACTGGCCGCCGGTCGCGAAAGACCCGACGAGCTCGCCGCGCGACCGCGACCTGGCGATCTGGCTCGACACCGTCGAGAAGGTCGTCTTCTCGCGCACCCTGCAGCATGCCGAGTGGCCGAACACGCGCGTCTCCTCGGACCTCGAAGGGGAGATCCGCGCGCTCAAGCAGGCGCCGGGCCGGGACATCCTGGTCCTGAACAGCGTCAGCATCATCCGCGCGCTGCTCGATCGTGGGTTGCTGGACGAGTTCCAGATGAACCTGTTCCCGGTCATGCTGGGCGGCGGACTTCGATTCTTCCCCGATAGCCTGACGCCGTCGAAGTGGCGGCTCACCAATACGACGACGCTCCCGACCGGCGCCGTGGCGCTGCGCTACGCGCGCGTGACTCGGGACCCCTGACTCGGAGCCGGGCGCAACGGGGTGTTCGCCGATCGGTGAACACCCGTTCGCCCGCAATGAACGCCGCTTCGGTAGAGCGGTGAGAGGTTGCCGCGAGGATCGAGAGTAAGGAGCGCCCCGATGCAGAGCACCGTGAGCCTGAATCCCGTCGCGCAGCAAGCCGTCCAGCAGCTTCTCAAGGAGCTCGTGTCAAGCGGGCAGGAGACCGGCGTCCAGGTCGCGGCGTACCAGGACGGCCAGCTCGTCGTGGACGTCGTGGCCGGGCTGGCCGACCCGGCCGCCGGCCGGCCGATGACCGGCGACACGCTGATCTTCGTCTGGTCAGCCGGCAAGGGCGTCGCGGCGACGGTCGTCCACGCGCTGGTCGAGCGGGGGCGGCTGGCGTACGACGCGCCGGTCGCGCGGTACTGGCCGGAGTTCGGCGCGAACGGGAAGCAGGGCGTCACCGTCGCGCACGTCCTGACGCACTCGGCGGGAGTGCCCCAGCTCCCGCCCGACATCACCCGCGAGCAGCTTGCCGACGTGCCAGGCATGGCCGCCTGGGTGGCACAGCAGGCTCCCCTCTGGGAGCCGGGGACGAAGACCGGCTACCACGCCGTCACCTTCGGCTACATCGTGGACGAGCTGGTGCGCCGGGTGACCGGGCGCACCCTCGACGACGTCACCCGTGATCTCATCACCGGGCCGCTCGGGATCGCCGACTCGGTCGCCTTCGCGGTCACGGGCAAGCTCCGCGATCGGCAGGCGGTGCTGGACGACGAGCCTGGCTCCGACGAGGCGCTGGCGGCGATGCCCCCGGACTCGCCGTTCCTGATCGCCGGGCCGCCGGCCGTGATGCCGTGCGCGGAGCTCGGCAATCGGACGGACTTCCAGGCCGCCAGCCTCGCGGCCGGCGTGACGACCACCGCCCGCGCCCTCGCCCGAATCTACGCGGCGCTCGGCGCCGGCGGGGAGCTGGACCGCGTCCGGATCCTCTCGCGCGAGACGGTCCGCCGGGCGACGGCGTTCCAGACGGCCGACGTGGACCAGATGATCGGCTTCCCGTGCCCCAGGTCGCTCGGCTTCAACCTCGGCTCGGACGGCCCGTCGCTGCTCGGCGGCCCGACCGGCTTCGGCTACCCGGGCGCCGGCGGCAACCTGGCGTACGCCGAGCCGGAGCACCGGTTCGCCATCGCCGTCGCCAAGAACCGGATGACCCAGGCGTGGCCCGCCGCCGTCGACGCCGCCGTCCGGCAGGCGCTCGGCCTGCCGGAGATCCCGAGCTTCGGCGACTGAGGCCCCAGGCGGCCGTCCGTGAGCGCTCGCGAAAGTCGCATGCATGGTATATTCAGGTGTCGTCCGGCATGACCGCGTCAGGCGGGCACACAGCTTGCAGACACGCAGAGCCGCGTACCGCTTCTCTAGCGTGGTTGATCGCGTGCCTCAGTCGCCCACCGTCGTGCCACCAGCGTTCGCCGCCGCGTTGCAGGATGACCTCGTCGCCACGAAGGTCACCGCGCCGCGCATCCGCCCGAACCTGGTCGCGCGGCCGGACCTGATCAGACGGTTCGAGGACGCGGTCGCGCACGATGTCACGCTTCTGTGCACCCCGCCGGGCTTCGGCAAGACCACGCTGATCGCAGCCTGGGCGGCCCAGAGGGAACGATCCGAGCGATCCGTCGCCTGGCTCTCGCTTGACGACGACGACAACGACCCGGCCCGCTTCTGGCGCTACATCATCGCCGCGCTCAATCGGGTCCAGCCCGGCGTCGGCGCCCGGGCGCTGGCGATGCTCGACGGACCGGGCCGCGACCCAGGCACGGAGGTCGTGATTGCGCTGATCAACGACCTTGCCGCGCGCGACGACGAGATCGTGCTGATCCTGGACGACTCCCACGCGATCGTGTCGCGGCCGGTCCAGGAGGGACTTGCCTTCCTCCTGGATCACCTGCCGGCCTGCCTGCGCCTGGTGATCGCCGGGCGCAGCGATCCGCCGCTGCCGTTGGCGGAGCTGCGGGCTCGCGGCCAGCTGGTCGAGCTGCGCGCCGCCGACCTCCGCTTCACGCCCGCCGAGGCTGCTGCCTTCCTGGGCGATCTCTGGGGCCTCAAGCTCCCAGGAGAGGCGGTCGCCGTCCTGGCCGAGCGCACCGAAGGCTGGGTCGCCGGCCTGCAGCTCGCCGCGCTCTCGCTGAGCCACCAGGACGACCCATCGGCGTTCGTCGCGGCGTTCGCCGGCAGCCACCGCTTCGTGCTCGACTACCTCAGCGAGGAGGTGCTGGCGCGCCAGCCAGCGGAGATGCGGGCCTTCCTGCTCTCCACGGCCGTGCTGGAGCGGCTCTCAGGCCCGCTCTGCGATGCGGTGACCGGCCGCGACGACGGCCAGCAGATGCTGGAGGCGGCCGAGCGCGCCAACCTCTTCGTGGTGCCGCTGGACGAGCACCGCCGCTGGTACCGGTACCACCACCTGTTCGCGGACCTGCTGCGTGTCCACCTCGGGCAGGAGTGTCCGGCCGAGGTCACCGGGCTCCATCGGCGGGCCGCCGCCTGGTACCAGGAGAACGGGCTGGTGGCCGAGGCGATCCACCACGCCCTGGCGGCCGGCGACGCCGAGCACGCCGTCCGGATGATCGAGGCGACCGTCGAGGAGCTGATCTGGTGGCGCAGCGAGGGCGTCACGCTGGCGCGGTGGCTGGCCGCCCTGCCGAGCGAGGCGATGCGCTCGCGGCCACGCCTGGCGCTGGCCCGTGCCCTCCGGGCGCTCGTCGCCGGGCGGATGGACGAGGCGTCCACGCTCGTCGGCCGGGCCGAGCGAGCACCGGCCGAGCTGCTCGACGAGCCGTTCGTGGCGACGATCGGCCGGGAGAACAGCGAACTGGCGAACGTGCCGGCTACCAGCGCCTTCGTTCGCGCGGTGCTGGCGAGTCGGCGCGGCAACGCGGCCGACGCCGACGTGTACGCTCGGCGCACGCT
>Ga0114129_10003754_pt1 | contig 21407 bp, 20 predicted proteins | sample RhiMetdeltSRZDD1_FD_80071 | JGI IMG/M metagenome (GOLD analysis project Ga0114129, IMG submission 80071) | Populus rhizosphere microbial communities from Tennessee, USA - Rhizosphere MetaG P. deltoides SRZDD1 (version 2) (version 2) | ecosystem: Host-associated > Plants > Roots > Rhizosphere >... | reverse complement strand
TGCGGAGAGGTGCGAGAGTGGACGAATCGACATGCTTGGAAAGCATGCGTCTCGGCAACGGGACCGTGGGTTCGAATCCCACCCTCTCCGCCATACCGCACTTCGTGTGAACCGCCCGCTAATTATCGCCGTATCGTAATTGCTGGGGGCGGATAGACACCTCAAAGTGTGGTTGGTTTAATAAGCTCGCTCGACCCGGAGCCTCACTAATTGAGGGACGGGATAAACAACTTAAGTGAGTGAGATTTGATAAGGAATTAGGGGCTGGGCCCTGTGCAACAGAACCCTGTGAACCCCGCCAGGTCCGGAAGGAAGCAACGGTAAGCAGATAGTTTTGGGTGCCGCAGGATCACCTGGCCCCGCTTTTTCAGGATGTTGAAACAGGCTCCCAACATCATTCTCGGTCCTTCGCCCTCCTCGACGTACCGAAAAACGTACGCCTCGGAGGTCTCAGTCCCTGCGGCCTTGCACGGTGAAAGGCGCGTCTCGGCGCGCTGGGGTGGGTGGGTGAGAATGAAGCCTGTTTGAACATCCTGCCATGTGAAAGTAGCAAATTATGGATTACCAGGTCTCTGCCAGAAAATATCGGCCCGGAACATTCGACGATGTGATTGGTCAGCCGCACGTCGTGCAGACGCTCGTCAATTCCATCACCACGAAGCGCATTGCTCAAGCCTATGTATTTTCCGGCACGCGTGGTGTGGGGAAAACCACAGTGGCGCGAATTCTTGCGAAAGCGCTCAACTGCGAGCAGGGGCCCACGGGAACGCCCTGCGCCACCTGTGTCAACTGTCAGGAAATTGCGCAGGGGACATCGGTCGATGTGATCGAGATCGATGGCGCCTCCAATACGAGCGTGGACGACGTCCGGGAAATCCGCGAAAACGTGAAGTTCACGCCATTCAAGGGCACCTATCGCGTCTATATCATCGACGAAGTCCATATGCTCTCGAATTCGGCCTTCAACGCGTTGCTCAAGACGCTGGAGGAACCGCCCCCGCACGTGGTGTTCATTTTTGCGACGACGGAGATTCACAAAATTCCGGCAACGATTCTGTCTCGTTGCCAGCACTACAATTTCCGCCGGATCGCCAAGACGGAAATCGTCGAGCGCCTGCGTCATGTGGCGAAGCAAGACGGGATCACCATAGAGGAGCGAAGCCTGACCGCCTTGGCCAGAGCGAGCGAAGGCAGTATGCGGGATGCATTGAGCCTGCTGGATCAGGCGATAGCTTTCGGCGGCAAGTCGATCATCCACGCAGACCTGGAAGCCTTATTAGGTGCGGTGCCTCAGGAACTGCTGCGAGCCATGATCCAGGCGATCACGGCGCAGAACAGCGCGGCGGCTTTGCAAGTGTTAGCGCAATTATTGGATCAAGGGCATGATCTTCGTGCCTACTGTGCCGATGTCGTCGAATATCTTCGCAATCTGCTCGTTGTTTCTGTCACGTCACCGCAAGAATGGCCGGGCCTGATCGAGGCCTCTTCCGACGATCTCTCACAATTGGTAGCCGACAAGGGGTCGCTGACGCCGGAGCAGATTCAAGAGATTTTTGTGCTGTTTACCCAGGCAGAAGATGCGCTTCGCTTTAGTGGCCATCCCCGATTTGTCCTTGAAACGGCAGCCGTCAAAGCCACGCGGCTGCTGCGACAGCAGCCAGGGAAAAACGATCAGCCGGTCCATGCCGCATCGTCGGAACGACCACAGCAACCGGGTTCTTCCCGAATTGATAAAACCCCGGATCCGGAACGAATCACTGCGCCAGCGCCGTCTGCGGTCCCATCGCGCTCGAACACAGCTCCTCCACGCCCGATACCTTCGTCCGGTCCTGCTCCAGGTCCTGCTCCAAAGGTAAGCCAATCCGTGACGCGACCCGACCGCTCGACTGCCACGGAGCTGGCGAAGGCGAAGAGCCACTCATCGACAGTGGCTCCCGCGGTGCAACCGGTCGCGCTGAATTGGGAACACTTTCAAGAAGAGGTTGGCCACGCGTTTCCGAACATCGCCCCGTTTCTCGAAATGGGACGACTGGTCGAGATCGCGGGAAATATCGTGACAATCGGATTTGCGAAACAGGCAACCGTCGCGCGCGGGATGTTGGAGAAGGCGGACAATATTCAAGCGCTGGCGTCGTTGTGCGAGCGCTTGAGCGGCCAGCCGATTCGACTGCGGATTGTCGAGTTGACGGAAGCGGATCCGCCAGGACCGACGATGGCGCAGATGAGGCAGGCCAAGGAGCAGCAAAAAAAACTGGTGCTCTTTGAGCAGGCAAAAGCCCATCCGGTGGTTAAACAGGCGCTGGAAATCTTCGGGGCGGAGCTTGCGGACGTCAGGACCGTCTCGAATCAACAAGAGGTGCAGGAATGAAAAATCCTTTCGGCAACATGGCGAACATCATGAAGCAGGCGCAAGCGATGCAGGCACAAATGGCCAAACTGCAGGAGGAGGCAGCCACGAAGACAGTCACTGGCACGGCCGGCGGCGGGGTCGTGACCGTCACGGCAAACGGCGCAATGGAGATCGTGAACGTCTCCATTAATCCCGAAGCCGTCAAGAGTGGTGATGCGGAAATGCTGCAGGACGTCGTGATGGCAGCCTCGAACGATGCTCTGAAAAAAGCCCGCCAGATGATGGCGGATCAGATGAAATCCGTCACAGGTGGGATGAACATACCCGGTCTCTTCTAGGGAGCCGTCGCCGATGGCTGTGGACCAACAAGGCTTGCTTGCACGGCTCGTTCGAGAGCTGGTCCGTCTGCCCGGTATTGGACAGAAGACGGCCCAACGCTTGGCGTTCCACGTTCTCAAGGCCGACCGAGAAGATGCGTTGCGCTTGGCGGAGGCTATTCGTGCCGTCAAAGACGGTCTGTCGTTTTGTCGTCAATGCCGAAACATTGCCGAGGGAGATCTCTGCGAATATTGCCTGGATCCCAAGCGGGATCAGACCAGAATTCTCGTCGTGGAAGAGCCGAGCACGCTCTATGCCATAGAGCGTGCCGGTGCCTACCGCGGCCTTTACCATGTGTTGCTCGGTGCGCTCTCGCCGCTTGATGGAGTTGGCCCGTCCGATATTCGTGCGGAGGAACTGGTCGACCGCGTGAAGCTCGGCGGCGTCCAGGAGGTCATTCTGGCCACCAATCCCACGATTGAGGGCGAAGCCACCGCCATTTACCTGACGAATCAACTGAAGCCGCTCGGTGTCCGGGTATCCCGGATTGCATATGGGATTCCGGTTGGAATGGACATTGAATATGCCGATGAAGTCACGCTCCTTAAATCAATCGAAGGTCGCAGGGATTTGTAGAAAAAAGCATTCTTAAATCCATTGACCCTCTTTCCGACCCCCTGCTATAGTTTCACGTTCAGTCTGTCACAACCCCTCATTGGTGAGAAATGAAAGCACGGGCCTCAGCCAAGCGCACGAACCGCTCCGCGACCAATGCAGTCGCCACAAAACGAGGTGCCAGGGAAGGCGCCTCCGGTGGTAAATACAGCGCCATCAGGCGAGAGCTTCAAAAACAACGTCAAGCGATCCTGGATGAAGCGGGAGAAGGACTCACGAAGCGCGAAGGGCCAGAAGCTTTTCCCGACGTGAGCGACCAGGCTTCCGCCGAAGTGGACCAGAACTTCTCAATGCGGATTAAGGAACGGGAACAGAAGCTGCTCAAGAAGATCGACGAAGCACTGGAACGGTTGAACAAAAATACCTATGGCATCTGTGAACGCTGTGAGGAAGAGATTCCGTATCAACGATTGAAAGCTCGCCCTGTCACGACGCTCTGTATCGCCTGCAAGACTCTGCAAGAACAGGAAGAGAAGTTCCGCCGGTAGTCCACGACCCGTTTGCCCCCCGAGTTCGTTCTCTATTGATGCTTGAGCTTTTTGAGTCGTTGCTGGACCAGTGCGATGCGGTCCGCTTCCTCCGGAATGCCTTCGACGAGGACGAGGTATGTCTCGTATTCGGTTACGGCGCGTTTCGGATTGGTGGGTTCCACCACTTCGGCCAAATTGAACCGGGCTTTGGCATAATTCGGCCGGAGCATGACGGCTTTTTCAAACGAAGCCAATGCTCCAGCCTTATCGCCCAGTTTCACCTGCGTGGAACCCAGATCGTTCAGAGTCTCGGGCGTGTTGGGCCTGATGGCTAAGGACTGAAGCATTTCCGCTTTGGCCTTCTCGAACTCGCCGAGTCCGAATAGCGACTGCCCATACTTGTGATGAGCTGCGGCCAGCCAGACTTTATTGTTAAACCCGCCAGCGATGGATTTCTGGTAGGCATCGGCCGCAATTTCGTACTGCTGAGCACCGCAATACGACAATTGAGCCGTCTGGCCTCTGGCAAACTGCTGGAGAGATGGAAAGGGCTCTTTGTCTTCGGCTCCCTGACTGTCAACCTGTCGGCCGGCCTTGTTGCCGGCCGGTTGTCGAAGCCGGTCTAAGAATTCCCGCCGATAGGGTGAAAACAGCCGGACATAGGGGTCGATCGTAACAGAGGCTTGAAGCAACGTGGGATGCTCATGCGCACTGAGCACAAGGTACTGTGTCGTTGTTTTCTCATCTCCGGTCTCGTAAAGAGAGCTCGAATCCATGTTGGACTTATCAGTAAAGTTCGCGACGTTCAGATAGAATTCCAGCGTCGGTTTGAGAAGCGTTAGGGTATGGCGAAGCACCGAGTAAGGGGCCAAGTCGAGGCCGGACGAAAATGTGAATAGTGCCCCGACCAGAGTCCCGTCTTGGTCAAAAAAATAGGATTCGTCTCCGTGGGAGGGACTTCGAGCGGCCGGGATCATTAATTCCTGTCCGGTGCCCCAGGCGTTTATCTTGAGTGTGGACTGAGGATGCTGCTGAAGGAAATCCGGCTTCCGTTGACAGAGCGTTCCGGGCTTGAGCAACACCAAGTCGGTCTCAGAAGGAGGCAGATTCTGCTGGCGTGGATTCGGAGTCTCACAGGCCGTGAACAGGACGGCGAAGCTCATGCAGCCGATGAGTCCCATCTGCCATCCATTCTGTTGCCCTCGCACGCGGAGCGTTGTTGCCATGATGTGAGTGAGAATACAGAAATGGGGGAAGGTTTGCCAGGGTCCGAACAGCACAACGCCCGCTTCCTTTCAGAGAAAGCGGGCGCGTCAATGAGAGAACGTAGAAAAATCAGTATTGAGAGGAGTGACGGCGCTGACTATCCAGCATGGCATCTTCGCTTGTATAGCCGAAGAGATACGGCATGCTGCCAGCGATCCCATAGACCGGGCGGTTGAAACCATAATCGAGTAATTGCCCCACCGGATGCAGCAGAAAGGCTGCCCAGCGCCACACGTTATCGTTGAGGGGAGAGCCGGCGGCCACATCGGTATAGACCAGAGACGTGCTGTCCATCACACTGTAAATACTGGCCGGAGCGACATAGCTACCATCCGCCTCGGTTTGCTGACGATTGCCTGCACAACCAATGAGGTCGGCAATGAGCAGGAGTCCTACGGCGAACAATTTGATCTTCATAATAACCTCGCTTACCGATACGATTCTGAATCAATCACTAGTCGGTTGACTGAAGTGAAGTGTAGCCGACGTTCATGATTCTGTCCAGAAAACGACGGGTTTGTGCAGGGGCCGAAACGTAAGGTCTGGAATGGCGAAAATTGAGGAAATTTGAGGGGATGGTGGGCGATACAGGTATCGAACCTGTGGCCTCTTCCGTGTGAAGGAAGCGCTCTGCCACTGAGCTAATCGCCCATGATGCGAAGTCTAGCATGGGGCTCCGAGGGGTGCAATCTTATGGCAGTGGTGACAACTATGATGATGTGGTTCTCGCAGTCATTGTTGTAGACTCGATTGCACATCATAGATGGCCTGTCTGCCTTGACTCCCCAAAACGTGATTTCTACAATGCCTTTTCCCGCTCGCACAACCCATGGAGAGTTCTTTTCACATGCGTGATGACATCGTCATTATCGGTGGTGGCCTGGCCGGCTCTGAAGCGGCCTGGCAGGCGGCCAATTGGGGAGTCAAGGTCACGCTCTACGAAATGCGACCAAAGGAAATGACCCAGGCACACAAGACCAGCGGGTTGGCCGAACTGGTCTGTTCCAATTCGCTTGGCTCCGTCGATCCTCTGACCGCACCGGGGATTCTGAAAGAGGAGATGCGCCGGCTCAATTCCCTGATCATCCGGATTGCAGATCAGGTGCGCGTACCGGCCGGCTCGGCCCTCGCAGTGGATCGGGAACAGTTTTCGTTCAAGATCTCGCAAGCACTCGAAGGTCATCCCAATATCCGGATTCTTCGTGAGGAAATCATAGAGATTCCAGCCGATTGCCTGTGCATTATTGCAACCGGGCCGCTGACATCTGACAAGCTGTCTCACGCCATCGCGCGATTGACCCATTCGAATCATCTCTATTTTTATGATGCGATTTCGCCGATTGTCGACGCCGACTCTATTAATATGGATATCGCCTTTCGAGCGTCACGCTACGATAAGGGCGGTGACGATTACCTCAATTGTCCGATGGACGAGACGACCTACCACAAGTTCTACGAAGCGTTGCTCAGCGCCGAAAAGGTCCAACCGAAGGAATTTGAGAAGACGCCTTATTTCGAGGCCTGCTTGCCGATCGAAGTCATGGCGGAGCGAGGCAAACAGACCATGCAATTCGGTCCTCTGAAACCGGTGGGACTCGAGGATCCCAAGAGCGGCGAGAGGCCCTATGCTGTCGTGCAGCTTCGGACGGAAAATGTCCATCGTTCCTGCTACAACCTCGTCGGTTTTCAGACGAAACTGACCTATGGCGAGCAGAAACGGGTCTTTCGCATGATTCCCGGTCTTGAACAGGCGGAGTTTCTCCGGTTTGGGAGTCTCCACCGCAATACGTTCATCAATTCGCCACAGCTGTTGCGCAACACACTCCAGTTCAAAGCACGTGACACGCTGTTTTTTGCCGGGCAGTTGGTTGGCGTGGAGGGATACACGGATTCGTCGGCAATGGGAGGGTTAGCCGGGATCAACGCGGCGAGGGCCCTCTTGGGGTTGCCGTTGATCACACCGCCTGCTACGACGGCTCACGGCTGCCTGCTCTCCTACATCACCACGACGGATCCAGGTCGTTTTCAACCGATGAATACCAACTTCGGTCTCTTCCCACCGCTGGCTTCCCGCGTAAGGGATAAAGAGCGGAAGCGACGGTTCATCTCGCAGCGTGCACTCGAGGACCATGCCGCATGGATGAGGCAATCAGGGCTTTCATAGTGTTTCTGAGGGTTGAACAAGGTGCGTCACCGGAAACGGCACGGAATTACGCGTCAGACCTCAGGCAGCTGGCCGGTTTTCTCTTGTCCAATCGCTTGGCCGAACGTCCGATCGATCCCGCTACGCTCTCACCTGATTCCGTCCGTGCCTATCTCCAATGGCTCGACCACAAGGGTGAGAAACAGACGTCGTTGGCGAGAAAACTGGCCTCGATTCGAAGTTTCTATCGCTACCTGACGCGACTGGGCCTGGTAACGCGTAGTCCTGTCGAAGAGCTCCGCACGCCCAAGCAACCAAAGCACCTCCCGCATGTCTTGACCAAGGACGACGCCAATGCCTTGATGACGTTTCCAAATGGACAGACTACGGGATCGCTACGTGACCGTGCCTTGCTCGAAACGTTGTATTCGACGGGGGCACGCGTCAGTGAATTGGTGGCGCTCAACATGGACGATGTACGCCAGTCGGAAGGACTGGTTCGCCTGCAAGGGAAAGGGCGAAAAGAGCGAATTGTTCCGATCGGCGATCTCGCACTGGAAGCCATACGATCCTACCGGGCAGGCCTGACTCCTCAGGTCTCACGTCTCGCGTATCCAGCGGTCTTTGTGAATCAGCGCGGTGGACGACTGACGACGAGGAGTGTGGCCCGCATCGTGGCGCGTTATTCCAGCCGGCTAGCCGGCGGCTCCGTCAGCCCCCATACGTTACGTCACTCCTTCGCGACCCATCTGCTCGACGAAGGGGCAGATTTGCGCGCGATCCAGGAGATGCTGGGGCATGCTTCGCTCCGCACCACGCAGAAGTACACGCACGTCGTGACTGACCAGTTGTTGGCGGTCTATGACAAGGCTCATCCACGGGCAGGTCGACCGGCTGCGGAACGGATACCCAAAGAAGAAAAACGCTGAGACCTTTGATGATCTGCACTTCCCTCTGTGCGTGGAATGGCAAGTCGTGCTATTGTCAGCCGTGCAGAAGGTCCGTGCATCCTCTGAGGAGTCCACGATGAATAAACTCATCAGAAAAGCCAACGTCTTGATCGAGGCCTTGCCGTACATTCGAACCTTTCGCGGCAAGACCATCGTGATCAAGTACGGCGGCAACGCCATGACCGAGTCCTCGCTCAAGGAACGGTTTGCCCAGGACATCGTGCTCCTGAAGTACGTCGGACTCAACCCCGTTATCATCCACGGCGGCGGACCGCAGATCGACAAGATGCTCGACCGGCTCGGGATCGAATCGAAATTTCTGCATGGGGTGCGTGTAACAAACGAAGCCACCATGGAGATCGTGGAAATGGTCCTGGCCGGAAAGATCAATATGGAGATCACGGATCTGATCAATCGTCACGGCGGGAGCGCGGTCGGCCTCAGCGGGAAGGACGGCGGATTGATCCTCAGCAAACCGCTGACAGCCAGGGCCTGGGCGGAAAGCTTGGAACGGGACCTCGATGGAGACGACGCTGAGAGCGACTTCGGATTCGTTGGCGAGATCGAAAAGGTGGATCCCAGTCTTCTCTTCAAGCTCCAAGGTGACCATTATATTCCTGTGATCGCACCCATCGGAACCGATCGGGAAGGCAACACCTATAATATCAATGCTGATCTTGTAGCCGGAGCGGTTGCAGGAGCCCTACACGCGGAAAAATTGGTGATGATGACGGACATCAAAGGCATCCGCGATGCCAAGGGACGCCATCTCTCCACCGTCTCTCGGAAAGATGTTCAACGGATGGTGAAAAAAGGTACGATCACCGAAGGCATGTTACCCAAAGTGCATGCCTGCCTCGACGCGCTTGAACAAGGTGTCGGCAAGGCCCACATCATCGATGGCCGCATGCCGCACGCCATTCTTCTCGAGGTGTTTACGCGCAAGGGCATCGGGACAGAGATCACCGCTTAGCGCCGCTTCCTCTTGCCAGCCTTGCCGAACCGACGCACCAGCATTACCCGTCATCTTCAAGCGTTGGTCGGCGAACGTCATCCCTACAGTGCCCCAGAGTCTCTGACCAAGACTGCACAGTACATGGCGACACACTTCTTGGAGTCCGGATGGACGACGACGCCACAGGCCTTTCGGGCAGGAGGGAAGACCTATCGTAATATCCTCGCGATCAAGCATCCTGCTGGAGGAGCAGCTGGAGCGAAGCAAGCTCCACTGCTTATCGGTGCTCATTACGATACGGTCATGGCCTCTCCTGGTGCAGATGACAATGCCAGCGCATTGACGGTGCTGCTCGAAATCGCGGACCGGCTCAAGCGCGTGGAGGTGAGATCTCCCGTCTGGCTTGTGGCGTTCTGCCTGGAGGAGGATGGACTGTTGGGAAGCCGGGCCTTCGCAGCACGGCTCAGGAAGACGGGTCAATCGTTGACAGGCGCCGTCATTCTTGAATGTGTCGGCTATGCCAGCCACGAGGCAGGTTCACAGCAGACGCCCCCAGGGGTACCGATTCCGGTCCCCACGGTAGGGAATTTTCTTGGCATCATCGGAAACGAGGCCTCACGAAACCTCGTGGCGAGCATTGAAGGGAGCGCGAGACGAGTCTCCCCGCTTCCGATTGTGGCCTTGACCGTTCCCTCCCGTGGCGAGGCTCTGCCGGATGTCCGGCGGAGTGACCACGCAGCATTCTGGGATGAGGGATATTCTGCTGTGATGTTGACCGACACAGCGAATTTCAGAAATCCCCACTACCATCAACCGACCGATACCATCGAAACCCTGGATCTGAATTTTCTGGAGGGAGTCATCGATATCGTGATGGCTTCCGTCCAAGACCTTGCCGGTGTGAGGAATAGATGAAACGCCCGAAGCGGGTCAGTCCGATTGCACGTCGGGCGATCGCCAAATTGTTTCATCGCCTCGAATATCAAAGGTTAGGCAGGGTGTACTGCTATGAAGGCGGAGTGGAATTCTGGAAGGCTAAACGCGAGCCTTGTCGTCGTTTGGGCATCCGGGTCGGCGAAGCCTTGCTCAGACGGTTAAAACCCCGAGGGCGCAGTCTCTATGTGGGCGCGGGAGTTGCGGAACTGCCGGTTTTACTCGTGGAGTCGTTGGATCTGCAACGAGCGGTGTTTCCATATAATCTTCGCCGGTCGGAAGTTGCTTCGCTCAATCGGTCGTGTCGTGACATGCCCCTGCGGTTCTATAACAAGGATGCGAGCGATGTGGAGGGAAGTTTTGACCACCTCTGGATCGTAAGCGTGTTAAATGATCCGGAACGGTTCCTGCAAGTTGCGCCTCTCTCCTATGGGCGCGCTGATCCGGTGACCTTCAATCCCATTCTGTTTCAGAGAGAGCGGAAGATCGTCCAGTCAATCGTGGATCGCTGCATGCCCAAGTTACTTCTGCCCGGTTTGGTCACCACCTCGGTTGAAGAGGTCGTCTGGATTGCGGACTGGTGTCACCGGAAAAAGATTCCTTATCTGGTCGACCGCCGACAGTTTCCAACCGCGTTAGTGGGAGATCCGATTTGCTTTATGAAAATCGGGGTGAGAAGCAGCCGTCACAGCTGAAAACCCGTTTTCGCCTTCGAAGACTCACCCATATATTGGCCGGCGTACTTCACATAGTTTTCCGACGATTCTTTGATCCAGATCAGTTCTTTTTCGGTGACAGACCGTTTAACTTTGGCCGGTGCGCCGAGAATCAAGCTCCTCGGTGGGACAATGGTACCCTCAGTGATCAATGCGCCGGCACCCACCACAGAATCTTCTCCGATCACTGCTCCATCCATGATGATGGCCCCCATGCCGATCAACACGCGATCTTTGATTGTGCAACCATGGAGGACGACGCTGTGCCCGATCGTCACGTCATTCCCGATGATCAGCGGATGGGTATCATGGGTGACATGCAACATACAGAGGTCCTGCACGTTGGTGCGATTGCCGAGGCGGATATAGTGCACATCGCCGCGAATGACCGCGTAGAACCAGACGCTGCACTGTTCACCCATCACGACGTCACCGATCACGATGCCGGTATCTTCAATGAAGCAGGACTTGGGAATGGTCGGTGTAATGCCTTGGAATGTGCGAATCATGACCGCACGATAGGGGAATCGGCCTCTCGCCCGCAAGTGCCTCATTGACAGACTTTTTCAGCGTCCCTTAGACTGACATGCTTATGAGCCAGTCTTTCATTCAGGTAGACCGACGTCAACGTGCCAAATCGTCCGTTGCAACCTCTGCAAAGACCACCATCGGATTCGTGAATCTGGGCTGTTCCAAGAACCAGGTCGATTCCGAAGTGATGCTGGGTGCACTTGCGGCCGACGGGTTTGACCTGACCGCGAATGCAAAAAAGGCCGAAGTCGTCATCATTAATACCTGCGGCTTCATCGAAGAGGCCAAACAGGAATCGATTAACACGATCATCGAGCATGGCCAACTGAAAAAGACAGGCGCCTGCCGTGTTCTCATTGCCGCCGGTTGTTTGGCACAACGCTATCAGGGGGACCTTCTCAAAGAACTCCCGGAGCTCGACGGCGTGGTCGGCACCGGCGAGTTCGGGAAGATTGCGGAGATTTGCCGCGAGCTCCTCGCGCCGAAGAAACGGCATCAACGACTGTGGATCAGCAAGCCGCCCTATCTGTACGACGAGATGGCACCTCGCCTTCGTCTCGGAAAACCACACAGCGCCTATATCAAGATTGCCGAAGGATGCAATCGCAACTGTGCCTTTTGCGCGATTCCGCTCATGCGCGGCAAGCAGCGGAGCCGTCCGATCGAATCCATCGTGGCGGAGGCGGTAGGGCTGGCAAAAGAGGGTGTCAAAGAAATCAATCTGATTTCTCAAGACACCGTGAATTATGGCGTCGATCTTGGGTTGCGACAGGGGCTTGTCTCATTACTCAGAGAATTGGTGAAGGTCGAAGAACTGCATTGGATCAGACCCTTCTATCTGTATCCGCAGCAGGTCACGGACGATTTGTTGGATCTCTATGCGGGCGAAGAGAAAATCACGAAGTATATCGACATGCCGTTACAGCACATCAATGACCGTATGCTCAAGCGGATGCATCGCTTGGGTGACCGGGCGACGATTGAGACATTAGTTGAGCGCATCAGAACTCGTATCCCCGGTGTGACGTTCCGCACGGCCTTCATCGTGGGGTTCCCCGGTGAGACCGACGCCGTCTTCGAGGAATTGAAACGCTATGTCGAGGAAACAGAGTTTGACCGGGTTGCAGCATTTCTCTATTCCGATGAAGAGGGCACTTCGGCTCTGGCGCTCGACGAAAAGATCGAACGCTCTCTCATGGAGGAACGGCGTAACGAGCTACTTGCGGTTCAAGAAGTGATTGCAACTGGGAAGGGTCGAGAACAGTTCGGTTCAACTCTCGAAGTGCTGGTTGACGGTCCTGCTGAAGAAACCGAGCATCTCCTTGAGGGGCGCCACGAAGGACTGGCGCCCGAGATCGATGGAGTGGTGTATATCAACAAAGGGTTCGCGAAGGCGGGGGAATTTGTCAATGTTGAAATCACCGATGCGACCATGTATGACCTGATGGGGCGAGTCGTCGGAGATCCGGTGACCGTTCATTCTCACCCTACAATCATCCCGGACAAACGAGAAAGAGGCTACCGTTAACCGGTCTCATCTCCGGCCCCCTTCTGGTAGGCCGATGGGAATCATCGGCATGACTCACAAAAAAGAATCTGTAGTCCTCCTGATTAACTGCAAGGATCGGAGCGGCATCGTAGCCCGCGTGGCTGGGTTCATCCACGATTTTGGCGGGAACATCCTCGATTCGGATCACCACACGGACGAAGAAACCAACAATTTCCTAATGCGCATGGAGTTTGCTCAGGAAGATTTTCAGATTCCCGTCGGCGATATTGCGTCAGCCTTCGACCCAATCGCGAAAGTGTTTGGGATGCGATACGAAGTTCACCTCTCGAGCCACCGAACCCGCGTCGGTATTCTCGTCTCAAAGCAGGACCATTGTTTAGCAGACCTTTTGCAGCGTCAGAAGCGGGATGAGCTGGCCATCGATATTCCCGTCATCGTATCGAACCATGAAACCTGTTCGCTCTGGGCCGATCTCTATAAGATTCCCTTCTGCGTCTATCCAGTGACGAAGGAGACCAAGCCCCAGCAGGAGCGGCAAATCCTTTTGGTGTTGAAGGAACGGCGAGTGGAGTTGGTTGTCATGGCCCGGTACATGCAAATTCTGAGCGCCGAATTTTTGGCGCAAGCGAGCTGTCCGGTTATCAACATCCATCACTCGTTTCTCCCCGCCTTCATCGGCGCGAATCCATACCGGCAGGCGTACGAACGCGGAGTAAAGATTATCGGAGCGACGGCCCACTATGCGACAGAGGATTTGGACGAGGGACCCATCATTGAGCAAGATGTCATTCGTGTGGGACATCGCGACACGGTGGATGATCTTGTGAGAAAGGGACGGGATCTTGAAGAGATCGTATTGGCGCGCGCGGTGCGCCGTCACATCGAGCGGCGTGTATTGGTGTACGGGCGAAAAACCGTTGTATTCGATTAGCAGAACCAGAATATACGGGGATGGGGTTGTCCCATCCCCGTAGAAGTGAGCTTAGACTTTTGCGCTCAGGAATAGAGCGTTCCCTCGCCGGTTGATCAGGATCAACACATTGTCTCCCTTCTTGACCGTCGAAGAAACTTTGTCAAACTCCTTCACCGACTTGACGGGCTGACGATTGATCTCACGGATCACGTCGCCAGGCAGAAGACCGGCCCTATCCGCGCCACTGTCCGGTTCGACGCTGGTTACGACAACCCCCTGCGCCTTGCCCTTGATCCCTAGTTCCTTGGCCTGATCCCTGTCCAGATCCTGCACAGCTACGCCAGCGAATGCGTAGTCGTTTTCACCGGAGTCGGTCTTGGCGGTTTTGATCGTATCCGGCTGCTCCCCAATGGTGATCATCAATTCCTTTTCGTGCCCATCACGCATGACCGTGACCGGCACTCTTGTTCCGACAGGTGTTCTGGTGACCATACGCTGTAACGCGACAGCCTCTTCCACCGGTGATCCTTGATACGAGAGGATCACATCGCCTTGTTTGAGACCGCCCTGATCCGCTGGACTGTCATCTTTCACATCACTAACGAGCGCGCCTTTGGCGTCTTTGATCCCGAATGACTTCGCCAAGTCCTGATTGAGGTCCTGAATACCGATTCCCAGGAATCCACGCACGACCTTTCCCGTCTTGATCAAACTTTCATAGATCGGCTTGCTCATGCTGGTGGGAACGGCAAAACCAACACCTTGATAGCCGCCACTCTGGGAGAAAATCGCTGTGTTGATGCCTACCAGCTCCCCCTTGGTGTTGACTAACGCGCCACCGGAATTTCCGGGATTGATGGCGGCATCAGTTTGAATAAAATCTTCATACTGCGTGATTCCCATACGCCCACGACCCAGCGCACTCACGATGCCGAGCGTGACGGTCGAATTCAGACCGAAGGGATTGCCAACAGCTAGAACATATTCACCCACCTGAAGCTTCGAGGCGTCCCCCCAAGCCACGGTCGGTAAATTCTGACCATCGATCTTCACCACGGCCAGATCTGTCTTCGGGTCCGTGCCGACAATCTTGCCTTGAAATTCCCGCTTGTCCGGGAGGGTGACAGTCACGTCCCGCGCGCCGTCGATGACATGGTTGTTCGTTAACACATAGCCATCGGGGGACACGATTACACCGGAACCTTGACCACCACCACGATGACCTCGGGGCTCTCCGGGGCTTTGCGGTCCTCGAAAGCCACGCGGTCCGAACAGACCGTTGGGACCTCCGAAGAATTCTTCCATTCGTTCCCGCAATTCATCCGGAATATTCGGCATCGATCGTCCGTCCATCACCTTCTCGGTCATGACCGTGGTGATGTTCACGACGGCCGGTGTCACGGCCTTCGCGACCTCCGTGAAGCCGTTGGACGGAAGAGCCGCAAGGGGACTGGCAACCGTTGCGGCGGCCGGTGTCCCCGAAGCCGGAGATGGTACGAACGATTGACTGCCGACAAAAATGACCGTGCTGACCACGGCCATGCTGATCACGACGCCCAGAGCTTTATGAACAAACTGACGCATACTGCCTCCTTGTTGTGTGAGAGGACATGGCAGGAAAGTGGTCGGGAAATTCATACAGAAGACGGTACCAAGGGGCGATGAGAGGGCGATTAAGAGAGAATTAAAAGTCGCTAAGAGTAAGTGGAGGAAGGAGAGGCAAGCGGCAGAGTGATCATAAAGGTCGAGCCTTTATGGAGCTCGCTCTGTACTTCGATTCGACCATGATGGGATTCGACGATCCAGGCGCAGATGGCAAGACCCAACCCGGTTCCTTTTTTTGTATGGGCACGGGCATCGTCGGTACGGTAAAAGCGATCGAAGATTCTTTTCTGATCGTCTCGTGAAATGCCGATGCCCCGGTCGGCAATGGTCACCTTGGCCTGGTCGAATTCGGTGACGAGCGATATGTCCACGGTGCCGCCGCGACGCGAGTACTTGACGGCATTGTCGACGAGATTGAGAAAGAGCTCGCGCAATCGCAATTCGTCGCCCAAGACAACGGCCGGTGTCAGTAAGCCGAGCACGACTTGGATGTCCCGTTCCTGGCCGAGGAGTGAAGCTTGCCGATGGATATCTTCCAGTAGGGATTCGAGTTTGACCGGGAGACGCTCCATTTTCACTTCGCCCATATCGGCGCGGGAGAGGAAGAGTAATTCGTCGACGATGCGCGTCATGCGATCGATTTCTTCGAGATTGCTTTCCAAGACGACCGTATAGTCAGCGGCTTCCCGGGGCCGACGCAGTGCCAGTTCGGTCTCGCCCTTCATGACGGTCAGCGGAGTCCGCAATTCGTGGGAGGCATCACTACTGAACTGGCGTATTTGTCGGAAGGACGTTTCCAACCGCGCGATCATATTGTTAAAGGTTGCGGCCAATCGTCCAATCTCGTCGGTCGAAGTCGGTACGTTCAATCGCTGGGTCAAATCGCCGCCGGCAATCCGCTGTGCCGCCAGTGTGATCGCATCGACCGGGCGCAACGCTCGTCCCGCGAGAAACCAGCCTCCCGCGAGCGAGACGGCCAGTGCGAGCGGCATCGTGACTAACAGCACCAGCAGTAGACGGTTCAACGTTTGCTCGACTGACTCCAGAGAAGTCCCAACCTGCACAATGTAGAGCAGATTCCCACGGTAAATAATCGGTACAGAGATCAGACGAAGTGGCGGCTCCTTGGGATATTTCGCGGATTCGAAGATGGTTTGTCCGGAGAACGCCACCTCTAGTGCTCGGCGGCTGAGCGGTAGCTCATGCTGCTTCACGTTCGGAGAACGGATCGTGATGGTCCCGGAGGGGCTGAAGATCTGGAAAAATTTGTCGATGCGCGCCAGCTCTGGGAATTGCGACATAAGCTCGTCCTCGTCGATGAGCGGCAGGAATCCGCGTTCTTCGAGCGAGCGCACAGCGGCTGCGGCGGTTTCCTCGAGGGATTGATCGATCGCATCGCGGAGGCTACGGGCTGTGACGAGATAGAGGACGGTCGAGAAGACGATGAGAACCAAGGCGAGAGCACTGCCGTACCACAGAGTGAGTCGAAGCCTCAGCGGCATTAGAAGACTCCTGAGCCTGTGAGCGATGCGAGAACGAAGCCGGGGGAAAGGTGCGTCTCGGCGCACCGGGGTTGGGCGGGTGAGAACATCGGCGTTTGGAGCATCCTGCTAGTCAGCCTTCAGCATGTAGCCGCTGCCTCGGATCGTATGAATCAGTTTCTTGGCTCTTCCGCGGTCCACCTTGTTGCGGAGGTAATTGACGTAGACGTCGATGACGTTGGTGAATGTGTCAAAGTCCTGATTCCACACGTGTTCGGAGATCATCGGGCGGGTCAGGACGCGGCCACTGTGGCGCATCAGGTATTCCAGCAGAGCATATTCCTTCAATGTCAGATCGATGCGTTGCCCGCCTCTCGTCACTTCGCGTGTGGCCGGATTGAGGACGAGGTCATCGATCTGTAGTACTCCCGGGCTCTCGGTTGCGCCGCGCCGGAGCAGCGCACGCACTCGTGCCAGGAGCTCGTCGATGGCAAACGGTTTGGTCAAATAGTCGTCGGCACCGGCATCGAGACCGTTCACCCGCTGGTCAACCTGAGACTGCGCAGTCAGAATGAGTATCGGTGTTTGAATTCGTTCGCGGCGAATGCCTTTCACAATATCCAATCCGGACAGTGTTGGCAGCATCAGATCCACGATGATCGCGTCGTAGTTCGTGGCGAGCGCCATCTCCAACCCCTTGGCGCCGTCTTCACACAAATCCACCGCGTAACTCTCCTCTTCAAGCGCTCGCTTGACGAAGCAGCCTACTTTGGTCTCGTCTTCAATGACCAGGATACGCATTGCGGCAATGGAAGATTATAGCAAACCTGCAGCCATCGATTTCCAGTGGATGGCTGGCGAGCGTTGGAGTGACGGGTCTGAAATCCCATCTCTCGGACGCGGTCTTCCAAGCACATGGCAAGGCTGGTGACCGGACGATCTCTGCTTGGAGAATGGGGGGCGAGCATGATAATCTTCGCCAGTTGTCCAGATTCCGTTGCGGACAAGTAGGATCAGAGGTCAATCATTTTTCATGACAACTCCTGAATTTTTAAATCCCACCGACAGCTTTGTGCGTCGTCATCTCGGACCGACTGACGCCGATGTGCGGGAAATGCTCGCCTTGCTCGGTCTTCAGTCCTTGCAAGCGTTGAGCGACGCGATCGTGCCGGGCGATATCCAATTGGGCAAAGCGTTGGATCTTCCTTCCCATCGTGGGGAACAAGAAGCACTCCAGGAGTTACGCAGACTAGCCGATGATAATCGGATTTACCGCTCCTTTCTCGGCATGGGCTACTACGATTGCATCACGCCGGGCGTCATTCAGCGGAACATCCTTGAAAATCCCGGCTGGTACACCCAGTACACGCCCTATCAGGCAGAAATCGCCCAGGGCCGGTTGGAAGCTCTGGTGAATTTTCAGACGATGGTTGCGGACCTGACCGGGCTGCCTCTGGCCAACGCCTCGTTGTTGGATGAAGCGACGGCCGCAGCTGAAGCCATGGCTATGTGTCTGTCGATTGCTCGCAGTGCCGGCCAGGAGCGCAAGGAATTTTTTGTGTCGCATGATTGCCACCCCCAGACGATCGCGGTCATGCAGACGCGGGCAGAACCGCTGGGCATTACGCTGCGGGTCGGGCGCACCAAGACCATCGATTTCAGCAATCACCAGCTCAGCGGGATGTTGCTGCAATATCCGACGACTGACGGCTATGTGGGCGACTATCGAGCGCTCGTCGGTCAGGCGCACAAGGCCGGCATTCTCGTCGTGGTATCAACCGATCTGTTGGCCCTCACGCTCCTGCGTCCACCCGGTGAATTCGGTGCCGATATCGCTGTAGGGTCCAGCCAACGGTTCGGGGTGCCGATGGGATTCGGCGGGCCCCACGCTGCATTTCTTTCTTCGAAGGAAGAGTATAAGCGACAGATGCCGGGGCGCATCGTGGGTGTGTCAAAGGACAGGACCGGCAGCGTCGCCTATCGCCTCGCCCTGCAAACTCGAGAGCAACACATCAGGCGCGAGAAGGCGACGAGCAACATCTGCACAGCTCAGGTTCTCCTGGCCATCATGGCAGGCATGTACGCGGTCTATCACGGGCCGGAAGGCTTGCGACGAATTGCTGAGCGGGTTCACGGTCTCGCCGCGGTCCTCGCAGCGGGGCTGCGGCAACTTGGGTTTGAAGTGGGCAGCGAAGAATTCTTCGATACCATTCGCGTGAGAGTCACCAAGACCCAAAGCCAACAGATTCTCGTACGTGCCGACGACCAAGGCATGAACCTTCGCCGGCACGAGGACGATTCGCTTGGCATCTCGCTCGACGAGACCACAGGAGAGGCCGATGTCCGGCGCCTCATGGAGGTGTTCGTCGGCCATGAGCGATTGCCGTTTACCATTCGGGACCTCAGTCAAACTGTCAAGACTACCTATCCTGCAAATTTGGCCCGAACCACTCCTTTCCTGACTCACGAGGTCTTCAATCGCTATCATGCCGAGCACGAGATGTTGCGATATCTCAACCGGCTCCAAGCGCGGGACCTCTCCCTGACACATTCGATGATCCCGCTCGGTTCCTGCACGATGAAGTTGAACGCGACGGCGGAGATGCTGCCTGTCACCTGGCCTGAGTTTGCGCGCATGCACCCGTTCGCGCCCCTTGAGCAAAGCAAAGGCTATCAGGAGCTCTTCCGCCAATTGGAAACCTGGTTGGCTGAGATTACCGGATTTTCCGCTGTTTCGTTGCAACCCAACGCGGGATCGCAGGGAGAGTATGCAGGGCTAATGGTCATCAGGGCGTATCATCGGAGCCAGGGCGAATTTCGTCGCGACGTCTGCCTCATCCCAGTCTCGGCGCATGGAACCAATCCAGCCAGCGCAGCCATGGTCGGGATGACGGTCGTGCCGGTAGCCTGCGATACACGAGGCAATGTCGATTTAAAGGACCTTGAAGCCAAAGCTGCCCAGCATCGGGAGCAGCTGGCGGCCTTGATGTTGACTTATCCATCTACGCATGGGGTGTTCGAGACCGACGTCCGGCGCATCTGCCAGATTGTTCACACCCACGGCGGACAGGTCTACATGGATGGCGCAAACATGAATGCGCAGGTTGGGGTTTGTCGGCCCGGCGACATCGGCGCAGATGTGTGCCACCTGAATCTGCACAAGACCTTTTGCATTCCGCACGGAGGTGGTGGACCAGGGATGGGGCCGATCGCCGTGGCCCGTCATCTGGCTCCCTTTCTTCCCGGCCATCCCGTCACCGGTCTTGGTGGAGCAGAATCGATCGGACCGGTATCGGCGGCGCCCTATGGCAGCCCGAGCATCCTGACGATTTCCTGGGTCTACATTGCACTGATGGGACGCGATGGACTGACGGAAGCGACGCAAGTCGCGATTTTGAACGCCAACTACATGGCCAAACGGTTGGAAAAATATTACCCGATACTGTATACGGGCAAATCGGGATTCGTGGCTCATGAGTTCATTCTCGATCTGCGACAGTTCAAGGAAACGGCCGGCGTGGAAGCCATGGATGTTGCGAAGCGCTTGATGGACTATGGCTTTCCTGCGCCGACGGTCTCGTTTCCTGTTGCTGGGACACTCATGATCGAACCGACGGAAAGTGAGTCGAAAGCCGAACTGCACCGGTTCTGCAACGCGATGATTCTCATTCGCGAAGAAATCCAGGACATTGTGGATGGACGCCAGCCCCGGGCGAATAATGTGATTAAGAATGCCCCCCATACTGCCAAGACGGTTACCGCATCGGATTGGGATCGGCCCTACAGCCGCGAGAAGGCTGCCTACCCGGCCCCGTGGGTCCACGACCACAAATTTTGGCCGTTCGTTGGCCGTATCGACGAAGCCTATGGGGACCGAAACCTGGTCTGCACCTGCCCACCGATGGAAAGCTATTCCAGTTGAATGAATGCAGGATCCCCCCTGCATCCCTAGAAGGATTCTTAACTCATTGATTCGCCAGGCGGAAAGTGTGATTCCTCGCACACGATTCCCGGACAGCGTAGACGGGCTACCCACCTGACCCCTTCCTTTGGGGCATTGAGAAAGGCCTTGGATATCAGCGATAAAGACACTCACGCGATCGCTGAAGCGAGGACTCACGCATGTCGCAAATTCTCAACATGAGCCAACATACAACCGACGACGAACTGCAGCGTCTGACCACGCTACTTCTGTTCCATCTAGTTGAGCGTTGCGGAGGACAGGTGCAGTTCAAGTTGGAAGATGCACAGCGAGTTCGCGCTAGCCTCACGACCAAGATGGTGCAGATGCAGGTGGGGGACGAGGTGAGGCTGCGCATCATCGATCGTCTACCGGAATTGCAATAACCTGCTCGTAGTTCCGGCCTTCCCGCCCGTGCTGCGGGGCTCTTCTTCCAGACACAGTTCTTCTGGCGACGGTACACTCTGCCATGCTGTACATTTCAACTCACGTCGTGATCCCGGACTCCGAAATCGATATCCACGCGATGCGATCGCAGGGGGCAGGGGGACAGCACGTCAACAAGGTATCATCCGCAGTGCATTTGCGTTTCGACATCGGCGCGTCGTCGTTGCCGCTGTTTTATAAGGA
>Ga0114129_10003752_pt1 | contig 21421 bp, 19 predicted proteins | sample RhiMetdeltSRZDD1_FD_80071 | JGI IMG/M metagenome (GOLD analysis project Ga0114129, IMG submission 80071) | Populus rhizosphere microbial communities from Tennessee, USA - Rhizosphere MetaG P. deltoides SRZDD1 (version 2) (version 2) | ecosystem: Host-associated > Plants > Roots > Rhizosphere >... | reverse complement strand
TCGGCGTAGATGCGGCACTCGATCGCGTGGCCGCGAACCGCGACCGAGTCTTGGGTCCACGGCAATGGTGCGCCAGCCGCAACCGAAAGCTGCGCTCGAACAATGTCGACGCCGGTGACCGCCTCCGTCACGGGATGCTCGACCTGCAGCCGCGTGTTCATCTCGAGGAAATAGAACCGTGCGGAGTCGCCGGCGCCCTCGAGCAGGAACTCGATCGTTCCGGCGTTCCTGTATCCGACGGCGCGCGCCGCTGCGACTGCCGCATCCGTGATCCTGCTGCGCAGAAGCGGCGTCAGCGCCGTCGACGGGCTCTCCTCGACGATTTTCTGATGGCGCCGCTGGACGGAGCACTCGCGCTCGAAGAGGTGAAGCACGTTGCCGTGGCCGTCGGCGAAGATCTGGACTTCGATGTGCCGCGGCCGTACGATCAGTCGCTCGACGTACAGAGTCCCGTCGCCAAACGCGGCTTCGGCCTCGCGTCGCGCCGATGCGATGAGGTCGCGAGCCTCGTCTTCCGACCGCACCGCGCGCATCCCCTTGCCACCGCCACCAGAGGACGCCTTGACGATGACGGGCAATCCGATCTGCCGCGCCGCATCGAGAACCCCATTGTCGGACTGATCTACCGGCGTCGCGCCCGGCACGACCGGTACGCCAGCCGACCGCATCAGGGCTCGCGCGGCGATTTTCGATCCCATTTGCTCGATGACGTCGGCTGGCGGGCCAATGAACGTGAGCCCAGCCTCTTCACAGGCACGAGCAAAGTCGGCTCGCTCTGCGAGGAAGCCGTAACCCGGGTGGACGGCGTCCGCCTGCGTCTCTCGCGCCGCCGCGAGGAGCGCGGGGATGGACAAGTAGCTCTCCGTCGCAGGCGCTGGACCGATACGCACCGCACGATCAGCGACGCTCACATGATGAGCGTTGGCGTCCGCGTCCGAGTAGACCGCGATGCTCTCGGCCCCTGCCTCGTGACAAGCCCGCGCGATCCGTACCGCAATTTCGCCGCGATTTGCGATCAACACTCGCATTGTGTGGACGAACTCCGGTCCAAGTTGTCGAGCCCCGACGCTCGCCGCAGCCGCAGGCGCCCCTGAACCCCGAAATCGGAACCCGGCGAGCTACCGAGCTACCGAAACCCGGGCAATCGGCTTTATTCAGCCCACTTCGGTTTGCGCTTTTCGAGAAACGCGCGTATCCCTTCCTGTCCTTCGGGCGACACTCGATGCGCCGCGATCGTGCTCGTCGTCAACCCAATCACGTCTTTCGGGCTCTCGTCGACGACGTCGCGGATGAGCGCCTTGGCTGCCGCAATTGCGCGTGGCCCGGAGCTGAGCACGTCGCGCACGCGGCGTTCGACAGCCGTATCGAGCTCCGCTTCGGGGACGATTTCGTGAACGAGCCCGATCTCCCGCGCCCGACCCGCGGCGAAGCGGCTTCCGGTCAGGAACAGCTCTCGGGCGGCGCCGACGCCGATCTTGCGCACGACATACGGCGAGATTACGGCGGGCAGAATGCCGAGTTTCACTTCACTCAGGCCGAATACGGTGGCGGTGCCAGCCACGACCACGTCGCAGACGGCGACGAGTCCGACCCCGCCGCCGAGCGCTGCGCCATGTACGCGACCGATCAACGGAACGGGGACGGTGTCGAGCTTCTCGAGCATGCGCGCGAGATCTTCCGCGTCGCGCAGATTCTCCGCGTGCGAGTACGCGATTGCCTTCGACATCCAGGCGAGGTCCGCACCAGAGCAGAAGGACTTGCCCGAGCCGGAGAGGACGACGGCGCGCACGGTCCGATCGTCGGCCACGCTCACCGCCAGCCTCGTGAGCGACGCGATGACGTCTTCGTCGAACGCGTTCCGTACGTCGGGTCGATTGAGCGCAACGCGGAGGACGGGACCGTCCCGAGCGACAAGGATGGGATCCATGCGCTACATCCTGAACACGCCGAACTTCGGTTCCGGAATCGGTGCGTTGAACGCGGCGGACAGAGCAAGCGCCAGTACCTGACGCGTCTCGGCCGGATCGACAAGTCCATCGTCCCACAGCCGAGCGGTCGAGTAGTACGGAGAGCCTTCCATCTCGTACTTTCGCAGGATCGGTTTCCGGATCGCGGTCTCCTCCTCGGCAGTAAGCGTCTTGCCGTCGCGTGCGAGCTGTTCGCGCTTTACCGTAGTCAGGACGCCGGCCGCCTGCTCGCCGCCCATGACCGAGATTCGTCCGTTGGGCCACATCCACAGGAATCGTGGCTCGTACGCGCGGCCGCACATCCCGTAGTTGCCTGCGCCAAACGATCCTCCGATGATGACCGTGAACTTCGGCACGACCGAGTTGGCGACGGCGTGCACCATCTTCGCGCCGTCCTTCGCAATTCCCGCGCGTTCGTACTGCCGCCCGACGATGAAGCCGGTGATGTTTTGAAGAAAGATGAGAGGGATGCCTCGCAGATTGCAGAGCTCGATGAAGTGCGTGGCCTTCAGCGCCGATTCCGAAAACAGCACTCCGTTGTTTGCGAGGATTCCGACCAGGAATCCGTGGAGTCGCGCGAAACCGGTGACGAGCGTGCTGCCGTAGCGCTCCTTGAACTCGTCGAACCGCGAGCCGTCCACGATCCGACCGATGATTTCACGCACCTCGTAAGGCTTTCGTGTGTCGGTATTCACAATTCCGTAGATCTCGCGCGGGTCGTAGCGCGGATCTTCGGGGGTCGTCATGTCCGCGGGCAGCCGCTTCGCCGTGTTCAACGTGCTCACGATGGTGCGCGTCAGATGCAGGGCGTGGTCATCATCGTCGGCAAAGTAGTCGGCGACGCCCGAGTAAGTCGTGTGCACATCGGCGCCGCCAAGTTCCTCGGCCGTGACTTCCTCACCCGTCGCCGCCTTCACGAGTGGCGGCCCGCCGAGGAAGATCGTGCCGGTTCCCTTGACGATAATCGTCTCGTCCGACATCGCAGGAACGTAGGCGCCGCCGGCCGTGCAAGAGCCCATCACAACGGCAATCTGTGGGATGCGCTCCGCCGACATGCGCGCCTGGTTGAAGAAGATACGTCCGAAGTGCTCGCGGTCGGGGAAGACTTCGGCCTGCAGCGGAAGGAACGCACCGCCTGAATCCACGAGGTAGACGCAGGGCAGACGGTTGTCGAGCGCGATCTGTTGCGCGCGAACGTGCTTCTTCACGGTCATCGGATAGTACGTGCCACCCTTGACCGTGGCGTCGTTGGCAACGATGAGCACCTCACGCCCGGAGATTCGGCCGATACCCGTAACGATCCCCGCGCACGGCGCTTCGTGATCATAGAGATCCCACGCGGCGAGCGGTGAGAGCTCGAGAAAGGGCGAGTCGGGGTCGAGCAAGCGATCGATGCGCTCGCGGACCGGCAGCTTCCCCTGCTCGCGATGCCGCTGAACGTAGCGAGGACCGCCGCCGCCACGAACGAGCGCGGTGCGCTCTCGCAGCTCGGTCACCAGACCCTCCATCCGACTCTGATTTGCGCGGAACAGCTCGGAGGTCGGATCGATATGCGATTCTATGAGATCCATCAATTGCTGATTGTAGATTGCAGATCGCAGATTGACGGATTGCGGATTGGTGATTGGGAGTGCGGATTGTAGATTGCCAATCCCCGATTTGTCCGTTCAATCAGCAGTCACATTCAACAATCAACAATCCGTCAATCTGCGATCTGCAATCTACAGTCAGCAATTCAGTTACCATCCACAACAGTCGGTCTTGTAGCGGCACACCGGACATCGCCAGACGGCGTGCATGCGGAACATCTCGGCGCCGCATCGCTCGCACAGGACCTTGTCGGTGTCGTCGCTGCCGCGGCGTTCGGTGGGAGCGGGAAAGGGCGCGCCTGCGGGCTTGTTCGGCTCGGGCATGGCGGGATTATACCGGTTGAGGAAAACGCCCTCGGGGCATCTGAGCCTGAGTAATCGAGCTCTACAGCTGCGCGAGCCTTCGACACCAGCAGAAGCCGTTTACGAAAGGCGGGCGGCCCGCTTGCAGATGGGAGCGCCGCTCACCGCGCAAATTCGGGTCACACCCCGGTCGTTTGATCACACCCCGACCACAACATGCCTCTGGCGCGCTCGTATCAAAATAATTCGAGTGTCACTATTTCGACGGTAATCTAGCGTGCTGTACATTTCTCGACAGTTTTTGCGGTCACCGGTGTATGATCGATGACCGCTAGGGCAGAGGTCTAATCATGCTGACCAAGAAGAAGAACCGAGTGCTGGCCATTGACGATGAGCCGGCGATGATCGAATGGCTCAAGATTCTGCTCGAACACGAGGGCTATGAAGTCCGCACTGCAATGATCGGAACCCGCGGCGAGGAGATCTTCAAGACGTGGAAGCCGGATGTCGTCGTTACCGACATGCTGCTGCCCGACGCCGATGGTCTGGAGCTTCTCCGGAAATTCAAACAGACCCACGCCGATACCGAGGTGATCGTGATCACGGGGCACGGCAGCGTTCCCAAGGCCGTCGAAGCAATGAAGGCGGGGGCCCACAGCTTTGTCGAGAAACCCATCGAACCGGACACGTTGCTCGCCATGCTCGAGCGCGCGATCGAACGGCGCGACCTCGTGGGCGAGAACCTCCTGCTGAAGCAGAAGCTCGAAGGTCAGTTCCGCTTCGGGAACGTTATCGGCAAGAGCAAGAAAATGCACGAAGTCCTGGAGCTGGTCGAGAGCGTTGCGGGCAGCGACGCGAACATCCTGATCCAGGGAGAGAACGGCACGGGCAAGGAGCTCATCTCGAACGCGATTCACTACAACAGCAAGCGCGCCAAAGGCCCGTTCATCAAGATCAACTGCGCGGCGATTCCGAAAGACCTGATTGAGTCCGAGCTCTTCGGATACAAGCGCGGGGCGTTTACCGGGGCTCAGACCGACAAAGAAGGCCTGTTCGAGATGGCGGAAGGAGGTTCCCTGCTGCTCGACGAGATTGGCGAGATGCCGTCCTATCTGCAGACGAAGCTGCTTCGCGTCCTGCAGGAGCGCGAGTATCGTCCGATCGGCAGCGACCGCATCGTCCGCGTGGACTTCCGACTGGTATGCGCGACGAACATCGACCTCGACGCGGCGTTACGGGACGGCAAGCTGCGAGAGGACCTCTATTTCCGCATCAACACCATCACGCTGCGAGTCCCGCCGCTCCGCGAGCGGACCGAGGACATCCCGCTCCTGTGCGAGTACTTCCTCGAGAAGTACCGGCAGCGGCACCAGCGCAACGTGAAATCGATCGCTCCGGCGGCGTATCACGTCCTGATCCGTCACCGGTGGCCGGGGAACGTCCGCGAGCTGGAGAACGTCATCGAGCGCGGCGTACTCGTGGCCAAGGGCTCCGAAATCACGGTCATGGATCTCCCGGAGTCGCTCCGGAGCGAGAGCACGACGACGACGGAGTTCGTCATTCCGCCACATCGGACGCTGGCTGAAATCGAGAAAATGGCCATCGTGCAGACATTGCAGCGTACAAACTGGAACAAGCAGGAAGCCGCTCAGATACTCGGCCTCTACCGCCCGACCCTGTACAGCAAAATGAAGAAGCACGACATCCAGGACGGAGGAAAGGCAGCCGGCAGGCGGGCCGCCGCGGTTTAGCAGGCCGCTGGCCCTCACCTTGCAGCTCAACCGGACACCCTGCCGCGCGTTCTGCGGCGGGTGGGAACAATGACGGAGCGCTCCGAGTCTCCCGTCGTTTCGCTGCTCGCCGCTGCCGGCGCCGTCTGGCTGTTCATGTGGAAGGCCGCACGCGAAGTCATCGTCCCGCCGTTCGAAGTCCGCGAGACCATTCGTCAACTCTACGAGCTCGGCCTTCGATCGGCACCGCTCATCGCGGTCTCCGGCGTCGCAGTAGGCGTTGTCCTCTCGATGCACACTCGCGCGTCGCTGGAACGATTTGGCGCCGAGTCGATGATTCCCGCAGGTCTCGCGATCGCCCTGGTCCGCGAAACCGGGCCGCTGACTGCAGGGCTCCTCTTGTCGGGGCGCATCGGCGCGGGCATTGGAGCGGAGCTCGGCGCCATGCGCGTTACCGAGCAGATCGATGCGCTCGAAGCGACTGCCGTCGATGCCTTCCGGTACCTCGTCGTGACGCGCGTCGTGGCCTGCGTCGTTGCGCTGCCGATACTCACGACCCTCATGAATTTCGCGGGCATGCTCGGCGGATACCTCGCCGAGTCGGCGGTCTCAGGAATGTCGCTGACCATGTACTTCGACCGGTCATTCTCGTTGATCGGTCTGAGCGACTACGTCCCCGCCACTGTGAAGACCATGGTGTTCGGATTCATCATTGCGACGATGTCCTCGTATCTCGGGTTCACGACCGAGTCGGGCACCGAGGGCGTCGGACGTGCATCCACTCGCGCGGTCGTCCTCTCGTCAATCTTGATCATCGTGAGCAACGTCGTGCTGGTCCGCCTGATCTTCTTCATCTTCCCGGAGGTCGCACGTTGAATGTGGCGATCTCGCCCGCTGTGGAAGAAGAGAAGGAAGCGCAGATTGCGGCGGCGGTTCGCCTCGAGCATGTCTGCAAGACATTCGGGTCACGACGCGTGCTCGAGGACGTCTCGTTCACCGTGCCGGTTAGCTGCGGTTTCGTAATCCTCGGCCGGAGCGGCACGGGCAAGAGCGTGACGTTGAAGCACATCATCGGCCTCGTCAAGCCCGACAGCGGACGTGTCTTCGTCGGCGCAGACGAGGTGAGCTCGCTCGAAGGTCAGGAACTGGCACGGGTCAGGCGTTCGATCGGCTTCCTGTTCCAGAACGCCGCGCTCTTCGATTCGATCTCGGTCGGCGAAAACGTCGCGTTTCCGCTCCGCCGTCACACGCGTCTGACCGACATTGAGATTCGGGAACGCGCGCAGGTGAAGCTTGCCGCGGTCGGGCTCGAGGGCGAGTACGACCGCATGCCGGCGGCGCTCTCGGGCGGCATGAAAAAGCGAGCGGGGCTGGCGCGGGCGATGGCGCTCGATCCGCCTCTGCTGCTGGTAGACGAGCCGAGTGCCGGACTCGATCCCATCACCGCTGACGAAATCGACAACCTGTTGTTTGCACTCAACAACCAGGGAGGGACTACGCTGGTTGTCGTCACGCACAACATCCGGAGCGCACGCCGCCTTGGCGACGAGCTGATGATCCTCCACGAAGGGCGAATCCTCGCACAGGGGACGGCGGCCGATCTGGACCAAAGCCACGACGATCTCGTGCGTGCACTCATGGCGTCACAGCACGCTGGCTGAAATGCGGATCAATCGGCTTGCAGCGGTCGGCGCGTTCGTGATCGGTGGGATCGCGCTGTTTGCGGTCGGTCTGTTCATGATCGGCGATCGGCGGATGCTGTTCAGCGACACCTTCGACGTGTACGCGGAGTTCACGAACATCGCGTCACTCGACCGCGGCGCCACGGTTCGGGTCTCGGGAATGAACGCGGGGGAGGTCGATCTCGTCCAGGTCCCGGCCAGTCCTGCCGCCAAATTTCGAGTGAAGATGCGCGTCCGGACGAATCTCCATCCCTTGATCCGGCTCGACTCCGTCGCGTCGATTCAGAACGATGGTCTCGTCGGGAACAAGTTCGTGCAGATCGAGACCGGCACCGCACAATCGCCGATCGTGCCGTACGGGGGGACGGTCCTGAGCCGCGAGCCGTTCGACTTCACGGACCTGCTGCAGAAGATGAGCGACACGATCGACTCGATCAATACGACGATCGTCAGTGTGAAGACGGAGCTCGACGATGCGCTGGTCACGATCGCTGATACGGCGTTGACGGGGAAGGTCCTGATCGATGACGTCGGCAAGGACGCGCGCGCGATTGTGGCATCGACCAACAGGGTCACTGCCGACCTGCAGAAGATCGTCGCGGGTGTTCGCGAGGGCCGCGGTATGGTCGGCAGGCTTCTGACCGATGACTCCCTGTTCTTGAGTGCTCAGAAAATCGCCGCAGAGGTGGAACGAGTCATCGCAGATTTGCGCGCCGTCAGTGATCAGGCAAAGCGTGCGATCGCCGAATTCCAGGGCGCGGGAAAGCCGGTCAAGGGGCTCACGACGAGTCTCGAGGAAACGCTCTCGTCGACACGCGACGTGATGGCCAACCTCGCCGACACCACCGAGGCGCTGAAACGCAACTTCCTCTTCCGCGGCTTTTTCAATCGGCGAGGTTTTTTCGATCTTTCTGACGTCACGGTGCAGCAGTATCGAGAGGGAGCCCTGCAGACGAAGGATCGCCGCGTGCTGCGCATCTGGCTGCGCGCCGACCTGCTCTTCGAGCGCGATGCGTCAGGGACCGAGCGTCTGAGTGAAGGGGGAAGGAGCCGTCTCGACTCGGCGATGGCAACATTCGTCAAATACCCGAGGACGAGCCCGTTCGTCGTCGAAGGTTACGCCCCGCGGCCGACTGAAGACGAGCGTTATCTGCTCAGCCGTTCGCGAGCGCAGCTCGTCCGTGATTATGTGGTCCCCAGGTTCGGACTGGATCTGAACTACGTTGCGACAATGCCGATGGGGACTGTAGCCACGAACAGCCCTGCCGGCGACACCTGGGACGGCGTTGCCCTGGCGATGTTCGTGTCGACGTCCGCGTTCTGATGGTTGGCGCCGACACCTGTCAGGTGGGATGATGGCAAACACTGCACTGACAGGCGGGAAGACTGAAGCGTTCGCGCTACGATTGAAGAAATCGCCAACGACGGGTTCGCTCTGGGTGGCATGCCGTTTGATGGCACTCACTTTGAACGCATGTGACGAAGGAGGGGGGCGTGGATGATCGATCGCGCGTGCTGATGGCAACATGCCTCGGAGCGGTAATCGGAGGCGTGTGGGGGTGGCTTTACTTGACGGAAGACGGCCGGCGAGTGCGCAATCAGATCGAGCCCAAGCTGGACGACTTCATGAAGGAGCTCTCACGCGTCCGCGGCACGGTCGCGAAGGCGCGCTCCGCTGCAAATGAGGGGCTGCGGTCACTCAACGAAATCACCGGCGGCACCCAGGGAGGGCGCTGGTCGGCCTAGGGTGCGCATATGGATCCTAATCTCGCGAACATCAACATGTGGCTCGCCATTATGGCGATTGTCAGCGTTTTCGAAGCACTAGTGCTCATCGGGATTATGGTCGGTGGGTTCATGGTGTACCGGCGTGCGATGCAGACGATGACCGAACTGGAATCGCGGCACATCGCGCCACTGCGGGCGAAGCTGGATGCGATTCTGGCGGACGTGAAGGACGTGACGGCTCGCGTGAGTCAACAGACGGAGCGCGTCGACCAAGCGATTGCGGGTACGATGGACCGCGTCGACGAAACGGCGGAGCGCGTCAGGCACTCCGTTCGTGACAAGGTGAGTCAGGCAGCCGGTGTCATCCGCGGCATTCGCGCCGTGATCGCGTCGTTGCTTACGACGAACGGACGCGCGAAGCCGCCGGCGGCAGCGGGATCGAGCGCGGGCATCTGACGGCGCTCCGCGCGGAACCGGGAGTGAGGCGATAGGAGGGTGCATGGCGTACGAATACGATCGATTCGAACGAGAAGACGGCGGCGGCTCCTTTCTGATGGGACTGTTGGCCGGGACGGTGCTCGGCGCCGGGCTGGGAATGTTGTTCGCGCCCAAGGCGGGATCCGAGCTGCGCAATCAGATCTCCGAGCAGGCGGGCCGATTCAAATCGACGGCGAGCGACACGTATCAGCAGGCATCGGAAAAGGTGAGCCAGATCGTCGACCGCAGCCGCGAGGCCTACGACCGCGCGAAGGGAACGGTCAGCAACATTTCCAACAAGGTCGCCGGTAATGAGCCGGGCACACCGGGTGCCGCCACCGGAACGACGGGCGGCTACTCGACAACGCCGGGCGGCTACTCGACCTAGCCGAGGTCGGCGAGGGTCTCGAGTTCACGGCCCTCCGTTCCGCCGCAGCAACGGAGGCCGTGGACCCGAGGACCGGTGAGCTCTCGCACCGCGAACGGACCGCGGATTCGAGCAGCCTGCCAGGCAAATTGTGTCATGACCGATGCCACTGCACGCCGAGTTGCAGACGTGCTCTTGACGGCTGTTGCCTTGGGCGTTTCCATTTACATCGCCCGAACGCCCGCGTTGCGGCGAGTCGCGTGGCGCGTTGCAGTGACGATACTGACCGGCGCGCTACCGGCATGGATAGGCCGGGAACTGCAACACGCGTGGGCCGAGAGCGCGCACAGCAAGATATGATCGCCGTGTGACCGCGCCAGCTCCTCAAATCGCGGCTGAGACGAAGGCACATCCGTCCGGACAGATCTCGCGCCGCCGGCACCGGTCGCCGCCCGCACCCGCGGGACAGCACAGATCGCAGACACGCGGTGCGCGCTGGCGGCGAGTGCTCGCCCGCGCGCGCGCGGAAGTCCGGCTCACCGGCCGCGCAATCTGGGGCGGCGTGACCGGAATCTATCACAGCGATGACCTCACCTTCGCTGCCTCAATCGCGTACTACGCACTTCTTTCCTTCTTTCCGTTTTTCCTGCTCGTCCTCTCGATCGTCGGGAGCGTCACGTCGAGCGAGCAGGATAGGCAAGCCGTCCTCACCTTCGTCCTCAAGTATTTCCCGCGGCAGTTTCCGTTCGTCACCGAACAACTCGACGCCCTGCGGAACGGCTGGGGCCGCTTGAGCATCTTGAGCGGTATCCTCATGACGTGGGCGGCCATGGGTGTGTTCGGCGCGATCACATCCGCCGTCAATCATGCGTGGGGCGTTGAAAAACAACCGAGCTACCTGCGTCACAAGCTCATCTCGTTCGTGATGCTCGTCACCTCGAGTCTGTTGCTGCTCGGTGGACTGCTCGTCTTCAGCGCCATCAACGTCGCGGAATCTGGCTGGTTTGCGACTGTCCTCGTTCGTTTCCCACAGCTTCTCGTCCTGCAAAGTCTTGCGATCAAGTGGGCCACGCCGATCGCGTTCATCTTCGTCGTGGGTCTGGTGTTCTACTTCGTGCCGAACGCGAAGGTTCGATTTCGGGACGTCTGGGTGGGCGCGATTCTGACCGGGCTGATCTGGAGAGGGGCGCTTTTCGGTTTCTCGATGTACGTTCGCGACCTGAAACGATTCAGCGTGCACGGCACAATCGCCGCGGTCGTCGTCTTTCTCCTGTGGGTTTACATTTCAGCGGTCATCCTGCTCTACGGCGTCGAAGTAACTGCTGCGTATGCGCGACTCCGGCGCCATCGTCCTGAGGAAATTCCCGCAGCCCCCGCTCCCCGGGTCTGACCGCCCGTGCCACTCCACGTCTGTCGAACGTTCTCCGCCATTGCGCTGGCGATTGGCGTGGTGATCCCGTCACTGATCTCTGTTAAGGACGAGATCGCGCTGGGGCGTGAGGCGCAGCATCAGGTCAAGAGGGACGTGCCAGTCCTCGAGGATCGAGCTGTTGTGCAGTACGTCGCACGCGTCGGGCGGCGCCTTGTCGCGCACGCAGGCGGGCCGAAGTATCCCTACAGCTTCTCGATCGCGAATGACCGCGAGATCGATGCCTTCGCCCTGCCCGGCGGGCCGGTGTGGATCAATCGCGGCGCCATCGAGGCGGCGCGGAACGAGTCGCAGCTCGCAGGCGTCCTTGCGCACGAGATCGCGCACATTGCACGACGCCACGCCGCCGAGCAGATCACGAACCGGCTCGTCGCGAACGGCTTGATCGGCCTGCTCGGCGCCATGCTGGGGAACGACAGCGGCGGGGCGCGCACCGCTCAACTGAGTGCGCAGATCCTCGCCGGCGGTTACCTGCTGAAGTTCAGTCGCGACGACGAACGCGAAGCGGATCGGGTTGGCGTCCAAGTCATGAGGCGCGCCGGGTGGGATCCGCACGGGATGCTCGAGTTCATGGAAATCCTGAGACGCGAGCAAGGTCGCGATGCTGGTTCGGTCGCGACGTTCCTCTCGACCCATCCGGCGCCCGACGAGCGCGCGTCGCATCTGCGCGGCGAGCTCAAAGGCGTGTCTGGGGGTCGGCGAAATACTGCAGATTTCCAACGGATCGTTGCGCGGCTCAGGCAGATCCCGGCACACCCGATGTCGTGTGGACAACCCATCCGACAACCGCTCGCCCGAGGAAGTCTCGCACTTTGGCGATAAGACGGCGCTGAAGCGGCCGGCGCAGCTCGAGGACGTTGCCCCGGCATACGTGTTCTTCGCGTCCAACGCGGATTCCAGTTTCATCACGGGCGAGGTGCTCACACTGCTCGGCGGTGAAACGACGGCGGCCTGAGAACGCCCAGGCTTGCCGCCTGGATTCCCCCTCGACAAAAACCGCGGAGTCTCAGCCGGGCCGCGCAGGCACGGTTGCCGTTCCATACACGAACTGCATTTCTTTCAGACCGACCTCGAATACGAGTAAGACCATCAGAAGGCGTCTTCGCTCGTACGTGACGACGCAGGGAGGTCCAAGGACGCTCCCTGCAGCCCAGTGGCAGGCAGTGGATGGCGAGGCGGTTTGCCTCAGCAGAACGCCGAGGGCGGCTAGGTCGGACGTTGTGTCGGCCATGCATGTCGACTTGGATTCGACCTCATGACCTTCGTCCCGACGCGTCTTCAGGAGCAACGCCTGTGCCACCCGTTCCGCTGAGTGTTTACTCCCAAGAACCGCGGTTTACGAACTCAATGGGTAGCCATTAGCCCATCTGCCACACCCGATGGGTAGCGAATGACACACCTCGCCGGTACTGCTCAAGGAGTGCCGGTAGGCCGGTAGTTCGGTAGCTCGGTAGTTCGGTGGCTCGCCGGCGCTCGTTCCGAGTTCGATGTTCCTCCAATCCCGAAGGAACGAAAAATCGGACTCACGAACCTGCGAGTTACCGAAACTGCTCGAACTACGCCGAACTACCGAGCGACCGAGCGATCGACCTACCGAGATTCACACACTCAGCGCCAGGTTCTCTCGGCGCTTCGCGAACAAACGGGCGACGAGGATGAAAAGCAGCCGATTCATCACGAAAGCGATCCCGCACCAGGTGAGCGTGAACAGGGGAGCGAGCGTCGGACGATCGAACAGGTAGACCGCCGCCGCAGTCAGTGCCGCCGGGGGGAGCCCGGCGGCGACGAAGGTGGCAATGCCCGCGAGGGCCGCCGCTCCGTGCGGGTTGCTGCCGCGGCGGATGCTGTTCAAGTCGACGGCGCGCGGAAATATCGTCGACAGTGCAGCGGCAGCTGGCGCGGTGAGCAGGTACGTCGCAAGGAGGACCAACGGAAGGTTCAGCCAGAGAGACGCCGGACCGCCAGGGAACACACCAAACGCCAGAGCGATGCAGATGATCGCCGGGCCGACAACAATGGCGGCGTTACCGACGGCCTTGCCGAGCAGCAACTCGGATTCAGTGATTGGTGAGAGGAGCACGAGCGTCAGTCCGGATTTGTCGATGCCGAACTGGTTCATCGCGAACGGAAGAATCGACATCAAGCAGACGAACGATCCGAAGGTGGCCAGGCGAAGTCCGTTCGTGCCCATCAGGAAGCTGAATTCGGTGCCACCGCTTCGTCGGATCATGAAGATGAAGATCAGGAACAGGAGGAGAGGCGACAGCAGAATCGATCGACCCCGGGGTGTTCGGAACGCCAGCCGGAACTGTGTCAGAGCGACGGCCGACGCGCTGGCTGAGAGCCCGGGCAACGTCCCTCTCCAGACGCGGGTGCCGCCTCCCGTACGCCTCGGCCCACTCACCGAAGGCGAATCGAGCAGGTGTGAGAATGCGATGAGGCCGAAACCGTGGATCAGGATTGCCGTCAGCGTCAGTCCGCCGAGGGCGGCGCCCGGGCTCGCTGCCAGCTGGCCTTCGACCGCTGCTCGTGTACCTTTGATGTAGAGCTCCGATGGGACGATCTCGAAGAGACGCGCGCTCGCTGTGCGTAGCCATGTCGGCGGATTTGCATCAGGCCGCGACGAAACGGCCGGTCCGTCGCGGTGCCGACGCCCGCGAGCCTCCAGCATCCCTGGAAGGAGGCCCAGCGCAGGAATGACGACGATGAACAGGAGGGCGAGCATCTCGCCGCGACGCCGATCGCGCACGAGCAGGTGAACCGCGTTGGTTGTCAGCATCGAGAGGCCGATGAGCACGGCAATCATCAGCGCGCCAGCGCAGAGGACGAGCGTGGCGGCCATCCACGCGCCACCGAGAACCAGCCCTGCAGGCACGCCGATGAGCACGGGCAGCATCAGCGTGATCCACGGGTCGCTCACCGTGCCCGCCGCCTGGGCGATGTAGAGAAGCTTGCGCGAGATCGGCAGCAGCAGCAGACGGACTGCGTTCGTCCGCTCGCTCGCCGGCAGCGCGATTGGCCCCACGACGGACAGCGTCGTGGCGCCGAGGGCGACGAATCGAAGCGCGTTGAGCGTAAATGCGGGCGCGTTGCCGGCGGCAAGGTGGTACCCGGCGTACACAGCCAGCGCTCCGATCACGATTACGGACGGGACCAGCATCACCGCGGCAATGATGGGCCCCAGTTGGTCCATGGCAATCGAGAAGCGCTCGAGCGTGTCGCGCGCGCCCGTGCGCCCGAGCGAGTTCAGGAGCACGTGCCAGTGCATCCACGCGAACGCGCGAAGAGTACGAAGCATGTCAGATCCAGTCGAGCGGCGGCGTCGTCTGTGACTCGGCACCGACGAGGCCGATGAACAGCTCTTCGAGGCTCTTGCCCATCCCCGTTCCGGAGCGGAGCTCGGCGATCGACCCCTGGGCAACGAGTCGGCCACTCGCGATGACGCCGATGTGCGTCGAGAGACGCTCGACGATCTCCAGGATGTGCGACGTGAGAAAAATCGTCCCGCCGCGGGAGACGAACGATAGCAGCAACTCGCGAATCTGCCGCGACGCGACCGCATCGATCCCTTCGAACGGCTCGTCGAGGAACAACAGTCGTGGCGCAGGGATGAGCGCCGCCGCGAGGGACAGCTTCTTCCGCATGCCGTGCGAGAAGTCAGTAACGAGAGCCTGACCGGCACTCTTGAGATCCATTACAGTCAATAGATCGTTGGCGCGGCTGCGGGCCGTCGCCGCGTCGAGCCCGTGCACCTGGGCGACGAAGCTCAACGTCTCCGGTGCCGTCAGGCGTTCGAAGAGCGCGAGGTCCTCCGGCACGACGCCGATTCGGCGCTTGACGCTGACCGAATCCGTCATCGGATCGGTGCCGAGTATCCGCATCGTGCCGGACGTCGGTCGCAGCAAGCCCGTCAGGCATTTGATCGTCGTTGATTTCCCTGCGCCGTTCGGACCCAGAAAACCGTAGAAGCTTCGGGCGGGAACGGCGAGATCGATGCCATCGACCGCCCGGAACGATCCGAAATCACGCGTGAGGCCGCGAGTCTCGACCGCGAGCTCCATGCGGCGATTCTATCGTCTCCGAGGTACCATGGACCAAGGCCAGGCCCCCAATGAATCAACTCGCGCGCGAGCGCAGTCCCTATCTCCTCCAGCACGCTGACAATCCGGTCGAGTGGTATCCGTGGGGTAACGAGGCGTTCGCGCGCGCGCGTGCGGAAGACAAGCCGATCTTCCTCTCGATCGGGTATTCGACGTGCCACTGGTGCCACGTCATGGCGCACGAGTCGTTCGAGGACCCGGCAATCGCGGAGATCCTGAATCGCGATTTCATCTCGATCAAAGTAGATCGCGAGGAGCGGCCGGACGTCGATCGCGTCTACATGTCCTTCGTGCAGGCGACGACGGGCTCCGGGGGCTGGCCGATGACGGTGTTCCTCACACCCGATCTGAGGCCGTTCTTCGGCGGGACGTACTTTCCTCCGACTTCCCGATGGGGTCGTCCGGGTTTTGCGGATGTTCTGGGTCAGCTCGGTCGTGTGTGGCGCGAGGATCGGCCGCGTGTCGAGTCAGCGGCGACGGAGTTCCTCGATCGGCTGATGACGGTCACAGGCACCGATGGTCTGTCGCGAGCGGCGTCTGCGATCGCCGAGCCGGAAACGTTGGACATCGCCATCGAGCAGTATCAGACGGCGTTCGATCGGCGGCGCGGCGGTTTCGGCGGCGCACCCAAATTCCCTCGTCCGTCGGAGCTGTTGTTCCTGCTCCGTGAGCACGCCCGTCGTCAGGCCGCCGGCACCGCCGCGCAAGCGCCGCTGCTGATGGCGGCCGACACGCTGCGTGCGATGGCGATGGGCGGCATGCGCGATCACATCGGCGGCGGCTTTCACAGGTACTCGGTCGACGCCGAATGGCGCGTTCCGCACTTCGAGAAGATGCTGTACGACCAGGCGCAGCTCGTACTGGCGTACCTCGAGGCGGCGCAGGCTACAGGGGAGGATTTTTTTGCGACGGTGGCCGAAGACACGTTGAACTACGTACTTCGCGATCTCACGGATCTGAAAGGCGGGTTCTACTCGGCGGAGGACGCCGACAGCGTACCACCGGAGTCGGTCGGTCAACCAGGCGCGCACAAATCGGAGGGAGCGTTCTACATCTGGAGCGACTCGGAGATCGCCGCTCTGCTCGGGGACATCGCGGATGTCGCAAGGCGCAGGTTCGGTATCGAGCCCGAAGGAAACGCGCCGCAGGATCCTCAAGGCGAGTTCCGCGGAAAGAACCTGCTCTACATCGCACAGTCGGTCGAAGATATCGCCGCGCGCAGTGGGCGGTCGCCGCAGGAAATCGTCACGGCGCTCGGCCGCATCCACGGGACATTGTTCGCTGCTCGCGCAAAGCGCCCACGACCGCATCTGGACGACAAAGTCCTTACGGCCTGGAACGGGCTCATGATCGCGGCGTTCGCGCGCGCGTCGCGCGTCCTCACGGGCCGCGCGTCGAGCAAGACCTATCTTGAAGCTGCAACACGCGCCGCCACATTCATTCGCGAGACGATGTGGCGCGCTGAGGATCGACGGTTGCTTCGGCGCTACCGCGATGGAGAAGCGGCACTCGATGCCTACGCCGAAGATTATGCCTGCCTGGTGTTCGGGCTGCTCGAGCTGTTTCAAGCGAGCGGCGAGGCGGACTGGCTGGAGTGGGCGATCGTGCTGCAAGAGCAGCTGGATGTACGATTCTGGGATGACGCCGAAGGCGGCTGGTTCAGCACCACGGGTGAGGACCCGACCGTCCTTCTACGGCTCAAGGAAGACTACGACGGCGCCGAGCCTGCCGCGAGCTCTGTCTCGGCGTTGAACCTCATCACGCTCGGCCATCTCACAGGCGACAAGCAATATTTCGATCGAGTCGAACGGACGCTCGCACGCTACGGTCCGCGGGCAGGGGCGGCCGCTCGAGCGATCCCGTTGATGCTGTCGGCACTGTCCGCCTGGCATGCGGAGCACCTTCAGGTCGTCATCGTCGGCGATTCTTCGTCCGAAACCACACGTGCACTCCAAGCGAGTCTTGCAACGCATTACCGGCCGTTTGCGCTTACCATCTTCGTCGAGCCGGGACCGCGTCAGGCTGTGCTTGCGACACGTCTGCCGTTCATTGCCGCAATGGCTCCGCGCGATGGTCATGCTGCGGCGTACGTGTGCCGGGATTTCACCTGCCAGGCGCCGGTCACCGACCCTGCGGCGCTCGCGGCGCAGGTTTGAGACGAATGTCGGTTTTCATCAGCTTCAGCGGCGATCAAGCTCGAGCCGCGCTGCGCCTGTTTCACGCCAAGGGAAACATCATCACGTCTGAAACCATCGAAGCGCTGCGATCGGGCATCGAAAGCGTCTCGCAGAATCCCCAGGTGAAGCTGGTCACGATCGAGGGAACCGGCGACGACTTCAGTTTCGGCGCGAGCATCCCGGAGCACGCACCCGATCAGATTGGCCGCGTGCTTCCGCAGATGCATCGACTCATCGAAGATCTCCTGGAGCTTCACGCTCCCTCGGCGGCCATCGTGCGCGGGCGATGTCTTGGCGGCGGATTCGAGCTCGCCCTGGCCTGCGATTTCATTTTCGCCGCCGCCGACGCAGTGTTTGGGTTGCCGGAGATCGCGCTCGGGGTTTTTCCACCTGCTGCGGCGGCGCTGTTGCCCCTTCGCGTGGGCGCGTCGCGCGCCGCGCGCGCGATTCTGGCGGGCGACCTTCGTCCGGCGACGGTGTGGAAGGACGCGGGCATCCTGGAGCTCGTGGCTCCCGCACGGCTTCTCAGCGCCGCAGTGGACGAATGGTTCGAGCGGCACCTCGCTCCCAAGTCGGCAGCAGCCCTCAGGCACGCGGCAACCGCCGCTCGAACGAGCCTCGTTGCGCACGTGCAGAGCGTCCTGCCGCGGCTCGAGCGGCTATACTTGGAAGAGCTCATGCGAACGCACGATGCCGCTGAAGGCATCGACGCATTCATTCACAAGCGGTCCCCGAACTGGCTCGATCGATGACGTTCGACATAGAAATCGTACTGCGCGAGCGCGACTACGCCGTCACGCAAGAGGTTCAGATTGGCAATCCTGCGGCGGACTGGAGTGAATCGGATGTCGAGCAGATCCTCAAGAGCATGCTGCTGGCGATCGATCGCGTCCGAAATCCGGGTGACGATGAGCGATTCGTCGCGCTTCGCGGATTCAGCTGGATCGTCGAGCCGTCGGACGGAGGCGTAGTCATCGCGATCGAGATCCAGAGCGGCGCCGCGGTCGCGGGCCCGTTCGATGTGGATCAGCGCAAGCTGGATTCCCTGATTAAGCGCGTCCTGGCTGCTGCTGCCCCTGCCAGACCAACGATCCACTAGCTTTCAGTCTTTTCCGACGGCTTACGGAATCGCATGCAGACGGCCGCCCAAGTGCGGCCGTTTTGACGGTTTTGCGCCGATTTCGCGCGATCCGCTGTCGGCATCGGCTTTGCCGATGGTCCGGTCAGCCGCTGCGAAACCTGACCCATGAAGCTGCCTTTCCGGATCCTCGTCCTCGACGATGACGAACATGCCCTCGAGGGCATTTCGGAGCTCCTTTGCGCCACCGGTGACGAAGTGACTCCGGCTTCGAGCTACGAAGCTGCGAAACGACTCATGGCGGACGCCGCCTACGACCTGCTCATCACGGACGTTCACCTGCGCGGGTTCAACGGTCTGCATCTCGTGATGCACTGCCGACGTTCGTCTCCCGACATGGCGGTGATGATCATGACGGGTTACGACGAGCCGTTGATGGAGCTCGAGGCGAGCCGCTACAACGCGACGTTCGTTCGAAAACCGATCAATCCGCGTGAATTCGTCGAGAAAGTCGCGAAGTGTCTCGCACACGTCCGCCGGCAGCGCCGATGGCCGCGCAAGCAGGTCGCCGGCGGTTTCCGGGTGACCGCTGACGGCCGGCCTGCTGCGGTGATGGAGGTCTCGTACGGTGGACTGCGGCTGGAAATGATGGCAGCGGGGTCGCTGCCGCAGATGTTCAGCGTCGAGGTGCCGGGGATCGGCCTGCGTTTCGACGTCGAGCCCGTGTGGTCGCATCCGGGTCGCCAGGGCGGCGCGTTCGTGTGCGGCGCCGCGCTCTCCTCCGACGCCACGCCCGAAGCACGGACGTGGCGGACGATCGTCGACCGTCTGACGGCGTAAATCCCTGATCCTTGAATCCCTGATTCCTTATCCGGAATCCCTCGTCCTGGAGTCCTTGAATCGCTGAATTGTCGAATCCCGGATCCGATCGGGGTCCCTGGAATTTTCGAATCTACGAACCGCGAACCCCGAGCTCCCGAACTACCAAGCCACCGACCTACCGATCCACCGAGCTACCGAACCCCGAGCCACCGAGCGACGAGGCAGTGAACTCCGGAACTCGGTGATTTCGCGTAGAGTACTGCGCGAGGCAACGACTGATGCGCGTGCGTGCGATCGTGTGCTGGCTGGTGCTTCTCGGCAATGTCTCGGCAGCCGCGGCACAGGGATTCGTTTACGGTGCCAAGGGAGGTGTGAACATCTCTACTCTTGCTGTCGATCCCGAGGGCAGCGACTACAAAAGTCAGTTAGTTCTGATTGCCGGGGGCTTCGTGGTTCGGCCTTTCACCGGTCGACTCGACCTGCAGGCAGAAGGGCTGTTCAGCATGAAGGGAGCGTCGGTGGAACTGGGCGGCACCAGCGAGAACGTGCGGCTGGACTACATCGACGTGCCCGTGCTCGTTCGTTACCGGATTCAGGGATCCGATCATCCTTCCATTCACGCCTTCGGCGGACCGTCCTTCAACTTTCTCGTCCGCGCGCGGACCATCGCCGATCTCGGCAACACGAAAATCGACCAGGACATCACCGACAGCGTCGAGCGTTTCGAGCTCGGGGTCGTCGGCGGCGCCAGCGTAGGTCTTGGCCGGTGGATCGTCGAGGGACGCTACACGTACGGAATCTCCGACACCGATAAGGATACGAGCGACGATCTGAAGGTGAGAAACCGGATGTTCTCGGTGCTCGGAGGACTCCGTTTCTAACGGCGGGGCGCGCCTCGCAGCGCGACAATGGCTACCAGGCGCGCGCGTCCAGCGCCTCTCCTATCGCCGCCAGACCACCGCGAACGGTCTCCGTGGCCGCGCCGAACCCGAGCCTGAAGTGCGGCGGCGTTTCGAAGAACCGGCCGGGAACGACGGCGGTCTGACGCTCTTCAATCAAGCGTTCTGCGAACGAGCTCGTATCGGCCGCGTCGCGGATGCGCGGGAACACCACGGTTCCGCCCCCAGGGCTGAAGCATTCGAGCTCGGGACGGCTCGCAACGAACTGTTGCACGAGGTGGCAGTTCGTCCCGAGGAGCGCATGCGCACGCGCTGCGAGTCGATCGAGCTGAGCGAATGCGAGCGTTGCGAGACGCTCCGTTGCAATCGACCCCGTGCCGTCGATGACGTCACGTGCCCGTTTGATTCGTTCAGCCACGGCGGGAGACGACAACGTCCAGCCGCAGCGCAGGCTCGCCAACCCGTACGACTTGGTCAGACTGCTCGTCGAGATGAAGCGACCGCCAAGCGTCGCGGCCGGCAACAACGATGCACCGGTTGCATCCAGGTACACTTCGTCGACGAGCATGTACGCGCCCACGGCTTCGGCAATGGCGCCGATCTCGCGGAGGGCCGCGTGATCCGTCACGGCGCCGCTCGGATTGTGGGGGCTGGTGATGATGACGAGCCGCGTGCGTGACGTGATCGCGGCGCGCACGCGCTCGGGATCGATCGCGTAGCCAGCGCTGAAAACGCGATCGAATCGTACCGTGCGCGCGCCAAGGAGCCTTACGGCGCCAAGTAAAGGATCGTAGGCCGGCCGCTCGACGAGGACGTCGTCACCGGGTTGAAGGAGAGCGGCGCAGGTCTGGAAATTCGCTCCGGAGGTGCCCGAGGCCGTCGTGACGCGATCGGCCGTCACTCCGTAACGGTGCGCGATTGCTTCGATCAACGGCTCGTAGCCGTTATCGTTCCGCCCCGAAAACGTCAACGCTTCACGCGCACCATCGAGATCGGCGATCGAGCACGCCAGGACGTTGCTGACTGCGAGATCGAAGCGGGGACTGGGGCGCGTCTTCGACCAGTGCATGTAG